>Ga0070683_100005129_pt1 | contig 10890 bp, 2 predicted proteins | sample KBSC713LmetaG_FD_64662 | JGI IMG/M metagenome (GOLD analysis project Ga0070683, IMG submission 64662) | Corn rhizosphere microbial communities from Kellogg Biological Station, Michigan, USA - KBS C7.1-3L metaG | ecosystem: Host-associated > Plants > Roots > Rhizosphere ...
CCACGCGGAGGACGAGGTCGCGGCCGGCCGGATGCCCCGGCGCCCCTTCGTCCTCATCGGACAGCAGTACCTCGCCGATCCGTCCCGGTCCGCCGGCGACCTGCATCCCGTGTGGGCGTACGCGCACGTGCCGGCCGGCTACGGCGGCGACGCGACCGAGGCGATCCTGAGCCAGCTCGAACGGTTCGCGCCCGGGGTGCGCGGGCGCATCCGGGCCAAGGCCGCGCGCTCGACGGCCGACCTGGCCGCGTACAACGCCAACTACGTCGGCGGCGACATCGCCACCGGCGCGAACGACCCGCGTCAGCTTCTGCTGCGACCCCGGATCGCCCTCGACCCGTACCGCACCGGGGTGGCCGGCGTCTACCTGTGTTCGGCCGCCACACCGCCGGGCGCGGGCGTGCACGGGATGTGCGGTTTCCACGCGGCCACGTCGGCCCTCGCCACCCTGCGCCGGTAAGACGCGACCGTGACGATCGCCGTGCTCGGCCTGGCCGCGCTGCTGGTGGGCTTCCTCATCGGTACCGTGGGGGTCGGTGGCGTACTGCTGGCTCCGGCGCTGATCCTCATCGGTCGGGTCGAGCCCCACCAGGCCACCGCGATCAGCCTCATCAGCTTCACCTTCGCCGGCGCGGTCAGCGCCGGGATGTACTGGCGTGGCAACGACTTCCCGGGCGCGCTGATCCGCGCCCTCGCCTTCGGCCTGGTGCCCGGCGCGTTCCTCGGCGGGTGGCTGAGCGGCCGGATACCGGACGTCGTCATCCTGGCGGCGCTCTCGGCGATCAGCCTGTTCTCGGCGCTCTGGATCGTCCTTGGCCCGACCGGTACGGCCGAGCGGGGCGGCCTGGCCACGGCGACCGCCGCGCCGCTCGGGCTCGGCATCGGCTTCGGGTCGGCGGTCACCGGTACCAGCGGGCCGGTGCTGCTCACGCCGACGTTGATGGCGCTCAACTTTCCGACCCGGCGGGCGATCGTCGTCGGTCAGATCGTCCAGATACTCGTGACGCCGGCCGGCTCGTTCGGCTACCTGCTGCAGGGCCCGCCCGATCTGGCACTGGCCGCCGTCCTGGCGACGGCGACGACCCTGGGTACGGCGGTCGGCATCTACGGTACGCGCCGGCTGAGGCTCTCCGAGTCGTTCCTGCGGGTACTGGTGATCGTCCTGCTGCTCGTCACCGGCGCGCTCGTCGCGACCAAGCTGGCCGGCGGGCTCTAAGTCCGTCCACAGTGGACTGGCGTCGCGAACGTCGGCAGGGCCGGATATAGCGGTCGCTGTATGTCCGCGATAGCTGGCGCTGTATCTGACGCCTCTAGGGTGATCAATGCCCGCGGAGGCGGACACGTCGCGTACGCGGGCCCGTCGACACCGGAGGTCCTGGGATGGCTCGCGTACACCGTTGGACTCGACTACAAAGATGGACAGTTTCCGCCACGACGCTGTTACTCGTGGCGGGCGGCCTGTCCATACCCACCATCGCGGAGGCTGCTCCCAGCAAGAGCTCACCCGGCGGGTACAAGGTGCAGCCGGCCGGTGACGGCAACTGGAAGCCGGGCGCACCGGGCAAGAACACGACAGCGCCCTACACCAAGCCGGCGACGCATGGCGGGACGAAGAACGTCGCGGCCGATCCGCACGCCAAGCGGGTCAAGGAGCTGACCGACAAGCGTACGGCGAACACCGCGTCGTTCCAGCTGTCCGACGGCAGCGTGCAGCAGGAGGTCTCGGCGCTACCGGTGCACTACCAGGACGCCAAGGGCGCCTGGCAGTCGATCGACTCGACCGTCAAGCCGTTGTCCCACAACGGCTTCACCGTCGGCGCGCAGGCCAACTCGTTCCAGACCTACTTCTCCCCGAAGGCGGGCTCCCTGCTGCGCATCGAGCAGGGCAAGACGTCCGTGCAGGTCGGCGCCGACGGTGCCACGACGGCGGCGCCGAAGACGAGCGGGGCCTCGGTGTCCTACCCGGGCGCGTACCCGGATGCCGACCTCGGGTACCAGGTGGGCCCGGAGGGCGTGAACGAGTCGGTCGTCCTGTCCAGGGCGCCGGCGGCCAAGCAGAGCTACTCCTTCACGGTGACCCTGGGCGGCGGCCTGGTGCCCCAGCAACTGCCGGACGGGGCCATCGTCCTGCACGGCACGGAGTCGGACGCCGCGCTGTACACGATCCCGGCGCCGTACATGTCGGATGCGAAGCCCGACAAGAACTCGCCGTACGGCAAGGTCTACAGCGCGAACGTGTCGCAGTCGATGACGTTCGACGCCGCCTCGGGGACCCTGCACGTGACGGTGACGCCGGACGCGGGGTGGCTCGCCGACGCCAAGCGGGTCTATCCGGTGACGATCGACCCGACGATCCTCGTCGCGCCGACGCCGTCGACCGCGGCGAACACGATGATCCTGGCCGACAGCCCGACGACGAACTACAGCACGTCCTGGCGGCTGTCGGTGGGTACCACGACCACGGGCGCGGCCCGCACGCTGATCAGGTTCCCGCTGCCGCGGATTCCGTCCGGTACCACCATCGCCTCGGCCGACCTCGCGCTCTACTACGACCAGCCGTTCACCGACGGCAGCCGGAACGTGCCGATGCAGGCGTTGCAGGCCAACGCCTCCTGGAGCGCGGCGGCGGCGACGTGGAACAACGCCAGCTCGATCGGCGGTCCGGTGGTGGGGACCTCGACGATGGTCGGGAACGCCACCGCGGTCTGGGACCACTTCGCGGTGACCTCGGCGGTGCAGTCCTGGGTGAACGGCAGCCCGAACAACGGGTTCGTCATCAAGACGACCAACGAGGCGACGTTGGGTCTCGGTGGGCCACGCTTCGAGGGTTCCATCTACGCGTACGGCGGCGAGGTCGTCAACTACCCGAAGTTGACGATCACGTACGGGGCGCCGGGTGTGGCGGTCAACCCGCCGACCGTCATCCACGCCACCGGTGCGGAGCTGTCCTGGCCGGCGTACACGAACACCACGGGTGACCCGGCCAACGACCTGGCGGAGTACCAGGTGCACCGCAGCGTGTACGAGAGCTTCACGCCGAGCCAGGACACCATCGTCTCGCCGGTGGTCTCCGCCAACCGGAACTTCGTGGACTCCACGGCCGTGCCGACCGCGGCGAACAGTTCCGACCCGTACGGCAACGCCTACTACTACATGGTCGCGGTCAGGACCAAGGGCGGCAGCCTGATCGCCGGGCCGACGCAGTTGGTAAGGCTGCCGAAGGCCGGTCGCACCACGCTCCTGATCCCGGCGACAGCCGCGACCACGCTGTCGTCCAGCCAGCCGACCACGGTCCTCAACACCCTCAACAACGGCGGGACGCAGGAGCCGTGGCTGGAGGTGGGCGACAACTCCTCGACCTACGGAACCGCGCGCTCGGTCTTCGACTTCGGGCAGTTGGGCCAGGTACCGGCCGGATCGAGGATCCTCGACGCACACCTGAAGCTGTGGCAGGAGACCACCACCACCAACACGACCGGAGCCGTGTACGAGCTGCACGGCCTGACGCGTTCGTTCACCGGCAACCAGGCCACGTGGAAGAACGCGGCCACGGGTACCGCGTGGACGACGGCGGGTGGCGACTTCTCCGCCACGGTGGGCGGCACGGTGTCCGGTCTGACGAACGATCCGAACCGGCAGAACCTCGACGCCACCTCGATCGTGCAGGGCTGGCTCACCACGGCCGGTTCGAACCACGGCCTGCTGGTGAAGCTCAAGGCGGAGACGTCGAGTTCGGCGCAGGAACGCACCATCTTCGCCGGGCCGAAGACCGCCGAGGCGCGACTGGCCCCGCAGCTGGTCGTCACCTACCTGGACACGTCCACCGAGTCCACCTACTACGCGCCGTCCACACCGACGGACATGGTGGTCGGCTCGACGTACTCGACGCCGGTGACCATCAACAACACCACGGGCGCGACGTGGACGGCCGCCAGTGAGGTGCTGACATACCACTGGAACCTGCCGGACGGCACGGACGTCACCACGACGGGCAACCAGGTCCAGACCGCGCTGCCCTCGGATCTGGCCGCGGGCGCGACCGTGACGCTCAACGCGCAGGTGAAACCGCCGACACCGGCGGACACCAACGAGGCCGGTGGCTACACGCTCGCCTGGGACATGTACAACAAGACCACCGGCACCTACCTGTCCGGCACCACCCCGGCCGCCGCGCCGAAGTCCACCGGGGCGAACCCGGCCGCCGGGACCTCCGGCACCGGCTCGCTCAAACAGCAGATCAGCGTCGACCCCTCCGGCAACAACCAACTGGGGCTCGAGCACTTCTACCAGTACACGCAGACTCCGACGGGCGCCGGTTCGATGCTGTACACCGACAACGCGTCCGGGAACAGCGTGTGGAACTACGACGCGTTCTCGAACCCGTCGCGGGGGTTCAGCACCTTCCTGCGGCTGAACTACAACTCGTTGGACACCACCGACACCACCACCGGACCCGGCTGGTCGTTCCAGGCATCGACGCCGACCCGGTTGGGTCAGGCGCTGTACTGGCAGCCGCAGCAGCACCCGACGACGCTGGCGATGAAGGACGGTACCGGCAACGCCCACCTGTGGACGCTGAACACCGCGACCAGCCCGGCATCGTGGGTCTCGCCGCCGGGAGTCCACCTCTGGCTGCAGCAACTGCAGACCTGCGGGCCGCAGGACACGTTCGCGCAGGCGTGGTCGATGACCCGGCCGGACGGCACGGTCTACTTCTACGACTGCGAGGGCTACCCGAGCGGGACGGCCGATCCCAACGGGAACTTCACCACGTTCAGCTACACGCAGCGGCAGGCGGAGAACAGGCCGGCGGAGCTGCTGACCGAGATCACCGATCCGGTGGGCCGCACCACCTTGACGGTGAACTACTACCTCAAGGGCGCCGACTACTCCTACATCGATTCCAACTACACCCTGCAGACCGGCACCAACCTCACCAACCCGGCGATCATCGACCACGTTTCGTCGATCACGGACATCTCCGGGCGCACGTTGAACTTCTTCTACAACACGCAGGGCCTGCTGTCCCGGGTGGTCGACGGCGCCGGTACGACTCTGGCCAAGACGTTCAACTTCCAGTACGACGCGACCCAGGGAATGAAGAACGTCAAGCTGATCAAGATCCAGGATCCGCGAACCAACACCACCAACGTCGCCTACTACCTACCCTCCTCGCCGACGAAGTGGCAGACCCAGACGGTCACCGACCGGGAGGGTAAGGCCACCAACTTCGTCAACACCGCCGGAACGATCAGCGGTTCGCTGACGCAGTCCACGGTGACGGACGCGAACGGCCACGCCTACGTCTACCAGGCCGACTCCGCGGGCCGGACGCTGCAGGTGGTCAACCCGCTGAACCAGAAGACCACCATGGGCTGGGACACCGACAACAACCTCGCGACCACGACCGAGAACAACGGGGCCACGACGACGTGGACCTACGACCACAACACCGGGTACCCGCTGACGAAGATCGGCGCGGTGGCCAACGGCGACGGCACGCACTACCAGACCACCTACAACTACGAGTTCCTGCAGGGCGGGCACATCGCCTACCTGACCGACATAGGCACCCCGGGCGCCAGGCACTGGCACTACACCTATGACGTGTTCGGCAACGAGTACACCGCGACGGATCCGATGGGCCTGGTCTTCGACGCCACGCCCGGCTCGTACACCACCCACTACACCTACGACGTCTTCGGCCAGAAGCAGACGAAGAAGGACGCGAACGGCAACACGACCGTCTACAGCAACTACGACGCGTCCGGCCAGCCGCAGAACGTCACCGATCCCATGGGAAACATGGGCACGTCAAACTACGACCTGCGCGGTGAGGTCACCTCGGTCATCGACCCGCTCGGGCATCTCAGCACCCAGAACTACGACGTCTTCGGGCGCAAGACGGACTCCTCGGTCCCCAAGGACCAGGAGGACGGCATCTTCATCACCACACTCGCGCCGGTCTACGACCGGAACGACAACGTCACCCAGAGCACGACCGCCACGGGTGCCGTGTCGACAGCCGAATTCGACAAGATGGACCGCGTCTCGTTGACGATCCTGCCGAAGGACACGTCGATCTCGGACACCCGCAAGGTCACGTACACCTATGACGCGGTCGGCAACGAGAAGACCACCACGCAGCCGGACGGGAACATCCCGACCGCGACGCAGGGGTCGTACGTCACGACATTCGGCTACGACGACGCCAACGAGCAGACCACCATCAAGGACGCGGCCGGCAAGACGACCACGACCAAGTACGACAACGTCGGCAACAAGTACCAGGTGATCGATCCCTTCGGCTACGTCAGCCAGTTCGGCTACGACCTGGAGCACCGGCTGCAGTCCGTCCAGGACGCGCAGGGCCACACCGCGTCGGTGTCGTACGACCCGGACGGCTTCAAGGACTACACGATCGACCAGAACGGTGTGAAGATCGTGTACACGACCGACTCCGATGGCCAGGTCACCCAGGTCCAGGTGCCGCACACCGGTACCGACTCGGACGCGGTCTACGACACGACGCAGTACGTCTACGACCAGGTCGGCAACCAGGTCGCCGTGGTCTCCCCGCTCGGCGTCGTGAACGCCGTCGCACATCCGGGTTCCTACACCACCTCGACGCAGTATGACGCCGACAACCGGGTGTCCAAGCAGTTCGGCGCGTACGTGGACGGTGACCCCCTCTACAACAAGGCCGAACAGCCCGAGACCGACTACTCCTACGACAACGCGAGCCGGCTCAGCTCGGTCACGCACGTCACCGTGACGCCCCCGTTCCCGGGGACCAACGTGGCGCCTACGAAGTCCAGTGCGACAACCGCGTACACCTACTTCGACAACGGCTGGACCCAGACCGCCATCGACCCGTTCCACATCGTCACGTCCTACGACTACGACAACATGGGTCGGCAGGCCAAGCGGGTGCTGACCGCCGAGGACGGCTCGGCCCAGCGCACCCAGCAGTGGGGCTACTACCCGGACGGCAAGCTGTCCACGTACCAGGACAGCGGTCTGCCGGCCGGCTGGCAGGACCAGATCATGCTCGCCGGCAACGCCGCCGCGGAGGGCAACGCCCTGGAGTGGCAGAAGGTCGACAACGGCAAGGGGTACGGCGGTGCCCCGTACTGGACGTCGACCGGGACGCCCAACGACACCTTCGACTACCATCTGACGATTCCGCAGGACGGCAACTACTCGGTCTGGGTGCACATCCCGGACGACACGTCACTGACGACGACGCCCGTGGAGTACACGATCACGTACACCGGCAGCGACGGCAAAACCACGACCACCCTGCCGATCCTGGTCAACCAGAACGCGAACGCCGGCCAGTGGGTTCAGCTGAAGACCGGCACCGCGTCGATGTTCAACTTCAAGTCCGGCGTCACCGGGCAGGGCGTGACCCTGAAACCGCCGGGCAGCGCGCTGGTCGCCGCGGACGCCGTACGGATCTCCCGGGACAACTCGCTGGATTCGACGACGGTTCCGGAGAGCTACTCCTACGTCTATGACGCCGACGGCAACCGCACGAACGCGTTGGACAACACCTTCGGCGCCCAGTACGACAACTACGAGGCGTCCTTCAATCAGTTGAACCAGATGACCGGGCTGAAGGAGATTCTGGCCGGCACCACCGTGCACACCCTGGGCTACACCTATGACGACATGGGTCGCCCGAAGACCCAGTTGTACGACGGACGCACCGACACCTACTCGTACGACTCGTTGGGCAAGCTGAAGACGGTGCTGAACCAGCAGGTCACCGGCGATCCGGGTATGACCACGTCCTACGAATACACCAAGACCGGACTGCCGTGGACCGAGACCAAGGCCAACGGCAACGTGGTCACCGCGACCTACAACTCCGACGGCACGCTGGCCACCAGCGTCGAGAAGACGAAGACCGACACGGTCGTCGACTCGCACATCCTGACCTACGACAAGAACAACAACGTCATCAACGACGAGCAGGGGTTGCAGAGCGCTGACAGCGGCGGACTGATGGACCGGTCGTTGGACCGCACCTACAGCCCGAACAACCAGCTGACCCAGGTCAAGAACAACGGCCAGGATGTTCAGGACTACGCCTACGACAGCTCCGGCAACGTCGCGTGGCAGACCGTCAACAAAACGCAGATCGAGTACACGTACGACCGCGGCCGGTTGGACTACACGACGAACCTGTCGTCCATACCGCCGTTCCCCACGGGTGCCAACCAGTACGACACTCTCGGCCGGCTGACCGCCGTCACGAGCGGGTTCTCCAGCGGCTACGTCAACGGCATCGGGCAGAGCTACAAGTACGACGCCTTTGACAACATCACCCAGCAGTCGTCCACCAGCGGGACGACCGACAGTCCCATCACCAACAAGACCGACTACACCTACGACACCATCAACCGGCCGCACACCGAGACGCTGAACGACGGCAGCGCCACGAAGCAGACCTCGACGTTCGACTACCTCGGTACCGGACATGTGGTCACCGACGAAAGCATCACCGGCTTCGCGGCGGCGCAGAAGGTCTACAACTACTCGCCGGGCGGCGAGCGGCTCAGCATGATCAATACCGATACCGGCTCGCCCGGGCCGGGAATGATCCAGGACAACTACTACAGCTACAGCCCGCACTCGGACGTGGAGGCGCTGACCGGCATCAACGGCGCTACGACGTCGACCTACGGCTACACCGCCTACGGACTCGACGACTCCGCGGACACGGCCGGCGGCGGGGTGTCGCTGGACTCGGGTGTCGACAAGAACAGTCAGCTCCCGAACGGCGTTGCCACGCTGCCGTACAACGCGTACCGCTTCAACTCGGCACGCATCGACGTGGCGACGTCCAACCTCGACATGGGTGCGCGCAGCTACAACCCGAACATCAACCAGTTCATGACCCATGACGGGTACAGCAGCGCCGGTGCGAACCAGGCGGTCACCGCCGACCCGTTCGGCAGCGGCTACAGCTTCGCCAGTGGCAACCCGGTCAGCAACATCGAGCTCGACGGCCACAACTGGATGACGGCGGTCGAGATCGGCCTCGGCGTGGCGGCGGTGGCCGGCGCCATCGCCTGCACGATCATCACCGATGGCGCCTGCCTCATGGTGATCGCCGGTGCGATGGCCGAGGGTTCGGTCATGGGCGCCGAAGGCATGATCGGTGCCGGGATCTTCGCCGCGATCACCGAGGGCGGTGTCGCGGTCGCGGGTTCCCTGGGGATCGGGGCGGCCGCGGGCGTCGCGGCCGGTGCGATGGCGCTCGAGGACTCCGCGGCCGTCGACCTGGCCGCCGCGGACGCGGGCGCGGCGGATGCCGGTGCCGCTACGGCGAAGCCGGCCGAGGACGCGCCGGCGGCCACCGAGGGCACCACCTCCGGCGTCCGGTGCGGCGGTGAGAGCTTCACGGCCGACACCAAGGTGCAGCTCGCGGGCGGCGGTGCCAAGGCGATCAGCGCGCTGCGGCCCGGTGACAAGGTCAAGTCCACGGACACGGCCTCGGGCACCAACAAGGGCAGCGCCGTCTCCGCGGTGGAGGTCAAGCACGACACCGACCTGTACGACCTGACCGTCCACACGGACAAGGGCGATCAGGTCATCCACACCACCGAGCACCACCTGTTCTACGACAGCACCAGGCACAGCTGGGTGGAGGCGGCCAAGCTGCCCAAGGGCGACCGGCTCACCACCAACGACGGCAGCGACGTCACTGTCGTGGACGGGGTCACCCCGGCCAAGGCCGGCGGCGACATGTGGGACCTGACGGTGCCGGGCGACCACGACTTCTACGTCGAGGCCGGCGACACCGCGGTTCTGGTCCACAACGACAACGGCCCGAAGCCGGGCGACGCGACGTGCCCGATCATCCTGCCCACACTGCCGAAGCTGCCCGCCGAATACTCGTCGAAGACGGTCAGCTTCAACGGAAAGCTGTGGATGGTCAGTGGCGGTCGGTTCGAGTTGCCCGCCGGCTTCACCCGGCCGCTCGCGTCGGACATGGAGCAGATGGCGCAGGACATCGGTTACGAGACCATGCCGGCGGAGATTTCGAGACCGGGTGCGAAGTTCCTCGACAACGGCGAGGAAGGGTCGTACAACCTGTGGCACGCCGAAAAGCAGGGCTCGGTGCTGTCGCCGGGCACTCCACAGGCGGTCAGCAAGGCGATGTGCGACGACTGCATCGCATGGCATGTGAAACTGGCTGTGTACCTCAACAAGAGCATCTACATCACCGAACCGGGCGGAGTGTTCCGCTTCGATCCGGACGGCGGCTGGACGATCCTGCCGTGACGCGGTGAAATCGGGACGCGCGGCCTCCTCGGCACCAGGGGAGGTCGCGCGTTCTTCCTGTGATAGCGTGCGGTCGATCTTCAAAGGAGGAGCGTCGTGATCGACTACGCCGGCCAACTCGTCACGGATGCCGAAGCCGCCCGCGATGCCGGCGATTGCGCGACGGCGGCCGCGAAGTTCCTCGAGGCGGCGTCGCTCGGCGATCCCAACCAGGTTGAGCCGGCCCGGACCGAGCTGTTCAAGTTGCGCGCGAAGGCCGACGCCGGCGACGTCGACGCGCAGGCCCGCTACGGGCACATGGCGCTGGAGTCGGGCCTCGACGCGGCGGGCGGTGTCGACTACCTGCGGCGCGCCGCGGCCGCCGGCAACGCCTTGGCGAAGCGGGTGCTGGGTTTCGCACTGGCCAACGGAGTCGGCGTCGAGCAGGACGCCGCGCAAGCGGCGGCCCTGCTCCAGGAGGCGATGGACGCCGGTGACGCGTACGGAGCGTTCAATCTCGCGGCGTTGTATTTTCAGGGTGAGGGCGTGCCGCAGGACGTCGAGAAGGCGATCCAGTTGCTTCACCGCGCCGCGGACGATGGCCTCACCGAAGCG
>Ga0070683_100005131_pt1 | contig 10889 bp, 5 predicted proteins | sample KBSC713LmetaG_FD_64662 | JGI IMG/M metagenome (GOLD analysis project Ga0070683, IMG submission 64662) | Corn rhizosphere microbial communities from Kellogg Biological Station, Michigan, USA - KBS C7.1-3L metaG | ecosystem: Host-associated > Plants > Roots > Rhizosphere ...
CAGACGAGCGACCAACCGCCCGATGTCCCGCGCGACGCCGCAATTCGAATCGGGCAGGAGCGCGTCAACGAGTTGTTTGGCGTGACGAATCGGCTCGTGACGGCGGTGGCTCGAGCTGAGACGCAACCGGAAGCAATCGAAGCGCTGCACGAGACAGCCAACCGGGCGACGAATGTTTGGCGCCGACTGCGTCACGAGCTGCAAACGCGGTCGGAGAACGAGCGAAGTCTCACGCGCGACATCGCCGCGTTGGATGACGCCCTCGCCGCCATTCGCCGATCGAGCGCTTCATTGCTCGGCGAATCGCTGCAGTCGCAGCGGGATCTACAGCGATTGGCGACAGAAGCATCACTCGGCGTGCGGGCGCTTCGGCTGCGGCCTTTCTCGGACGCGACCGAGGATCTTCCGCGCCTCGTGCGCGACGTCGCCGCCGCGACTGGCAAAGACGTTCGCATCGAGACGCATGGCGACGACGTGCAGGCCGATCGCGTCGTTCTGGCCCAGCTTCGTGACGCGTTGATGCATCTCGTGCGCAACGCGATCGATCACGGCATCGAGACGCCAGACGTCCGGAAGGGGCGCGGCAAAGACCCTCAAGGTCTGATCGAAGTGAACGCTGGCCTCATCGGCGACCGGGTCGTCGTCACCGTTCGCGACGACGGCGCCGGCATTGACGCCGCGTCGATCCGCCGACAGTTAGCGTCTCGCGGCGAATCCGTTCCCGCGGACGATCGCGCGGTGGCTCGACGTCTCTTCCTCGGCGGCGTTTCGACGCGGACGGCAGCGACCGATATCTCCGGACGTGGCGTCGGCCTCGATGCGGTCCGCGCGGCGGCGGATGCGGTGCGAGGAAGCGTCGACGTCGACTGGGTCAAGGGCGTCGGAACGACGTTCTGGCTCGATGCGCCATTGACAATGGCGACGGTGAGGACGGTGCTCGCTCGCGTCGGCAAAGCGACCGTCGCGATTCCGTCGGCGTATGTCGAGCGGCTGATGAGAGTTTCGTCAGAGTCACTTCTCACCGTCGACGGACGAATCGCAGTGGAAACCGGCGGTGCACCGGCGTTCGTGGCATCCGTTGCCGGTGTGCTCGGGCCGCCGCTCATCGATCATCCGATCGACGGTCCGACGCCGCTGGCGTTGGTCCGTGTCGGCGAACGGCGCGTCGCGTTGCGCGTCGACGAGATGCTCGAGGAAGACGAAGTCGTCGTTCGCCCCATTCGCGCGCACGGTCGCGAAGCTGTTCCGCACATCAGCGGCGCCGCGCTATTGCCGCAGGGCTCCGTCGCTCTCGTCTTGAATGTCACGTCGGTATTAGCGAGCGCCTATGCGGGAACAGGCGGTTCGTCGTCGATCGCCGAGAAGCGCGACGCAACGGAAAAGCGGAAGCGTGTGCTCGTCGTCGACGATTCCATCACCACGCGGACACTCGAGGCCAGCGTCCTAGAGGCTGCCGGCTATGAGGTGGGAACCGCTGTCGACGGCGCCGATGCGTGGCGCTCATTGCAGGAACGCGGTGCGGACCTCGTCGTCAGCGACGTCGAAATGCCGCGCATGGATGGTCTGCAGCTGTGTGAAACCATTCGCGCATCGCAACGCTTCCGCAACCTGCCGGTGATCCTCGTGACCGCTCTCGAAACAGCCGAGCATCGTGCGCGCGGCCTCGAGGTTGGCGCGGATGCATATCTCGCGAAATCCAGCTTCGACCAAGAAGGACTTTTGACGACTATTCGTGACTTGCTCGGGGCACCGCGCGAATGACGCCGGTCGCTCGACCCCATCGAACCATTCGCGTTCTCGTCGCCGAGGATTCTCCAACGACGCGCGCGATGTTCGTGGATTTGTTCAAGAACGCTCAAGGCTTCTCGGTCGCCGGCGAAGCGCAAAATGGCGCGGAGGCGATCGAGCAAGCAATCGCGCTGGCACCCGACCTCATCGTCATGGACGTTCACATGCCGATCGTCGATGGGCTCGACGCGACGAAAGAGATCATGCGTCAGGCGCCGACGCCAATTCTCATGGTGTCCGCGTCGTCGAACGTCGCGGATGTCTCACTTGGACTCAGCGCTACACAGGCGGGTGCGCTGATGCTTCTCGAGAAGCCGACTCGCGATCGAGACGAGCTCGGATCATTCTTGTCCATGGCGAGGGCCATGTCGGAGGTGAAGGTCGTCCGCCGGTGGGGGCGAGCGACCGGATTGCCAGTCAACGCGATTCCAATTCTTCCGGCCGTTGCGCGGCCGGCTCGTGTCATCGCGATTGGTACGTCGACCGGTGGTCCGGCCGCGCTCCATAGAATACTCATCGACCTTCCCCGCGACTTTCCCGCGCCAATCGTCGTCGTTCAGCACATGGCGCGCGGGTTCATCGACGGTCTCGCGCGATGGCTGAGCGCGAATGTCGCGGTGAAGGTCGTCGTCGCGGCAGACGGCGACCCACTCTTGCCTGGGACCGTTTACCTCGGGCCCGACAATCAACACGTCGGCGTCGTAGACGGGCGTATCGCGCTCAACAATTCAGCGCCGCAGAATGGATTCCGTCCGTCGATCGACCACCTGTTCGATTCGTGCGCCCGGGCGTACGGTCCGTCAGCGGTCGCAGTGATCCTGACTGGAATGGGGCAGGACGGCGTCGAAGGACTCCAAACGATAAAGGCGCGCGGCGGCCGTGTGCTCGCGCAGGATGAAGAGTCGTCGGTCGTGTTCGGAATGGCGAACGTCGCGATTGAGCGAGGCCTCGTGGACGAGATATCTCCCCTTGACCTCATCGGACGGCGCCTCAAAGATCTCGTGGAGCTCGTACCGGAATGAGCACATCCGCACGCGGCACGCCGCGAAAAATCCTCGTCGTCGAGGACAGCCGCACGCAGGCTGAAGCCCTTCGCGCGCAACTCGCCGCCAACGGGTACGACGTCCACGTCGCGAAGTCCGGAGTCGAAGCCCTCGCCGAGCTTCGTCGATGGAACGCCGAGCTGGTGATCAGCGACGTGATCATGCCGGAGATGACCGGACTCGAGCTGTGTCGAGCACTGCGCAATGACCCCGCGCTTCGCGGAATGCCGTTCATTCTTCTCACGAGCCTCGTCGATCCGCTCGATGTCCTTCGAGGACTGGAATGCGGCGCCGACAACTATCTCACGAAACCGTACGAGCTCGATCAGCTGCTGCATCGCATCGAACGCACGCTGGAAAGCCGGCAGAAGCGTGCGACGCGCTCGGCGAACGATAGCATCGAGATCACCTTCCTCGGCAGCACGTTCACCATTCGCTCGAGCCGCGAGCAAGTCCTCGACGTTCTCGTGTCGAGCTTCGAAGACGTCGTTCGCGCCAACACCGCATTGCGCGCCGCCGAAGAGGAGCGAGCGCGTTTGTACGAACAGGAGAAGCAAGCGCGGCTCGACGCGGAAGAAGCCAAGGCCAGGGCAGAAGAGGCCAATCGCGCGAAGTCTGAATTCCTCGCGATGATGAGCCACGACCTCCGCACACCACTCAACGCGATCGGCGGCTATTCGGAGCTGCTGGCGATGGGCGTTCGCGGTCCCGTCAACGAAACGCAGCTGTCCGACCTCGAGCGAATTCGCCGAAATCAACGACATCTCTTGTCGCTCGTGAACGACGTGTTGAGCTTTGCGCGCCTGGAGACCGGCGAAATCCCACTACACATCGATCGCGTCAATCTCGACGCGACGGTGCGGCCGCTGCGCGCCGTCATCGAACCGCAAGCGACCCAACGGGGTGTAACGTACGAGTTCGTCGGCTGCGCTCCCGAGGTCATAGTCATGGCCGACTCGGAACGCCTCGAGCAAATCCTCATCAACCTCCTCGGCAACGCGATCAAGTTCACGTCGACCGGCGGCAAGATCACTGTCACGTGTGCGTCGAAAGGCGGACAGGGCGTCGTCGAGGTCAGCGACACCGGAATCGGGATACCGCCGTCGAAGTTGTCGTCGATCTTCGACGCTTTCGTTCAGGTCGACAGCAATCAGGGCCGGCGCGACGGCGTCGGGCTGGGACTCGCGATCAGCCGCAAGCTCGCCAACGCGATGCACGGCGATATCACAGTCCGGAGCGTCCTCGGAGAAGGCTCGACATTCAGCGTGACGCTCCCCCTCGCCGACTGATCGCGGGCCGTTAAGCGGTCTGTAAGCGGGTCTGGATAGTCTTGCTCCCGTCATCCTGCTTCGGCGATTCCTGCTCGGCGTATTCGTATCAGGATGACGGAATGCGACACCAAGCCTTCATCCACCATGACTGTTCGAAAAATTCTCCGAGGCATCGGCTACAGCGTCGCCGGGCTCGTCGGCCTCGTCGTCCTCGCCGGCGCGGCGACCTACGGCCTCTCCGAATCGCGAATGGCGCGCACCTTCGCCGTCCCCGATCACGCACTCACTCCCAGTACTGATTCCGCGTCACTGGCCAGCGGTGCGAGACTCGTCAAAGTCAAAGGATGCGTCGACTGCCACGGCGCGAACCTCGGCGGCAGTGTCATGATCGACAACGCCGCACTCGGCCGTCTCGCGGCGCCGAACCTCACGGTTGGCGGACGCGGCGCGGAGCTCGAGCCGAAGGACTGGGAGCGCGCCATCCGACACGGCGTGCGACGCGACGGCTCACCGCTGCGTGTCATGCCGGCGAATGAATTCACGGGCATCGCGGACGACGAGCTGGAGGCGATGGTCGGCTACATTCGCAGCCAACCGGCCGTCGCGACGAGACAGCCGCCGGTGCGAGTCGGCCCGGTGATTCGCGCGATGTTTGTCGCGCATCAGTTCGACCTTCTGCCAGCCGAATTGATCGACCATTCGAAAGCCCACATCGCGCATATCGATGCCGAGCCAACGCCGAAGTACGGCGAGTACGTGGCCGCGGGATGCAAGGGTTGTCACGGGCCGGGCATGTCGGGCGGCAAGATCCCCGGCGCGCCGCCGGACTGGAAAGCCGCGGCGAACCTCACTCCGACGGGCATTGGTCGTTACTCGGAGAGCGACTTCATCAAAATTCTTCGAACCGGCACGCGCCCCGACGGATCGATGGTCGACACGCTGATGCCCTATCGATTGACGAAGGAGATGACCGACGTCGAGCTGAAGGCGCTGTTTTCTTATCTGAAGACGCTTCCCCCCAAGGAGTTCGGCAACCGGTGAGGAAGCGTCTGTAAGGAAAGCCAAACGCCCAGTCCTTCGCCGCCCCCGTGGTGGACTGGGCTGAGACGATGCATCATCGATGGGACGAAGAACATTCACAATCCCAGACAGCCCGGTGATGCACTCCATTTCGAGATTCGGTCGATCGATCGCCACGCTGGCGATCGTTTTCCTTCCCGCGACGGCGGAGGCACAAGGGGCCCCCCTCGACCCCCGCCTTCTCTCCTCGATCTCCCTTCGAAACCTCGGCCCGTTTCGAGCCGGTCGAGTCGCCGCAGTATCAGGTGCCGTCGGACAACCGGGCACCTTCTACATCGGCCTCCCCTCTGCCGGCGTTTGGAAGACGACCAACGCCGGTGCGACGTGGTATCCGATCTTCGACTCCGTGAAAGTCATCTCGTCGATCGGCTCCGTCGAGGTCGCACCGTCGGATCCGAATGTCATCTACGTCGGCGGCGGCGACATCATCACCGGTGGCGCGATCAACGAAGCCAACGGTGTCTACAAGTCGACGGACGCAGGGCGCACCTGGCGACACGTTGGGCTTGATGCAACGAAGCAAATCCCATCGATGTCGGCCGACCCGCACGACGCGAACACGCTTCTCGTCGGCGCGCAGGGCGACGTTCACGTGAAGAGCAAAGATCGCGGCATCTTCCGGACGACCGACGGCGGCACGACATGGTCCCAAACTCTGTTCGTCGACGACAGCACCGGGATCTCGAGGATCTCACGCGCGTACGACACGCCGAACGTCGTCTTCGCGACGACGACGGCGCATTACACGCCACCGCCGAGCAACGCCCCGGGAGCTGGACGCGGCGGCGGCCGAGGCGGTGCGCAAACCGGCCCGACGAGCACGAAAGTATTCAAGTCTTCTGATGGCGGCGCGACGTGGAAGGAAGTCGCCGGCAACGGCCTGCCCGAACGTCTGACTGGCAAGCTGTGGGTCGCCGTCGCGAACAATACGCAGGGTCAGCGGGTCTACGTCATCGGCGACGCCGGCCTCTTCCGCTCCGACGACGGCGGCGCCACGTGGAAGCAGATGGCCGCCGACGATCAGAGAATTCGAAACGGCCAAGGCGGCTACAATTGCGGGGTCTACGTCGACCCGCAGAATCCGGACATCGTCTACACGCTGAACACGGCGAGCTACAAGTCGGTCGACGGCGGCCGCACGTTCACCGGCTTCAAAGGCGCACCGGGCGGTGACGATCCGCAACAGATGTGGATCGATCCGACCAACGGCAAACGCATTCTCTTCGGCTACGATCAGGGCGCGATCGTCTCACTCGACGGCGGCGCGACATGGAGCTCGTGGTACAACCAATCGACCGAGCAGATCTATCATCTCTCCGTCGACAATTCGTTCCCGTACTGGGTCTACGGCACACAGCAGGACGCCGGCGCCATTCGCACGCGCTCACGCGGCAACCTGGGGGCCATCACACCGCTCGACTGGAATCCCGTGCCTGGTTGGGAATGGGGCACCATCGTTCCCGATCCGCTCGACAACAACACCGTCTTCGCGAGCGGCAGCGGCATCGTGAAGATCTCGTATCCGAGCGAAGAATGGATCAACGTCAGCCCGTCGGCCGATCCGACGCGCCAACTGCGCACCACGAGCTCGCAACCGATCATCTTCGCGCCGTGGAATAAGAAAATGCTCATCGCGGCATTCCAATCGGTGTGGACGACCGTCGACGCCGGCGCACATTGGACCGCGATCAGCCCGGACCTCACGACATTCCCCGGCGACGCGCCGCCGACGCCTGGCGGTGGTCGTGGTGGCGCCCCGCCTGCGAACGGCTCGATCGAATCGATTCGCGCGTCGACCATGATGCCGGGAATGATCTGGGTCGGTACGAACAACGGACAGATCAAGGTGACGCGCAACGGCGGCAAGACCTGGGAAGCCGCCGCGATTCCCGACATTCCGAATGTCCGTCGCGCTGAGGTCGACGCAGTCGAGCCGTCGCACTTCGATGCGGCCGAGGCGTACGCCGTCTACGATCTGCATCGGGTCGGCGACTATACGCCGTACGTCTTCCGCACACGCGACTATGGTAAGACGTGGACGCCGATCGTGAACGGGCTTCCGACGAAGCAGGTCAGCGGAAGCTTCGGGCGCGTCGTCCGCAACGACACGAAGAAGAAGGGATTGTTGTTCGCCGGCACGGAGAGCGGCGCATTTGTGTCGTTCGATGACGGCGACAACTGGCAGCCGATCGCGCCGGAAGTTCTGACGACGTCGTATCGCGACATGGTGATCAAGGACAACGACCTCGTCGCCGCGACATACGGCCGCGGCTTCTTCGTCCTCGACGACATCTCGATGCTTCGCCAAGCGTCATCGGCGACGCTGGCCGAGAGTGCGCATCTCTTCAAGCCGGGTGATGCAGTTCGCGTTCGACGCAATGTCGGTGCGGATACGCCGTTCCCGCCCGAGGTCCCGCACGCGCTCAATCCGCCGGATGGCGTCATCGTGGACTACTGGCTCGGGTCGGCTCCCTCCCGGGACATCACACTCGACGTGCTGGATGCGTCGGGCGCGGTTGTTCGCCACATGACGAGCGCGCCCGGCGAGGCCGTGGCCGAGGCCGCGCGTCCCCCGCATCCGAATTTCTGGGTCGCGCCGCCCGTCTCGCTGCCGAAGAATGCCGGCGGGAACCGCATGAACTGGGATCTGCGCTACGACTCCCCACACGCGTTCTCGCATTCATTCGAGATCAACGCGAATCCAGGACAGACGCCGGCATCTCCGCTGGGTCCTGTCGTTCCGCCGGGGACGTATACGCTGAAGCTCACCGTCGACGGAAAGAGCTACTCCCAGACGGTCGCCGTGAAACCTGACCCGCGCTCGCCCGCGACGCCCGCGGCCATTGCGACGCAGGCTGCGCTCGAGAAAAAGATCTGGCAGGGCATCGAAGCAGCCTACGAAGGCAATCGCGTCGCGATCGCGTTGAGAGATCTCGCACGAGGCGTGACCGTTCCGGAAGTCTCTCAGCGGACCGCGTCACTCGCCGCGCAGCTCGATACGGTTGCAGGATTGGATCAGAGCCGAGGCCGCGGCGGTGGCCGCGGTGGTCAGCCGGCTCGGCCGACGTTCCGCGCGATCAACGCCGCGCTCGTGTCGCAGCTCGACGCACAAGAGAACGGCGACATGGCCCCGACATCGTCGGCGCTTGCGGCGTTCGCCGCAACCTGCAAAGAGCTCACGAACCTTGCCGCGACATGGCAAAAGCTCAGCGTCACGGAGCTCGGCGGCATCAACGCGATCTTGAAGCAGAAGGGTCAAAACGTCATCACGACGCCGGTCGGGAACATCAAACTCCCGACGTGCTGATTCAAACGATCGTGATGGATGTCGGACGCGCGGCCGCGACGACGAAGCCCTGGGCTTCCTCGTCGCGGAGATCGTGTCGCTATCGGATATAGCCAGATCCGAAGCGGCGAATTCCTGTCGTTCCACCATCCGACCGATCCGAGTCAATCCGACAAATCCGCGTTGTGGGTTTTTGAGGGGCGAAAAAGCGGGTCCTCCGCTCGCTGCGCTCGCATCAGGATGACATCGAGTTCCTATCCCTCCCCGTTCGCTGGTAGTTTCTCGGCTTCGCCTCCAGCCCCAGACTAATGCGCATCCTCGCTTCACTGGCCGCACTTCCTCTCGTCGCAGCGACACTCGGCGCCCAACAGGTCTCGGTCGTCGAAGCGAATATCCGCGACGTGCGTGCCGCGCTCGAGCAGAAGCGCGTCACGTCCCGACAGCTCGTCGAGCAATCGTTGATGCGCATCGCGAAGTATGAAGACAAGCTGCACGCCGTCATCACGGTGAATCCACGCGCGCTCGAGATCGCCGACTCCCTCGATCGTGAGCGGGCCGCCGGACGAATTCACGGTCCGCTTCACGGCATTCCGATCGCGTTGAAGGACAACATTCATACGACCGACATGCGGACGACGGGTGGCGCGCTCGCGTTCGCGGATCTCGTTCCTCCGTATGACGCGACCCTGACGAAGAATCTCAAAGACGCCGGCGCGATCATCATCGCGAAGACGCAGCTCACCGAGTTGGCCAATTGGGTCGCGAGTGGAATGCCCGGGAACTACAACGGCCTCAATGGCTACGGGATGAATCCGTGGGACCCGCGACGCGACCCGCGCGACGCGTTCTTCGACGGACGCCCGGTGCTCAGCACCGGCGGCTCGAGCTCGGGCGTCGGAACGAACGTGAGCTTTTGGTTCGGGAACGTCGGCACTGAGACCTCGGGATCGATTCTCAGCCCATCGAATCAGAATATGCTCGTCGGCATCAAGCCGACGGTCGGCCGAGTGAGCCGGTACGGCGTCATTCCGATCACGGCCGATCAGGACACGCCCGGGCCGATGACGCGTTCCGTCGCTGACGCGGCAATCATGCTCGGCGCGATGGAAAATCCGCGTCCGGATCCGAACGACACGGCGACCCGAAAGTGTCCGCCGCCGCCGCAGCGCGACTATACGAGATTTCTAAACGCCGGCGCGCTCAAAGGAATGCGAATTGGTATTCCTCGCGCCTACTTCTATGACGCGTCGACCGCCGGCGGTCGTACGCCGCGAGGCGGCCTGACGGACGAGCAGCGCAAAGTGATGACCGAGGTGATCGCGGTGCTCAAGCAGCAGGGCGCGATCGTCGTCGATCCGGCCGACATCCCGAGTGTCGTCGACACGAGCGCTGTGAACAACTTCATCAACTGGAATCCCTGCAGCGGTCTCGAGAACGCGAGGGGTCTCGACATCTCGTGCTCGGTCGCGTTCAAATACGGAATGAAGCGAGACTTCAACGCGTGGCTCAAATCACTCGGCGACAAGGCGCCGGTCAAATCGTTGACTGCACTCCGCGAGTGGAACATCAACCATCAGAGAGCAGGCTCGATCAAGTATGGCCAGGCGAATCTGGACGTCTCGGACGAGATGGATCTCCAGGCCGATCGCGCCCGCTACGAGTCAGATCGACGGAAGGACATCTACCTCTCGGCGACGAACGGCATCGACGCCGCGCTGAAGAAGGACCGACTCGACGCGCTGTTGTTTCCGGGTGTGTCGAGCGCGGGCCTCGCCGCGCGACCAGGGTACCCGACAGTCACGGTTCCGTATGCGCTCGTGCCGGTGATCGTCCCGCCGGGCCAGCCACCGTTTCCGGCAGGCTTCGAGCCGAGTCCGGCACCGTTCAACGTGAGCTTCACGGGAACGGCGTGCAGTGAACCCAAGCTGATTGCGCTTGCGTATGCATTCGAGCAAGCGACGAAAAAGAGAACGGCGCCGCCGCTCTTTCCATAGGCGGCGTCGAGGTCTGTTGCAGGAAAGTGCTTGGGTGTGGTAGCACAGACTGGACGGGACTGGACCGACGGGACAGACAAAAGCAAATCGGAATCTCGTTTGTCCGTCTCGTCAGTAAGGTCCGTCTAGTCTGTGCTAAAGTCACGGTTGGCATCCCGACGACGAAAGAACGGCACGATTCGGGGATTCTCTGCGTCGGAACGGTGCTGGTCCACGAAATGTGGCGCGCAGCATTAGAAATCGCTTCGGTGTTGTAGCACAGACTGGACGGGACTGGACCGACGGGACAGACAAAAGCAAATCGGAATCTCGTTTGTCCGTCTCGTCAGTAAAGTCCGTCTAGTCTGTGCTAAAGTCACGGTTGGCATCCCGACGACGAAAGAACGGCACGATTCGGGGATTCTCTGCGTCGGAACGGTGCTGGTCC
>Ga0070683_100005135_pt1 | contig 10887 bp, 9 predicted proteins | sample KBSC713LmetaG_FD_64662 | JGI IMG/M metagenome (GOLD analysis project Ga0070683, IMG submission 64662) | Corn rhizosphere microbial communities from Kellogg Biological Station, Michigan, USA - KBS C7.1-3L metaG | ecosystem: Host-associated > Plants > Roots > Rhizosphere ...
CCTGACCAGCGCCGCACTGCGCGGCTCGGGGATCCGCCTCTCGGTCGAGACTGCCCCGGGGTCGCGGCCGCGTCTGCTCCTCCTCCGGGAGCTCGCCTGCCTGGCGCTACTGCCCGTTCAGATCGCGCGCGTTCGCCGCTGAGGATGCTCCGAGGCTCTTCGGCGGCGCGGTCGAATCGCGGACGACGAGGCGCGTCGCGAGCTCGACGTGCAGCGTCTCGAGGCTCTGACGCTCCATCAGCCGGCTGAGCAGACTGACCGCAGTGCGGCCCATCTCGGCGAGGGGTTGGCGGACCGTTGTCAACGCCGGCGTCACGATCGTGGCGTGCTCGACGTCGTCGAAGCCGACCACGGACAGGTCCTCGGGAACGCGAAGCCCACGAGCCCGAGCGGCCTGAATAGCGCCGATCGCGATGTCGTCGTTGAACGCGACGATCGCCGTCGGCGGGTCGGGCAGCGCAAGCAACGAAGCAGCGGCTTCCCGCCCGGGGTCGATCTCGGGAATCGAGTCGACCTCGAGCGCGGGGTCGGGGAGGATGCCGGCTGAAGCAAGCGCTGCCCGGTACCCGCGGCGGCGATCTTCGGTGGCGAGCCAACCGCTGGGACCCGCGATCTGCGCGATGCGCCGATGTCCCAGGTCGAGCAGATGACGCATCGCCTGGTCGGCGCCTGAGATGTTCGCGGCCGAGACGGAGGGAATCCGGTCGTCGAGCCGCATCAGCGGGTCGATCACGACGAACCTGAAACCGCTGTCCAGGTGCCGCTCGAGCTCCTCGCTCGATTCCTCGGGGAGGATGATCAGGGAGCCGTCGGTGACGCCGTGCAGGCGATCGAGGACGGAGACCTCGCGGTCGTGCTCCTGCCTCGTCGGGGAAAGCACGATGTGGAGGTCGCGCTCGAACAGCGCCTCGGCCGCGCCGTCCAGGATGCCGGAGAAGTACGCGGGATAGACGAGCGGGACGACCACTCCGACAAATCCCGTGCGGCCGCCCGAGAGGCCGCGCGCGCTCCGGTTGGCCGTGTAGCCGTTCTCGCGAATGACCCGGCTGACAGTGTCACGCGTCTCGTCGGAGACATCGCCGCGGCCGTTCAGTACACGCGAGACTGTCGCGATCGACACGCCCGCCTGCTGGGCGATCTCGCGGATCGTGGTGCGTGGAGGGGCGACTGGAGCCATCTATGACCATTGAAGCATGTTCCGGAACGTTCCGGGAAGTAGATCCGTATTTTACCGACCACTTTGCGAGAAAACCACTTGACTTTGTCGTAACCAACCTGTCTAATCGTTTCCGGAAGCGTTTTCGGAAACAAACATCTCCGCCCGACGTCCGGGCGAGAAAGGACTACCGATGCGACGCAAGATTCCCTCGTCTCGCTGGATCGCCGTCGCCATCGCTGGGACTTGTGTCGCCCTCGCGGCCGCTCTCAGCGCGTCGACCCCTGCGGCCGTGCAGAGCACGGCCACGATTTCCGCGGCCCACAAGTGCCTCGTCATGACGGGCTCCGGCGATCCCACGTTTACCAAGAACTTCAACCCCTTCACCGCGACCGGGCTGCCCAGCGGCTCGATCGTGCAGGGCGCGTTCTACGAGCCGCTGATCGTCACAGGCGAAGGTGGCCTGAAGCCGGTTCCGTGGCTCGCCCGCAGCTGGAAATGGAGCAACGGCAACAAGACGCTGACGCTGAACCTGACGCGCGGCGCCAAGTGGTCGGACGGCAAGCGGCTCACCTCCGCTGACGTCGTCTACAGCTTCCTCGCCGGTCGGCAGGACAAGCTCATGGACCGCGTCGGCCTGACCGGGGCGGGCAACAACATCGCCTCCGTCAAGGCGCGAGGCCCCTACAAGGTCGTGATCAAGCTCAAGACGCCCGACTCGCAGTTCATCTCGGTGACGATCAACCGACTCTTCGTCATCCCGCGGCACGTCTGGGCCGGCATCAAGGACGTCGCGAACTTCAACAACACGAGGCCGGTCGGGTCGGGCCCGTTCAATCGGGTCACCCGCTTCACGGCGCAGGACTACGTCTTCACGAAGAACCCGAATTACTGGCAGAAGGGCCTGCCGAAGGTCCCATGTCTCGAGTACGTGCAGGCGTCGTCGAACGATGCTGCGCTCGCTCTGATCCAGAGCGGACAGGTCGACTGGACGCACAACTTCGTGCCGAACGTCGAGAAGGCCTACATCGCCAAAGACCGCAAGCATTTCCACGCGTTCTACGCGACGACGGCGTATCCGATCTCCCTCCTCCTGGACACGTCGAAGTACCCGTACAGCCTCGCCGTATTCCGCAAGGCGCTCAGCCGCGCGATCGACCGCAAGACGGTCTCGAAGCTCGGCGAGTACGGGTACGCCCCCCCGACTGACGCGATCGGGCTGAACGGACTGTTCCCGAACTGGGTGACGGATAAGAAGGTCAAGGCACGCGCCAAGACCATGTCCACGTACAGCCCGTCGGTCGCGAGGAGCATGCTGACCGGGAACGGCTTCACGTATCACGGCAATCGGCTCTACGACCCGCACGGCAACGCCGTCGAGCTCGACATCCACGTCATTGCCGGGTGGTCGGACTGGGTCGCCTCGAACCAGATCATCACGAAGAACCTGCGCGATATCGGAATCGACTCCCAGGTCAAGCTCGAGCCCGACTGGGGCGCCTGGCAGCCGAGCGCGTACGCGACGAAGTTCCCGACGCTCCTCTGGCAGGTCGCGTCGCAGGGCTCGCCCTACGGGTACTTCTACTCGAACCTCTCGAAGAACGCGTACGTCCCGCCGGGCGAGAGCGGGGAGACGACCGGGAACTGGTCGCACTTCTCCGATCCCGCGTCGACGAAGCTCCTCAACAAGTGGAAGGTGACGCTGAACCAGTCGAAGCAGCGGCAGCTCGCCACGAAGCTGGAAACGATGTTCCTCGACCACCAGCCGATCGTGCCGCTCTTCGTCGGGCCACGTTGGTCGACGTACAGCACGCGGTACTTCCACTGCTTCGGAAACAAGAACAACTTCTTCGGTGACCCGATCTTCACGACGTTCCCCGACAACATCCTGTCCTTCACCCGGATTTGTAAGGGCGGGAAGGTCGGCCCGTGAGGGCCCTCTAGGGACTAGGTAACGGCGGGCGGACCCTCTCGCCCGCCCGCCGTTTACCCTCCAAGGAGCGAGACATGCGCTGGTTTGCCCGTCGGCTCGTCTTCTACGCGTTCGCGCTGTGGGTGGCGCTGACGATCAACTTCCTGCTTCCGCGCATGATGCCGGGGAGCCCGATCGACGGGATCCTGCAGCACCTCACGCCGGCGCAGCTTGCGGCGAACCCCGGGATCGTCCAGACCTATGAGGCGCTCGTCGGGGGCGGCCACAACTCGATCTGGCAGGACTACATCACGTACCTGAGCCGCATCGTCCACCTCGACTTCGGCGTGTCGACCTCCCACTATCCGACGCCGGTGTCGACGGTCGTGGGCCAGACGCTGCCGTACTCGATCTTCCTGGTCGGAGTCGCGTTCTTCCTCTCGTTCGTGATCGGGACCGGGATCGGGATGTACGCCGCATGGCGCCGCGGCGGGCTCGTCGACAACGTCTTCGTCCCGACCTTCATGGCGCTCAGCGCGTTTCCCGCGTTCTTCACGGCGCTGCTCGGGCTCTACTTCCTCGGACTGAAGGCGGGCTGGTTTCCGATCCAGCATGCGTATGGCACGGGCCTCACCCCCGGTTTCAACTGGGAGTTCCTCTCGAGCGCGTTCCGGCACGCACAGCTGCCGATGCTCGTGATCCTCGCGGCCTACACGGGCGGCTGGATGCTGAACATGCGCACGGTGATGATCAACACGATCGGCGAGGACTACGTGGCGATGGCGCACGCGAAGGGCCTGTCTGATCGCCGCGTGATGACCTGGTACGCGGGGCGAAACGCGATCCTGCCGCCGCTCAACGGGTTCGCCGCGCTCTTCGCGAGCGCTGTCGGCGGGCTCGTCTTCGTCGAGTACATCTTCAGCTACCCGGGCGCCGGCTTGACGCTCCAGCAAGCCGTGCTCGGGAACGACTACGCCCTGGCCCAGGCGCTGCTCGTCGTGCTCTCGATCTGCGTCATCGTCGCGAACCTGCTCATGGACGTGCTCAACCTCGTCCTCGACCCCCGTCTCCGCACAGGCTGATGTCGCAACTCGACCCGACCATCGGCCCGGCGCTCGACCTTCCGCTCGAGGCGCCCCCGCGACACGCCCGGCGCTGGGGCTTTCATCTCCCGGGGTGGCTCGTGTTGCTGCTCTCGAACCCGAAGTCGCGGCTCGGGTTCGCGATGGTCGCCTTCGTGGTGATCGTCGCGGGGATCGCGCCCTGGATCTCGGCCGCGGACCCGAACGGCTTCAGCCTGGTGGCTGCACGCCAGGCGCCCTCCTGGCACCACCTGTTCGGGACGACCGACCAGGGCAGCGACATCTTCTCGCAGGTCGTCCTCGGCGCCCGGCGGTCGCTCCTGCTGGGCGCGGCGGCGGCCGCCCTCGCCACCGCCGTCGCCGCCACGCTCGGAATCACGGCCGCGCTCGTGGGCGGGCTCGTCGACGACATCGTGAACGTCCTGATCAACATCTTCCTCGTCATCCCGCCGATTCCGCTGCTCGTCGTCATGTCCGGCTACACCCAGGATCACGGGATGACGACGATGATCGTCGTCCTCGCACTCGTCCTCTGGGCGTTCGAGGCACGGATCCTGCGGGCGCAGGCCCTCTCCCTCAAGAGCCGCGACTTCGTCGACGCGGCGAGAGCCTCGGGCGAGCCGACCTGGCGGATCGTCTTCGGCGAGCTCGTCCCGAACATGGTCAGCCGGATCGCAGCTGCCTTCGTGCTCGTCTTCTACATCGCCCTCCTCGTCGACGCGGGTCTCGAGTTCCTCGGCCTGGGCGACGTCTCGGTGACCAGCTGGGGCGTCACGCTCTACTGGGCGCAGACGAACTCGACCGTGCTGCAGGGCGAGTGGTGGCCGTTCTTCTTCCCCGGCGCCGCGCTGGCGTTCACGGTCCTCGGGCTCGTGCTCCTGCTCGCGGGTATCGACGAGTTCTCGAACCCGCGACTGCGAGCGGAGAAAAAGCCGCGCAAGAAGCGGCTGCGGATCCTGTTCGGAGGCCGGCTGGCCGCCCGCGAGGAGGGCGCGTCATGACGAGCCTCGTGGAGGAGCCACCCGTGGCACACGCTCGCGAAACGTCCCTGCTCGAGGTGCGCAAGCTCGTGGTCGAGTACGGCACGGGCCCGAAGAGCGCCCGCGCGGTCGACGGTGTCGACCTGGCGATCCGCGAGGGAGAGGTGCTCGGGCTCGCCGGCGAGTCTGGTTGCGGCAAGACGACCATCGCCAACGCGGTGATGCAGATCCTCCGACCGCCGGCCCGAATCACGGGAGGGAGCATCCTGTTCGAGGGGGAGAACATCCTCGGCAGGAGCGCCGAGCAGCTGCGGCGCTACCGCTGGCAGAACGTGTCCATGGTCCTGCAGAGCGCGATGAGCGCGCTCAATCCCGTCATGCGCGTCGGCGACCAGTTCGTGGACGCGATGCAGGCGCACGAGAAGATCGACCACAGGCGGGCGCTCGCGCGCGCGGGTGAGCTGCTCGAGCTCGTCGGCATCGACCGCCGACGGGTCAGCGCCTATCCGCACCAGCTCTCGGGCGGCATGCGCCAGCGCGTCGTGATCGCGATGGCGCTCTCGCTCGAGCCGGAGCTGATCATCCTCGACGAGCCGACGACTGCCCTCGACGTGGTCGTCCAGCGGGAGATTCTCCAGCAGGTGGACGCACTCAAGCGCGACTTCGGGTTTGCGGTGCTCTTCATCACGCACGACGTGTCGCTCCTGCTCGAGTTCGCAGATCGGATCGCGATCATGTACGCAGGGGAGATCGTGGAGACGGCTCATGCCGACCGGATCGGCACGAATCCGCAGCATCCATACACGCAAGGGCTGCTGAAGTCCTTCCCGCCGATCCGCGGACCGTTGACGCGACTGACTGGCATCCCCGGGGCGCCTCCGGATCTCAGTGACCCGCCCGCGGGCTGCCGCTTCCATCCGCGCTGTCCGCACTGTCTGCCGGAACAGCAGGCGCTCTACCTGCGGCAGACCACAGAGCGGCCCCGCCTGCGCATGGTCGAGCCGGACCACGAGGTCGCGTGCCATCTCGTCGCGGAGGCGGCGGAATGAGCTCGGCGGCCCAGCTCGAGGTGCGAAGCCTGACGAAGCGCTTCCCGCTCGGAGGCGGCATGCGCCGCTCGCAGATCCACGCGGTGGACGACGTCTCGTTCGAGCTGCGCCCCGGCACGATCACGGCGCTCGTCGGCGAGAGCGGCAGCGGCAAGAGCACCGTCGCGCGCCTGCTCGCGCACCTGTACGAAGCGACCGGTGGCGCCGTCCTCTTCGAGGGAAGGGACGTCACGCGCGTCCGCAGCCGCCGAGACGTCCTGCACTACCGCTCACAGGTGCAGATGATCTTCCAGGACCCATTCGGCTCGCTGAACCCGGTGAAGACGGTGCGCCATCACATCGAGCGGCCGCTCCGCATTCACCGAGTCGTCCCCTCCGGCCAGGTCGAAGCCCGTGTCCACGATCTGCTGCGCAACGTCGGCCTCGTGCCGCCGGAGGACATCGCGGCCAAGTACCCGCACGAGCTCTCGGGCGGGCAGCGGCAGCGCGTCTCGATCGCGCGCGCCCTCGCCGTCGAGCCTCGGGTCGTCCTCGCCGACGAGCCGATCAGCATGCTCGACGTCTCGATTCGGATCGGGATCCTGAACCTGATGCAGCGGCTCAAGGAGGAGCAGGGGATCGCGTTTCTGTACGTGACCCACGACCTCGCGAGCGCCCGCTACGTCGCCGACGACATCCTCGTCATGTACGCGGGGCAGATCGTCGAGCGCGGGCCGATCGAGCAGGTTCTGTCGGAGCCCCTCCACCCCTACACGCGCCTGCTGGTCGCCGCCGTCCCCGACCCCACGTCGAAGACCGAGGCCAAGCGGATCGAGCTCAGGACTGGTACCCCCTCCCCCGCGGTCGATCCGGGGGAAGGATGCCGCTTCCGCGCACGATGCCCGCTCGCGATCGACGTCTGCTCGCAGGTCACGCCGCAACTGGTCGAGCCGCGGCCACAGCACGCCGCGCGCTGTCACGTCACTGCTCCCGCCCCGCCGGACTGATCGAGAGGAAAACAATGCCGACACACGACAGCTCATTCCCAGTGGACTTCCTCTGGGGCGCCGCGACCGCGTCGTACCAGATCGAGGGCGCCGCGCACGAGGACGGCCGCGGCGAGAGCGTCTGGGACCGGTTCTGCGCGACCCCCGGCAAGGTCCGCAACGGGGACTCGGGCGAGCGGGCGTGCGACTTCTACCACCGGTATCCCGACGACATTCGGCTGATGCGCGACCTGGGCCTCGGCGCGTTCCGCTTCTCCATCGCCTGGCCGCGCGTAGTCCCCGAGGGCCGCGGCCGGATCAACGAGGCCGGGCTCGACTTCTACGACCGCCTCGTCGACGAACTGCTCGCCAACGACATCGAGCCGTTCGCGACGCTCTTCCACTGGGACACCCCGCAGGCGCTCGAGGACGAGGGCGGCTGGCCGTCCCGCTCGACCGCGGAGGCGTTCGCCGAGTACGCGGAAGCCGTTGCGCGCCGCCTGGGCGATCGCGTTCGCCACTGGATCACGCACAACGAGCCCTGGGTGCACGCCTGGATCGGCCACTCCTGGGGGCACCATGCACCCGGCCGCACGAGCGAGGTCGACGCGGTCGCGGCTGCGCACCATCTCCTGCTCTCCCACGGCTGGGCGGTGGACGTGATCCGCGCGCTCGCGCCCGACGCCCAGATCGGCATCTCGCTGAACCTCGCCGAGGCTTATCCGGCGAGCGAGACCCCCGAGGACGAAGCCGCCGCCTGGCGGGTCGACGGCGAGGGCAACCGCTGGTTCCTCGACCCCTTGTACCGCGGCGCCTATCCGCCGGACCTGCTCGAGCGCAACGAGCTGCTCGCGCCGTTCCTCCAGAACGGCGACCTGAAGACGATCTCGGCGCCGATCGACTTCCTGGGCGTCAACAACTACTTCCGCTTCCTCGTCAGTGCCGGCGACGACGGTCCGCGCATGGAGCGCGTCTCCGAGAACCAGCACACGGACATGGGCTGGGAGGTCTACCCGGACGGGCTCCGCCGGCTCCTGGTTCGAGTCGCCAAGGACTACGAGCCGCGTGCGATCTACGTGACCGAGAACGGAGCGGCCTTCGGCGACATCCGCGGTCACGACGGCAGCGTGCACGACCCGGAGCGGACCGCCTATCTCCAGTCGTACATCGACGCGGTCTCCCGTGCGATCGACGAGGGCGCGCCCGTAAAGGGCTACTTCGTGTGGAGCCTGCTCGACAACTTCGAGTGGTCGTTCGGCTACTCGAAGCGGTTCGGGATCGTCTACGTCGACTATCCGACGCTGGAGCGCGTGCCGAAGGACAGCTTCTACTGGTACCGGGACTTCATCGGCAGCAAGCAGCGCGCGCCAAGGCCCTCGCCAATAGCGACCGGGTGACGTGAAACTCGGCGCGCTCGCGATCGTCGTCTTCGCCTTGACCGCGACGGCGGCGGCGAGCGGGGCCCGCGTCGACCGCTTCACCAAGCAGGTACTGGTCACCGATCGTTCCGACGCGCACCTGGTCAACCCGTGGGGTCTCGCGGCGAGCCGCGAAGGCCCGTGGTGGGTCGCGAACGAGGGCCGGAGCACGAGCACGCTGTACTCGGGCGAAGGCCGCAAACAGGCGCTTACTGTCACAGTTCCGGGCGGTCCGACCGGCGTCGTCTTCAACGGCGGGCGCGGATTCGTCGTTCGTGGCAACGACGCCTCCGGGCCGGCGAGATTCATCTACGCGTGCGAGGACGGGATGATCCGGGCCTGGACGCCGACGGTCCCAAGAGGCTGGTCGAGGCTGGCCGTGGTCGCCGTCGACACCGGCGCGTCCGGCGCGCTCTTCCGCGGGGTCACGCTCGCGCACGGGAAGCTGTACGCGACGGACTTCCACAACGATCGCATCCTCGCCTTCGACTCGAACTGGCGCCGGGTGGACAAGGCCGGCGCTTTCGTCGATCGCGAGAAGCCGGACTGGTACGCACCGTTCGGCATCCAGGCGATCGGCGACCGGATCTTCGTCACCTACGCGTACCGTGCCCCGGTGAACGGCAACGATGCGCCGCACGGCGGCTACGTCGACGAGTTCGACCTCGACGGACGCCTCCTCGCGCACGTCGGCCGCACCGACGAGCTGGACGAGCCGTGGGGCGTGGCGCTCGCGCCGCGCGTGTTCGGCCGCTTCGGCGGCGATCTCCTCGTCGCGAACTTCGGCAGCGGCCGGATCAACGCCTACCGACGGGTCGGCGACGGCTGGACGTTCCGGGGCCGGCTGCCGGTGACCGTCGAGGGTGTCTGGGGCATCGCGTTCGGCACCGGCGGGATGAGCGGGTCTCGCACGACGCTGTTCTACGCCGCCGGCCCCCACGAGTGGCGTGGCGCGACCGAGCAGGGCGTCGGCGGAGAGCTCGGGTCGATCAGGCCGAGCTAGACGCGCGCACGACGAGCTCGACGGGCAGGATCGTCTCCTCGGCTGCGTTTTCCGGATCCTCGATCAGCTCGATCGCGCGAGCTGCTGCGACGGCCCCGAGCTCCTTTCGGTCCTGGCGGATCGTCGTCAGCGGCGGATGGGCGAGGGCGGCCGCCTCGAGGTCGTCGAAGCCGGCAACGGCGATGTCGGCCCCGGGCTGGAGCCCTGCGTCACGGATGGCCTGGAGTCCGGCGAGCGCCATCAGGTCGGAGGCAGCGAGGATCGCCGTCGGCCGCTCGTCGAGCGCGAGGAGCGCGCACGTCTCGCGATAGCCCGACGCGGATGTGAAGTCGCCCTTGCGGATCAGCTCCTCCGGCACCTCGAGCCCGAGCGCCGCCGTTTCCTCCCGGAACGCCTTCAGCCGCGCCGCCCCGGCTTCGGTGTTCATTGCGCCCGCGACATGGGCGATGCGGCGGTGGCCGAGGGCGTGGAGATGCGCCAGCGCCAGGCGAACTCCACCGGCATGGTCCGAGCCGACATAGGCCGCGCTGCCGCTCGCGGACCTGACGTCGACGCCGACCAGCGGGACGTCCCGTGACTCGAGCTGCGCGACCAATGGATCGTCGCTGTCGACGCCGATCAGGATCGCGGCGTCGAAGCGGTGCTCTGGGCCGACGTCGTTCGGCTGGAGCAGGAGCGGGTCGTAGCTCGACTGCGAGAGTCGCCGCGAGATTGCGCCGAGCACCATGCCGAAGAAGATGAGCGAGAGGTCGCGGTGCCCGGCGTTGTCGCCGACGACGACCGCGACGAGCCGCGTCTTCTGGCTGACCAGCGAGCGGGCCGTCGGATCAGGCGTGTAGCCGACCGAGCGCGCGACCTCGCGAACGCGCTCACGCGTCGGCTCGCTCACGTCTTCCTTGTCGTTCAGCGCCCTGGAGACGGTGGCGATCGAGACGCCTGCGCGCTCCGCCACGTCCTTGATCGTCGGCCGGCCGGTCACGACGACACGATAGCCAGGCATTCCCTGGAATATTCGGCGGCCGGGAGCGTTCTTATCTGTACGCGGCGCCGGTCCTCGCGGACCTCGGCGCCCGCACTACATCAGGAGGCGATCTTCTTGAAGCAGATTCATCCCGAGCTCATGCTCGCAACCGTCCGCTGCACCTCGTGCGGCGAGACGTTCACGAGCCGTTCCACCAGAAGCGAGCTGGTCGTCGACGCGTGCTCGAAGTGCCATCCCGCGTACACGGGTGTCGAGCGGAGCGTCACGAAGGGCGGCCGCATCGAGCGGTTCGAGCGGCGCCGTCAGCTTGCAGGAGAGAGGAGTGACAACTGAGCACCAT
>Ga0070683_100005137_pt1 | contig 10886 bp, 9 predicted proteins | sample KBSC713LmetaG_FD_64662 | JGI IMG/M metagenome (GOLD analysis project Ga0070683, IMG submission 64662) | Corn rhizosphere microbial communities from Kellogg Biological Station, Michigan, USA - KBS C7.1-3L metaG | ecosystem: Host-associated > Plants > Roots > Rhizosphere ...
GACCGCGATGATCGCGACGCCCAGCCCGACGGCGGTCGTGACCAGCGCCTCCGCGATGCCGGCCGACACGGTGCCGATGCCGCCGCCGCCCTTGGTCGGGTCGGCCAGCTTCTGGAACGCCGTGATGATGCCGCCGACGGTGCCGAACAGGCCGACGAACGGCGCCGACGACGCGACCGTCGCCAGCACGGGCATCCCGCGCCGCAGGCCGGCCAGCTCGCGTTCCTTGCTGCGCTCCATCGCGCGGTTCACGACCTCGGCGACCTCGAACGGCGCGGCGGCGGCGCCCGGCCGATCGACGCCGCGCGCGTACTCGGTCAGGCCGGCGCCGATGACGTTGGCGACCGGGCTGCCCGCGAAGCGCTTGTCGAGCCCGACCGCCTCGCGCAGCCGTCCGGTGCCCTCGACCATCGGCGCGAGCGCGGCGATGTAGAGGCGCGACTGCTTGCGGCTGCGCCAGAACGTCCGCAGCCGATCGCCCGTGATGGCGAGCGAGTACAGCGACATCGCGACCAGCACGAGCACCACCGCGCGCGCGACGACCCCCATCTCGTTCCAGAGTCCGACAAGTGTGAAGTCCATGTGTGTCTCGTCTCCGTGTTTCGGGCTGTTGCTACTGTCGCTTGAACTCGAATGTGGCGGGGTAACAGAAGGGAACGGGAACGTTGTTCGCGAGCAGCGCGCGGAACTTCCAGGTTTTGACCTTCGACAGCACCGCCGCGTCGAGCAGCGAGTCCGCGCCCTTCATCAAGGTGACCTTGTCGACGGTGCCCGCGGTCGACACGCAGATCTTCACGAGCACGCGATAGAGGTAGTCGCCGCGATTCAGCGCCGACGGAAGCTCGGGCTCGGGCCCGTCGAGCAGCTGCTGCTTGGCCATGTTGGGCGGCAGGAACTTGGGCGCGGCGGGTGGGGCGCCGATGACGCCGCCGGGCGTGCCGCCGACGGTGCCGCCCTTCACGCCGCCGATGCTGCCGCCCGGCGTGCCGCCGATGGTGCCGTCCTTCACGCCGTCCTTCTCGCCGTGGTCCTCGGCCTTCGGTTCCTCTTTCGGTTCGTCCTTCTTCGGGATCTCCTTGGGCTGGACGAGCTCCGTCTTCGGGACGATCACCTTCGGCTTCGGCGTCACCTTCTTCTTCGCCGTCGCGCCACCTCCCGCGGGGGGCGGCGGCGCGGGCGGCGGGGGCGGGGCCGCCGACAGGAACGTCACCTTCAGCAGCGGCGGCGACAGCTCCTCGATGTGCCAGAACGAGTACGCGATCCCGGCGACGATCAGCGCGCCGTGGAAGCCGATCGACAGCGCGTACCACAGGCGTTTGCGTCCGGCCCGCGCCGGCGCTTCCGACTGCGCCCTGAACGCTTCGAACGCCACGGTCAGCTCTTCCCGGCCCGCTCGGCGGCGGCGCGCTTCTGCCATTCGTTGGCGCGGTCGACCGCCTGCTGCCAGGCGGCCGGCTCCCCGAAAAGCGCGAACGATTTCTGGCGCCACATCAGCGCGAGGTACGTCATCGCGTCGGGGTAGTGCGGCCGCAGCGCGATCGCCTTTTCGAGGTGGCCGATCGCCTGGTCGGCGAGGTCGAGGCGCGCCTTGCCGGTGACGTCGCTGATCAGCGTCGGGGGCGGTGGGGGCGGGGGCACCATCTCCGGCTCGCCGGGCTTGCCCCGGTGCTTCGCGCGGGCCGCGGCCGCCGCGTCGTCATCGGGCGCGGGGCGCGGGCGCGGATCATAGGCGGCCATGTCCGGGCCGCCGCCGCGCGACGCGAGGATCTGCCAGATGAACGTGCCGACACCGTACTGCGCCTCGGCGTCGTTGGGCCGCAGCGCCGCCGCGCGCGTCGACCACTCCAGCGCCTGCGGCCACTTGCCCCACTTGTAGTAGATCTCTTGCAGGCTGTGGACGACGTCGTAGTCGTTCGGCGTGCGGGCGACGCGGTCGAGGAAGTTCTTCTCCAGCGTCGCGAAGTCGTCGGTGTCGAACCAGGTCTGCACCGTCAGCTGCTCGGCGCGCGGATCCTTCGGCGCCAGCCCGTGCAGCCGCTGAAACGCCGTCAACGCGCAGTCGGCGGCGCGCCGGCTCTCCGGATCGCGCCCGCCCGGCGCGATCAGCTGCCGGCAGGTGTAGCCCTTGTTCAGCCACAGCGTCGGCAGGTTCGGGACCAGCGCTTCGGCGGACTCGAACGCGGAGACCGCCTCCTGGTAGCGCCCGCGCTTGTAGAGCTCGTTCGCTTCCTGAATGCGCTTGCGACCGCGGACCTCGCTGCAACCCAACTGCAGGATCGCGAGCAGCGCGAGGCTACTTGAGGTCGTAAACCTGCAGCTCATCGCCTCCCCGGGAGAAGCTCTTCCAGCGCTTGAGGACGACGAGAACATCCGAGCGCGTTCGCCAGGTGACGGGGCGGGGCGTGAACACGCGCCCGCGCATCTTGACCGAACCGCTGGTGGCATCCGCGCTGTAGACGTCGAGCATCGGCAGATCGACCTTTTGCCGCTCCACGGCATCCTTGTTGGTCGGATCGACGGCGATGCCGAACGTCAGCTGGCCGGGCACCGGGCCCTCCTCGACGCGCAGCGATTTCGGATCGTAAAGGTGAAAGGGCACGGCCAGCGAGGCCGCGTGCTTCTTGCCCATCGCATCAACTACATCGACACCCGACCCGTCTTCGTTGAGCTCGACGAACAGCGACCGGCCCAGGTTCGCCTGTCGCAGCTGGCCCGTCTGGGCCCACCCGACCAGGTCGCCGATCGGCCCTTCCTTGTCGACCTTGCCGGTGATCGCGTCGATGATCGCCATCTTCGAGGGCGCGCGCACGTCGGCCTTCTTGTCGTAGTCGCCCGGACGTTCGCTGAACACGCGCGTGTAGCCGTCGTAGAAACCGATGAAGCGGACGCCCGGGGGCTTCATCTCGCCGGTGACGTCGACGTGGTGCACGCGCGGCTTCCCGGCGGGCGCCAGCGTCTTGACGTCGTAGGGCGTCACCGTGAACGTCGCCTCGGCCCCCTTCGTTCCCAGCTTGCGTGTGAAGGCGATCAGCAGGCGCGCGCGCGCCGTGCCGTCCGCGGGCGGCCGCCCGAACGCGGTCGCGGGGCCGACCTTGCCGGCCGGCTTTCCGGCGCCGTCGAAGCGAAACGCGAAGAGCGGCGCCATCTCGTCGGGCGTCTCGCGGCCGACGATGACCACGCCCGCGTTCTCGGGCAGCAGCTCCATGTCGACGGGGAACAGGTCCTTGCTGGGCAGGTCGAACCCGCCGATCGGCTTGCCCGACCCGGTGTCGTACAGCTCCAGCTTCGCGAAGCTGGCGCCGTCGGTGCGAATCAGCGCGAGGCGCTTGCCGTCGGCGTCGATCGCGAAGACGTCATCGAAGTAGCCCTGGCCGCCGGGCGGCTTCAGCACCTGCCGCGGCTCCATCGGCTTCGGTGATTTCGTCGCCGCGACAGCCGCTGGCAGCACCAGCGCGGTCGCAGCCAGGGCCGTCGCGAGGCGGCGGATCATGGCCCGCACCGTAACCCGCTCTAAACGCCCGCGCGAGCGAGGAATGCGTCGATCTGTGCTCGCGCTTCGGGGCTGGGGTCGATGAACTTCACACCCATTCGCAGCTCTTCCGGGCCGGCGGCGGAGACGATCTCACCCGAGATCGCGACCTGGACCTTGTCGCCGGGCAGCGTGAAGGTCAGGTTCACGACCGTCCCGACCGGCAGCGGGATCGTGTGCTCGAGGCGGAGTCCCCCGCGGGACAGGTTTCCGGCGCGGCGGAAATATCGCTCCGAGCCGGTCGTCTCCTCGACCCACATTTCTATCGGAATTCTGGGTCCTCCCCGACGCTCCTCCGAGGGCTGCGACATGGCCGCGAGTCTACACCAGGGCCTGAATTTCCAATAAAAAGCGGCCCGAGTCCTACAGACCAATCTGGACGAGGTGGACCAGCGCCTGGTCGTCGGTGAGGCGGCGCGCGAGCTGGTACTGCACGGTGATCGGGACGACCCAGAAGAGGACGCTCACCGACAACGATCCGCCTGCCGCGCTGTGGGCCCCGGTCCGGCCGTCGCTGGCGGTGTCCGCGAACAGCTGGAAGTCCAGCTGCCGTACGAACAGCGCGGGCAGCACCCACAGCGTCGAGGCCCAGCCGTAATCGATGATGATCGGCAGCCGGTATCGGGCGCTGCCGATCGCGATCCGATCGACATAGAACGGGTAGTCCTCGAAGCCGCGCAGCGGCTCGACGAACAGCGCGCCCGGCGGGAGGAACGGATAGTCGACGGTGGGGATCTCGGGCGTGCGGGCGCGGCGCGCGAGCGGCTCCAGGACGTAGCCGCCGACGCGCAGCAGGCCCTCGCCCTCGGGCGCCCCGACCAGGTCGCGGCCGCGCAGATCGAACAGCAGCGTGTGCAGGCGGTTGAAGGGCAGGGGGACGATGGCCGCCACCTCGCCGCGCAGGTCGCTGAAGCGGAAGCCCGCCGAGTTCAGGCCCGCCGGATACATCGCGGCGTCGATCGACGCGGCGAAGAGGCGGCTCGCGCCCGTGTACGGCGACGTCGCGGCGCCCTGGTAGGCGGCCGACAGGTGCGGCCCGCCGATCCGCAGCAGCGGCAGCGCGACGTCCGGGTCGTCGGGGCGCCACGTCTCGACGAACGCGAAGCCGAGCGACACCGGGTTGTCGTAGAAGAAGCGCAACGCATCGACGGTCAGCTCGGTGTCGCGGCGGCGCAGCGTGTAGTCGGTCGACGAGAGGGTGGTGCTGTTGACGACCTGCGGGGTGTCGGCGAACCAGAACGACGACCCCGCCAGCGACAGCGTCAGCGGCGCGAGCAAGCGGTTCGAGTAAGCGAACGATCCGCCCCCGTTCCCCGCGTCGACGCCCAGCTGGACATAGCCCGCCAGCGCCCAGCGCTGGCGATCCATGCGGTCGCCGCCCGACAGCACGGCGCCGATGAAGCTCGCGCGCCGCCCGATGCCGGTCAGCGTCGGCCCGTACAGCGAGGGGATGAATAGGTGATCCGTCAGGCTGGCCGGCGTGTCGGAGATGGAGGGCGGCACGATGTTGATCGCGACGGGTTCGGGCGGCGCCGCAGCGGGCAGTGGCTGCACGGGCGGTGGCGGGCCCGGAGGTGCGGCCTCGCCGGTCGGAGCGGCGTTCGCGCTCGTGGCCGGCGGGGCTGCCTCGCCGGGCTCGGGCCGCGCCGCTTCGGTCGCGGCAGTGTTCGCGGGCGCCGCAGACTCGATCTTCACGGGTGGCGGCGGCGCGCGCGGTGGCAGCGGGATCTCGTCCAGCGTCCACTCCCAGCCCTCGCGGTTCAGGAACCGCAGCGTCTTCCCGTCGGCGGCGCTGGGCTGGAACGCGAGGAACGGCGCCTGCGTCAGCTTCGCGATCTTCCCGCTGTCGACGTCGTAGTCGTAGACCTGGAAGCCGGCGTCGGCGGGGGCGCCGCCCAGGAACACGATGCGGTGATCATCGACCCACGACGCGTCGTGGACCGGCTGATCGTCGGTCGGCAGCGTCACCAGCAGCCGGCCGTCCCGCGCGTCAATCAGCACGATGTGGAACCGGTGGCCGTCGAAGCGCGTCGCGACGATGCGCGTCCCGTCGGGCGACACACGCGGGATCGCGACGAACGCGCCGTGCGGCTCGCGCGCGATCATGCGCACCGCGCCCGTCGCGAGGTCCAGCTCGGCGAGGTCGTGGTGGTCGCCGTCGGCGCGCGCGAACACGTACCTCTGGCCGTCCGGCGTGAGCGATCCGCCTGCGCCCCGGATGTCCCGGTTCACGACCTCCACCGTCCCCGCCTCGATGTCGTAGCGATAAAGGCGCGCCGCCTGATAGGTGGCGTCGAGATCCAGCATCACGAAGTACAGCCAGCGGCCGTCGGGCGAGAAGCTGAGGCCGCTCGCGAACGACGGCGACGGGATCGACAGCTTGCGCAGCGGGAGCACGTCGGTGAGGTCGCGTTGCGAGCGGAGCCGCCCGTCGGGGCCGTACACCGCGAGCCAGGTCGGGCGATCGTGGTCGGCCGCGAGCAGCGCCTCGCTGCCGTCGGGTCCGCGCACGTAACGGGCGGTGTCGCCGGCCGGGCGGATCACGCGCTGGTCGGGCGGGCGGTCGCGGGCCGGGAGGTTCGCCGCCACCTCGTCGGCGAACTCGCCGATCAGCGTCGACAGCGTCTTGTCGTACGCCTGCCAGAAGCGAAGGTTCACCCACAGCGGGAAGAAGATCGATCGCCCCTGCACGGCGATCACCTTCCACAGCTTCTCCTCCCCGTACTTGTCGGCCAGGTAGCGGATGAACTGGCTGCCGTTCAGGTAATAGCTGCCCAGGTAGAAGTCGCGCTGCCCGACGCTCAGGTCGCCGCCGTGGAAGCGCTTGCCCGCGAAGCCCGCGGCGAACGAGCCGCGCCAGTAGGGCCACGCGAGGCGGCCGCTGCCCGGCTGCAGCTTCGTCTCGTAGTACACGGCGAGGCCCTCGGCGAACCACGCGTCGAACCCGACCTGCGGCGTGTAGACCTGGCCGAACATGTTCCAGAACCAGGCGAACCCGCCCAGCTGCTGGAACTGCACGTAGTGCGTGATCTCGTGGCAGCCGATGACCGCGGGGTCGGGCGGCAGGCCCATCTCCAGCGAGAACATGTCCAGCGTGTCGTAGGTCGGGACGACCCCCAGCGTCTCGTAGCCGGAGATGCGCGGCGTGACGAACGCGTTGTTGAACGCCAGCTCGGGGAGGATGACGACGATCTTCTCGCGCGTGACGCCGTTGTGCAGCTGGGAGGCGCTGCGCAGATGATCGACGCAGCCCTCGACGCGCGTCAGGAAGCGCCACGCCTCGATCTCGCGCCCCTGCGGGTAGTAGACCAGCATGTCGTCGGTCTCGAAGCGCCGCATCTTGTGCTGGGCGATCGCGGCGCCGACGTCCTGGGGCAGGCGCTGCGAGGCGATCGGGACGCAGGCGCCGGCCAGCGCGGCGGCGACCAACGTCGCGGCGGCGGCGACAGTGCTCGCCCAGATGCGGGCGCGCGCGACGGCGCGAACGGGGACGGACCTCGTTGTCGCCGGCATGCTGGCGGCGATGTTACATCGAGCGGGCTTCGCGCGATCAGAAGCGGCCGTTGATCAACATCACACCGCCGTCGCCCTTCAGCGACGGCGCGGCCGAGACCGCGATGCGCGCGTTGTACGCACGCGCGAGCTCCTTGCGCGTCTCCAGCGACGGGCGATCCGCCCCGAGCGCGGCGGCGCCGACCAGCAGGGCGCCGCCCAGCGCCGCCAGCCCGAGCGGAAGCGCGAACACGTCGGTCGTGCTGTGCTGGCAGCTTTCCGGTCGGCCGGTGAGCTGGTCCAACCCGTTGCTGGCGTCGCAGGCGCCGTTCGCGATTGCGCGCGCGGGAATGGCGATCAGCAACGCGGTGAAGCCGATGCCCAGCGACGTGTATCCGAGCACGCGCAGGGTCACGACGCCGGCGCGGTTCCTCCGATACAGATCGGGCCGCCCGACGAGACGAAAGAACTCCTCGTCCTTGATGCGCACCGGTCCGAACATCGCGAACTTCTCGGTCACCCAGAGGCGCGCCTGGTCGTCACGCGGCTGCGCCGCCACGGCGTCGGGGTTCGGTTGATCCGTCGCCCGCTGGGCCTCCGTCTCCGCGTCGATCTCGGCCGCCGTCAGCGTGAACGCGTAGCTCGCGAACACGGGGACAAGGCTGCTGCCGCCGTAGGGATCGCCCGTGGACCCCGAGGTGTTCCCGATCGAGATGGGCTCGCCCTCCGGATCGCGAATGTCGACGTTCACACGCCAGCCGCGGGGATCTGTCGAGATCCTGACAAGGGCCACCGCGTCGAGCTCGTGCGCCGCACAAGGGGCGAGCAGCGACCGCCGGGCCGGCGTCGTGACCGCCGTGGCCAGGGGCACGACCTGATGCCCGGCGACGACCAGCGCCCGCGCGGCGATGGCGCGGGCGGCGAGGCCGTCCCGGCCCTCCGCACCGACGATCATCACGCCGATGCGCGGCCGCTTGTTGAGCGCCGCCTTGTCCAGCGCCTCGCGCGCGATGCCCGGCGCGGCCTCCGCGCGCGCCGCCCAGGCGCCGATCAGGGCGGCCGCGGCGGTACCCAGCAGCAGAGCGGCGCGATTCCGGGCCATGCCCCCCGCTTGTGCAATCGAAAGGCCACGGGCAGGCCGCTTTTGCAATCGCGGCCACCGCCAGTGTAAGAAGTCCGCCATGGCTCGACGACGCATACTGGTCACCGGGGGCTCGGGTTTCCTGGGCTCGCATCTGTGCGAGCGGCTGCTCGGCGAAGGACACGAGGTCGTCTGCCTGGACAACTTCTTCACCGGCACACGCGCCAACGTCGAGCACCTGCTGGACAACCATCGCTTCGAGCTGATGCGGCACGACGTCACCGACGCGCTGACGATGGAGGTCGACGAGATCTTCCACCTCGCGTGCCCCGCTTCGCCCATCCACTACCAGCGCAACCCGGTGCGGACGATCCGGACGGCGGTCGAGGGCACGCTGAACATGCTCGACCTCGCGCGCGAGGCGCACGCCCGCATCCTCATCGCGTCGACGTCGGAGGTCTACGGCGACCCGATCGAGCACCCGCAGCACGAGAGCTACTGGGGCAACGTCAATCCGATCGGGCCGCGCGCCTGCTACGACGAGGGCAAGCGCTGCGCCGAGGCGCTGGCGGTCTCGTACGCGCGCCAGTACGCCGTCGAGGTCCGCATCGCGCGCATCTTCAACACGTACGGTCCGCGCATGCACGAGAACGACGGGCGCGTCGTCTCGAACTTCATCGTCCAGGCGCTGCGCAACGAGCCGATAACGATCTACGGCGAGGGCGAGCAGACGCGTTCGTTCTGCTACGCGACCGATCTGATCGAGGGCTTCCTGCGGTTGATGGCGAGCCCGCACGGCAGCGATCCCGTCAACCTCGGCAACCCGCGCGAGACGACGGTGCGCGAGCTGGCGGAGCTCACGCGGAAGCTGATCGGTTCGAAGAGCGAGCTGGTGAAGGCGCCGCTGCCGAAGGACGATCCGACGCGGCGCAAGCCGGACATCGGGCGCGCGCAGGAGCTGCTCGGCAACTGGGCGCCGCAGGTCGCGCTGGAGAAGGGGCTCGCCGCGACGATCGACGACTTCAGGAAGCGGCTGGGGGTCTGATCGGCCGCACCGACGGATCCGGCGCCGCGCTGTCGAGCGCCGCGCCCGTCACCGGGTGCACCAGCCCCGGCAGGGCGACATCCGCCAGCGGAATCCGCACGAACGGCCGCGCGAGCAGGCGCGGGTGGGGGACGACCAGCTCGGGCGGCTCGTCGACGATGGCGTCGTCGTACAGCAAAAGGTCGACGTCGATGACGCGCGCGGCGACGGTCTGGCCGGGCGGGCGGACGCGGCCGATCACGCGCTCGACGTCCAGGCACAGGTCCAGCAGCACGCGCGGCGGCAGGTCCGTCTCGATGCGCGCGGCGGCGTTGAGGTACGGCGGCTGCGGATCCGGCGTCACCGCGTCGGTCTCGTAAAGCGGCGAGCGGGCGGCGATGCGCACGCCGGCCGCCGCGAGCGCGTCCAGCGCCCGGTCGATCGCCGTGTGGCGGTCGCCCAGATTCGCGCCCAGGGCAAGGTACGCGGTCGTCATTCGCGCAGAGCGAGAATACCGCGGCGTTAGATTCCCTGTCCCAGACGATGTAAAAGCACGGTCTCGTGAGCTCAGGCGCCGTGGCCGCAATCCTCTCCGGTCTGGCGACCAGCCTGGGCGCGCTGCCGTTCCTGTTCGTCCGCGATCTGGCGCGTCGGACCTATGACGGCATCCTGGGCCTGGGCGCGGGGCTGATGCTGGCGGCAGCGACGCTGGGCCTGCTGGCCGAGGCGGTGCGCGGCGTCCACGAAGCCGGCGGCCTCGACGTCACGCGCTTGACGCTGGTGATCGCGGGGTTCGTCGTCGGCGTCGGCATCGCGGCGGCGATGGATCGCTTCATCCCGCACCACCACGCCGGCGGGCATCACGAGCACCTGGGCCACGAGCCCGGCCACGACGTGCACGATCGCGCCGAGCGGCACGTCGACGGGGACGAGCGCCGGCGCGCCGCGCGCCACGCCTACGCGGTGGTCGGCGCGCTCAGCCTGCACCGCATCCCCGAGGGGCTGGCGATCGGCGCCGGGTTCGCCGTGCCGGGCGCGTCGCGCATCGGGATCATCCTGGCCATCGCGGTCGGCGTGCAGAACATCTGCGAAGGGATCGTGATGTCCGCGCCGCTGCGCGCGAGCGGCGTGTCGCCGCGGCGCGGGTTCGTGATCGTCGCGCTGACGGGCCTGACCATCCCGGTCGCCGCGGCCGTCGGGCAGCTGCTGGCGGGCGTCGCCGCGGTGACGATGCCGTTCGTCCTCGCGCTCGCGGGCGGGACGCTGATCTACGTCACCTCCAACGAGATCATTCCGGAGTCACACAGCCACGGCAACGAAGGTACCGCTTCGACCGGTCTCGTCTTCGGCTTCCTGCTGACGATGCTGCTGGAAGCCGTTCTTTATTAACCGGACGACAGGCCGACGATCGACACGGCCGCGTCCTGCGGGACGAAGGTCGCCATCCGGTGCGATTCCTCCTGCAGCTCCTGCCCGAACAGCTGCACCACGAGGGCAGCGGTCGCCGCGGCGCCGCCGCGCGCCGCGCCTTCCAGGGCGACGGCCATCGCGCGCGCGTTCGGGAAGCGATCCTCGATGCGCGTCGCGGTGCCGCGGTCGATGATCGCGGCGAGCGGCGGGGGCAGCTCGCGGATCGCCGATCGATCCTCGACGCCGGGCCCCGCGCCCGCCTTCATCAGGAGGCCGTAGGTGGTGTCGCCGGTGTAAAGCGGCCGCCCGGTCGCCAGCGTGTACAGCACCAGCGCCAGCGAATAGAGGTC
>Ga0070683_100005142_pt1 | contig 10882 bp, 8 predicted proteins | sample KBSC713LmetaG_FD_64662 | JGI IMG/M metagenome (GOLD analysis project Ga0070683, IMG submission 64662) | Corn rhizosphere microbial communities from Kellogg Biological Station, Michigan, USA - KBS C7.1-3L metaG | ecosystem: Host-associated > Plants > Roots > Rhizosphere ...
AGACGGCTCGCTCCGCGCGCCGGAGTACGGCGACGCCGGCGAGCGCGACGGCGCCGATCCAGAGGCCGAATCCAAGCCCAGCGGGCATGTCGCGGATCAGGGCGTCGGCGTCAATACCGAGGAGGATCGCCGCCGTGAGGATCGTTCGAGCCGTCGCGCGCGGAATCTGCTGAGACGTGGCCGCTCGGGCGCTGACCTCGACGGCAGGGCCGGTAGCGTAAAGAGGCGTGTCCATGGAGAGTACTTTACAACGCAAAGCCATTTCGCGCAAGATCGCAGGATCCCAATGACTCGCGGCCGTACAGAAGACCCTGCGCGGCAACTAACTTCCAGCGATGCTTGCATCCAGCTCTACGCCGCCGTACCTCCCGACATGAAGGTCTCCGTCATCACCCTCGGCTGCGACAAGAATACTGTCGACACCGAACGCTACGTCGCGCAGCTCGCCGACCGCGGTGCCTCGTACACGGAGGACATGGCCGAGGCCGACGTGATCGTCGTCAATACGTGTGGGTTCATCGATGCGGCGAAGAAAGAATCGATCGACGCCTTGGTCGAGGCCGGCCGCCTCAAGGACGAAGGGCACTGCAAGGCGGTCGTCGGCGTCGGCTGCATGGTCCAGCGGCACAAAGACGAGCTAATTGACGCGCTGCCTGAAGTCGATCTCTTCCTCGGCTCATCGGAGATGGATCGTCTCATTCCCGAGCTCGAGGAGCGCGGATTTCTATCTGCGGACCAAGTACCCGTGGTGCATCCCGGCGTGCGCATGTTCGCGGGCGGGCTGTCGCATGTACGCTATCTCAAGATCAGTGAAGGCTGCGATCACGGCTGTGCGTTCTGCGCAATTCCGCTCATGCGTGGCAAGCATCGTTCGTTCGCGCTCGACGAAATCGTGCATGAAGCGCAGCTGCTCGAGGCGCAGGGCGCACGCGAGCTGAATCTCGTCGCGCAGGATCTCGCGCATTATGGTCGGGATCGGCGCGATGGAGTCGGGCTGCCTGAGGTGCTCGAGGCGCTCGTTCGCGAGACCACTGTCCCGTGGATTCGCATGCTCTATCTCTACTCGGCTGGTCTCACGCCGCGCGTGCTCGAGATTCTCGGAACGGAGCCGCGTGTCCTGCCGTATCTCGACATGCCGATTCAACATGCATCCGACACCGTGCTCGCGCGCATGCGCCGGCCCGAGCGTCAGCGCACGATTCGTGAGAGAGTGGCGCGCATTCGCGCGGTGGTTCCCGACGTAGCGATCCGCACGACGTGCATCGTTGGATTTCCTGGAGAGACGGAAGAAGACTTCGACACGCTGCTGGCATTCCTCGAGGAAGTCCAGTTCGACCGCGTCGGTGCGTTCACGTATTCACCTCAAGAAGGCACCCGCGCCGCCGAGTTGAGTGATGACGTTCCCGAAAATGTGAAGCGCGCGCGTCTCGAGCGATTGAACGAGCTGCAACGGCTAATCAGCGCCGAGCGTTATGAGCGGCGTCTTGGCCAAACCGTACGCGCTCTCGTCGATCGTGTGGACGACGACTCGGTGCAGGCGCGCATCGCATGTCAGGCTGACGACATCGACGGTGTTACATACGTGGCTGGCGCCAGCGGGATCGCACCCGGCACATTCATCGACGTTCGGTTGGATGACGTCGTCGATGACGTCGACTTCAACGCGACTTTCTTGCGCGTCGTCTCTTCGCCGGCGACGCGTCCGCGTCCTACGCGTGCGCTGCCCGTCATGAGCTCGGTCGGCAGCTTCGGCCGGTGAGTACGATGACCGCAATGAGTACAGCGAGTAAGCCGACGACGCGGTCGCACGACATCATGGAGCGCGCACGCGCGCTCTTCCCGGGTGGCGTAAGCTCGCCGGTTCGTGCGTTCCGTGGAGTCGGCGGTGAGCCATTTGTCGTCGAGCGGGGTGCTGGATCGCGCATCTGGGACGCCGATGGTCGCGAGTACATCGACTATGTGCTCTCGTGGGGACCGCTGGTGCTCGGGCACGCGCCCACCGTAGTTCTCAATGCGCTGAGCGAGACGATGCGACGCGGCACGAGCTTCGGTATTCCGACGGAGCTCGAGGTGCAACTCGGTGAGCTGATCGTCGAGCGAATGCCGCATGTCGAGATGCTGCGCTTCGTGTCCAGCGGAACGGAAGCGACGATGAGCGCTGTGCGTGTCGCGCGCGCGGCAACGGGTCGCGACGTGATCATCAAGTTCGACGGATGCTATCACGGGCACGCCGATTCGTTCCTCGTGCGCGCTGGCTCCGGCGTCGCGACACTCGGCTTGCCGAACTCGCCGGGTGTGCCCGACGCGCTTGCGGCGCTCACCGTCGTCGCGCCATTCAACGATCTGAGCGCGGTGAAATCATTGCTGCGCGGGCATGCAGTCGCGGCCATCATCGTCGAGCCGGTTGTTGGCAACAGTGGATTCATTCCGCCCGATCCTGCGTTCTTGCCTGGTTTGCGCGCACTCGCTGATGAACACGGCGCATTGCTCGTCTTCGACGAAGTGATGACGGGCTTCCGCATCGCCTTTGGCGGCGCGCGTGAACGATTCGACACGACGGCCGATCTCACGACGCTCGGCAAGGTCATCGGCGGTGGACTGCCGGTCGCAGCGTACGGCGGCCGCGCGGATCTCATGCAGCAAGTCGCCCCGTCGGGGAATGTGTATCAAGCGGGTACGCTTTCGGGGAACCCACTGGCGATGGCGGCCGGCATCGCGACGTTGCGTGAGTTGACGCCCGCTGTTCACGACCGGATCGCAGTCGGCACGGCTCGACTCGTTCATGGTCTGCGTGAGATCGCGGCGCGCCGGGGTGTGCCTTTCACGGCGGACTGCGCCGGGTCGATGTGGGGGTTCTTCTTTCGCGCCGAACCGGTGCGTTCGTTCTCCGACGCGAAAACGGCGGACGTCGAGCGGTTCAAGCGCTTCTTTCACGCGGCACTCGATCGTGGCGTCTACCTGGCGCCTTCCGCGTTCGAGGCGGCGTTCATGTCCTCCGCACACAGCGACGAGGACATCGCCGAGACGTTGAATCGGCTGGACGATGCGATGGCGGCGGCGGGATGACTCGCGGCGCGATCATCGGAGCCATCGCCTCGCTGGCGCTCGCCGCGTGCTCGCGTCCGGCGACTCCAAAGCCCGAACGCGTGCGTCCGGGTAGCCTCGTGCAGGACGTCGGCGACAGGACAATTCGTGTATTGCTGTCGGCAAAAGCCGCCGGCGCGCGCGTCGCCTCGCCGAGTGGTTTGATGTTTACGCATCGTGACGGATCGCTGATTGCGCGTGCTTCGACGAATCAGGTGTGGCGCGTCGAGCACGAGGGCCATCGCGTTCGAGCCATTCGACCCGACGGCGTCGCCACAGTCTGGAGCGACGAGCCGATGTTCGCGCGACCGACGGCGAACGGTTTATTGAGCCTCGACGGCAAGCCGTATCGCGGTGACGTCGCATTTTCAGGGAGCGACAGCGGCGTCGCTGTCGTGAACGTCGTGAAGATCGATGACTATCTGCGCGGCGTCGTTCCCCTCGAGATTGGCACGACGGCGTATTCAGATTCAGCGGCGGTGCAGGCGCAGGCGGTCACGGCGCGTAGCTACGCGTACATCCACCTGTCGACTGACGCGCGACAGCCGTACGACCTGACCGCCGGCACGCTCGATCAAGTGTACGGCGGAGTGGCAGTCGAAACGCCGGTTTCGTCGGAAGCGGTCGAGTCGACGCGCACGCAGGTGCTCAAGTATGCCGGACGCGTGGTGAACGCGCCGTATCACTCGACTTGTGGTGGGAGCACCGCGGCGGCGTCGGAGATTTGGCGCTCGAACGACGAGCCGTATCTCCAGCGGGTCAGCGATCGCATCCCGGGATCGAGCCGTTACTACTGTGACTTGGCGCCTCGTTTTCGGTGGACGCGAACGATCGAAGGATCGGATCTGACGGCGGCGCTGGCGCAGTATCTCTCGTCGTACACGTCGGTCCCGAACCGAACGCCCGGAACGCCGCGCAACATCACAATTGGCTCGCACACACCATCGGGGCGGGTGGGCACCATCACGATCACGACGGATCGTGGCAACTTCGTTGTTCGCGGCAACGACGCTCGGTTCGTGCTGCGTCCGCCTGGTGGCGAGATTCTCAACAGCACATATTTTTCCGTCGAGACGACGTCTGCACCGGACGGTTCTATCGCGCGACTCACGCTGCACGGAATGGGCTACGGACATGGCGTCGGGATGTGTCAGTCGGGGGCCATCGGGCGTGCGCGGGCGGGGCAGGACTACCGAACGATCTTGCGGACTTACTATCCGGGCACGACGGTTGGGCCGGCCGAGTAGTCGCGCGTTGCGCGCCGTGTCGATCCGTGCGCGCGCATTTGGCCTCCTGCTGCTTTTCGCTGCGCCTTGCCTCGTTTCGGCACAAGACAAAGCCACTGACCATTTCAATCTCGACAAGCTCGAGATCGTGTCGCTCGGCGCATCCATTGGGAAAATTCTGCCGTCTCAGGTCGAGCCCACGACGCTGTACGCCGTGCAGGCCGACTATGGAGAAGTTGCGCCGGGTTGGCATCTGGTATTCGGCACGAGCTACTGGGAGTCGCGATTCCGCGACCGCATCGTGCAGGAGTTCGTCGATTCGCTGAAGAAGAGCCTTTCCGATCCGAGCGGCACGGCGTCGATCGTCCCGTCGCAGGTCACTCTGTACGATGTCACGTTTGCCACTGAGCTGCGCTACACGCCCATCTACAGCGGCGAGCTCAAGCCATTTATCGGCGCGGGGATCTCTGCGCATGTGATCAACGCCGAGGGCAAGTTGATCAAGGGCACATTCGTCGAGCGTTCTCTCGATGACATTGCCGCGGGACTGTTGATCACCGGCGGAGTTTCATTCAAGCTCTTGAAACACATTGGTGTCGAGGGAAGTGTCCGTGGCGACCTATTGAGCGGATTCCGGTCGTGGCAAGGGAAGGTTGGCGGAACGTACTATTTCGGTCGCATGCACGCACGCGGGACGACCGGGTGAGGAAACCGATGCGATGACGGACACGCTGAAAATTGGAGTCGTTGGCGCGGGCGCGATCGCGCAGACGGCGCACCTGCCTGTTTTGTCGAAGATGCGTGGCGCCGAGCTCGTCGCGATTTGCGACAATGATCGCCCGAAGGCGAGAGCGCTCGCCGATCGGTTCGGCATTCCCGACACGTTCACCGACATCGAGGATCTGCTGGCGGTCGACGGGCTGGACGCACTCGTCGTCGCGACACCGAACCACTTGCACGAGCCGCACGTACTCGCGGCGCTGGCATCGAAACGCCACGTGCTCTGCGAGCGACCGCTGTCGCTTTCGTCGCGCGGCGTCGAGCGAATTCTTGCGGCGGCCAGCCGCGCAGATCGAACGGTGGCGGTGGCCAACAATCACCGCTATCGGACCGACGTTCAGACGTTGTCACGATTCATCGAGGGCGGTGAGCTCGGGAAGATCGTCGGCATGCGCGCCGGCGCGTATCACTTCAAGCGTCCTGCGGAAGGCTGGCGGTATCGTCGCGCGGAGTCAGGCGGCGGCGCCTTCCTCGACCACGGCGTGCCGCTGCTCGATCTCGCACTGTGGCTCGACGACTATCCCGAACCGCTGCGGGTGACGGCGCACATGGATCGGGGACGCGGTTCTGGCGCGGTGGAAGAGGCGATGGTCGTTCAGCTCGAATGTGTCGGCGGCGCGTCGTTCCTATTCGACGTCTCGTCGGCGTATGTCGGCGAAGAGGAGCGTTGGTGGTTCGAGGTGTTGGCGACGCGCGGCAGTGCGCGCCTCGCGCCGCTACGGGTGGTGAAAGAGCTGAATGGTCGTCCGACCGACGTGTCGCCGACCGGAGCCGCCGGGCGCGAGAGTGCGTTCATCCAGTCGTATCGCGCGGAGCTCGCGCACTTTCTAGCAGTCGTGCGAGGCGAAACCGCATACGAACCGCCGACTGACCAGGTTGCGCTTCATCGCATTGTCGAAGCGATGTACAAGGCGGCTGAAGAAGGGAAGGAGATTCGGTTCTAGCGCAACGCTCGAACGGTGATGCCTGCCTTCTCGAATCCGCTCCGGAGCTGTTGCGCGAATTGTGCGGCGTGTGGCCCGTCGCCGTGGATGCAGATCGTATCGACGCGCATCGAGATCGGCGGGCCGTCCACAGGCGTCACGGTTCCGTCGCGCACCATGCGAATGGCGCGCGACACCGCTTCTGCGGCGTCGCTCACGTGCGCATCGGACCGGCGTCGAGAGACGAGAGTTCCGTCGCTCATGTAGTTGCGATCGGCGAACGCCTCGCTCGCGGTGCTGAGGCCGGCCGCCTCTCCTTCGCTGATCAGATGGCTGCCCGGTAGTCCAAACAGTACGAGGCCGCGATCGACGTCGCGCACGGCCCGAGCGATTGCGGCGGCGAGCTCCGGTTTCCCGACGGCCATGTTGTACAACGCGCCGTGCGGCTTCACGTGCTGCAACTGCATTTTGGCGGCGTTGGCGAAACCGAGCAGCGCCCCGATTTGGTAGACGACGAGATCGTAGATCTCATCGGTCGTCGCGTCGATGTTTCGGCGTCCAAAGCCGATAAGATCCGGGAACCCGGGATGCGCGCCGACTGCGACGCCGCGATCGCGGGCGCTGGCGAGCGTCGTTCTCATCACGGTCGGATCGCCGCCGTGAAACCCGCACGCGACGTTCGCCGACGTGATGTAGGGAAACACTGCTTCGTCGGCACCGATGCGATACGCGCCGAAGCTCTCGCCCATGTCGCAATTCAAATCGACTCGATCGGCCATGATGTGCCTATTTCGTTCGAGAGTGACGCAATGCGATCGCGAGGCGCGCTTGGGCGAGATCTTGTTCGTGCAACAGATACGCCTGCTGAGCTTCGTCGACGGAAACCGGACGGAATCGCAAACGATCGCCAGGTTTGAGTTGCGCGACCAGTGGAAGGTCGACGGTGGCGACTTCGCCGATCCGCGGATAGCCGCCAGTCGTTTGCCGGTCCGCCATGAGAATGATGGGCATGCCGTCGGGCGGTAGTTGCATCGTTCCAAACGCGACGCCTTCCGAGAGCAGCTCCACCGGACTTCGCAGCTGTAACTCGACGCCTTCCAGACGATATCCCATTCGGTCCGAGCTCGACGAGACGTTGAACGACGCAGAAAACAATTTCGTGCGCGACGGCGCGGCGAGGAGCTCGGCGTGCGCGCCGGCGATCAATCGGACCACAGGATCCGACGAGTATCGCATGCGCAACGTGTGGCCTGCGCTCCATGATGCGCCAGCCACGGCGCCGTCGTCATGTCCGTTGCGAACGAGCGCGGCGATCTGCCGTGCAATCGGCCCGGGCTCCTGTGTGCGAAGCGTGTCGCCCACGCGAAGGGCTCGACCCTCGTGTCCACCGAATTGCGCGCGAAGATACGTGCTGCGGCTGCCGAATATCAGCGGCACATCGACGCCGCCGGAGACCGCAACGTACGCTCGGCACCCGACTCTCGGTCGTCCGAACCGTAGCGTTGCGCCGCCGGGCACACACATCGCTCGCCACATCGGAGCTGGTTGTCCGTCGATTGTTGCATCGAGATCGCCGCCGGTGATCGCAATCAACGTCGGATCGTCGAACGCAATCGCCGGTCCGATGAGCGTTGCCTCGAGTGCCGCGGCACCATCGTCGTTCCCCACCAACGCGTTTCCGACGCGCAGCGCGTTGCGATCCATCGCCCCGCCGCCCGGCACTCCATCACGTTGATGATCGGGCCGACCGAGATCTTGCACCGTCGTCTGAAGCCCCGCGCCGACGATTCGCAGCGTCACTCGACCCATGCGTGAAATTCATCGCGAGTAATGGGATAGAAGCGTACGCGATCACCGGTCGCGAGCAAGGCTGGTTCGTCGCGAGTGATGTCGAAGATTCTGAGTGGCGTGCGTCCGATGAGATTCCAGCCTCCAGGCGAAACGAGTGGGTAAACCCCGGTCTGCTCACCGCCGATGCCAACCGAGCCGGCGGGAACGGCCATGCGCGGAGTCTGGCGCCGTGGCGTTGTGATCCGGCTCGAGAGACCGCCGAGATACGCGAACCCCGGCATGAATCCGATCATGTACACGAGATAGTCGCCGGCGACGTGAATGTCGATCACTTCTTGGGCATCGATACCGTGCTGACGCGCAACGTCCTCGATGTCGGGGCCGAGATCGCCGCCATAACAGACCGGGATTTCGACGACGCGCGCAGGCGGAAGCTCGTCGTCGCGGATGTGGCTGAGGATGCGTTGGAGCGCGTCCACGAACGCATCGTGGGGCGACGGGTCGTCGGCCGCTAGCAGCCGAGGCTCGTAGTGTACGACGACGCTCGCGAAGGCCGGCACGCGATCCACAAATCCGTGCGGCGGGTCGGCATCGATGCGCGCGGTCACGGCCCGCACCCGGCGGTGCGTTCCTTCGTCGATCGAATCGCCCAGGGTGATCAGAACCGCATGATCGCCGAGCGCGGAGTAGTGCATTGAAGATGGCGCTAGGCGTCGGCGCGGAGCACGCTCTCGAAGATTCTGGCGTCGATGAAGCTCTTCAGCAGATGTTGATCGAGCATGCCTTCAGTCGCTTCCATGCGCAGAATGTCGAGCGCGTGCTGCCACGGCACGGCGCGTTTGTACGGCCGGTCGCCGGCCGTCAGCGCATCAAAGATATCCGAGATGGTCATCATGCGCGTCTGGACCGGTATGGCTTCCGCCGTCACGGCCCGCGGATACCCGCGACCGTTGAGCTTCTCATGGTGGCCAAGCGCGATCTCGGGAATGCCCTTGAGCTCGGGCGTCCACGGAATCTGCTCCAAGAAGCGATAGGTATGTGTGACGTGCGACTCGATCTCGCGGCGCTCATTCTCGTCGAGGCTGCCGCGGCGAATCATCAAGTATTGGAGCTCCTCGTTCCGAAGCAGCGGCCGCTCGCGGCCCTCGAAGTCCAAGTATGCGCGGCGATTGATCTCGCGGAGCGCCTCGAAGCTGCCTTCAGCGAGCACGGTCGGCTCATTCGCTTTCGTGATCGCGTCGAGGAAGCGGCACAGCTCCTCGCGCGTCGCCTGTCGGGACTGCATTAACTCGGCAACGGCTTCGTCGTAACGCTCGCGACCGTGCGCGAGGAGGAAATCCGCCCGTGAGCGCTCGAAGTCGATGTCGGCCGCTTGCAGCATATAGGCGAAGCGATGGCGGATGAGCTCCATGTCTTCGGGGTAGAGCTTTTTCGCCTTGGTCAGCACTTCTTCGCGCACGCTGACTTTGCCGAAGTCGTGAAGGAGTCCTGCATATCGTAGCTCGCGGAGCTGCTCACGGCTGAAGCGAGTCCCCCGGTATGGCCCCTCGCCCGAGCGGTCGACTGCCTCGGCGAGGCCGACGGTGAGTCGCGCGACCCGAAAGGAGTGACCTGACGTTGTCGGATCGCGCGATTCGATGGCGGTGACGGCCGCGGTGACGAAGCCTTCGAACAAGCGTTCGATGTCTTCGTAAAGTCGGCCGTTCTCGATCGCGACCGCCGCTTGCGACGCGAGCGCGCTCACCAGCTCGAGCTCGTGCTCGTCGAAGGAAATCACTTCGCGCTCCACGACCTCCGGCGAGAACAGTTTCGTCTCGGTGTCTCGCTTGCGATTGATCAGCTGCAGAACGCCGATCGTCTCGTCACGGTGCGTCTTGAGCGGAATGACGAGCATCGACTTCGTTCGATAGCCGAACTTCTCGTCGAAGGTGCGGTTCTGCTTGTACGAGACATCGTCCGGCAGCAGATAGACGTCAGCAATGACGAGCGGCTCGCCGGTCTCCGCCGCGTATCCGGCGAGACTCGTGTGATCGATCGGAACGGTGAATTCAGTGAGCGGCAGCGTAGGGAGCGTATGGTTCTGCGAAAGCTTGAACCTCAGAATTCCCTTCGACTCACCATCCTTGTCTCGGTCGATCAAGTAGAGCGACCCTGCGTCGCTCAGCGTGATTCGACGCGACTGACTGAGGATCATCTCGAGTAGCGTCAACAGGTCGCGCTCCGTCGAAAGCGCGACGCCGACGTTGGTGAGCTCGCGAAGCTGGCGATGCCGTTCTTTCTCTTCGTGAACCGCACGCCGCTCGGCTACGAGGGTCGCGGCGTGGCGGAATCCTCCGCGGAACATTGCCAGAATGGTTCCGGCGGCGGCGTTGCACGGGAGATATCCCGTCAACAGATCGGCCGGGAAGTCCGCTGGCGGCTCGTCCTCGCCCTGGTCGCCCAGCCCGACCAGCGCCACGCGGGCGGCAAGGCTCCGCAATCGCTCGTAATCGCCTGCTGCGCTGTTCAGAAGGCGGTGATCGAGCACGACCACCGTCGGGCGATCTGGATCGAGCGTGCCGGGCGCCGGAAGGGCGGGAACCCGTCGGACTTCGACGTCATCCTCGCGGCGGCCGAGCGGCGCCGATGAGATGGCGCGACCCATCGCCGTGATGAGGAGCGGCCTCACACGAGTCTCGCCTCGGGTCCGCTCAGTTACCCGCTTTTCCTGGGAGCTTGTCGAGGTTCTTCTGCGCCGGCTCGAAGTCTGGGAACTTGGCGAGGACTTGCTTGAACAGCGCCGCGGCTTTCGCGGTGTTCCTTCGATCCATCTCGTCGAGGGCGTTCGAGTAGATCTTCATCGTGGCGATGTCGAGCTTCGCCTTCATGGCCTTTGCTGACACCGGTTTGGCGAACGTCTCGACCTTTGGCGCTTGTTTCTCGGCGGGCGCGCCGCTCTGTGTGGGCGATGGGGCTCCGCTGGCATCGCCAAGGCGGCGTCCCGGCTTCGCATCGAGCTTGATGTCGGCATTCAGCTTCGTGGTCATCTCACTGATCAGGCCCAGAACGTCATCCGTCTTGCGCTCGACCTTCATCGCG
>Ga0070683_100005143_pt1 | contig 10880 bp, 2 predicted proteins | sample KBSC713LmetaG_FD_64662 | JGI IMG/M metagenome (GOLD analysis project Ga0070683, IMG submission 64662) | Corn rhizosphere microbial communities from Kellogg Biological Station, Michigan, USA - KBS C7.1-3L metaG | ecosystem: Host-associated > Plants > Roots > Rhizosphere ...
GGCAGGACGCCCGCGCGGCACAGCGACGACTTGCCGACGCCGGAGTCGCCGGTGACCACGACCAGCGACTCCGAGCGCAGCCGATCGACGATGGTGCGCGCCTCGTTCTCCCGTCCGAAAAAGAGGCTCTGGTGCGCGGCGTCGAACGAGAGCAGGCCGCGATAGGGGTTGCCCTCGGGCAGCGTGGCGCGCGTGGCGACGACGAGCGCCTCGAGCGCCTCGCGCAGCGTCTCGCCCGATTCCCAGCGCGCGGCCGGATCGCGACGCAGGCAGCGATCGACGACGGCGATGAGGCGCGCGTCGAGGCCGGGCGCCTCGGAGGCGAGCGACGGCGCGTCCCGCTCCATGCGCGCGCCCGGCAGCTCGTTCCCCGCCAGCGCGGCGTGCGGCGCGTGGCCCGTCGCGAGCTCGTACAAGAAGACGCCGATCGAGTAGACGTCGGAGGCGCGCGTCGCCGGCTCGCCGCGCCACAGCTCGGGCGCCATGTACAACGGCGATCCGACCGGCGAGCCGACGGCATCGAGCGGCTGCGCGTTCTTGCGATCGACCAGGCGCGCCAACCCGAAGTCGAGGAGCTTGACCTCGCCGTCGTCGGTGATCATGGCGTTGGCCGGCTTGAGGTCGCAGTGCAGGACGCCGCGCCGGTGCGCGGCCGCCAGCCCGCGCGCGAGCCCGATGCCGATCTCGACCAGGCGCGCCGCGTCGACCGGCTTCTCCACTTCGGCGAGGCTGCGGCCGTGCACCAGCTCGGAGATGAGGTAGGGCCGCCGCCGCACCTCGCCGACGCGGTGGATGGCGACGACGTTCGGATGCGACAGCCGCGCGATGGCGCGCGCCTCGACGAAGAATTGCTCGCGCAGGACGGGGTCGGGCTCTTTGCCGGCGATGAACTTCACCGCCACCTTGCGCTCGAGCAGGGTGTCGTAGGCGAGGAACACCTGGCCCATGGCGCCGCGGCCGAGCGGCTTCAAGAGCCGAAATTCCTCGAACTCCGACGGCGGCGCCCAGTCGTCGGCGTCGGCGCTCATGCTCCGCCGCGGCCGCGCGGAGAGATGCCGTGCTGCTTGAGCTTCATGGCGAAGGTGCGCAGCGGCATGCCGATGAGCGCCGCCGCGCGCACCTGCACGCCACCGGCGGCGTCGAGCGCCTGGCGCATGCGCAGCTGCTCGAGCTCGCGCACTTCGTCGGCGAGCGGGCGGAAGCTCGAGGGCGCGCCCGTCGCGGCCGGCGCGTGCGGGTCGGCGGCGGCGTCGTCGACCTCGACGCCGGCGATGCGATCGGGCAGGTGCCACGTCTCGATGATCGAGTCGCTCACCGTCGCCGCCAGGTACTCCATCGTGTTGCGCAGCTCGCGCACGTTGCCCGGCCAGGCGTGGGCGGTCAGCTTCTGCATCGCGCCCACCGACAGCGCCGGCGGCTCCTTGCCCAGTCGCGCGCAGGCGTCGGCGAGGAAGCGGCGGGCGAGCATCGGGATCTCGCGCGGCCGATCGCGGAGCGGCGGCAGCACGACGGTGGCCGCGCCCAGGCGAAAGAACAGATCCTGGCGGAAGCGGCCCGCCTTGACCTCGGCCTCGAGCGAGCGATTGGTGGCGGCCACGATGCGCAGATCGATCTCGCGCTCGCGCACGTCGCCGAGGCGGCTGATGCGCTTGTCCTCGAGCGCGCGCAGGAGCTTGGCCTGCACCGCCGCCGGCAGCTCGCCGACCTCGTCGAGGAAGAGGGTGCCGCCGTGCGCCGCTTCGAGGCGGCCCGCCTTGGCCGCGTGCGCGCCGGTGAAGGCGCCACGCTCGTGCCCGAACAGCTCGCTCTCGACGAGCGACTCGGCGATGGCCGCGCAGTTGAGCGTGACGAACGGACCGCGCGCGCGCGGCGAGGCGTGGTGCACGGCGAGCGCCGCGCCTTCCTTGCCGGCGCCGGTCTCGCCGAGGATGAGGATGGGCAGGTCGCTCGCGGCCAGGCGGCGCAAGAGATCGAACAGGCGCGCCATCGCCGGATCGGCGACGACGATGGTGCGATCGCCGACGGCGATCTCGCCCGCCGTCGCCGCAGCCAGCGCGAGCTGGCCCGGGCGGGCCGCGGCGGTCGCCGCCTGCGCGGTCGCGAGCAGCGTATCGGCGTCGCAGCCGTCGTCGGGGCAGACGGCGATGCCGACGCGCGCGCCGGCGCCGGCCAGGGCCAGGAGCCGCTCGCCGAGCGTCGCCGGCTCGCCCTCGAGCTCGGGCGCGGCCACGATGAGCTGCGTGCCGATCCAGCCGATCACGTCGATGAGCCGCGTCTCGTCGGCGACGGCGGCGGCCACGTCGTCGCGCGTGGCGGCGGCGGCGACGGCGACGCTGAGGAGCGTCAGCGGCCGCTGGTAGCGCAGCGCGCGGTCGACCTCCTCGGCGAGCCGCCCGCGCAGCGCGGCGGGCTCGAGGATGACGCGCGGCGGGCGCACGGCCGGCTGGGCGTGCAGGATGAGCGTGAGCTCGCCGATGGTGACGACGTCGCCGGAGAAGAGCGTGCGCGTGCCCTCGATGCGCTCGCCGTTGACGAAGGTGCCGTTGTGGCTGTCGAGGTCGACGAGGCGGACCTGGCCGCCGGCGGTCATGATGCGCGCGTGCTGGCGCGACGCGGTCTCATCGGTGAGCTCGAGGTCGGCGTCGGGTGTGCGGCCGATGGCGATGACGCCGGTCTGCGGCAGGGGGAAGATCCACGACGAGTCGCCCTGCAACACGAGGAGGTAGATGCGCGGAGTGGAGGCCGCGTCGCGCTCCGCGGCCGCGGGCCGAATCGTCCGCGTCTTCGATGGATCCGGAGCCTCTCCTTCGCTCACTGCCGCCATTTATCCTGAAAGCTGGTCCGCTGACAATCGCGACGCGGATCACAACCGGCAATCATTGCCGGTCGGGGACGGCAAAAGTTGCAGGCCGTGCAGGCGCGGCGATCGGCGGCGTGATGCGGCGTCGAGCTCCGTCACCGTCGGTGACGCGCGCTTTTGGGCCGCTGGCGCGGCAGTTGCTGATGGCGCGACGCCATGGAAACTCGTCGATGGCAATTGGTCTGGATTCTTCTTCCCTTTGCGCTCGCCGCCTGCGGCGCGCCGTCGCACCGCGGCGGGGCTGCGCGCGGCGGCGGTGGCGCCGGCGTGGCGGTCCCGCGCGACATCGCGGCGCTGCAGCGGATGGAGCGCGTGGCCGTCGCCTGCGCCGCCGATGCGGATTGCCCCGCCGGCAGCCACTGCGACGAGGCGAAGAAGAGCTGCGCCTTTTCCTGCCTCGCCGACAGCGACTGCGCCGACGGCGAGTCGTGCAACGCGGTCGGCAGCTGCGTGCACCACGTGACGCCGTATCTGTCGGTGACCGCGGGCGGCTGCCCGGCGATGCCCGTCGCGCAGCGGCTGGCCGCGCTCGCCGACCTCGCCGACAGCCCGGTCCCCTGCTTCGGCGACGACGAGTGCCCGTGCGGCTCCTTCTGCGGCGGCGACGCCACCTGCCAGTACGAGTGTCTCGTCGACAATCCGACGAGCCCGCCCTTGTGCAATACCGGCCTCACCTGCTCGGGTGAGGGGCGCTGCATCCAGCCGGACCATTCCAACGATCCGACGTACATCGTCGATCTGCGGCTCGATCCGTCGGTGCTCAAGGCCAACACCGCCACCGCGGCGGTCGTCGTGCCGGCGACGGTGCAGGTGCGCGCCAAGCAGGCGGGGTACGTCGGCGCTGCGGCGGGCGTCAAGGTGAGCTTCTCGTTCGGCGAGGCCAGCAAGACGGCGCTGTCGGTGCCGGCCCTCATGCCGCGCGTGCGCTGCGCCCCTACGGCGGCGCTGGCCTCGAGCTGCGATCTCACCGGCGGCTGGCTCATCGGCGTGCCCGGCGATTCGCTGCTTTCGCAGCCGCGGCAGATCTGGGTCGAGCTGCCCCAGGACACCAACCCCGATACGTGGCTCCTCACGGCACGCAGCGGGTGGAGCGACAGCGTCGCGTCGGCGACGGTGTCGGCGCAGCCGGTGGTGACGCCGCCGCACCAGACGGGGCACTTCTCCGGCACGCTGTCGTGGCCGCAGACGAACGGCGATCCGCTGACGCTGCCCATCGAAGCCTACGTCACGGCGACGCGCGTGGCCCTCATCGATCCGTCGCGCGTGCTCTTGCCCGACGGTCCCGCGGTGCTCAGCCGCGATGCGACGCAGACCACGCAGCTGACCTGGCTGTGGACGGAGACGCCGAGCCCGCTGGCGACGGTGAACCTCGACCTCGACACCTGGAGCTTCGACCCCGCGCACGAGGCCATCACCGCCGGCGTGCACCTGTCGCAGCCGAACGGCCCGGCGCCGGCGCTCCTCACCATCAACATGTCGTACGCCGGCCCGCCGACGACGAGCTGCACGTCCATCAGCAACTGCACCGCCGGCAACTACTGCAACACCGAGATCGGGATGTGCCTGCCGGGCACAAAGGCCAACTCCGTCATCTACGCGGACGGCGTCGCGACGCCGCAGCTCCTCTTGAACCCGTCGGCGCTGCAGAAGCAGTGGACGAGCGCGATCGGTCAGCTGCGCGCCAACAACCTGGGCCTGCTCGGCGGGGACGACATCATCGGCCTCGAGAAGGTGACCTGCTTCAACGATCCGGCGCAGAATTACGCCGGTCGGCTCGGCTACACGAACGACACCAACTCGCGCGACGTTCGCTGCTACGACGGCTCGGCGCAGCAGGTCTTCCCGTACGCCGATCTGACGAGCGCCGTCACCGTCGACGCCAGCGGCAACACCACCTTCAGCCTGCTCGACGATTGCGTCGCCGATCTCAACCTCGTGCCGACGGTGCCGTTCACGCCGGCGCACCTGCTCGACAAGAAGCAGTGCGTGAGCCTGGCGCGCTTCCTCCTCGCCAAGACGACGACGTCGCCGACGAACACCAACTATCCGCAGCTGGCGCGCCTGCGGCTCGACAACCAGCTGACCCGCGAGTGGCTGACGCTGCACGCGCTCATCGCGCGCACGGCGACGCAGGAGCGCGAGTACGACGAGATCGCCGGCCTCGACGATCAGCCGGCCTCGGTCCGCCTCGGCAACTACGTCGACCTCATCGAGCGTGACTGGCGGCTGATCATGCATAGCCGGCGCACCACCGCCACCGACGCGGCCGCGGCGCAGCAGCCGGACTACCGCACGCTCGGGCGCCCGGTCGCCCACTGGAACTTCAACGAGCACCTCGATGGTGCCGTCCTCGACGACGAGAAGCACGCCATTCCGCTGCGCTTCTCCTACCTGGCGAGCCCCGACGCCAACCGCCTGGTGGTGCAGCACACCGGAATCAACTTGAGAGGCCACATCCTCGACGGCGCGACTTGCACCACCGACGTCGACGTCGCGCTGCCGAGCCGGCACTTCAGCCTGCTGGCGTGGATCGGCGCCGCCGGCACCGCCAGCGACTACGTGGTCTTCGACAAGACCAACTGGACCACCGGCGATTGGTTCCGCATCAAGGTCTACGACTCCACCACCGTGGGCCAGCGCGTCGTCGACGTCTCCGACAGCCGCGGCGGCAACGTGACGTTCAACGTCTACGCCAATCCGGGCTGGTGGGCGTTCGTCGAGGACGGCGGCGTCTTCACGCTCGTCAACTACTACCGCGACGCGAACAACAACCTCGCCCCGCGCATCTACACGCCGACCAGCAAGTACGGCGCGGGTCCCGAGTTCGGCACGGCGGGGCGCGTCTCGTTCGGCTGCAACCCGTCGACGGGCACCGTCATGATCGACGAGGTCTCGCTGTGGGACAAGCCGATCACGGCGGACGCCATCTACGCCATCGGGACGCCGTACACCGACGAGACCCCGAAGCTCGATCCGCTGCCGCCGTCGCAGGTGATCCTCGATGCGAGGGATGAGCAGGCCAACGGGCTGGCGGTGCACCTCGTCGACGCCGCGGCCGCGCAGATGTCGCTCCTGTCGGCGTACGTGGCCTCGGAGGAGTCGGCGCTCTTCGGCGAGTGCGGCAACCCGACGGGGGCGGTACACACGCGCGTCCTCGGACGCGTCGGGCGCGGGCTGCGCTTCGCGTCGATCCTGGAGAACGACGCCGCCGATCTGGCCGGGCTCACCCCCGGCGCGACCTGGCTGCCGCGCTACACGTCGACGCAGAAGCTCCTCGCGGGCAAGCGCGCCGACGTCGTCCATCAGCTCGATCTCGCCTCGCGCTGCGTGAACCCGCTCGGCATCAACGAGACCGACGTGCCGCTGTTCCAGGGCGAGGCGGTGGGCGCGACGGAGAAGTTCTTCGCCAGCTCGCGCTGGCTGTCGTCGCAGGCGGAGGCGCAGATCGCTCAGGCCAACAGTGAGCTGAACCTGGCGCGTACCGCGTGGGAGCAGCAGCGCGAATCCCTGTTCCAGAACACGGTGCTCGGACCGGCCGAGACCACCGAGCGCGTCCGCCAGATCTCGAGCCAGTACGAGAGCCAGATTCGCGCGTACTGCGGCGCGCCGACGACGGGCACGATCCTCGACGGCATCCACAACGGCACCCTGTCGACGGCGACCTGCGAGCTCAAGCTCGACGATCCCACGTGCGTCGGCACGCAGAACATGCCGGTGAACCAGGTGCCCGCCCACTGCCTCCGCGGGCAGATTGGCGAGCAGGTCGTGGGGGTGCAGACGGCGGCGATCGACGGGCAGAACGGGCAGAACGCGTACGACCGCGCTCTCGACCAGTGGGACGCGCAGATGGAGTACTGCACCAATCGCGCAACCTTCAACCAGGCCACGTACGACCTGCAGCAGAAGCACCGCGCGACCATGCAGTCGCTGCGCGACGAACGCGAAGACTACGGCTTCGGGATCGGATATCTCAAGAATCTGGTCCAGACGGCCGTCGGAATCGCGGTCGGCAACCCGCAGATGGTGATGTCGGCCTCGGGGGACCAGCTCGGCCAGGACGCGAGCTTCATCGACCAGAAGCTCTCGCACGCGGAACAAGACGAGGAGAGCAAATTCCAGCTCGAGCTGGCCGCTCGCGCCAACGTCCTCGACAGCGCGGCCTGCTTCCACGAGGCCGACAACTACAAGTTCGCCATCGACGCCGCTCGCGACGTCATGAGGCGTTCGTTCCAGAACGGCACGAGCGCGATGTTGCACCTGGCGAATCAGCAGACGGAGGTGACGGCGCTGGTCAAGCAGGCCAACGGCGACATCGAGGTGGAGCAGAACCTGCCGCGCGTCTTGCCGCACCATCACTACTGGCTGTCGGATCACATCGACAACTACCGGCGCCACTTCCGCTATGCGCAGCGGCTGACCTACCTGGCGCTGCGCGCGTTCGAGTACGAGTCGCAGCAGAGCATCGGCTACCGCACCGACGTGCTCACGGCGCGCACGCCCGCCATCCTCGAGACGGTGACGATGGCGCTCGATCAGCGCACGGCGCCGATGCAGGGCGACACGTCCTTCACGAGCGGCAACTTCGCGGCGGTGATGAGCCTCCGCGACGAGATCCTGCAGCTGGGAACGACGGCGGGCGCACCCGTGCCGCCCGGTTTCCCGACCGTCGACGCACAGACCGCGTTCCGTAATTACCTGAAGAGCGACGCCGCCAAGATCTACGACGGCAACACCTACCTCGGCCGCGGCATCCGCTTCTCCATGACGCCGCCGCCGTGGGCCGCGCTCAGCTGCGCCGAGCGCATCTGGCGCATCACCACGGCGCTCCAGGTGCAGGGCTCGCCCATCAGCAACGCGCAGATGCTGCTCTGGCAGGAGAACTCGTTCGGCAGCCAGGAGTGCCACGCCTCGACCGCCGGCAAGCTGCACATGGCGACGGTGCAGCCGTACCACAACCTCCTCATCGACGATAACGGCGGCTTCGACGGCAGCTCGTTCGAGACGCCGGTGCAGTACACGCCGATGGCGGTGACCGGGCTCGGCAACAAGACGCGCGACGATCTGGTGGCGATGACCGACGGTCTGCACGCCGGCTTCGCGGGGCGCGGCCTCTACGGCAACTACGTGCTGCTCTTCCCGGCGGCGCAGTTCGAGGCGGCTCCGAACCAGAGCTTCTACGACAACGTCAAGGACGTGCTGTTCCGCTTCGACATCGTCGAGGCCACGAACGTCACCGGCAATCCGAACCTCTAGAAAAACAGGAGCTGCTCATGTCTTCCCACTATCTCCGCGCCTTCGCGGCAACCCTGGGCGTGCTCGCCGTTAGCGGCGTCGCCCACGCGAGCGGCCCCACACCGGGCGCGCTCACGTCTGATCGCCTCAAGCTGCCGTCGGGGCCGAACTCGGTGCGCGGCCTTGCCGGCGAGCCCGAGGTCAATCCGTTCGAGGCGGAGGTCAACTATCAGGTGCCGATCGAGCTGCCGGGCGGCCTCGGCGAGCTGACGCCGTCGCTGGCGCTGGTCTACTCGGGGCAGCTCGGCAACGGGCCGCTCGGCATCGGCTGGCAGCTGCCGGGCGTGCGCATCGCGCGCTCGACGCGCCTCGGCGTGCCGCACTTCGACGCCACCGACGAGCTCGAGCTCTCGGGCGTGACGCCCGGCCGCGTCTTCCCCATCGGCGGCAGCGAGTATCGCGTAGAAGGGCAGGGCCAGACCGTGCGCGTCACCGCGCTCAGCACCGGCGGCTTCGAGGTGCGCGACGGCAACGGCGTCACCTATCGGCTCGGCACCAGCGCCGCGTCGCGCCAGGAGTCGGGCACGCGCACGCAGGCGTGGCTCGTCGAGGACGTCTACAACCTCGCCGGCGAGCACATCCATTACACGTACCTTCACGATCAGGGGCAGGTGTACCTGACCGGCGTGACCTGGGGGCCGGGCAGCGTCTACTCGGCGACGCTCACCTACGCGGCGCGTACCGACGCCGTCACGAGCTACCGCGAAGGCTTCCAGGTGACCACCGCGAAGCGCCTCAGCGCCATCACCCTCATGGCCTTCGGCGAGAAGCGCCGCACCTGGTCGCTCGCCTACGACCAGACCTTCCCGGTGAGCCGCCTGTCGCGCGTGACCTCGACGGGGCGTGGCGGCGTCGGCTCGTGGCCGGTCTTGAGCTTCACCTACGCGCAGACGACGGCGGCGGCGGTCGTGCCGGTGACCGGCATCGGCAGCTGGCGCCTCAACGCCAACGGCACCACGCTCGTCGATCTCGACGGCGATGGCGCCGCCGAGCTCCTGCAGCTCGACGAAGGCGGCCACAGCTACCGCATCAACGAGAACGGCAGCTTCGGCGCGCCGGTCGCGCTCGCCGGCGACAGCGACCCGATCACGCGCCTGCAGCTCATGGACGTCGACGGCGACGCGCGCCCCGACCTGCTACAGGACACGGGCAGCGGCTGGGTCGTGTGGCATTGGTCGAAGACGCAGTGGATCTCGACGGGCAGCGTGTGGCCCGGGACCACGGGCCTGGCGCTCAAGAACCCGGCGACGACGCGCTTCGCCGATCTGAACGGCGACGGGCTCATCGACGCCATTCAGTGGGACAACGACAACCTAAAGATCTACGACGCGACGCGCACGGGCTTCAACGCCGTGCGCGAGGTGGCGCGCATCGGCGGCGTCGTGGTGCCGAGCGACCGCGGCCGCTTCGAAGACTTCAACGGCGATGGCCTCGACGACTACCTCGAGGTGCAGTCCGATCACCTCGACGTCTACATCGGCAAGGGCGACGGCACCTTCTTGCCCGTGCGCGCGATCGCCTATCCGTTCACCGGCGGCGTCGCCAACCTCGACGACGTGCTGCTCGCCGATCTCGACCGCGACGGCCTGCTCGACCTGGCGAAGGTCGAGCTCGGCGACGTGCAGTGGTTCCGCGGGCTGCCGGCCGGCGGCTTCTCTGCCACCGCGGTGCAAGTCGCCAGCCCCGAGCCGCTCGACGCCACCGTCGTCGTCTCGGTCAACGACATCAATGGCAACGGCTCGTCCGACCTCGTCTGGTCGTCGGCGAGCGGCATGTGGTACCTCGACATGTCCGGCCCGACGACGGCCGGCATGCTCGCCACCGTGACCAACGGGCTCGGTCTCAACGTCAGTTTCACCTATCAGTCGTCGCACGCGCTGTCGGCGGCGGCGCGCGCGGCCAATTCGCCGTGGGCGAGCGAAGTGCCGATGGCCATGCCCGTCCCGACGGAGATGGTGAGCGACCTCGGCGCGGCCGAGCCGGCGCGCCACATCAGCTACGGCGTGCGCGACGGCGTGTGGGACTCGGTCGAGCGCCGCTTCGGCGGCTTTCTCACCACGACCGTGACGACGTGGGGGCCGACGCCGGCGCAGACGAGCACGCTGACGACGCGCTGGCACCAGGGCACGGGCAACAACCGCGTGCTGCGCGGCAAGCCGCTCACCGAGCAGCTCTTCGACGGCACCGGCAAGCGCATCTCGGTCACCACCAACACGTGGTCGGCGCTGCAAGTCACCGGGCTGCCGACGACCGAGCCGCGCCTGCGCCGCGCCGCGCTCACCGACACGCGCAGCCAGTTCGAGGAGTCGACGCCGGCGCGCCAGACGCACGCTACCTATAGCTACGACGCGCTCGGCCGGCGCATTCACAGCGTCGACGAGGGGCGCACCGATCTGACCTACGACGACATCGTCACCGACACGCGTTGGGGCGACGACGACACCAATTGGGTGCGCGATCGCGTGTGCGACGACAAGGTGAGCGACACGACCGGCGCCATCGTGCGCGAGAGCCAAACCTTCTACGGCGACGACACCACCGAGCAGCCGCTGTGCAGCGTCGGCAAGGGCTGGGTGCGGCGCGTGGTCGCGCTCGACGTCGCGCACAACCGCTGGGTGCCGCGTCAGGTGACCAGCTACGACTCGTTCGGGCGGCCGGTGCTGGTGCTCGCGAACGGCGTGACCCGCAGCTACGTCTATGACTCGTCGGGCCTGTTCGTCGCCGAGGA
>Ga0070683_100005145_pt1 | contig 10879 bp, 8 predicted proteins | sample KBSC713LmetaG_FD_64662 | JGI IMG/M metagenome (GOLD analysis project Ga0070683, IMG submission 64662) | Corn rhizosphere microbial communities from Kellogg Biological Station, Michigan, USA - KBS C7.1-3L metaG | ecosystem: Host-associated > Plants > Roots > Rhizosphere ...
TCCGCCTAGATGCCAACACAACGACCCTGCGGAGTATCCGGTCAGCACAACCCCGGCCTGCCACGCAGAGCGCAGCGCCTCATCCACCCCGTGCAGACGCCACATCGAGAGCAGCCCGGCGACGCTTCCACCCCAGACCCAGATCACGTCCTGGTTGAGCAGGTGCGCAGCGATGTCCTCGACGTTCGGCATCGGGAACAGGGAGAGGTGGCTCCCCTGCCAGCCCTCGAGCTGCGCAACCTCATGGAACGTCCGGAGCAGACCGGCATCATCCCCGCTCGCCGTCGCAAGAAAGCACACACGTGGAGCGCGCGCGTCCACCCCCGACAGGTCAATCGCGTACCTCGTCAGTGGTCCGGGGAGCCAACTTGTGCGTCTTCCGTCGACGAAGCCGCCGGACGTGGCGAGGATCGTCGGGACATCGGCTGCCATGGCAAGACCTTCTCACCCGATCGTTGTCGAGTTCGCCAACGCGGCGGCAGTTCGGTCGTTCAATTCGCCGTCTGTGCGTCCGTTCTCCATCCCTAGCGTGAGCACCACCCATCAAGGAGAGTGCGTGCTTCAGGGCAAGCGGTTGGGCGAGCTCTACTGCGCAACAGGGATGGTGCTCGCGGGGACGACGTTCGTCGCTAACGGCGCGCTCGACCGATACCCAGTCCTGGGTGGTCAAGCGCTGCGTTATGCAGGCTCGGCTGTCATCATGTTCGCCTTCGTCCGGCCATGGCGACGCGGCTTTCCGCGACCTACGCGGCGACAGCTGTTGGTGCTGGCGGTCACGGCCGCGCTCGGCATGGTCGGGCTCAACTCGTTGTCAGTGCTCGCGATGCGAGGCGGCGACCCGGCATCCGTCACGGTGATCGTCGGAGCGGTGCCGTTGATCTTGGCAATTGCCACCCCGCTCTTTGCGCGGCAGCGACCTACGGCGCGAGCAGTCGTGTGTGCATCCGTGGTCGTCGTCGGGACCCTGATCGTCGAAGGAGCAGGGCGAGTCACCCTCGCCAGCACCTTGTGGGCCTTAGTCGCACTCGCCTGCTACGCGGCCTTCATCCTCGCGTCAGTCGGCGTACTCGAGGACCTCGGCCCAACCGTCACCACGACGTACGCAACTTTCTTTGCCTCCGCCGAGGCGGCGATCGTGGGTCTGGTCATCCAAGGTCGTCGGGCATTCCCGCCGATCGATGCGCGCGCCGGGTGGGCATTGGCCTGGCTCGCTCTGCCGGTGGCCGTCGTCGTTTGGTATCGGGGTCTTGAGCTGTTGGGGCCGGAGAGAACTGCGCTGTTCTCCGGCATCATGCCCGTGTCGGCCGCGGTGTTCGCGCCAGTCGTAGGGACAGGCCGATTCGGCGTCGGCCAGCTGCTGGGCAGCATCGTCGTCGGCCTCGGCATCAGTGTTGGCGCGGCCGCGCGACCCGCTCAGCCGCGAACGGGTAGATCAAGCCACGAGTCGCCGCTGATCGACAGTTGCACATCGCCTTCGGTTGGAATGCGGCGGAAGCTGTCGGCGTCCGCCCCCGCAACTGCGACACGCAGCCGGTACCCCGCCGGCACGCGCACGGAGATCGGCCACAAAGTGATCGCGAGCTCGACCTCATCGCCAATAGGTAACGGGGCAGCGTCAGTCGCCGAGTAGCTGTGCCAGGGGCCGAACGTGGCATACGGCGGCGCGCCCTCACCGGGACGGCGGTGGATCCCTCGCAGGTTGCCCTCGGTGAGATAGGTCACCGCTCCGTCCGGGTCAACGGTTTCGAGGTAAACGATGTACGCCCCGTCGTCAGCGCTGGACGTCAGGCACAACATGGCGACCGGATTGCCAGTGATCTCGAGGTCGCTTTCCAGCGGCTCGCCATCCCACACCGCGAGCTTCTTGTCCTCGTCTCGCCGATCGCCGTAATCCACCGGCGCCGCGAGCCACCACCTGTTGCTTCGCCCCGTCGTGGCCGTGAAGTCGACGTCGTAGGCGGTTGCGCCTGAGCCGGGTTTGTCTGCCAGGCTGCCGTCACCGTCGAGCCACAACCGTCTCATCTCGAAGCCGGTCGGTGGCCAGAAATCCGCCTCATGCCATCCGTCGCCGAGCGTGTAGTAGCGCAGACGGCGAGGTGACGGATCGCCCGTGCTCCCCGTCTGATGATGACGAAGGAACCCGGCCAACATTCGTTGCTGCTCGTCGTACGTCGGGTCCATCGGCGCCGCTCGATCGAGGGGATCGCCGAGCATGGGGGTGATGGCTCCATGCGGCCACGGACCGATCGTCACTCGGACGTCGAGGTCGTCGTCCATCAGCTGCGCAAGGGCCGACGCCGCGTAGGCACCGTCGTACCAAGCCGACCACAGCCACGTGGGAACGCGAGCAGCGCGCAGCTGTGCGATGCGTCCATGCGCGCCGGCCAGTTCGGAGAATGCGCCGTCGGCGTCGGTGACATCCTCGCGCGAGACCGCAGCGCTCGTCACTGCCGCGAGATCCCAGTTGTCCGCGTGCTCGTCCCGAAGCGCGTCCAGATCGGCGTCATGGCCGTCTACCGGTCTTGGCGCGCCCGAAACCGGCAACAGCTCCGCACCGAGAGCCCGTTGCGGATGTCCATCCAAAATCCAGTTGAACGCTGCCCAGCCGCCGAGGAAGCCGTCGTTGGGGATCCCGCCGGGGAAGCCGATGTGGTGAAAGGCGTCGTACGGCGCAAAGCGCGCGACGACGGCCTTGAGCGCCGGGTGTCCCGTGCTGGCGAGCAGCAGCGTTGTGGACCCCTCGTACGACGTACCCCAACCACCGACGGTGCCGTCACTCCACGGTTGAGCGACCACCCAGTCGGCGACCATACGAAGGTCTGCCCGTTCCCCGTCGCTGATCGTGTTCGGCCAGCGACCGCCGCTCGCGCCGGTGCCCCGGGCATCCACGAGGACGAGGGCGAAGCCGGCCTGAGTCCAGAGCCGAATCTCGACCCCAACACGGTGCTCGACGATCGGGCTGCCGACCGCATCCCGCCAGTAGCGAGTGCTTCGAATGGCGGCGGGCAGCAGCACATCGGATGTCGCCGGCCGCCACACATCAACCGCGATTCGAGTTCCGTCCTCGACAACGAGATACGTCGAGGAATGCTGGAGCCCGCTGCGGTCCGCGTCGAAATCGAGGTAGGCAGGCACGGAGACGCCCTGCGCCTGCGCCTCGGCCTTCAGTTGACGCACGTCATCCGCGTCCATGAGGCCGACAGTAGAGAGCGACCCACCAACACGATTGGTGGCTTCGCACGAAGGATGACCTGACCTGTTGGTCCCGAGACCAACAGGTCAGGTGTGGCCGACCCGAGCGCGCAATTGCAGCCACACGATCAACCGCACTTCCGGGCGATCGAGGTTCAGAGCAAAGGTCTCCTGAGCTCGTTTGAGGCGATATCGAAACGTGTTCGGATGTACCTGCATCCGGCTCGCGGCCCAGTTGATGTCGCCGAACGTCTCGAGATAGTTGAGCACCGTCCCTCCGTATGCGGTGCCGTTATCCCGGTCGGACTCCAGCATCTGCTCAATTTCGGGCAGCTGCAGCGACGGGTTGTCACTGAGTTGGCGTTGGAGTTCCAGGAGGATGACGTGTTCGCGCACCTCTGCCAGCGTGCCCACCCGACGATCGCGATGCAGGCGCACACCTAGCAAAGCGCTCTCTGCTTCGCGTCGCGAATCGGCAACATGCGCGAGGCCATCCACGACCGGTCCGAGCCCGGCCACCGCGTCGCTGTTCAACGTGTTGCGAACTCTGTCGATGACGTTCGTGACCACCTCGGCGAGGACTTTCTGGTCACCCTTCGGCCCGGCGGCGACCAGGGCGTAGACCGACGAGCCGATCGCCGCGGCAATGCAACGCCGGCGGCGCGCCCTGAGCTGGAACTCGAGAAGGTCCGCGACGCGGTCGGCCATGACGTCTTCCGGAAACTCATCCGCGGTCACCGTGAGGTCGAGGACGCAGACCGAACAGGGCACGTGCAGTCCGAAGTCCAGGCGATGGCTGGCGATCTCTGCAGTGGTACGCCCATCAAGCAGGGCACGCAGCGTTTCCGCAGCTGCCACTCGGCGACTATCAGTCGATGCCCGCGCACGCAGCAGATGGAACGCCGCCGTCGTCGCGGCGGCTTCCAGCAGCTGGTCGGTGTCCGGATGAAGCCGACCTGCGTCGACGACCCAGATCGAGCCGAGCATCTCGCCGCCCGCCTTGATGGCGACGGCCACCCGACCGAGGCGGTCGGAAGCATCCGGTGCGTGGTAAGCGCCAGGCGCTAGTGCCAACTGCCGATACGCCTCGGCGTGCCTGGGCAGGTTGGGGACCTGGCGATTCAGGATTCCTTGCGTCCGTGCCTCGTCGATGACTTGGCCCTCGATGTTCGAATAGGCAAGGACCCGTTGGCGGGTGTCCTCGATGGAGACAGCGCCGCCGACACTCGCCGCGATCGTGTTCGCCAGAGCAAACAGGTCGCCGACGCCCCCTTCGCCCCGAAGGCTCTGTAAAGCAGAGCTCGCCAGATCGAGTAGTTGTTGCCACTGGAACTCATCGTCCGCGCAGAAGACCGCGACCGAACGGTCAGCAACCGCCTCCCCCAGCGGGGCGGGGTCCGCGCCGTACGACTTGATGACCACCCCCGCCGCCTCGGTGGCGACAGCGCGGCTGAGCACACCGTCGATCTCCTCAGCGCCGGCCCCGACGGCAAGCGCAAGGGAATGCGCGGAAGGGGTGACGCTGTCGTGCGCGTCGAGGAGCAGGACGGCGTCCACCCGGCGATCAAGGTGCTTGTCGCCGTTCAACAACCTCAAAGGCGTGGGCCCTAGCAGCGTGAGGAGAGACCTGAGTGTGGTCCCGCCCGCCTGATCTGCCATGTCCCGCCCCGCAGTTGTTCGAGGTTCCAAGCATATGGCGTGGCTTTGGGTTCGCCCGACAACCGTGAACCCGAGAGAGGGTCAGACGATAGGCGCGTGACGGTTGCTGCGCGGTCGCGAACCGACCTGCGCCTCCTTCCACTTGCAGATTCGGTCGCCACCCGGGCCGCCGCTGACCTGCTCGGCGAAATCTGGCAGCTGACACCGCCCGGGACACCGATCTCCGCCGAATTCCTCCGCGCGCTCGCGCATACGGACAACTACGTCTACGGCGCGTACGACGGCGACGAGATGGTCGGCGTGTCCGCCGGTATCCGCGGCATCCACGTCGGCCAGGACTGTCTGCACTCCCAGATAACAGGCGTCGTGGCAATGCACCGCGGACAAGCAGTGGGTACGGCGCTCAAGCGCCATCAGCAGGTCTGGGCGCGCGAACGTGGACTCGTCACCATCACGTGGACGTTCGACCCGCTCGTCCGCCGCAACGCGTACTTCAACCTCGTCAAGCTCGGTGCTCGTCCGGCCGAGTTCCTCCCGAATTTCTACGGCGCGATGTCGGACGGCTACAACGCCGGCGACGAGTCCGATCGACTGCTGGTCGCCTGGCCGACCAACGCATCGGCTGTCCGCGACGGCGTCCGGAAACACGATGGTCTCCGCCCGCGCGCGCGGCTTGTCAGGGGTGACGGCGAAACGCCCACAGTTCAGCAGGTCAGCGACGATTGGCTCACGCTCGAGATCCCCTTGGACATCCACGCGATGCGCCGACAAGCACCGGACCTCGCGCTGCGCTGGCGACGGGTCTTCCGCGCGGTTCTGCAGGACCTGCTCGCCGCGGACTACCGCATCGCGAGCTTCGACCAATCCGCGGGTTATCTGCTGAGGCGGCCCACGTGACGCTTCCTCTCGTCGACCTTCCCGGTGAGCCCCACCTGTGCGGCCAGGCACACGGCGAACACCTCCGCGCGGACATAGCCGCAGGCATTGAACGATGGCGCGCCGACATCGCCGGGTCCGGTGTATCGCCGGACATCCTCATCGCTGACTTCGTCGCCAGCCGCGACTTCGCGACAGCAACAAGGACATGGACGCCATGGCTGATCGACGAGCTGGACGGCATTGCCCGCGCGTCGGGCACGGATCCCGTCGAGCTGTGGGCGTACCAGCTCATCGATGAGCTCTGGGAGTTCCTGCGTGAACGACTAGGAAAGCACCGATCCGAGCACTGCAGCACGATCGGCATCGATGCAGGTCCGGGACGGACCGTTATCGCGCAAAACCTCGACCTGCCCGCGTCGTACGACGGTTTGCTGCACGTGCTCCGCATCGCGCCCTACGACCAGCGTCCCGGCGTCAGCGTCGTCACAGCCGCAGGCGTCGTCGGAATGGCCGGTATGAACGCCGCGGGCGTGTCGGTGGGCGTCAACTCGCTACCGGACGTGACTTCTGCTCGATCTGGCCTGCCGGTCGCCGCTGTCGTGCGCGGAGCGCTCGCCCATACGTCGGCCGGGCTGGCTTCCGAATGGCTTGCGCACGTGCCGCATGCCAGTGGACAGGCATACACGATCGCGGACGCTGACGAACTGACCAACGTCGAGTGCGATGCGGCTGCCGTCGCCGTCGTGCCCGTGCGCGACGGCGTCGTCGTGCATACCAATCACGCGCTGCGGTTGCCGCGGAAGACAGCAGACACGTCGCCGGCAGCCGTCGACTCGGCGGCTCGACTCGACTTCTTGCAACGGCACTGCCCTGATGCGCTCAGCGCCGTAGAGGATCTGTTGACAGTCCTCGACGACACTTCCGTCCCGATCCGCCGCGCAGACGCGCCGGGGATGCCGAACCGCACGTGCGCGACGTTGATGTTCGACTCGGCGGACACAGCGCAAGCTTGGGTTCGTGGCGGGCTGGCGGAGAGCAACTTCGTTGACGCGACTCCACCGATGCTTCGACCTCGGGCCACCAGAATGGGGACGCTGGCGTGACGACAACACAGGTCGAAACCGATTTCGGCCAGATCGCGGTGACCGAAACGCCTGGTGGGGCAGGGCCGCTGCTGCTTCTTCATGGTCTGACGCGAAGCGCCGACGACTGGCTACCCATCACAAGCCGACTCGCGGGGCGGCTGCGGATGCTGGCTGTTGACTTCCCGGGTCATGGACGCTCCGACGACATCGACCGTTTCGACTGGCGTGACGGCGCGGCCCTCGTCAGCACGCTCATCGATGCGCTGCACCTCGACCGGGTGTTCGTTGCAGGACATTCGCTCGGAGGCCTTGTAGCCACCGTGGCAGCCGCGGACGACAGCCGCATCGCGGGCGTCGTCAACGTCGACGGCCACGGCGCCGGCCATCTGTCGCAGTTCGACGGCCTGACACCCGAGGAAGCCGCATCCGGGATGCAGCTGTTCAAGGACCGGTCGCTAGAGGCCTTCGATGGAATGGAAGCCGAGATCACTGCCGCCCAGGCAGCGCAAGAGATCGACGAGATGCGCCGGCTACTGCTGACACTGCCGTTGATACACGAGGAGGCAGACGCGGTCGCACGCGCCGCCTATCAAGACACAGCGACAGGAACCGTACGGCGCCGTCCGTCCGCCAACGTCACCTCGTCGATCTACCTGTCGTTGAGCGAGTTGGACATCGATGCCTACTACCGCAAGCTGGGTTGTCCGGTCATCGTCATCCGCACCGCGACCGACGCACCGGGCGAGGCAAGCGGCGACCCGGAGATCGACCGCCTTATCGCCGCCGTCAACCGCGGCATCGATCGGCAGCTGGACGCCCTTGTCCGTGAGCGCTCCAACATCGTGCTGCGCCCGTTCAGCTGCGGCCATGGGGTGACGCTCGAAGCGCCGGACGAGCTCGCCGAACTGCTCGGCGAATTCGTCGTTTCCTCGCGCTGATGGCCAATGCTCGCGCCGACCTGTCGAAGGTGCGCACCTACCGGCTGAGGGACCGCCACAGCCTCGTCCAACGCGAACACTTCGTCGGCCCGCAAGACGCAGCGTTGCCGCCCACCGCGGACATCACGCGAGTTGCCGAGGCAATCGCCGCCGCGACCGACACCGGCTCGGCAGTCATATGGCATCTCGGCGGCCATGTCATCAAGCGCGGACTCGCGCCGGTGATCATCGACTTGATGGAACGTGGGGCCATCACCCACGTGGCAAGCAACGGTGCTGCTGCCATCCACGACTACGAGATCGCGCTCCAAGGTCAGACCAGTGAAGACGTCGCAACGTCCATCGAGGACGGCTCGTTCGGCATGGCCGAGGAGACCGGCGCGGAGATGAACGCGGCGATCAAGATGGGCGCTGCTGACGGACTGGGCTGTGGTGAGGCGCTGGGCCGATGGCTCGACTCCAGCGGAGCTGCGCACCTCGAGCTGAGCGTTCTGCATGCGGCGTACCGGCTGGGAATCCCCTACACCGTGCACGCCGCCATCGGCACCGACATCATCCATCAGCATCCTTCGTGCGACTTTGCCGCAGTTGGCGGGACGAGTGGCACGGACTTCAAGGCGCTCATCGCGAGCGTCGCGTCTCTCGACGGCGGCGTGTTCTGCAACTTTGGCTCTGCGGTCATCGGGCCCGAGGTGTTTCTCAAAGCACTCTCGGTGGCGCGCAACCTCGGTCACCACGTCGCGGTGTTCACCACCGCGAACTTCGATCTCGTGTCGTTGGCTGCCCCGACGGAGCCATCCACGCCGGACGAGGTCGAGTACTACTACCGCCCCAAGAAGAACGTGCTGATCCGACCTGTTTCGCTCGGCGGTGCGGGCGTCCACGTCGTCGGCGACCACTCGGCCACCATCCCGTCCCTGGCGGCAGCGGTTCGCGAACGCGTCGGCCCGCTGCGTCGTCGCGACGCGGTCGCCCCCACGGACGGGGAATCCCTCACGGCCGACTATCCACTCGCGGCGGAAATCCTGCGCGAACGCGTGTCGTCGATCCCTGAGCTCGCCCACTGCGCGGAAGGCGTCACGCAGGCGTTCCGACTGCTCCGGCAGACGTTCGCCGGCAGCGGCACGTTATTCGTCTGCGGCAACGGCGGCAGCCACGCCGATGCTGCCCACATCACCGGTGAGCTCAACAAGTCGATGGAGATTCCTCGCCCGCTGCCACCGTCATATCGCGACCAGCTCAACGCTGCGGGCGCCCCGGAACTGGCCCAAGCACTTCAGGGCGGGCTGCGAACCGTCACCCTCGGCACAAACGCCGCACTCACGAGCGCGATCTGCAACGACATCGAGGCTCCTGCCGTCGAGCTGGCGCAGGAGCTCTATGCGCTGGCCCGCCCCGGCGACGTCCTGCTCGCCCTGTCCACCTCCGGACGATCGGCCAACGTCGTCAACGCCTGCCAGGTGGCACGGACGCGCGGTGTGTCATCGATCGCCCTCACCGGCGGCGACGGCGGCCGACTACGCGAGCTGGTCGACATCCTCATCTGCGCGCCCGGGGCCGACACACCGACCATCCAGCATTCGCATCGGCTGATCTACCACGCGTTGTGCGCGATGCTCGAGCGGCAGTTCTTCGGGACGCGCCCGTGAGCGCGTTGCTCGACCCAGGCCGGCTGGACGCGTTGCTGGCCGCCGCCGCCACGTTGCGCATCGGCGTGCTCGGGGACTTCGCGCTTGATGCGTACTGGACCGTGGACATGCGTCAGTCCGAGCTTTCGCGTGAGACTCCGCTTCCGAACCGGCCCGTCGTCGAGGAGTCTCTCGGCCCCGGTGGCGCCGCTCATGTCGCACGTTCGATCCGGCGACTCGGCCCGGAAGTCTCCGCGCACACCGTCATCGGGAAGGACTGGCGTGGCGACCTCCTGGCTGAGCAGCTGACCCGCGCTGGTATCGCTGACCGCGGCGTCGTCAGGTCCGCCGGGTTCAACACGGTGCTGTTCGCGAAGGTGGTGCTCACCGCCGAAAACAGGCGGCAAGAGGACGCGCGCCTCGACTTCGTCAACCAACAGCCGCCCCCACCCGCCGAACAACGCGCCATGCTCGATGAGTTGGCGGCTGCCCTCGGCACGCTTGATGCGCTGGTGGTCTCGGACTACCAGCAGTGCGGCGTGGTCACTCCTGGCGTTTCGACTTGGTTGAGGGAGGTGCGCGCCCAGAATCCGACGCTTCTTGTCCTGGCCGACTCCCGGGAACGCATCGGCGACTACGCGGACACAGTCTGTACGCCGAACCGGCAGGAGCTCGCCGCCTACCTCGAAGACCCTGCGGACGACTGCGTCGATGCGCTGCTCAAGACCTTGTCGGCACAACGAACTACCGACATCCCGTGGTTCGTCACGCTCGACGTCCACGGCTGTGCCGTCGTCACCAGCGACGCGGTCGACGTCATCCCGACCGTCCGCATAGACGGCGGGGACCCGGTCGGTGCCGGGGACGCATTCCTCGCCGGACTGGCAACCGCCCTCGCGGCCGGAGCGGCACCACGGGAAGCCGCGTGCTTTGCCAATCTCGCAGCCGCTGCCACCGTCACACAGGTGGGAACGACCGGCGAGCCAGATGCCGAGCTGATGCGGTCGCTGAATGTCCGCACCTGAACTGCTCCCTCAACTGGCGCTTTTCGACTTCGACGGCACACTGTCGCTCTTGCGCAGCGGCTGGGAGTCAGTGATGCACCAGATGATGGTGACCACGGTGCTGACCGCGTGTGCGCAACCACCGGCCGACATCGAGGCGCGGACGTGCGACTACATCGACGCGTCGACCGGCATCCTGACCATCGACCAGATGCAGTGGCTCACCGACACCGTCGTCGTCCACGGCGGGCGAGCCGCCTCCCCGCGGGATTACAAGCGCGACTATCTCCGGCTCCTGGAGCGCGACGTCAGGATCCGTACCGCACGAATCCAGTCCGGTGAGCTGTCGCCGGATGACTTGCTAGTTCCAGGTAGCCGGGAACTGCTAGCGGCCCTTGCCGCGGCAGATGTGAGGGTCGTCATCATCAGCGGGACAGACCAAGACGATGTGCGACACGAAGCGCAGGTCCTCGGCTTGACCGTCTTCGTCGATC
>Ga0070683_100005148_pt1 | contig 10876 bp, 11 predicted proteins | sample KBSC713LmetaG_FD_64662 | JGI IMG/M metagenome (GOLD analysis project Ga0070683, IMG submission 64662) | Corn rhizosphere microbial communities from Kellogg Biological Station, Michigan, USA - KBS C7.1-3L metaG | ecosystem: Host-associated > Plants > Roots > Rhizosphere ...
GACTTCACGGCGCAGATGGAAGAGCAGCTGGACCAGGTGGAGGAGGGCGAGGCCAACTGGGTGAAGCTGCTCGACGGGTTCTACAAGCCGTTCAAGCTCGATCTCGAGAAGGCCAAGGTCGAGATGCGGAACTTGAAGGCGGAAGAGAAGCCGACCGACGAGGTCTGCGAGAAGTGCGGCAAGCCGATGGTCATCAAGTGGGGCCGCAACGGCCACTTCCTGGCCTGCTCCGGTTATCCGGAGTGCCGCAACACGAAGGAGTTCACGCGCAACGCCGACGGCAGCCTGACGGTGGTGCCGGCGACGCGCCCGTCCGACCAGATCTGCCCGACCTGCGGATCGCCGATGGTGATCAAGCGGGGGCGCTTCGGTGAGTTCCTCGCGTGCTCGAAGTACCCGGAGTGCAAGACGACCAGCCCGCTGTCGCTGGGCGTCGACTGCCCGAAGCCGGGGTGCGGCGGCTACCTGACCGAAAAGCGCTCGCGCCGCGGCAAGGTCTTCTTCGGCTGCTCGAACTACGCGCGCACCAAGTGCGACTTCGTGTCCTGGGACCGCCCGCTCCCGCAGCCGTGCCCGAAGTGCGGCGCCAAGTTCGTCGTCCAGAAGATGAGCAAGGCCGGCGTGCGCATCCGCTGCCTCACCGAAGGCTGCGACTACACGATGGACCCCGAAGCGCAGGAGCCCGCTCCAGCGGAGGCAGCAGCCCCCACGACCGCTCCCCCGCCCGCGACCGACACGCCCGGCGGCACCCCGCCGGGTACAGCGACCTAGCGACTCCTTCTTTCTCCCTCGCCCCGCGCAGCGTGTTCTTTCTCCCTCGCCCCGCGCAGCGGGGAGAGGGTCGGGGTGAGGGGTCCGCCCGCCTAGCTCACCCGCGTCAGCGTCGCCACCGCCTCGACGTGCCTCGTCTGCGGAAACATGTCGAAGGGCTGCACGCGTACGCACGCGTACCCGGCCGCCGCCAGCACCGCGAGGTCGCGCGCCTGCGTCTCCGGGTTGCACGACACATAGACGATCGTGCGCGGCGCGAACGCCGTTAGCTGCGCGAGGAACGCGTCGCCGCAGCCTTTGCGCGGCGGGTCGACGATGACGGCCGCGTCGGCGCCTGAAAACGGGATGCCCGCAAACACGGCGCTCGCGTCGGCCGCGATGAACTCGCAGTTGGTGCGCGCGTTGCGGGCGGCGTTTTCGCGCGCCCACCCGACGGCGCTGGGGCTGACCTCGACGCCCAGCACGCGCTCGAAGCGCGGCGCCGCCGCCAGGCCCAGCAGTCCGCTGCCGCAGTAGGCGTCGACCAGGAAGCGCGCGCCCCCGGTCGTCGCTTCCTGCGCGACGTGCGCCACCAGGCGCGGCAGCAGGAAGGGGTTGTTCTGGAAGAAGTCGCCGGCGAGGAACCGCAGGCTGAGATCGCCGACCTGTTCGGTGACGACGTCGCGCGGGTCGACGGTCACGCCCGACGACGCCTCGCGCACGAGCAGCGTTGCCCCGCGCCGGTAACTGCTCCAGCGCGCGCGCACCTCCGCGCGCAGCTCCGCGAGGCGCGCGTTCACCGCCGGCGTCGCGATCGGGCAGGACGCGACGTCGACGGTGCGGCGGATCCCCGCCCGCAGGAACCCGATGGCCGGCTCGCGATCCGGTCGCGGGCGCGCGAAGTGCGGCGTCAGCTTCGATCGGTAGCCGTACGGTGCCGGGGAGGCGACGCAGGGGGCGACGTCGGCCGCCAGCCCTGTGAAGAGCCGGCGGATCTCGTCGGTCTTCAGCGTCAGCTGGGCGTCGTACGCGAGATGCTGGTACTGGCAGCCGCCGCAGGTTCCGAAGAGCGGACAGACGGGGGCGACCCCTGGTGTGGGGGAGGCGGCATCATTCGTTCCCGCGACCGCGGTCGTCGTCATGTCGGGGCGCGAGGATAGCAGCGAATGGCGGCGCGATTCGCGCGGCGCCTGAGGCTGCGCTACGATCGCCCCGCCATGGATGAAGCGATCGCGGCGTTCCGCCAGTACCTGACGGCGGAGAAGCGCGCGTCGGTCCACACCCTGCGTGCCTACATGCACGACCTCGACGAGCTGCGCGCGTACGCCACCGGGACGCTGGGCCACGCGCCGGCGCTCGACGAGCTTGACGTGGTCGTGTGCCGCTCCTACCTTGCGTCGCTCCATGGAGCGAATGACGCCGTGACCATCGGACGAAAGCTGTCCTCGTTGCGGGCGTTCTTTCGCCTGGCCGTTCGCCGGCGGCTCGTGAAGAGCAGCCCGGTCGCGGCGCTGCGTGCGCCCAAGCGCGCGAAGCGGCTGCCGATGTTCCTGGGCAAGGAGGACGTCGGGCGTCTGCTCGACAGCAAAGGGCCGCGGCCCGACGCCGGCGTCGACCAGGTCGCGCTGGAGAGCGCGCTGTTCGAGGTGATCTACGGCGCCGGCCTGCGCGTCTCGGAGGCGTGCGGCCTGGACGTCGGCGACATCGAGGCCGACGGCGGCAACGCCTACGTGCGCGTCCGCCAGGGCAAGGGGCGCAAGGATCGGATCGTCCCGATCGGCGGCAAGGCGCGCGCGGCGCTGGACGCCTGGACCTCGCAGCGCACGAAGCGGCTGGCGACGGCGGGGCAGGGGCGGGCCCGCACGGCGGGCGCGGCGCTGTTCGTCAGCCGGCGCGGCCTGCGCCTGGGACCGCGCGCGGTGCGGCGCCTGCTGGACCGCCGCGAGCAAGTGACCGGGACGCCGCGTGTGTCGCCCCACGCGCTTCGCCACAGCTTCGCGACACACCTCCTGGGCGAGGGCGCGGACCTGCGCGCGATCCAGGAGATGCTCGGCCACGCCAGCCTGCGCACCACGCAGCGCTACGCGCACGTCGACATCGATCACCTGATGGCCGTCTACGACAAGGCCCACCCGAGGGCGAAAGCGTCATGAACCGAGAGAAAATCCGATCGACGACCGTGCTCGCGGTCCGGCGCGACGGCCACGTCGTGATCGGCGGCGACGGTCAGGTCACGATGGGCAACACCGTGGTCAAGGGTTCGGCGCGGAAGATCCGGCGCCTGGGCGCCGACGGGAAGGTCCTGGCCGGCTTCGCGGGCAGCGCCGCCGATGGGCTCACGCTGTTCGAGAAGTTCGAGGCGCGCCTGAAGGAGTTCAACGGCAACCTGTCGCGCGCGGCCGTCGAGCTGGCGAAGGACTGGCGCACGGATCGCGTGCTGCGCCGGCTGGAGGCGCTGCTGCTGGTCGCGGATCGCGAGCGGACGTTGCTGCTGTCGGGCACCGGCGACGTGATCGAGCCCGACGCCGACGCGGCCGCGATCGGGTCGGGTGGGCCGTACGCGGTCTCCGCGGCGCGCGCGCTGCTGGGCGCGACCCAGCTTTCGGCGCGCGAGATCGCGGAGCGTTCGCTCAAGATCGCCGGCGAGATCTGCATCTATACGAATGGCTCGCTGACCTTCGAGGAGATCGGCTCGTGAGCACGGCACTTACCGGAGTCGGCGCTGGGCGCCGGGTGGCGGATCTGACCCCGCGGGCGATCGTCGAGGAGCTGGATCGCTACATCGTCGGCCAGAAGGCGGCCAAGCGGGCCGTCGCGGTCGCGCTGCGGAACCGGTGGCGCCGGCAGCAGGTGCCGCCGCCGATGCGCGACGAGATCGCGCCCAAGAACATCATGCTCATCGGCCCGACGGGCGTGGGCAAGACGGAGATCGCGCGGCGGCTGGCGCGGCTGGCGGGCGCGCCGTTCATCAAGGTCGAGGCGTCGAAGTTCACCGAGGTCGGCTACGTCGGGCGCGACGTCGACTCGATGGTGCGCGATCTGGCGGAGACCGCGGTGTCCATGCTGCGCGAGGAGGAGCGCGAGCGCCTGCGCCCGCGGGCACGCGAGAACGCCGAGGAGAGATTGCTCGACGTATTGCTGCCGCCCGCGCCGCGGCAGCGCCCGACTGGCCCCGCGAGCATGACCAGCTCGATGCTGCCGGCTCCGCCGCCCGTGGCGCCGGAGCCGCCCGTCGACAACGCCACCCGCGAGAACCTGCGCCGCCTCCTGCGCGAGGGGAAGCTGGACGACAAGATGGTCGAGATCGACACGGCCGACGCGCCGCCGTCGTTCGTCGACGTGTTCTCCGGGACGGGCATGGAAGAGATGGTCCTGAACCTGCGCGACATGTTTCCGCAGGGCGCGCGGCGGACGAAGCGCCGCCGCCTGTCGGTGCCCGAGGCGCTGGACGCCCTGACCGACGAGGAGGCGACGAAGCTGATCGACCTCGAGCGCTTGCAGAAGGACGCGATCCGCCGGGCCGAGCAGGCGGGCATCATCTTCATCGACGAGATCGACAAGGTCGCGGGGCGCGAATCGGGCGGCCACGGCCCGGACGTCTCGCGCGAGGGCGTTCAGCGCGACCTGCTGCCGATCGTCGAGGGCTCGACGGTGTCGACGAAGTACGGCCCGCTCAAGACCGACCACGTGCTGTTCGTCGCGGCGGGCGCGTTCCATGTCGCGAAGCCGAAGGACCTGATCCCCGAGCTGCAGGGCCGCTTCCCGATTCGCGTGGAGCTGGAGTCGCTGTCAGACCAGGACTTCGTTCGCATCCTGACCGAGCCGGAGAACGCGCTGACCAAGCAGTACACGGCGCTCCTGGCGACCGAGAAGATCACGCTGGATATCCAGCCCGACGCGGTCGCGGAGATCGCGCGCATCGCGACGCTCGTGAACGCGCGCATGGAGAACATCGGCGCGCGCCGGCTGCACACGATCATGGAGCGCGTGCTGGACGACCTGGCGTTCGAGGCGCCCGAGCTGGGCCAGACGACCATCCCGATCACCGCCGCCTACGTGCGCGAGCGGCTGGAGGGGATCCTCAAGGACGAGGATCTCTCGCAGTACATCCTCTGACGGCGAAATGAAAAAGGGCGGCTCCGAAGAGCCGCCCTCCTGGACGGTCGCTGCGACGTCGCGCTTACTTCTTGTTGGCGCGCGACGGGGCGGGGGCGGTGCGCACCGGCGTCGGCGCCGGGCGGCCACCGCCCGGCGAGGCCGTGCTGGGAGCGCCGTGCGACGAGGCGCCCATGGAGTTACCACCGCCGTAGGCGTGGCCGCCGCCCATGGACGGGCCGGGACCCGCGGGGCCGGGGCCCGGCGGGCGGTACGCGTTGCCGCCACCCATCGGAGGCGCCGAGCCGCCCATCTGGTGACCGGGCGGCGGGCCGCTCGGCGGAAGGCGACCGGGCGGGACCGAACCAGCCGACTGTCCCGGAGGCAGTCCGCCCTGGCCGGGCGGCGTGCCGCCGTGGCCGGGGGGCGGGTTCACGCCCGTCGTCGGGCCGCGCCAGCCGCCACCAGGGCCCATCGTGGGCGCCGGGCCTCCGGGCGGAGGCGTCGTCGCTGGCGGCGGGGCAGCACCCCCGCCCGCGTGCCAGCCGGCCGAGGTCGGCGCGGCAGGACCGGGCGCCGGCGCGGCGCCACCACCGTGCCAGCCATTGTTGGCCGGAGGCATCGCAGGAGGCGGAGCGGTCGACGGGCCGCCCGGCGGCGGGGTCGTGCCCGCGGTCGCGCCACGCCAGGCGGTCCCGGCCGGCGGCGTCGTCGCGCCGACAGTGCCGCCACGCCAGTTGTTGTTACCCGGGGGCGGGCTCGCCGGCGGCGGCGCGGCCGAACCCGGCGCTGCGCCACCACGCCAGCCACCCGCGGGCGGCGGCGGTGCGGTCGAGGTGGTCGGCGTGCCGCGGAAGCCGCCGGCCGGCGCCGGAGGCGGTGTCGCGGCGCTGCCTCGCCAGGCGCCACCCGCAGGCGGCGGCGCGGCCGTGGTCGCGGTGCCCCGCCACTGCGTGTGCGCGGGCTGCGAGCGCCAGACCTGCGGCTGCGCCTGCGGCGTCCCACGCCACGCGGACGGCGGAGCGCCCCGGTAGCCGCCGTAGCCGTACTCGCGGTAGCCGTTGTCGCCCTGCCAGTAGCCGCGGTAGTAGACCGGGCGCCCATCGATGTACACGTAGCGGGGCGCGATGTACGCGAAGCCGACGCGCTCCGGGACCCAGTAGCCGCTGCTCCAGGTCCAGTCATAGCCGGACCAATCCCAGTACCCGTCCACCCACGTGTAGCCGTAACCGGGCGCGGCCGGCCGGTACTCCGGGATCGGCTCGGGCGCAAACGTGGTCGGATACACTGTGGCGTAGTCGCTACTGCTGTTGTTGTCGACGTACACGCCACCGCTCACCACGACCGGTGCGGGGCGCGCCCGCACGACGCAGCCCGACGCGAGGGCCCCCAACGTGAGCGTCAAAAAGGAACCTACCAACCAATGGCTGCGCTTCATCGTCACACTCCTGGCGATTAGAACGCCGATAGGACCGTTCAGGGTATCCATGAATGCATGCTCAAAGCAAGGACTGGACCCGCCAACTTCTTGACGTCTTGACGGCACAACGCTCGCCGTCTAAACAACCGGTGCGATGGAGACAGTGTTCTCCGGCATTCAGCCGTCAGGCGAGCTGCACCTCGGCAACTACCTCGGCGCCATCCGGAGCTGGGTTGAGCTGCAGGGCCAGTACCGCTGCTTTTACTGCGTCGTCGACTACCACGCGATCACGCAGCCCTACGAACCGGCGCAGATGACGGCGCGCGCGCGCGCGATGGCGATCGATATCCTCGCGTGCGGCGTCGATCCGGAACGCGCGACGCTGTTCCTGCAGTCGGCGGTCCCGGAGCACACCGAGCTGGCCTGGGTCCTGTCGGCGGTCGCGCCGCACGGCGAGCTGGAACGGATGACGCAGTTCAAGGACAAGGCCGAGCATCATCCCGAGAACATCAACGCCGGCCTCTTCATGTACCCCGTGCTGCAGACCGCCGACATCCTGCTGTACGGCGCGACGCGGGTTCCCGTCGGCGAGGATCAGCGGCAGCACCTGGAGCTGGCGCGCGAGATCGTGCGCCGGTTCAACGCGCGCTTCGGCGAGACGTTCGCCGAGCCGCAGCCGCTGTTTTCGACGACGCCGAAGATCCTCGGCCTCGACGGCCAGGCGAAGATGTCGAAGAGCCTGGGCAACACGATCGCGCTCAGCGAGACCGACGACGCGATCTGGAACAAGCTGCGCACGGCGGCGACGGATCCGGCGCGCGTCAAGCGGACCGATCCGGGCACGCCCGAGAAGTGCAACATCTTCACCCTGCACAAGTTCTTCTCGGACGAGCAGCGGCAGAAGGACGTCCACGTGGGCTGCACCAGCGCCGGCATTGGCTGCATCGACTGCAAGAAGATGCTGTTCGAGGGCGTGAAGGCGGATCTGGCCCGCATCCGGGCGCGGGGCGACGAGCTGCGCGCCGATCCGGCGCGCGTCGACGCGATCCTCGCGCGCGGCGCCGCGGAGGCGCGCAAGGTCGCGGCCGAGACGATGGCGCGCGTGCGGGCACGGCTGGGCATCGCGGGCCCGAGCGCATGAAGACCGCCGCCGTCGCAGTCCTCGCGGTCGCGCTGCTGGCGGCATCGGGTTGCGGGCGAGGCGAGGATCCCGAGGCTGCGGTCGAGTCGCTGATCACCTCGTCGCGCGCCGGCGATCGAGCCGGCGTTTACGCGCGCTTCGGCCCGCGGACGCGCGCCCGCATCGACGGCTTGCTGTCGTCGGCGCAGCGGACGGGCGGCACGCGCACGCTGCGCCCCGAAGACCTGGTCACGGTCGGCTGGCTGCCGCCGGCCTGGGAACCGGCGGGCACGCGCCTGCTTCGCAACGACGGCGTCGAGGCCGAGGTCGAGGTCTTCTCGGCGTCGGGCGAGCGCCAGGCGATCAAGACCGTCCGGGAAGGCAGGACCTGGAAGGTCGAGCTACCGTTTCGCTAGCGCCGCTTCCAGCTCGGCGTCCAGCTGCGCGTCGGGCGAATGGCCGGCGCCCGACGCGACCGTGATCGCGTCTCGCAAGGACAAGCCGGGGAACGCCTCGCGCACGCTGACGATCAGGTAGACGGTGCCCTCGCCGCGCTGCGCGTCCTCATTGATCACCGCCGCGACGCTGGCGCCGGCGCGCCGCGCCTCGCGCAGCGCGAACGGCCGATTCCAGCGGGATTTCATCGCGTCGATCCGCGGCACGATGGCCGCGTCTAGCGCGGCGTCGTCCAGCTCGCCGCGACACCAGCCGGCGATCTCGCGCAGCCCGGCGCGCGCGACGGAGAACGATCGCTCGAAGACCAGCATGTACGCCAGCGGCGCGAGCGCGGCTGCCTCGCCCCGGATCGCGCCGAGCATCTGCGCGGGTGTCCGCCCGCCACGGCGCCACATCCGGATCGTCTCCGCGTCGGGGACACCCGCCGGATAGACCTGCGTCGAGCCCCACGCGGTCGAGGCGCCCGCGCCGGGATCGCCGATGAAGGCCCGGGCCGTGACCGGACGCTGTGCGCCCTCGAACCGGTCGATGACGCGCCTCTGGACGGCCCAGCACGCATCCTGCGCCGTGCCGGCGCGGACCCGCTCCGTTCCCCCGTGATTCACATCGGTGCCGTCGTCCTGAGTGACGACAGCCTCCCAGGTCACCTCGATCTCCACCTCGCCCGCGGCCATGCCGCGAGTATGCCCCCAAAAGGGCGGACGCTACTCGGCGGCGGGTGGCGTCGCCGCCGGCGCGAGGGGCGATCGGGCGCGGACCTGCGTCTGCTCGACGTCTTCCATGTCGTTCTCGGCGAGCTCGATGACGACGTCCTCGAACTCGGAGAGGCGCATGCCAGGGTCCGTGTCGGCGTACGCTTCGCGCGACGGGCCGCGGCGCTCACCCACGCGACGCTCGCGCGGGAAGATTCGCTGATCGACCTTCTCGCCGCCGCGGCGGTCGCCGTCGCGGCGCTCGCGGCGCAGGGCGCTGCGGAGGTCGTCGATGGCGTCGGGGATGTCGGACAGCCGCAGCAACAGGGCCGCGCAGCCGTGGCAGAACGGCAGGCTTCGCCCCTTCAGCTCGACCAGCTTCAGCATGTTCCGGCGCTTCTCCATGCAGACGGAACAGGACGCCCCCCGCCCGACGGGGCGGGAGTCCGCCCAGCGCGTGTAGCAGCCCCAGCAGCGGCCGCGGCGCAGCTCGGTGACCGAGGCTCCGCAGACGTTGCACGGCATTGTGGCCCGCTCGACTTCGACACTCATGATTCCAGTAAAAACCCGAACGGCGCAGGGGGCAAAAAATTGCCCCAATTCGAGTAGGATTCGACGACCAATGGCCCCTTCCGACGACGACGCGCCGATCTTCCTGATCGGGTTCATGGCGTCCGGCAAGACGACGGTCGGGCGCCTGCTCGCCGAGCGCCTGGACTGGACGTTTGTCGACCTGGACAAGGTCATCGAGGATGGGGCCGCGAAGACGGTCGCCGATATCTTTGCCGCGGAGGGGGAGGCGGGTTTTCGCAAGCGCGAGACCGAGGCGCTGGAGGCCCTGGCGAAGCGGCGCAAGGTCATCGTCGCGACGGGGGGCGGCGCGGCCTGCAGCGACGAGAACATCGAGGCGATGCTGGCCGAAGGCCGCGTGTTCTGGCTGGAGGTGTCCGCCGAGGAGGCGGTCCAGCGCGCGGGGAAGGCGTCGGGCCGCCCGCTGCTGGACAATGCGGCCAATCCGGTCGCCGCCGCGCGCGCGCTGCTGAAGACGCGAAGGCCATTCTACGCCCGCGCCCACGCGCGCATCGACACCGACGGCCGCGGCGCGGAGGAGATCGTGAACGGTCTCCTGCAGGTTTCAATGATGATGGCGGTCAGCGAAGGGAATCCGGAACCAAATGAGTGAGATCGTTCATGTCGCGCTGGGCGCGCGCAGCTACGACGTCAGCATCGGCGCGTCCACGCCGGACGCCATCGCCGACACGCTCGCGGCGGCGCTGGACCCGAAGACGACCGGCGTCGCCGTGCTGGTCGACGGGAACGTCGCCGAGAAGTCGGGGCGCGCGCGGGAGCTGGTCGCGACGCTCGCGGAGCGTCTGCCGCGCGTCGCCCGGCTGGACCTGCGCGCGGGCGAGGCGTGCAAGAACCTGACGGAGATCGAGAAGTCGTGCGAGTGGATGGCCTCGCACGAGTACGACCGGCACGCGGCGGTCATCGGCATCGGCGGCGGCGCCGCCACCGACCACGCCGGCTTCGTCGCCTCCATCTACCTTCGCGGCGTGCCGTTCGCGCTGGTGCCGACGACGCTGCTGGCGATGGTCGACGCGTCGGTCGGCGGCAAGACGGGCGTCGACCTCCAGGCCGGCAAGAACCTGGTGGGCGCGTTCCACCAGCCGCGCGCGGTCATCGCCGACGTCGGCTTCCTGGAAACCCTCCCGGCGCGCGAGCGGATCGCCGGGCTCGCCGAGGTGGCCAAGTGCGGATTCATCGCCGACGCCGGGCTGCTGGACCTGCTGGAGCAGAGCGGGCCGGATCTGACCCTCGCCCAGCAGGAAGAGGTGATCACGCGCGCCGTCCGGGTGAAGGCCGACGTGGTCTCGTCCGACGAGCACGAGGGCGGCCGCCGCGCGATCCTGAACTTCGGCCACACGGTCGGGCACGCGCTGGAGGCGGCGTCCGGCTACGGCCTCCTGCACGGCGAGGCGGTCTCGCTGGGGATGGTCGCGGCGCTGGATCTGGGCGTGGCGGTGGGGGCGGGCGCCCCCGCGCTGGCGGACCGCGCGCGCAGTTTGCTCGCGCGGATCGGGTTGCCGATCGACTACGAACGGCGCTTCGACGCGCAGGCGCAGGCCGGCATCGCGGTGGACAAGAAGCGGCGCGGATCCACCATTCGGTTCGTGCTGGTTCCAGCCGCCGGAGAGACGCGCTTCATGGAAATCACCCCTGCCGACATCGCCGCACACCTATCCAGTCGATCCGGCCCGGGCGCGAAAGCTTGACGCCCCCCGTTCCCTCCGAGTACAAGCGGCAGTCACGATGTCCGGTCCGTTCCGGGAGAACATCAAG
>Ga0070683_100005153_pt1 | contig 10870 bp, 10 predicted proteins | sample KBSC713LmetaG_FD_64662 | JGI IMG/M metagenome (GOLD analysis project Ga0070683, IMG submission 64662) | Corn rhizosphere microbial communities from Kellogg Biological Station, Michigan, USA - KBS C7.1-3L metaG | ecosystem: Host-associated > Plants > Roots > Rhizosphere ...
ACAGGGAAGCCGCGGAAAACCTCACCCAGGATTGTTTTGTGCGGGCCTTCAAAGCTCGCGACCAGTTTCGAGGCGGTTCCAGTCTCGGAACGTGGCTGATGCATATCGCCGCGAACCTTGTAAGGGATCACGAAGCCAACAGCCGCCTGAAATTCTGGAGACGCAAGCTCCAAGCCGACGTCGATCCGAACGATCTCAGTGATTGGATTCCTGACCAGCAAAAATCGCCCGAAGCGCTCGCGCTGGCCAAGGAACAAGTGGACGCAATCTGGAGGGCCGCGGCGAATTTGTCCGAAAGGCAGCGCACTGTCTTTCTGCTCCGGTTCGTGGAAGACATGGACCTTCTGGAAATCGCCGAGGTCACCGGAATGAAGGAAGGGACGGTCAAGACTCACCTTTTTCGGGCAGTGCAGTCGGTACGGCTCGGCCTGGAGCAACGAAAATGAATCCGCATCTTTCAGGGGATGAGATTTCCAAATACTTGATGGGCGACGCGTCGCCGAGGGAAGCGGAACACCTGCGCGACTGCGCGGTGTGCAGCGTGGAAGTAGCGCGCCTGGAATCGTCCTTTGCACAGTTCCGTGGATCCGTACGCCGATGGAGCGATCAAGAAGAGCAGATAAGCAGGGTTAGGGAGGTTGCCAACATGAATTACGAGACTCATTTGGAGCGGCTTTTGATTCCCGCTTCGGTCGATCTGCCCTGGTACAAGGGCATCGTCATCAGTGTGAAAGAACTCATTCATCCGCCCAAGCTGCCGCCGCTCGAAGTGACGTCGAAGCCGGTGAAGCTTGCGAGCCTGAAAGGCTTGTACGGCGGCCATGAAACCACAGCGGGCCTCGGCTCCGTGATCGCGCACGTCGGGGTGGTCGCGCTGCTTCTGTTTGCCGGCACGCTGAAACCGGTGCAGCGGGCGATGAAAGAATTCGTCCCGCTGATCGCTCCGGATCTGAGACCGCTGCAGCCTAAACCCAAACCCGAGCAATCCAAGGGTGGTGGCGGCAGTCCGCAGAAGACGGCCGTGACCAAAGGCGAGCTTCCCAAGATCGCGCCGAAGTCGTTCGTCCCTCCGATTCGCCCGCAGGACGATCCTAAGCTCGCGGTGAATCCCACCATCGTGGCTCCGGATATGCCGAATATCAACTCGCCTAACTTCGGAAATCCTCTCGCCGGGCTGGGCGTTCCCTCCGCGGGCAACGGGATCGGCACTGGAATTGGTTCGGGGAAGGGACCTGGTGTTGGTCCGGGCAGCGGCGGCGGGATTGGCGGCGGAGTTTACAAGATTGGCGGCGGCGTCAGTGCTCCTGTCCCGGTTTATCGACCCGAGCCCGAATATTCCGAAGAAGCTCGCAAAGCCAAGTGGCAAGGCTCCGTATTGCTGGCGATCGTAGTCGACGAAAACGGCCTGCCACAAGATGTGAGGGTGATTCGTTCGGTGGGCCTGGGCCTGGATCAGAAGGCGATCGAGGCGGTCCAAAAATGGCGCTTCAAGCCCGGCCAAAAGGATGGCAAGCCGGTTCCGGTGTCCGCCAACATCGAGGTCAACTTCCGCCTGCTGTGATTCAGTTAGAATCACTAGCGGGATGACCTGGAAGCGGCTCGGCTTCGCGCTGACGATCACTGTTGGCATGGCGTTGGCACAAACCGCAACCACCGCTCGACCGGAATTCGCAGTCACATCGGTCAAGCCGAACCATACGGGATGCTGCACGACCTGGGGCGCAGGCAATCGCGCCGGCGGCGGGGGCGGGAAGAACGTAACGCTGAAAGAGCTGATGGCTTTTGCCTATCGGCTCCAGCAGTTCCAGATATCCGGTGGACCTCGTTGGATCGGCTCTGACCGTTTCGATATCGAGGGCAAAACGGACGGTCCGAATCTAGACTTTGAGCAAGTGCGTTTGATGCTGCAATCGCTGTTTGAAGACCGGTTCAAGTTAAAGGTTCATCGCGAGACCAAAGAGGGTCCGGTCTACGCGCTAGTCCGCGCCAAAGGCGGGGCAAAGATTAAGTTGTCCTGGGATCAGAGTCCAGATGATGTCGATGGTCCGGCGCCGCCCGGAGCGGGACCCAACCACGGGGCCATACGGATCGGCGCTGGCAACCTGGTTGGCAATGCCGTGACGCTGTCCTGGTTCGCCACTATGCTTTCCCAACGATTGGATCGGCTGATCGTCGACAAAACGAATCTTACCGGCCGTTACGATATTCGACTGCAATGGACTCCCAACGCAGGCGAGTACCCCTACGACCTGGGCGGCAGCAGATTGCCAACGTCGATTATCGACATGAACGGCACCACGGTCACACTCGATCCCAACGGTCCTTCGATCTTCTCCGCGATGCAGGAACAACTCGGGCTCAAGCTGGAATCTTCCAAGGCTCCGGTTGAGCTTCTGGTGATCGACCACGTGGAAAGGCCGTCCGAGAACTGACCCTGTTAGGTTATATGACCCAATAAGGTCACTGGAGCTGCGTTATTGGCGCTGAAAGACCAAAGTGATGGGCTTGCCGTCCGGCCTTTCGACGTCGACCCGCATGGTGCCATCCGGGGCCAGCGTATAGCTTTCGACCGTGACCGCACCCGAAACCGTGGTCGTCACCTTCAGAACATCGTGTTCCCATTTGGTCTTGGTTTTGATGTCTTTCCCGGAGTGAACCGTGGGGCTGTTCCGGCTGCTGCCCGTGCTATCGCTATAGAAGAAAGTCTCCGTGGCACCTGTATACACGAAACGGCGGGTTATCACAGTGACGCCCTCGTGATCGCTGATTGTCACTGTACCGGTTTGAACCACCGGCTGGCCTTGAAAATCGCTCTTGGCCGGGATCAACGTCCAGGTGCCATTCAGGACACTACGATCCGTCGCAAACGCGGAGATCGCAAAAAGCAATGTAGTTATGACGTATTTCCTCATGCAAATGTGAAAGCACGTGCAGGACCACTGGTACAGACACAACCGCCGCGACGAGTAGTATGACTCGTCGCGGCGGCTGCGTTCGAACGTCTGAAGCTATCTCAAATCGAGCTAGATTGTCTTCGGACTCGCGGATAGCGAGGACACTCCATGGCTTCCGGCCGGCTCCGGTGACATCCCGCCCGGCCGTCCGACCGACGCGATCACGTACTCGGGGTAAGCAGAGATGCCATGCTCGTGCAGATCCAGACCGTGCTGCTCGCCTTCCGCCGAAACGCGCAACAGCCCCATCGCGTTGATGGTCAACATCACCACCATGGCGACAGCGAACGTCGACAAGGTGATCATCGCGCTACCGACCATCTGAGCCTTCAGGACAGTCATGCCGCCGCCGTAGAAGAGCCCTGCCAGCGGTGCGGAGTTATCCGGCGAAATCGGACCCGTCGCGCCATACTGACCGGCCGCGAATAAGCCCAGCGATATCGTTCCCCAAATCCCGCAGATCCCATGGACCGGAACGGCTCCGATAGGATCGTCAATTCGCAAGTACTCCATCACCTCGACCGCGATGACCACGATCACACCGGCGATGCCGCCTAGAGCGATGGAACCGGTGGGGCTGACCCAGTAGCAGGGACACGTGATCGCGACCAGGCCGGCGAGAAAGCCGTTGACCGTGAAACTGACGTCCCAGATCTTGCTTCGCATGTAGGCGTAGAACATCGCCGTCAATCCAGCGGCGCAGGCAGCGAGTGTCGTGTTCGCCGCGACGCGGCCGATACCCTGGAAATCCATCGCGGACAGCGTGCTGCCCGGGTTAAATCCATACCAGCCGAACCACAGCAGCAAACCGCCGGATGCGGCGATGGTCAGATCGTGCGGCATCATAGGCCCGCCTCCATCGCGCTTGAACCTGCGGCCGAGCCGCGGACCAAGAACGATCGCGCCCGCGAGGGCCACCATGCCGCCAATCGTATGCACTACAGTGGAGCCGGCAAAATCGTGGAAGCCGGTTCCCACCCACGGCAGGAAGTAGCCGGGCTGACCCATCACGGCCAGGAATCCATCCGGACCCCAAGCCCAGTGGCCGATGATCGGATAAATGAAGCCGGATACGAAGAAGCTATAGATAAGATCGCCGATCCACGATGTGCGACCGATCATCGCTCCCGAGGTGATCGTCGAGCAAGTATCGGCGAACGCAAACTGGAACAGCCAGACCGCCAGGAAGGCGATGCCTGTTCCTTCATACGTCGCCGGCGCGCCTTTCAGGAAGAACCAGTTCATGCCGATGAATCCGTTGCCGTGGCTGAACATGAAGGCAAAACCCCAGGCATAAAAGAGCAGACCGCAGAGGCACGTATCGACGACGCACTCCATGAGAACGTTCACGGTTTCGCGCGAGCGGCAGAACCCCGCTTCGAGCATCGTAAAGCCGACCTGCATACCGAAAACAAGGAACGCAGCCACCAGCACCCAAACGGTATTGAGCGGGTTGACGATGTCGTTGCCCTTGAGGACCGGGTCATCCGCGGCGTGGGCGCCCATTCCCAGCATTTCCGGATGCATGAAGAGCGCCAGCATGAACACCAGCGCGATGCCCACGAACTTGCCCATCAGCAGGATTTGACCGTACTTGCGCCATTCGGGTGTCCGCAGGCGTTCTCGCAGTCGAGACAGCTTCCCGGCCATTGATAAAGTGTTCGTCATAGTAAAAAGGCTCCCTTGTGGATGGCTTGCATCCGAATCTGGTTTGAACTCGAAGAGTGCTTCAGTTCTTCAATTCAATCGCGCGGGACGGGGCGATGATTTCGCAAGCGTGGCGAAAGACTAATCCCCGGTCGCCAAACCCCGTTGTCCGATAGACGGCTTTTAGCAGACCGATCGATTAGGTAAGACCTATCCTAAGGCTCGTTATAGACCAACGTCCAATCGATTATTTTGATTGGTCCGATACGGCGGTCCGATATCTAAAGATGCGGAATTTTATGGCCTAAGGAGAGGCATGCTGTTAGCCTGGAAATGAAGGACTTATCTATGCCGGCGGGCCGGGGTGTCAAAGCGTGGCCTGCCGATTGTGACCGCTAGTCTCGCCTTATACCGACTCACGAATTTCCCCTCCCGGTCGCGCTGCTGATCGTGTTTGGCGCGGCCAAATTGATCGGGGAGATCTTCGTCAAGCTGCGCCAGCCCTCTCTGGTGGGTGAGATTGTGGCTGGCGCCATCATTGGTCCCAGCGTCCTCGGTTGGATCGCACCGAATGACACCCTCAAAGCCCTGGCCGATCTGGGTGTGATGTTTTTGCTGTTCGACGTGGGGCTTCAGGTCAAAGGTCGTGAATTACTGCGCGTGGGCGGCAGGGCGGCTCTGGTGGCCATAGCCGGCGTCATAGTGCCCTTCGTTGCCGGGTGGTGGATCATGCGGGCCTGGGGCGCTCCGCAGACCGAGGCTGTATTTGTCGGAGCGTCACTGGTGGCTACCAGCGTGGGCATAACGGCGTCCGCTCTGTCCGCTCGTGGACTGCTGCACGAAGTTGCCAGCCAGGTGATCCTCGCCGCAGCGGTCATCGACGATGTGCTGGGCCTGATCGTTCTAGCCACTGTTAGCAGCTTCGCAACCGGACGCCTGAACGTGCCCGAAATCGCGCTCACTGCCGGCTTGGCAACTGCGTTCACGGTGGTGCTCGCCAAGTGGGGAACCACGGCCGTCAACTATTCGCTGCCACCTTTCCGATCGAGAGCCCAGGGGCAGGAGGCACAGTTTCACGTGTCGTTGGTTCTGCTGTTCGCCCTTTCGGCTCTGGCTGTGTATGCCGGCGTTGCGGCGATTGTCGGCGCGTTCTTTGCCGGCCTGGCTCTGTCCGAAAACGCCGATGATCGTGTGCGAGATCTCACCCGTGGAGTCAGCGAGTTTCTCGTGCCGTTCTTTCTGGTCGGCATCGGATTGCGTTTCGATCTTGCGCTGTTTCGAATCCGATCCACACTTATCCTGGCACTTGTGGTCCTCGCGGCCGCGATCCTGACTAAGCTGGTCGGCTGTGGGCTCGCTGCGTCCAGAATGGGCTGGAGGAATGCCGTCAAGGTGGGCATGGGAATGATACCTAGAGGGGAAGTCGGGATGGTGGTCGCTCAAATGGGGCTCAGCATGGCCGTGATCAGCACCGAAGTCTACGGAATCGTGGTGTTCATGGCCGTGGCGACCACCATGGTCACCCCGTTGCTTTTGAAGGTGGCATTTCGAACTCCCGCACGGTGACCGGCATAAACTAAATCAGGCCCAGCGGTTCTTTCTCGAATCTGACCTCGACACCCATTGCGGAGAGCTCGTCGATCAGGCTGTTGTCGCCGCCGCGCAGGACCACGCGGAATGCGCCTCGCCTGGTGCTCACGCCGGTGACGACCTGGTTATCGACGACGACCACCTGGTGCACAAATCCCGATTGCACTTCGGCGATCAGCTCCTGCCGCGATAGCTCCGGCAACGGCTTGGGGATGAAGAGGAATGCGGCAATTCCTGCGGCGATTGCTAGAGGAACAATGACGATCAGCCGCCGCGAAGCCATGCGGTTCTCAGGCGGACTGCAGCGCTCGCTTCTCGCCCGCGTGTTTCGTATCCATGGCGATTCCGAACTTTGCCGTGAAGATGAAGGCGCTTCCCTTGCCGGGTTCGCTTTCCACCCAGATCCGGCCGCCTAGGAGCTCGGTTAGCCGGCGCGATATGGTCAGCCCCAGCCCGGTGCCGCCGTACTTGCGCGTGGTCGAGCTATCGGCTTGAGTGAAGGCTGAGAAAATTTCTTTTTGCCTTTCCTGCGGAATGCCGATCCCGGTGTCTTTGACCGTGAATCGCAAGACCATCTCGCCATCAGCTTGAGACTCTCTTTGAACGGATAACGTCACGCCGCCCGAGCTGGTGAACTTGATTGCATTCCCTAACAGGTTGACGAGGATCTGACGCAGTCGCACCGGATCGCCCGATACCAGATCCACCACTTGCGGATCGACGTCCAAATTCAGCTCCAGGCCCTTCTCCTGCGTGCGAATCGAAAACGCCTTCAGGGTCTGTGCCAGATTCTCGCGAAGACTGAAGTTCACGGTATCCACGTTCAGCTTCCCGGCCTCGATTTTGGAAAAGTCGAGAACGTCGTTAATCACCGTCAGCAGTGCTTCCGCCGAGTCCTTCGCCGTATCGAGGTACTCACGCTGCTCGGGATCGAGCGCAGTCTCCATCGAGAGCGCCAGCATGCCGAGGATCCCGTTCATCGGCGTACGAATTTCATGGCTCATGTTTGCCAGGAACTCGCTCTTGGCGCGATTGGCCGCTTGCGCCGCTTCTTCCGCTTGCTTGCGTTCCACCATCTCTTCTTCCAGCCGCCGATTCGCGGTTCGCAGAGCTTCGCGCTGTAAATTCGCCTTCAAAGCCAGATGGATTACCACTCCGAAAAGACCCGCGCTCAACAGTCCACCGAGCAGCGTCAGGTTTGAGAGCAAGCCCACCTTGATCTGTTCGTTGGCGGTGAAAGCCTGCCACAGTCCGATTCGGATGGTACCCACCAGGAAGCCTGCGCCGATGGGAACCCACGCCGGTTCGCCCAAACCGGGTCGGGTTAGATCCCATCCCACTGCGGTAACGCCGATTCCCATCAGCAGGAATCCGATCGCCGTCGGGAAGGCCACGCGACTCAGGTTCCCCCAGGCGAAGGCGTCACTTGTTCCCGAAGCCAGGGCGATGAAGCAAGCGGCCCCGACCGCAGTTACCAGCAGGCCCGTAACGCCCAGCCACGCCGATCTGCGGGTGCGCGGGCCGGTTTGGGCCACCGCGAAACCGATGGCGAGCGCCAGGAAACATAGCGCTGTGGTTGGCGACATCCGTCCTGCGTTCGAAGTCTGCGTGGTGATGTACCCCGGGCCGAACATTTCGTCGATCCCGAGGTTGCCCTGCAGCAGATATTCGAGAAGAGTCCCGGCTGCGAGCGCCCCGGTGATCGCGGAGCCAGTGAGGGCGATTCGAGGGTTTCTCCAAAGGATCGCCAGGAGAGAGAGTCCCATCAGGGCGAAGCTTATGGCTGTGTTACGCTGCATCGGCGCCAGATGCAGCTTGACTTGAATGAGAATTGGCGAATGGAGGGCCCATCCCAAGAGGACGACGGCCCCCAGCAGGATGGCCGATATGCCGCAGATTGCTCCGGTTACCCCGGGCCAAGACATGCCCGGAGAACTGGCTCGGGTTCGCATGAGCTGTACCAACTCATCTATCGACCTAGCTAGGACTAAGCTTTAAGGCTTACCTATCAATCTCTTGCAGCCTGTCTGCCGATTTTTCACGCAACATTCGTTTGATCGCCAAACCATACGTGATAAAATTTGGTTTGAAGACCCCCGCCAGAGTTTTGCTCCGTTAATCCCACGTTTTCGCAGACCAAGATTTTGGAGAACTATTCCCCAGCGGAGTCCTCATCAGAGCAGTCATTTCAAACGAGGAGGAGTGTAGTCTAATGTTGTCGAAGAAGTTGTTGATCGGATTCGCCGCGCTCGGGATTGGTATTGCCAGCGCCGCCTCAGATTATAAGGTCGAGCTCACGCAGCCCACCCACGTGGGCGCAATTGAGCTGAAGGCCGGGAAGTACAAAGTCGAGATGCAGGGTGACAAGGCCATATTCAAGTCCGGCAAGGATGTAGTGGCGCAGTCGGCGGCGACTGTCGAAAACGGCAAACAGAAGTATTCCTTCACGTCGGTTTCCACAAACGCCTCGAACCTCGAATCGATCTCCGTGGGCGGTACCACCATGAAGATCGTGCTGGCGAAGTAGCATCCGCGCACTGTCGGCAGGGGGGACCGCGGAGGCGGTCCCTTATGCAACAAGCAGCATTCCCTCGCTAATGCGCTAAATGCGTATTTCTTTTGTGGACACTTGCGCGGTCGCCAGTCTTTACAACCTGCCCCACCAGGCAACTGACGAGTAGGAAGACCAACAGGGCCAACCCAAGGCTTGCGATGTAGAGAACGTTCGAGCCCCACGACAGCCAAGCCGGCAAGTCGAACGCGAAAATGGAAGTGTCCATCCCCAACCCTCCAGGCTTTCGCCTTTACCCAATCTGGCCGAGTATGGGCGGATTTGCGGGCCGAGGTCAATACAGTACAGAAGGTAGGAAGTTGCCGTCAATTTGCGGGGAACGTCAAGAATAGCTTTCACCTCCAAACCATTAGGGATAGAATATGGTTTGGACATCTCCTCCATCTACGCCGCCGGACTCGCCCGGGCGCTCACCCACTCCCGAGCCCTCCGCTTCGCCCGCGTCAAGGTGGCCGAGATCCAGCTTTATCAGGCTGGCCAAGTTAAATCCGGCCGCGCGGCGCGCGATTTATACGGCGCCCTCCGCCCCAACATCGACGCGGCCCGGGGAGCCTTCCGTGAAAACTTCCTGCTACCCTTAGGTGGGGTTCCCGATTACCTCCACCAGGAGCTGGTGAAGACCTTGGCGAAAGAAGATGCGGTACTGCTCGGTCCTTCATATCCCGGCCCGCTGGCGTAAAGCGGTTCTGTCTGCCGTGGCGGGCGTTGCTGTTGTCATCGCCCTCGGCGGGACCATGCTTGCGCTGGCGTTTTCACTAGCCGCCGCTACCGATCCCCTCGCCGATCTCAGAGCCGGAGCCGATGCTCTCGACGCAGGGCGTTATCCCGCTGCCATCGCCGCTCTCAAAGGTCTGCCTCAGCGATTCCCCAAGCTCGCCGATTACGCGGCATGGTTCCTGGCCTCCGCGCAGTCCGCGTCGAAGGATTACGCCGCAGTGCCTTCGACTCTTGATGCGGTCTTCAAGCAATCTCCCGCGTCGCCTCTGGTCCCGCGCTCTGTGCTGCTGGCGGCGAACGCGTTAACTCAGAATAATAATCCCGCCGCCGCGCTCGAACTGCTGCGCAAATACTACTCGGTGCTCTCGCAGCCCAAGGGCGATTTCGCCATGGCCGCGGCCTTCGCGGGCTCCGGCGATAACGTCAGCGCCGCCATCTACTACCAACGTGTGTACTACGGATTCCCGGTGTCGGCCGAAGCCGGGCTGGCTTCAGTAGAAATCGAAAAGCTCAAAGCCAGCCTCGACGATAAGTATCCGCCGGCCCTCCCTGGGGCCATGCTGGGCCGCGCGATCAAGTTGCTCGATGCCGGCCAAGCTGTGCGCGCTCGCAAGGAACTGGAAGCGCTGATCTCGCAGCTGGGCGGCGCTGAGCGCGATCTGGCGCGGGTCCGTATCGGCGTGGCTTACTACACCGCCGAGGAGAACGCGGTCGCGTACAAGTACCTCTCGACGCTGGAGGTCGCTTCGCCGGAAGCCGACGCCGAGCGCCTGTATTACTTGATGCAGAGCGCGCGCCGCCTCAACAATCTGGATGAGATGGATGCCGTGGCCGCTAAGCTCGGACGTCTGCATCCTAACTCGACGTGGCGTTTGCAGGCCGTGCTCGCGGCGGCGAACCGCTACCTTACCGAGAACAAGGCCGATCAGTACGAGCCGCTGTACCGGGCCTGTTACGAATCGTTCCCTCAGGATAAACAGGCCGCCGGCTGCCATTGGAAAGTCACGTGGCTGCATTATCTGCGGCGCGAACCCGATGCCGCGGAGATGCTGCGCGCGCACTTGCGCTTGTTCCCCGCATCGGAGAATGCTTCCGGAGCGCTCTATTTCCTGGGGCGGCTCGCCGACCAATCGCGTGACCGCCCCGCCGCCCGAGCCTTTTACGACGAAATCTCGCGCGAGTATCCGAATCAGTATTATGCGATGCTGGCTCGCGATCGTCTGACGCCGGTGGCCACTGCCGGACCCTCTCCGGCGGCCGCCGAATTCCTCAAAACGGTCGGTTTCCCGCAGCGCGCCCGGACTACCGTGTTCGACGCGACCGCTTCATCGCTGGCCCGCATCGAGCGCGCCAAGATGCTGGTCTCGGCCGGGCTGAAGGATTGGGCCGA
>Ga0070683_100005154_pt1 | contig 10869 bp, 11 predicted proteins | sample KBSC713LmetaG_FD_64662 | JGI IMG/M metagenome (GOLD analysis project Ga0070683, IMG submission 64662) | Corn rhizosphere microbial communities from Kellogg Biological Station, Michigan, USA - KBS C7.1-3L metaG | ecosystem: Host-associated > Plants > Roots > Rhizosphere ...
TGCCGCCGATCTCGCTGGTCCGCGTGACGAAGCGCAGCTGCGCGCCGTCGACGGCGCCTTCGAGCACGCCGCGCGCGACGCCGAGGAACGACGCGCTGCCGTGCAGCGCGTCGCCTTCGCCCGCGAACACGAAACGCTCGACATAGCGCGCGCCGGGCCAGTCGTAGTCGACCTGTGCGCGCCATTCGCCGTTGACGGCGACGCGCCCGGACGACGCTGCCCCGGTTTGCGCAGGGGGCAACGACGATCGCAGCTCGTACACGACGGCCGCAACGACGGCCGCGGCGAGCGCAATGCCCGCGAGCCAGCGAATCGCGAACGATCTCCGCGTCGCGGGCGCGGACGCTTCTTCACCGAGCGCTTCCTCGACCTCGCGCAGCAGCCGATCGATGTCGGCGGCGAAGCGCGTGTTGTCGAGCTCGAGCGCGTTGCGCCCCGCCAGCGCGCGCAGGTCGGGCGGCAGCTGCGCAGCCTCGGGCATCGTCGCGCCGTCGAGCAGCACCGGGACGACGCGCATGCCCGGGTTGGCGAGCCCGGCCGCGACTTCGCGGCGGACGAAATCGGCGTCGTCGCCGATGCGCGGCTGCGCGCCTTCGCGCTCGCCGAGCCAACGCTTGCCGATCAGCGCGAGCAGCACGTCCGAGCCTCCGACCGAGCTTTGGATGACATCGCTGAACGGCTGTCCGGCGTGGATGTCGTCGACGTCGATGAAGACGGCGTCGGCGCCGAAGCGCCGCACCAGCGCGTCGTTGACCGCGCGGGCGTAGCCCGCCGCGTCGTCGCGGCGGTAGCTGATGAAGATCCGGGGCTGGGCCATGTGTCGGCGCCGGCGGCGCGCCGGCAGGATAGCGCCGCGAACGCCGATGGCCGCACGGCGAGCACGGCATCCGGGCTAGCCCGATGCAGCGGTGCGCGCGCGGCGCCTACGATGGCCGCTGCCCCCCACTGACGAAACCCAAGTTGGCAGACATCCTCGTGCGCCGCGACGGCGCCGTCGGCACCCTCGTCTTCTCGAACCTCGAGAAGCACAACGCCATGACCGCCGACATGTGGGAGGCCCTGCCGGGCCGCATCGGCGAGCTCGACCGCGACCCCGGGATCCGCGTCATCGTGCTGACCGGCGACGGCGACAAGGCGTTCGTCTCGGGCGCCGACGTGTCGCAGTTCGGCGCCAACCGCAGCGAGCCGGAGGCGCAGCGGCGCTACAACGAGGTCGTCGAGGCGGCGTACCAGTCGCCGGCGCGCGCGACCAAGCCGGTGATCGCGCAGATCCGCGGCATCTGCTTCGGCGGCGGCCTCGGCCTCGCCGCTGCGTGCGACCTGCGCGTCTGCGCCGACGACGCGCGCTTTCGGATGCCGGCGGGCCGGCTCGGCCTCGGCTACAGCCAGGCCGGCGTGCACCGCTTCCTCGCGCTCGTCGGCGTGCAGAGCACGTACGACTTGTTCTACACGGCGCGCGTCTTCGACGCCGCCGAGGCGTTGCGGATCGGCTTCGTCTGCCGCGTCGCGCCGGTGGCGTCGCTCGAAGCGACCGTGCGCGACCTCGCCGGCGCGATCGCCGAGAACGCCCCGCTGACGATGGAAGCGACCAAGGCGACGATCAACGCCTGGCTGCGCGACCCGGCCGACATCCACGACGGCGCAGCGCAGGCGGCGATCGACCGCTGCAACCGCAGCGACGACTACCGCGAGGGCGTCCGCGCGTTCGCCGAGAAGCGCAAGCCCGACTTCGCGCGCCGCTAGCCGGCTGTAAGACCAGGAGCAGACATGACGATGGTGACCCGCTCGATCCGTCTTGCGCTCGCAGCCGCCGCCGCGGCGCTGGCGCTCCCCGCGCTCGCCCAGATGGCGCCGTGGGAGCAGCAGCTCTACGACGCGGCGAAGAAGGAGGGCCAGTTCACGGTCTACACCGCGCACTACGACACCGAGACGATCGCCGACATCTGCGCCGCGTTCGATCGCAAGTACCCGGGCGTCAAGTGCAACTTCGTGCGCACCACGGCGCAGGTCGCGTTCCAGCGGCTGCAGCAGGACCTGAAGGCCAATCTCGCGGTCGCGTCGGTCTTCAGCAGCACCGACATCAGCCACTACCCCGAGCTGAAGAAGAACGGCCTCCTGATGCCGTACCAGCCCCACAACCTCGCCAACATGGTCGACTCGCTCAAGCAGTACAACGACAAGGACAATCAATACTGGGTGACCGCGGCTGCGCTGATCGCCATTTGCTACAACACGTCGCTCGTGTCCGAGAAGGACGCACCGAAGCGCTGGACCGACCTGCTCGATCCGAAGTGGAAGGACAAGATCGCGATCGGCCACCCGGCGTTCAGCGGCTACGTCGGCACATGGACGGTCGAGATGCGCAAGCTCTACGGCTGGCAGTACTTCGAGAAGCTCGAGAAGAACAAGCCGCAGATCGGCCGTTCGATCAACGACACGGTGACCATGCTGAACGCGAAGGAGCGCTGGGTCGCCGCCGGTCCCGAGGCGACGACGCTGCTGAGCCGCGACAAGGGCAACCCGCTTGCGGTGATCTACCCGGCCGACGGCGCGCTGCTCATGGTCTCCGAGACCGGCATTCCGAAGAACGCGCCGGCGCCGAACGCCGCCAAGCTGTTCGTCGAGTTCCTGCTCGACAAGCCCGCCGCCGAAGTGCAGGTGAAGGACCATTCGCTCTCGGTCGTCAAGGGCGTCAAGGTCGGCCCGGGCGCCAAGCCGCTCGAAGAGATCAAGGTGATCCGGCCGACCGAAGAGGAGATCGCCAAGGGCATCCCGGAAGTGAAGGAACAGTTCCGCGACACCTTCGGCATCTGAGGCGGCGCGCGCCGTGAGCGCACGACCCGAAGCCGCCGCGCTCGCACCCGGGCCTTCGGTGTCGCTGCGACGGCGCTGGCGCGACGCCGACAAGTCGGCGTGGGTGTGGCTGGTCGCGATCGCGCTGCTCCTGCTGCTCGTCGTCAACCCGCTGTTGCGGTTGCTCGTCGTCAGCTTCCAGCAGCCCGACGGCAGCTTCACCGTCGCCAACTACGTCGCCGCGTACAGCCGCGCGCGCTACCTCGAGGCGCTCGGCCACTCGCTCGTGCTCGGCGTGTCGGCGGGGACGCTGTGCCTCGTCTTCGGCGTGCCGCTCGCATGGGCGCTGTCGCGCACCGACATGCCCGGCAAGGGCCTGATCTGGGTGTCGATCCTCGGCACCTTCATCATCCCGCCTTACCTCGGCGCAGTCGGCTGGATCCTGCTCGCCGGGCCGAACGCGGGGTGGCTGAACCGCGCCGCGGTCGCTCTCACCGGCGCCGACAAGGGCCCGTTCAACATCTATTCGATGCCCGGGCTCGTGCTCGTCACCGCGTGCTACAGCTTCCCGTACGTCTTCATGTTCACCAAGTCGGCGCTCGACCTGGTCTCGTCGGAGATGGAGGACGCCGCCAACATCCTCGGCGCGGGCACGCTGAGGACGATGCGCTCGGTGACGCTGCCGCTCGTGCTGCCGGCGCTGCTCGGCGCGTTCATCCTCGTCTTTCTCGAGGCGATCGCGCTGTTCGGATCGCCGGCGCTGCTCGCGCTGCCGGGACGCTTTCATGTCGTCACGACGCAGCTCTGGCAATTCTTCGAATATCCGCCGAAGGTCGGCGTCGCCGCCGCGTACGCGATGCCGCTGCTCTGCGTCACCGTGCTGCTCTTCTGGGTGCAGCGGCGATTGACGAGCCGCAAGGGCTACGTCGCGCTCACCGGCAAGGGCGGCGAACGGCGTCCGGTGCAGCTCGGCGCGTGGAAGTGGCCGCTGCTCGGCTGGTGCCTCTTCGTCTGCACGCTCTCGTTCTTCCTGCCGATGGTCGTGATCTGCCAGGCGGCGCTCGCCAAGGCGTGGGGGCGCGGCTTCGCGCTCGACAACCTGACGCTCGCCAACCTGCGCTTCACCCTGTTCGAGAACACGCTGACGCGCAACGCGACGATCCACACCTTCCTCTACGCCGGCGCCGCCGCGCTGATCGCGGTGCTGCTGGCGATGGTCGTCGCCTACGTCGTCAACCGCGAGCTCGTCGGCCGCCGCGTCGGCGGCGTGCTCTCGTTCCTGACGATGGCGCCGTTCGTCATCCCGGGAATCGTGCTCGCGATCGGCTTCTACGCCGCCTACACGCACGCGCCGCTGCTGCTGTACGGCACGGCGTGGATCCTGATCCTCGCCTTCGCGACGCGCTTCCTGCCGATCGCCTACGCCAACAGCGCAGCCTCGATCCGCAGCATCCATCCCGAGCTCGAGGACGCGGTGCGCATCCTCGGCGGCACGCGGCTCACGGCGGTGCGCCGCGTCGTCCTGCCGCTCTTGAAGCGCAGCCTCGCGGGCGCGTTCATCCTCGTCTTCATCCCCGGCACGCGCGAGCTGAGCTCGGCGATCTTCCTCTACTCGATCAACACCCAGGTGCTCTCGGTGCTGCTGTTCGACAAGAGCGACGAAGGCAACTTCGAGATGCTGGCGTCGATCGGCCTCGTCCTCGTCGTCATCACGGTCGCGCTGATCCTGGTCGGCTTTCGCCTCCTCGGCCGCGACTTCATGCTGCGCAGGACCGCGGCATGAGCGTCCCCGCACGGCCGCTCCGAAGGGGACGCTCCGTCCCGCTTGGCGGGACCGGCCGCAGGCCGAGGGTGCACCAATGAGCCTGGTGCTCCGCCATGTCTCGCGCGCGTTCGGCGGCGTCACCGCCGTCGACGACTTCAACCTCGCGCTCGAGGAGGGCGAGCTCGTCTCGCTGCTCGGCCCGTCGGGCTGCGGCAAGACGACGACGCTGCGGATGATCGCGGGCTTTCTCGCGCCGACCGCCGGGACGATCGAGATGGACGGCGAGGTGATCTCGTCTCCCGAGTCGGTGCTGCCGCCCGAGCGGCGGCGCATGTCGATGATCTTCCAGAGCTACGCGATCTGGCCGAACATGACGGTCGCCGAGAACGTCGGCTTCGGCCTCGAGCTGCGCAAGCTCGCGAGCGGCGAGATCCGCCGCCGCGTCGACGAGATCCTCGGCGTCGTCCAGCTCGGCGCGCTGCGCGACCGCTACCCGGCCGAGCTGAGCGGCGGGCAGCAGCAGCGCGTGGCGCTCGCGCGCTCGATCGTCGTCAAGCCGTCGCTGCTGCTGCTCGACGAGCCGCTCTCCAATCTCGACGCCAACCTGCGCGAGGAGATGCGCCTCGAGATCCGGCGCCTGCACGACGAGTTCAAGATCGCGATGGTCTACGTCACGCACGACCAGGCGGAGGCGATGGTGACGTCGGATCGCATCGTCGTCATGGACAAGGGGCGGATCGAGCAGATCGATGCGCCGTTCGAGCTCTACGCGCGGCCGCGCACGCGCTTCGTGGCCGGCTTCATCGGGCGCACCAACTTCCTCGAAGGCAAGCCCGCGGCGCACGGCGTCGACTTCGGCGCGTTCGCGGTCGCGCCCGAAGCGCTCGGCCTCGAGGCTCGCCAGCGCGACGCCGTCGTCGTGTCGCTGCGGCCGCAGAGCATCCAGCTGCTGCGCGGCGAGGCCGCTGCCGCCGACGGCCGCTGCCGCGCACGCGGCGTGGTCCAGCGGCGCTCGTATCTCGGCGAGTACTGGGACTACCAGGTGCTGCTGCACGGCCTCGCCGAGCCGCTGCGCGTGAGCACGCGCGCACACGAGGTGCACGAGGCCGGCGACGCCGTCGTCGCCGACATCGACCCGGCGCAGCTCACCGTCATCCGCTGATCCGACGAAAGAAGACACGATGGCGCTCCCGCTCGAAGGCGTGAAGGTGCTCGACCTGACCAACGTGCAGGCGGGTCCGTACTGCACGATGGTGCTCGGCGACCTCGGCGCCGAGGTCGTCAAGATCGAGGACTTCCCCGAGGGCGACGCGTCGCGCCGGTTCGACCCGAAGGTCAACGGCGAGTCGTACTGCTTCGCGGTTCTCAACCGCAACAAGAAGAGCGTCGCGCTCGATCTCCGGGCGCCGCGCGGCAAGGAGGTGCTGATGAAGCTTGCCGCCGCGGCCGACATCGTCACCGAGAACTTCCGGCCCGGCGTCGTCGCCAAGCTCGGCATCGACTACGAAGCGATGCGCCGCGTCAATCCGGCCGTCATCTACGCATCGATGTCGGGCTTCGGCCAGACCGGGCCGTACGGCAGGAAGGGCGGCTTCGACATCATCGCGCAGGGCATGTCGGGGATCATGACGATGACCGGCGAGCCCGAAGGGCGACCGGCGAAGGTCGGCATCGCGATGAACGACATCGCGAGCGGCGTCACCTGCCTCTACGGGATCCTCGGCGCGTACATCGCACGCCTGCGCACCGGCCACGGCCAGTACCTCGAGACGTCGCTGTTCGAAGCGGGGCTGCCGTGGACGCCGTGGGAGTTCGGCGCCTGGTTCGGCGGCGGCGAGATCCCGACCGCGACCGGCACGCGCCATCGCCGCGCCGCGCCGTACCAGGCGTACCGGACGCGGGACGGCTACGCGACCGTCGGCGCGAGCAACGAGAAGCTCTGGAACAACTTCTGCACGCTCGTCTGCGACAAGCCCGAGTGGCTGACCGACCCGCGCTTCGCGACCGCGCAAGCGCGCCTCGCCAACGTCGATGCGCTCGAGCGCGAGATCGAAGCCGTCTTCACGACGCAGCCGACGGCGCACTGGGTCGCCAAACTCGACACCGCGCAGGTGCCGGGCGGCCCGGTGAACCGCTACGACGAGATGCTCGCCGACCCGCAGATCGCGGCGCGCGACATGGTCGTCGACATCGAGCACCCGAAGATCGGGCCGATGAAGACGATCGGCCTGCCGCTCAAGTCGACCGGCGATCTGACGCAGATCCGCCGGCCCGCGCCGTGGCTCGGCCAGCACACCGAAGAAGTGCTGCGCGGCCTCGGCTACGGCACGGAAGAGATCGAGGCGCTGTTCGCCGACGAGGTCGTCCACGACCGCTACCGCCAACGATGACCCACCACCAGGAGATCGCATGAGGATCCGTTTCCCCCGCGTGCCCGTCGCCGCGTCGCTCGCCGCTCTTCTCGTCGCGCTGGCGATGCCGGCTTCGGCGCAGGTGAAGGTCGGCGTCACTCTGTCGACCACCGGGCCGGCGGTCTCGCTCGGCGTCCCCGAGAAGAACACGATCGCGCTGCTGCCGAAGAGCATCGCCGGCAAGTCGGTCGAGTACATCGTTCTCGACGACGCCAGCGATTCGAGCGCCGCCGTCGTCAACACGCGCAAGCTGATCAGCGAGAGCAAGGTCGACGTCATCATCGGCTCGACGACGACGCCGAACACGCTCGCGATGATCGACGTCGTCGCCGAGGGCGAGACGCCGGTGATCTCGCTCGCCTCGTCGGCGCGGATCATCGAGCCGATGTCGGCCAAGAAGGCGTGGATGTTCAAGACGCCGCAGACCGACACGATGATGGTGCTCGCGATCCTCGAGCACGCGGCGCGCGCGGGCATGAAGACGATGGGCTACATCGGCTTCAACGACGCGCTCGGCGAGGCGTTCTACGCCGAGTTCGACAAGTTGGCCGAGTCGCGCAAGATCCGCATCGTCGCGAGCGAGCGCTACGCGCCGCGCGACACCAGCGTCACGGGGCAGGTGATCAAGATCGTCGCGGCGAATCCGGACATGGTCGTCATCGGCGCTTCCGGAACGCCTGCGGTGCTGCCGGCGAAGGCGCTCGCCGAGCGCGGCTACAAGGGCCGCATCTACTTCAACCACGGCGTCGCCAACAACGACTTCCTGCGCGTCGGCGGCAAGGACGTCGAAGGCGCCTACGTGCCGACGAGCCCCGTCGTCGTCGCCGATGCGCTGCCGGCCGACCACCCGGCGAGGGCGGCCGCGCTCGACTACAAGAAGCGCTACGAGGCGGCGTACGGCGTCGGCAGCGTCTCGGCGTTCGGCTCGTACACGTGGGATGCCTGGCTCGAGCTCGCGCAAGCGATCCCGGTGGCGCTCAAGAAGGCGAATCCGGGGACCGTCGAGTTTCGCCGCGCGCTGCGCGAAGCGCTCGAGGGCATCCACGATCTGCACGTCAGCAACGGCGTCGTCAACATGTCGAAGAACGACCACCTCGGGTTCGACCAGCGCGCGCGGGTGATCGTGAAGATCGTCGACAACAAATGGAAACTCGATTGAGACGTCGAGTCTGTCGAAGGCGCTATCCTGCAGATATCCGTTGCGAGTCCACCATGAGTTCCCCACGCACTCATCTTCTCCTCGTCGCTGCCTTGGCGGTGGCGTTCGCCGCCGTGTCGGCCAGGGCCGACAGCCTGGCGTCTTCGGCATCGTCGGCGGGCTCGGCGTCGCTCGGCAGCGTGTCCGACTCGTTCCGCGCCTCGAGCAACAGCTCGTCGAACGACAACAAGAAGAGCGCGCGCGGCGACTATCGGGTCGATGCGATCGTCGCCGTCGCCGGCTGGCCCGACCGCGTGCGTCTCGAGCTGAGTCCGCTCGACCGAGCGTCCGAAGAGGGCTTCGCGCTCGAGTTGCCCGCACGGGCCCTCGAGCCGGTGCGCGTGACCGCCGGCAGCGTCGTCACCGCTCGGCCGCGCCCGTACGGCGTCGAGTTCGCGCTCGCGCCGGGAGGCGAGCCCTTCTACCTCGTCCTCGAGGACGACTGGTATCGCGAGCTCGCCGCGCATCCCGTGACGCTCTGACTTCGATGCGGCCCTGGATCGGCCGCACCGTCGCTGCGGCACTGCTGGCGACGGCGTGCGCCGGCGCTTCGGCTTCGTCGGTCGCGTTCTGCGACCGGACCACGCACCCTGTGTCGGCGCGGCAGCACGATCGTCTGCTCCGCTTTGCCGCCGTCGTGCGCGCGGAGCTCGAAGCGACCGATGGCGCGAGCGCGATCGTCGCTCGTTCCGGGCTCGACCTCGAGCGCTTCGGTCAGCGCTATTCCCACGCCGGCGTCAGCCTTCGCGCGAGCGAGAACGGTCCCTGGTCCGTGCGCCAGCTCTATTTCGCGTGCGACGAGCGCGTGCCGCGGTTGTACGACCAGGGCGTCGCGGGCTTCGTCGCGGGCACCGAGGAAGACACGGCGCTCGGCTACGTCTCGATCGTGCTGCTGCCGCCGGATTCGGCGCTGGCGCTGGCGCGGCGCGCGCTCGACAACGCCGCATCGCTCGGCCTCCTCGGTGCGGCATACAGCGCCAACGCGTACCCGTTCAGCGAGCGCTACCAGAACTGCAACCAGTGGGTGGCCGAGCTGCTCGCGCTGGCCTGGGGCGACGTCGACGATGCCGAGCCCGACGCGCGCCGCGCCGCGCAGCGCTGGCTCCTCGACGCGGGCTATTCGCCGACGCTCTTCGACGCCAGCTCGCTCTTCCTCACGATCGCGCGCCCGTTCGTGCCCTGGGTCCACGTCGACGACCATCCGGCCGCCGACCGGGCGGTGCGTCGCTATCTGGTCAGCATGCCGGCTTCGATCGAGGCCTTCGTGCGAGCGCAGTTGCCGGATGCGCAGCGCATCGAGGTCTGCCACGCCGGCGACCGCATCGTCGTGCATCGCGGGTGGGAGCCGGTGGCCGATGGCTGCATTGCCGGCGATGGCGACCGGGTCGTCGTCCTCGACTGAAGTCGGCGTGCGTCAAACCGGCCCGGCCGGGCCAGGCGACGATGCGCTGGTGCCGCCGCCGCGGTGAGCGCGCCAGTCGCCGGAGCAGCGGCGCGGGCGGCGGAAGAGAAGAGCGACGCCGAGTGCGATCAGCAAGATCGGGCCGATGACGTGGAACATGCCGATCGGGATCAGGCCGAGGTACTTGGCGACGCCGAGCAAGCCGATGACGATGAGTGCCAAGGGAAAAATTCGCATGGTGTGCTCCGAGTGGATGGGAGAGTGGGGGCGCCGAACGTTCGGATCAGGCCAGCGTCAGCGTTGCTCGCCGGGTGCGGGAGGTTGAGGGGGTGGCTTCGGCAGCTGCGACTGCCACTGCCGCATGCCCGTGCGAAAGCGCTCGCGCTCTTCTTCGCTCAGGTTGGCCCAGCCGGGGCCGAAGTGCCGATGCATGCGGCGCTCCCAGCGGTCCTGCATGCGTTCATGCATGTCCGCGCGCCAACGCGGGCGCGCAAGGAGGGCCACGCCGATGCCGATGAGCAGCAAGGGCCAGAGCAGGTTGAGAAACGCGGCATCGACGAGGCCGTAGTGCCTGAGCAGCGCAAACACGCCGACGGCGATGAGGGCGAGCGGAAAGATGCGCATCGTTGTCTCCAGAAGATCGCGGCGCGTGCGCGCTAGACGATGAGGTCGCCGTATTCGGCCTGCAGCCGCGCCCGCAGCGCGAGCACCGCGTAGCGCTTTCGCGCGAGCAAGGTGTTCTGCGGCACGCGCCATCGCGACGCCATGTCGGCGAACGAGAGGCCTTCGATCTCGTGCGCGACGAACACGTCGCGTTGCTCGGCCGGCAGCGCTTGCAGCGCGGCCTGGATCGAGCCGAGCAGCACGGATCGGGCATAGGCGGCATCGGGCCCGGCGGCCGGGTCGGGCAGGTTCTCTTCGAGCCAGCTGCGACCGTCGTCATCGTCGACGGTCGGCAGCGGTTCTTCCCTCTTCCTTCGCGCGCGGTCGATGATGCGGTTCCTGGCGACCCGAAACAGCCACGCGCCGGCTTGCTCGAACGCCTCGGTGGCGGCGTAGAACTCGAGCAGCACGTCCTGCAGGATGTCCTCGGCTTCGGCGGCGTCGCGCACCTGGCCGCGGATGAAGTTGCCCAGTCGCGAACGCTCACGGGTGACGATGTCCGTGAACCGCGAGGCGTGGGCGGGCATGGTGCGGTGGGTTCGCGGGGGCAGGGCCGCCAGGGCGTCCATGGTAGGTAGACGAATGGACGCGGCAAATATTGTGGCTGGCGGGCGCCCGACCGCCGGTGCGCGGCTGC
>Ga0070683_100005157_pt1 | contig 10866 bp, 6 predicted proteins | sample KBSC713LmetaG_FD_64662 | JGI IMG/M metagenome (GOLD analysis project Ga0070683, IMG submission 64662) | Corn rhizosphere microbial communities from Kellogg Biological Station, Michigan, USA - KBS C7.1-3L metaG | ecosystem: Host-associated > Plants > Roots > Rhizosphere ...
CCGCTGGCTTGCCCCAGCAGCTCGCAGAATCGGCCGCGCACCAGCGAATGCGTCACCAGCTCGCTGGGCTTGTCCCCGGCGATCGCGGGCAGAGCAGCAATTGCGATCCATTTGCGGATACCGTACTCCCCCAGCACTACCAGCGCGCGCCGGATAGAATGGATCTTGCCCTGTCGTCCAAAACGCGCCGAGTTGGCGTAGCGCAGTAGCTTGTAGGATAACGAGACGTCTTGCGAGATTAAGGTCGTCAGCCGGCCGAAATCGAGCTCAGCGCGGTGCGCTTCCTGGATCAGGCGTAGACACTGTATTTTCATTGCAGGGATCTGTGTACCCTGCAGGATCACGGGACAGGCGAAGAAGTTCCCCTGAAAATAATCGAACCCCGCGCGCAGAGCCCAACGGAAGTCTGCGTCCGTTTCCACCTTTTCAGAAAGCACGCGGATGCCGCGCGTATGCATATCCCGGAGGATGACCTCCTGCTTCTCCTTAGGCGTGTCCATTTCCACTTTCACCAGGTCGGCGAGCTCGACCAGGGAATCCATTCGCGGTCCGGGGCGGAAATCGTCGAGCGCGATCCGATAGCCCTGGTCTTTCACTCCGCGCACGGCCTCCAGCACTTCATCGTCTGCTTCGATGTCTTCGGTCAGCTCGATAATGGTTTGCCCGGGAGGGAGACTGGAATACAAATCCTGCAAGAGCATGTCCCGTCCAAAATTGATGCAACCGTGCTTTCCGCGAAGCATCTTGTCCCAGCCAATGGACAACATGCCGTGGGAAATCACCTGCCGCGTGGCAGAGCTAGGTTCGGCGCCGTCGAAGTGGGTGGCATCAGCGTCCGACCGAAACAGAAGCTCGTAGGCCCACACTTTGCGATTGCGGTCGAAAATTGGTTGACGGGCAACAAACACTTCCACTCTTTACGTATCGGCGAAACGCGCGCTCCGCTTTAGGATTTTTGCGCTCGACGGGTGGGATCAGAGAAACCACTAGCTCCGGGCGGCTTCGTCGGCCCAGGGAAGCGCGTCCCGGTAAGCGTCGCCCACCAGTTCGGGAACAGTCCCCAACTGTCCTGCGAGGCGTTCCACTTCGTCCCAATCCGCCATTTCATAGCGCTGGACCAGTGTATAGATCCGGTTGAGAACGTCGTCCTCGGACGCCTGCCCACGCAGAACCGCGTCCAGAGCAGGCGCCAGACTCATCTCCGCGAGGGTGTCCTCCAAGGGCCGGTCGAGAAGGGCGCCGAGCATGGAGAAAAGCCCCACGAGGAAGGCCTCATCCTCGACGCCTTGGCCGCTGGCTCGCCCTAATAATTCGCAGAATCGGCCGCGTACCAGCGACTGGGTGATCAATTCGGCGGGCTTGCCTTCGGCAATGACGGGTAGTGCGGCAATCGCGACCCATTTGCGGATGCCACATTCCCCTAAGGCCACCAAGGCTCGCCGAATGGACTGAATCTGGGCCTGCCGTCCGAAGTGGGCCGAGTTGGCATACCGCAGCAGTTTATAGGAAAAGGACACGTCTTGCGATACTAAGGCCGTCAGGCGAGTGAAATCGAGGTCGGGTCGGACGGCCTCCTGCATCAGCTGCAAACACTGAAGCTTGTTGGCTGGAATCTGCTTACCTGCAATGATCACGGGATGCGCAAAGAAGTAGCCCTGGAAATATTCGTATCCCGCTCGCAGAGCCCAACGGTAATCCGCATCCGTTTCAACCTTTTCAGAAAGCATCTTGATGCCGCGTCCGCGAAACTCCTTGAGCATCGCTTCCTGCTGGTCCTTGGGCGTGTCGATTTCCACTTTGATTAAGTGGGCCAGCTCGATGAAGGGTTCCATTTTCGTCCCGGGCTGAAAATCATCCAGCGCGATTCGATACCCTTGCGCGCGCATGGCACGCACTGCCGCCAGAACTTCCCTATCCGGTTCGATGTCTTCAGTCAGTTCGATGATCGTGCACTTGTTGGGCAGGACAGAATAACAATCCCGAAACAGCATGTCCCGTCCAAAATTGATGAGACCTTGTCTGCCTCGCAGCATCTTGTCCAAACCTATCGACAGCATGCTGTTGGAAACCACCTGAGTGGTGGCCGAACTGGCATCGGTGCCGTCAAAGCTGGTCTGGGTCGCGCCAGACCGAAAAAGGAGTTCGTAACCCCAGACCTTTAGATTGCGGTCGAAGACAGGCTGCCGGGCAACAAACACTTCCACCTTGTACGTATCGCAGAATTTCCGTCCCGCTTTAGGATTTTTCGGCTCTTTTGGTTTTTACGACTACGGGAGTGCCCGCAAAGTCGAATTTTTCCCGCAAGCGGTTCGCCAGATGCCGCTCGGCTGAAAAATGCAGCTTGCCGGAACCTGTTCGGTCGGTAAAAACGACGAAGGTGGGAGGCCGGATGGAGGCCTGGGTCAAATATTTGATCTTGGGACGATACTCCCAGCGGAGTGTGTCCACGAAACGGTTCAGCTCGCCCGTGCCGACGCGGTGGGAGGCCGCCTCATAGCCCTTGCGGATCAGGGAAAAAAGCGCCGGCGTGCCCTGCCCGGTGAGCGCCGATACGAAAACCACCGGAGCGTAATCCAGGAATTTAAGCCGTTCCTGGATCTGTTCCATGAACTTCTTCCGGTTGCGTTCCTTGACGGCGTCCCATTTGTTCACGCACAGGATAATGGCGCGGCCTTCCTCATGAGCGTAACCGGCGATGGTGGAATCGGCCGAAAGCACGCCTTCGGTGGCGTCCATCACCAACACAGCGACATGGCACATTCGCAGGTGGCGGCGCGCCATCACTACGCTAAGCTTTTCGGCCATCAAGTGGGTTTTGCCCTTGCGCCGGATCCCGGCTGTGTCGATAAACACGTACTCGATGCCGTCGCGGATGACGGATTCATCCACGGCATCGCGGGTGGTGCCTGCGATGGGAGAAACGATGGCGCGATCGGACCCGACCAGCGCATTCAGTAGCGTGGATTTTCCGACGTTGGGGCGACCCAGGATCGCTACCTTGATCCGGTTGGGAGGCTCATTAGGTTCCGGGGTCGCTTCCGGAAAGCCCTCGGTCACGTGTGCGAGCAGTTCGTCGATTCCCAGGTGGTGTTCCGCGGAAACGGGGAAAAGATGTTCGAAGCCGAGCTCGTGGAATTCGTGGGCCAAGTCGGCACGGCGCGGGCTATCGATCTTGTTGACGGCCAGCGCGACCGGCTTACCCAGCTTTCGGAGCATCTTGGCCAAATCGCGATCCGCACCCGTAAGCTCGCTGCGGCCGTCGATCAGGAAGATGATGTGGTCGGCGCTTTCGAGCGCCACTTTGGCCTGGCGCAGGATTTCGCTAGGTATAAGGGCATCGTCACCCTGAATGATGCCGCCGGTATCGATCAGGTCGAATCGCCGGGCGCGATACTCAGCCTGGCCATAGATACGGTCCCGCGTGATACCGGGCTCGTCGCCGACGATGGATCGGCGCGAACGCAGGATAGCGTTGAACAGGGTCGACTTACCGACGTTGGGACGACCAACGATGACTACGGAAGGCTGTGCGGACACGCACTTTTATCATCGCACTCATTGGCGCTGAACCCGTTCATGAGACCATTAAAGTTCCAATGACTGCAAATGAGAAGATTCGCAATGTGGCGATTATCGCCCACGTTGACCACGGTAAGACCACCCTTGTAGACGCCATGCTACGCCAGAGCGGCCTGTTTAGAGCCAATGAGGCGGTGGTCGAGCGCATGATGGATTCCAACGAACTGGAGCGCGAGCGAGGCATTACCATCCTGGCCAAGGCTACCGGCCTGCGCTATCACGACATCAAAATTAACATTGTCGACACGCCCGGCCACAGCGATTTTGGCGGCGAAGTCGAGCGCGCGCTCAAGATCGTCGACGGCGTAATGCTGCTGGTGGACGCTAGCGAAGGGCCCCTGCCGCAGACCCGGTACGTGCTCATGAAAGCACTGGAAGCGCGGTTGACCCCGATTGTCGTCATCAATAAGATCGACCGGCCGGATGCGCGCATTCAGGAAGTGCTCAACGAAGTCTACGATCTGTTTATCGATCTGGATGCGGCCGAGGACCAGCTCGATTTTCCGATCATCTACACCAATGCGAAGATCGGAGTCGCCAAGCTGGATCCGGCGCAGGAAACCAGCGATCTGCGGATTCTTTTCGACACCATCCTGGAGCATATACCGGCGCCGAAAGGTGATCCCGAGGGGATCCTACAGATGCTGGTCGCTAATTTGGACTACAGCGAGTACCTGGGTCGCCTGGCCATCGGCCGGGTGTTCAACGGGACCCTGCACCTGGGCGACGAAGTCTCGATCGCCAAACTGGACGGTTCCTTCCAGAAAACCAAGATCACCAAGCTGTATTCGTTCGAAGGCCTGAAGCGGGTGGATGAGACGATCGGTACGCCGGGAGACATTCTGGCAATCGCCGGCGTGGAGGGGATTACTATCGGCGAAACCTTGACGCATGTGGACACGCCGAAACCGCTGCCGCATATCCTGATCGACGAGCCGACTATCGCGATGACCTTCACGATTAACACGTCGCCGTTTTCAGGTCGTGAAGGAACTTACGTGACGTCGCGTAATCTGCGCGATCGCCTGGATAAAGAGCTGCTCACCAACGTTTCGATCCGCGTGGAAGAAGCCGGCGGCCCGGACGCCTTCAAGGTGATGGGCCGGGGAGAGCTGCAGCTGGCGATCCTCATCGAGATGATGCGGCGCGAGGGCTTCGAGCTGGGCGTCGGCAAGCCCGAAATCCTGACCAAAACCATCGGCGGCAAGCTGCACGAGCCGAATGAGCTGTTGGTGATAGATTGCCCCGAAGCGTTTACGGGCGTGGTGATGGAGAAGATGGGCACGCGCAAGGGCAAGATGCAGAAGATGATCAACCATGGCTCGGGCCGCGTGCGGCTGGAGTTTCTGGTGCCATCGCGCGGGCTGATCGGGCTGCGCAGCGAAATGATGACGGACACCAAGGGCACAGCGATCATGAATTCGCTGTTCGAGGGCTATATCGAATGGCAGGGCGACATTCCGTCGCGTCCCACGGGATCGCTGGTGGCCGATCGCGCGGGCAAGACCACAGGCTATGCGATTTTTAATCTACAGGAGCGCGGCGAGATGTTCGTATCGCCGGCAACCGAAGTCTACGAAGGTATGATCGTCGGCGAAAACGCGCGCGATACAGATTTGGATGTGAACATAGTCAAAGAGAAAAAACTGACGAATATGCGCGCTTCGTCGGCCGACGAAGCCATCCGGCTGGTGCCGCCTCGGCTGCTAAACCTGGAACAGGCGATCGAGTTCATCCGCGAAGACGAACTGGTGGAAGTGACGCCCCAGTCCATCCGCTTGCGCAAAAAAGTGCTGAAATCAAATCAACGATAGAGTATTTTGTTTTATCTAAAAGTCCTTTACTGTCAGTACGTTAAGTAACATTATTGACGTTCCCGTATTTTGCAAATGCCCTGGGCAGTGCGATACTAAACGTCAATAAACGATGACTCTGGTGAGCGAGGCAATCGCCCGATATCACAAACTCATCGAGAGCGAACCCTACATCGACCTGGCATGGGCCCATGCGCTCCAAGAGCGCATCAAGTCCGAAAAACTGGACGGCAGGCCTGTGTCGCCGGTGCTACGGCCGCACTTGATAACGCAGAAGGACTATGCCGCTCTGGTGCGGGCGTCCGAGACCCTGCTCTCGGCCATCGCCCGCGTGGAGAAGCTGGCCCTCGACACGCCCGCGCTCATGGCGCGGATGCAGCTATTGCCGGCGGAAAAAATGCTGGCGGCCGTGGATCCCGGGTATTCGACGGTGGGCATCACCGCGCTCCTGGACGCCGCGATTCACGATGGTTCATTGCGTTTCACGGGCTTTAATTCGGAAGCACCCGCGGGAGTTTTGTATGGAGACGCGTTATCGGATCTGTATTACGAAGTGCCGCCAGTCAAACAATTCCGCAAGAAATATAAGCTGCAAAAGATGGGCGGCGCCAAACATTTGTTGAATGGGCTGCTCAAGGCTTACAAGGAATTCGGTGGGAAGCAAAAGAAACCGAATATCGCGATTGTGGAATTCCGGGCGCCCTTCGCGGCCGCATCGAGTGATCATGCGCTGCTCGCCGAATTCTTCGTACGTGAGGGATATCCCACCGAGGTGGTTTCACCGGAGCAGCTGGAATACCGCAATAACGCTTTGCGACGTGGCGATTTCAACATCGATATTTTGTACCGGCGCATCAAGGTACAGGAATTCCTGGTGCGCTTCGACCTGAACCACGCCCTGGTACGCGCTTACAAAGAGCACGCCGTGTGCATGGTGAACAGCTTCCGCGCCGATATCGGATCGAAGCGCGCGTTGTTCGATCTACTCACAGACGAGAAGATCACGGGCAAGTTCCCGGTAGCCGAGCGACGCGCGATCAGCGAGTTCGTTCCGTGGACCCGTCTGGTGCAGGCAACGAAAACTACATACAAGAATCGCGCGGTGGACCTGCCGGAGTTCGTGATGAAGCATCGCAATAAACTGGTGCTCAAGCCCAACGACGATTCGACGGATCTGCATCCGGTGCGCGGAGCGGAGGTGGATGACGCGGCGTGGGAGAAAGCGCTGCGGCAGGCCATGCGGACACCATTCGTGGTGCAGGAAGCCGTGGAACCTACACACGCCGTGTTCCCGCTGATGCAGTACGGCAGCCTGATCATGAAAGATATGGTGGTGCATCTCCATCCACACGCTTTCCTGGGCAAAGTTTACGGAGCTTCGAGCTGGCTAAGCGTCGCGGGATCGTCCGGATTTTCAACACTGACGGGACTAGCGCCAACTTTCCTTTTAGAAGGAAAGTAACACCGCTCTACTGCTGTCGCGGCTCTGTTTCGACCGTCACTTTCGCCCGAAGATTCGCGACGCCTGCCGTGGGGCGCTCATCCGTCACTGTCACTGCGAGGGCATCATCCATCCAATCGTGCACAGTACCGTCGGGATCGTGCGATGCGAGCGTTAACGTATAAGCTCGCGGACACAAATCGCACAGGAAAGAAAACAACACGGTGACCATATCTCCGGCAGCGCGGGGGCCGAGGTTGATGCGCTCGATCTCGGTGTTGGTTCCGTAAACCTCGAAGCCGACCTGGGTGCGTATCAGCAGCCCCAGTACCGGATTTTCCACAATCGCGTTGTAGCGCACCGTCGCGCGTACCGTGGCCATTTCGCCGCTCTTCCACACGATGGTCGGCTTACCTTCCGGGCCGAGCGTCTCGATGGACATGAGTTCTGCCCGGCCGTCGCCATGGCGGAACACCGGAGCCAGCCGGGCGGGCAGCGTTTCCCCCCAGCTTCGAATTCGCTCAGAGACGTGTCTCCGGTACTTGGCCAGCGTCTCCTTGGGATCGCCTTTGGCTGCGATCCTGCCCCCGTCGATCCACCACACTTCGTCACACATCAGCTCCAGCAGGCTGCCTTCGTGGGATGCCAGCAGAACGATCGCTCCGCCGCGGCGCAGCCGATCGAGGCCGGTGAGCGTACGCGCGCGCACGACCGCATCCTGGGTGGCAAGCGCCTGATCGAGCGCAATGACTGCCGCCGGAGCGAAGTTCAACGAATCGCCCAGCGCCACGTAGCGGCGTTCGGGATCCGCGCGGACATCTCCGCTTTCCGGTTGCGCAGCGCCACCTGCGAGTTTCAACAGCTCGGTTACACCCGAGGCTTTTTCGCCAATCACTCCGATGATGACCCCGGCCGGAGCGACCACGGAGATCCCACTCAGCGGCGTCAGGACCACGTTCCGAAACTCAAGCGACATTAGAAATCAGGATACGTCACTGGGCGGGCGGCTGGTCGACGCAGGTGTTGCTCTCGATAATGTTGGCAGCGCGGGATACGCCAGGGGCGAAACCAAAACATCGGATCTTCATTTTGTAACCGGCAATCCGGTTGCCACGCACGATGTTGCCGGCGGTTTCCTCCGAGCGGGCCCCAAGGGAGCTCAGGTAGATGCCGGTGGTGAGCAATTCCGGCTCTTCCTCCTTGTAGCCGCAGCCGAACGCGTTGGTTCGCTCAGGGCAGCGGGCAAGGTTCAGACCGAGAAATACATTACCTAGGATTCTATTCCGGCTTCCCATCACGAACAATCCTCCGAATTTGGAACCTTCGACCACGTTCCCTCGAATTTCGATATTCGTGGAGTGCGTATCGGGATGACTGTTGTTCATCACGATCGCAGTGCCTCCATACGGATATGCGTTCGCTCCGTTGCTGTTGGTGCAAATGTTTTCCTCCACGGACCCGTCGTGGAAGCCATCCAGGTCAATACACTGGCCGTTGATTTCCCTGAATTCATTACGTACGTAGGTTGAATTATCGACGTTCCCCGCAGTATCGATCGCCACGGGCGTTCCCAGATTCTCGACGTCGATGATATCGACGGGATAGCCGATGTTGGCCCCCGCGTTTCGGTCCACGCTGATGCGCGTGGCATGACCTACCTGGATGGCGTCGCGGCCGATGGTATCGAACTTGTTCAGCGCGAAGACGCCGTTCTCCTGCCGTCGAGCGCGGAAATTGGAGTGGGTCCAGAGAGCATTACCCAAAATGTTCTTAAAGGTTGAGTCGCGTACCTCGAAATTCGTTGTGCCCTCTTCGAGCAGGATGCCACCGCTCACGTTATTGCGGCCGCGCGCGTTTTTCGAGCCGGAGTCCAGGATCGCCACGCTGCTGATGCGAACCTTGCTCGACTGGCTGACCAGGATCGGGAAATTGACCACATCGCTCAATTCCAGCCGGTCGATTTCGAGACCCACTACCTTGTTCGCCAGGATCCCATTGTTGGGATACCAGACGCGGAAAGCGTTCTCGGGCGGAGCCATTTCGAGCGGCTTGGCGAGTTTGCCGCGATTGCCATCGAGCATGAAGTCGTGGAGGTTGATGCGCTCGGCATTTTCGAGCACCAGGATCGCCCGGCCTTTGAAATTGTCCGCGGCTTTTAGGCGCGTTTCGTTACCGACGATTTCAAGGTCGTGCGCGCCAGGAGCCAGAGTAAGCTCCGAAGAGATCTCCACTTCGCCGCGCGGCAGGCGAATCACACCGGTAGTCTGCGAGGCAAGAGTCGCGCGGATGCGCGCTTCAGGTGACTGACTGCATCCTGTCAGAAACAGAACAGCAATGAAGACTATTGGGCCTTGGTCCACTGGCCGATCCAATCCAGAAACTGCGAATACCACAGCACCGTATTTTGCGGCTTCAGGACCCAATGCCCTTCGTCGGGAAACAAGAGCAGTTTCGCAGGCACCTTCTGCGATTTCAGGGCGGTGAACAACTGGATTCCCTGCCCCACGGGAACGCGATAGTCCTGCTCTCCGTGAATCACCAGGGTGGGCGTCTTAAAATCCTTGACGAAATAACTCGGCGACCATTTGGAGTAAAGCTCCGGGTTGTCCCAGGGCATACCCTTGAACTCCCATTGAACGAACCATAACTCCTCAGTCTCGGCCGCCATGCTGCGCAGATCGAATACACCATCATGCGTCACGAAGGCTTTAAATCGATCTGTATGGCCGAGCATCCAGTCGATCATGTATCCGCCATACGAGCCACCCGCCGCGGCCATGCGAGCCGGATCGGCGTAGGGTAGCGCCGCCACGCTATCGACTACAGCCATAATGTCATCGAACGCCTTGCCGCCCCAATCGCCGCTGATTTCCTCCGTGTATCTCTGGCCGTAGCCGGTGGAACCGCGCGGATTCGGCATGACGACCAGATATCCCGCGCCCGCGAACACCTGGGCGTTCCAGCGGTAGGTCCACTCCTCGCCCCACGATCCCTGCGGCCCGCCGTGAATCAGGACCAGCACGGGATATTTCTTGGTTGGAGAAAAATCGGGCGGCTTCACGGTGAAGGCGTGCACGCGCGTTTTATCCGAGCTATCGGCGTACATCTCTTCCAGCGGCGTGAGGGTCGAATTGGCCAACACCGCGTCGTTCAGGTGTGTCAGGGGTACTCCGGCGCCGCCGCTGGACGTCGCGCGATAGATCTCCGTCGGATGCGAGCCGCTAACCTCTGTGTAGATCATGGTCCGGCCATCGGAGGTGAACTGTACGTCATCCAGACTCGACGCTCCAGCGATAATGTTGCGCGATCCGCCACCCGACGCCTGAATCATTTGCAGGCCGGTGCGTCCCCGATCCTCCACAGTGAAAAACAGGCGCGTGGAATCGGGCGACCAGGTCATGCTCCCTACCCAGCGATCGAGACCCTCCGTCAGGCTCACGACCCGGCCGGTGGCGCGATCGAGTTCCATCAGACGCCAGCGGTCGCTTTCATATCCGGCGCGCGCCTGGGATCGGAACGCGAGAAATTTTCCATCCGGCGAGTACAGGGGCGTATTGTCCGCGCCCGGGCCGGTGGTGATCTTCTTGACATCGCCGCCGGCGATAGGAACCACGTAGATATCCGAGTTGGTGCTGGTCGCCGGATCCGGGTCCACGTTCATAGCGAACGCAACTTCATTCGAATCGGGAGAAATGGCATAGTCGTCCTGCCCACCGAGCGAAAACGGCGGGACGTCATTCGGTCCGGGGGTCAGTTCCTTGACGTCGGATCCATCCGCGTTGACCACCATCAGATGACGGCGGCGCGCTCCCTGCCATTGGTTCCAGTGGCGGAACAGGAGCGTTGTGTAAATTCGAGCCTTACTCTTGTTCTTAGACTCTTCCTCAATCCTGCGCCGGTTGCAGGCGTCGTCGGCGCCACACTCTGGATACACATTCGAAAGGAATACGATCTTTTTGCCGTCGGGAGAGAGCAGGATGCCGTCCGCTTCGGCGGCGAACTTGGTGACTTGACGCGCGCTCGATCCGTCGG
>Ga0070683_100005159_pt1 | contig 10866 bp, 7 predicted proteins | sample KBSC713LmetaG_FD_64662 | JGI IMG/M metagenome (GOLD analysis project Ga0070683, IMG submission 64662) | Corn rhizosphere microbial communities from Kellogg Biological Station, Michigan, USA - KBS C7.1-3L metaG | ecosystem: Host-associated > Plants > Roots > Rhizosphere ...
TCGACGCGGACGAGCACCTTCTTGCCGGTCAGATCCTCCGGCAGGTCGTCGAGCGTCTTGAACTGCCCGCTCACCTCAGCCGAGCTGTCCCATCGCATGGGCGGTATCGACCATTCGGTTCGAGAAGCCCCATTCATTGTCATACCAGCTCACGACGCGAACCAGCTTGCCTTCGAGGACTGCCGTCTCGAGGCTGTCGATGGTCGAGCTCGCGCTGCTGTGCATGAGGTCGATCGAGACCACCGGTTCATCGGTGAAATCGAGGATGCCCTTGAGGCGCTTCGTCTCCGACGCGGTCTTGAGGATCTGATTAACCTCGTCGCGCGTGGTTTCGCGCTTCGGGGTGAAGGTCAGATCGACCAGGCTGACATCGGGCACCGGCACGCGGATCGCCGAGCCGTCGAGCTTGCCCTTGAGCTCGGGAAGCACCTCGCCGACTGCTCGGGCAGCGCCGGTGGTTGTCGGAATTATCGACATTGCCGCGGCACGCGCCCGTCGCAGGTCCTTGTGGATCTGATCGAGGATCTTCTGGTCGTTGGTGTAAGCATGGACCGTCGTCATCAGCCCGCGCTCGATACCCAGCGTGTCGTTCAGCACCTTCGCGACTGGCGCGAGGCAATTGGTGGTGCAGGAAGCGTTGGATACGATCTTGTGCTCGGCGGTCAGCTTGTCCTCGTTGACACCATAGACGACGGTCAAATCGACGCCCTTCGCCGGTGCCGAGATGAGGACCTTCTTCGCACCCGCAGCGATGTGCTTCTCCGCACTCTCGCGGTCGGTGAAGAAGCCGGTGCACTCCAGCGCTATATCGACCTTGTTCGCGGCGTGCGGAAGGTTCGCCGGATCGCGCTCGGCAGTGACATGGATGCGCTTCCCATCGACGAGAATGTCGTTGCCGTCGGTTTCGACCTTGCCCGGAAACTTGCCGTGCACGCTGTCATGTTTGAACAGCCAGGCATTGGCCTTGGCATCGGCGAGATCGTTGACGCTAACGAGCTCCAGCCCGCAATCGGGCCGCTCGAGGATCGCGCGCGCGACCAGCCGGCCGATGCGGCCGAAACCGTTGATTGCAACTCTCGTCATTCAGTTCCTCTTTTCTTCATGAAGTCGAGGACGCGCTCGGTGATGGCGTCAGGCGTCAGGCCGAAGAAGGCGTAAGCGTCCTTCGCAGGCGCCGAGACTCCGAAGCGGTCGATCCCGATGCGAAGCCCGTGGAGTCCTGTGTAGCGCTCCCAGCCGATAGTGCTCCCGGCCTCGATCGAGACCCGAAGGATTTCGCGATTGCTGACGTCCGGAAGCACGTCGTCGCGATATTCCTCGGGCTGCGCGTCGAACCGCTCGGTGCAGGGCATGGACACGACGTCGGTGCCGATGCCGCGTCCTTCAAGGTTCTTCGACACCGCAAGGGCGAGATCGACCTCCGAACCGGTGGCGATGAGGATCACCTTGCGCGGCTCTCGGGCGGGTTTGAGGCGGTAGGCGCCGCGGGCGCAAAGGTTCTCGCTTTCAGCCGCGGTCCGCACCGGCCCGATATTCTGCCGGGTCAGCGCGAGGATCGACGGGCCATCGCTCTCGAGGGCCAACGCCCAGCATTCCGCGGTCTCGATCGCATCGGCGGGGCGATAGACTTCCAGGCCGGGCATGGCACGGAGGCTCTGCAAATGCTCGATCGGCTGGTGCGTCGGCCCGTCCTCGCCAAGGCCGATGCTGTCGTGGGTCATCACATAGACGACCCGAGCCCGCTGAAGCGCTGAAAGCCGGATTGCGGGGCGCGCATAGTCGGTGAAGACCAGGAAGGTGCCGCCATAGGGGATGACGCCGCCGTGGAGCGCCATGCCGTTCATGGCAGCCGACATGCCGAACTCGCGGATCCCGTAATAGATGTAGCGGCCGGCGTAATTGTCCGCGGTCAGCGGCTCGAGCGCCTTTGTCCTGGTGTTGTTCGATCCCGTGAGGTCGGCCGAGCCGCCGATGGTCGCCGGGATCGCCGAATTGATCGCCTCGAGCGCCATCTCCGACGCCTTGCGCGTCGCCACCGGCTTCAGCTCGTCCTTGAACAGCTTGTCGAGATAGGGCCTGAGCCAGGCATCGCTGACCTTGCCGTTGAGCCGGGCGAGGAACTCGTCCCTGCGGTCGCTTCCCTCGAGCCGCTCCTTCCACAGGGCATGGTCGATCGCGCCGCGCTTCCCGGCGGCGCGCCAGGCGGTGAGCACGTCGTCGGGGACGGTGAACGCCTCGTCGTCGAGGCCGAGCTCCTTGCGCGCCGCCTCGACCTCATCCTTGCCGAGGGCCGCTCCGTGGGTCGCGGCGGTGCCCTGCTTGTTGGGAGCGCCGAAGCCGATGATCGTCTTGCAGCGGATGAGGCTCGGGCGCGGGTCCGCGACCGCTTCCTCGATGGCGCGGCTGACGTCGCCGGAGTCGAGGCCGTCGCATTCGACCGTATGCCATTGGGCGGCGCGATGGCGCTCCAGCACGTCTTCGTTGCGCGACAGGCTGGTCGACCCGTCGATGGTGATATTGTTGTCGTCCCACAGCACGATCAGCCTGCCGAGCTGGAGATTGCCGGCAAGCCCGATCGCCTCATGGTTGATGCCTTCCATGAGGTCGCCGTCGCCGGCGATCACGAACGTTCGATGATCGACCAGCTCATCGCCGTAGATCGCGTTCAAGTGCCGCTCGGCGATGGCCATGCCCACCGCCATCGCCACGCCTTGTCCGAGCGGGCCGGTCGTGACCTCGACTCCGGGAAGCTCGAAATTCTCAGGGTGGCCGGCCGTCGGCGATCCGAGCTGGCGGAAGCGCTTGATGTCCTCGAGCGTCGGGCGCTCGTAGCCGGTGAGATAGAGCAGCGCGTAGATCAGCATCGAGCCGTGGCCGGCCGAGAGGATGAAGCGGTCGCGGTCGGGCCAGTGCGGGTCGGCGGCATCGAACTTGAGGTGCCGCGTGAAGAGCGCGGTCGCGGCGTCGGCCATGCCCATCGGCATGCCCGGATGGCCGCTGTTGGCGGCCTCCACCGCATCCATCGCGAGGGCGCGAATGGCGTTGGCGAGGCGGCGGTCGGACGGCTGCATCGAGGCTCCGGCAAGGGGTTCGGCCGCGGACGGGCGGCAGGTCCCTTTGTCCGGTGAGCCGAGCCGCGTCAACGCTTGCCCGGAATCACTAAAGTGCGTAGCGGAAATCAAATGGATGACGGGGGTCTTTCAGCCGCACTGGACAGAGCGGAACGTGCAATCGAGCGGATCCAGCGCGGGCTGGCCGCTCGCGAGCCCGCGGCCGGCGGCCGCGACGACGAGCTTCGCGCCAAGGTGCGCGAGGTGGTCGAGGAGCTCGACGAATTGATCCGCGAGGCCGCGGCCTGATGTCGACATTGATCGACCTCAACATCGCCGGGCGCACCTACCAGGTCGCATGCCGCGAAGGCGAAGAGGAAAGCCTCCGCGCTGCCGCCAGGCTGGTCGATGGAAAGAGCCGGGAGGCGCTCGCCGGGCTCGGCACCTTGTCCGAAGCGCGGCAATTCCTGTTCGCTTCGCTGCTTCTTGCCGACCAGTTGATCGAGAAAAATCCCGGAGCAGCCGCCGCAGCGCAGCCTTCGCCGCCCGACCCGGCGCTGGTCGAGCGAACCGAAGCGCTCGCCAATCGACTCGAATTGCTCGCCGCGCAGCTTGAGGGCGAGGCCGCGAACGCCTAGATAGGCGGCGACGGGCACTACCCGGTGCGCGCCTTCGGAAAATCCCTGAGGCGATTCAATCCACCTGGGGGCTGACCCTGGTCCGGACCCTGGTCCGGAGCAATCGGCACCCACCTGACGTTTTGGCGTCAGAGGATTTTAGGGCAAACGGCCATGGTGGTCCCGTCACCTCCTTTCGACCCTTCGCAGCCGAGGCCCGGAATCGAGCCGCTGTCGAAGGAGTCGCTCCGCCGCGCGGCGCTCGATGCGCGAAAGGCGTTCGTGCGGACCTTGTCGGACGCGCAGCGCGCGCGGCTCGAGGAAAAGCTCGCGCAGAATCTCACCTCTTTGTTCGCGGGCGTCTCGGTCGTCGCCGGCTATCATCCTCTTGGCTCCGAGATCAGCCCGCTCCTGGCGATGGAAGAGGCACGCGCGGTCGGAGCGATCGCCGCCTTCCCCTGCTTCGCCAACCCGGCGAAGCCGTTCCGCTTCCTTGCCGGCGACCCGCTCGAGCCCGGCCCGTTCGGGATCATGCAGCCGGCGAAGCGTCATCCCGCGGTCGATCCCGACCTCGTGCTGGTGCCGCTGATCGCAATCGACGGGACCGGCACCCGGCTTGGCCGCGGCAAGGGCCATTACGACCGAGCACTCATCCGGCTCAAGAAGAGCGGCGCTCGGCTGATCGGGGTCGGTTGGGCGATGCAGCGGCTGACCGAGTCCATTCCCGCCGACGACTGGGACGTACCGCTCGACGGCTTCGCCTCGCCGGAGCGGCTCGAGCTATTCGAACATCGTTGACCCCCCAAGCCGTGACCTGAAAGCCACAGCAGCCGTAAAAGCTGCATTCGATGGCGTTCACCCGTAATTGACTTGCGGCCGGTGAAAGCGTTTCATCTTTTGCCAAAGAGCCAAATGGCTCACGCACAAATGTAACCGGTTACAACGCCGCACCAGGGGAGAGCGCGAAGTGAACATCACGCAAAAGAAGCGTCAGCTTGCATCCGGCATTTCCGTCGTCGCGGTTGCGGCAGCGTTGAGTTTCGCGACTCCGGCAGCGGCGCAAACGTCCGGGTCCACGCTGCGCGGACACGCGCCGGCAGGCCAGCAAGTCGTCGCGACGGAGGTCAGCACCGGCGCGGTGCGCACCACGACCGTAAGCTCGGACGGCACCTACGTCATCGCGGGCCTTCCGGCCGGATCCTATCATGTCACCGTAGCCGGGAGGGCGGCCGACGTGATCGTCCCGGTCGCGTCAGTACAGGTCCAGGATTTCGACACGGCCGAAGCCGCCACAACCACGACGACCACCACCAGCGGCGCCGGTAACGGCGCGATTGTCGTCACCGGCACGCGCCCGACCGCCGAGGTCCACACCTCGCAGGTCAACCAGTTCGTCACCCTGCACGACATTGCCGTGCTGCCGCAGGTTACGCGCAACTTCCTCGAGTTCGCGGACACGGTTCCGGGAATGCAATTCCAGGTCGATGCAAACCACAATACGTCGCTCCGCGGCGGCGCTCAGCTGGCCTCGGCGGTCAACGTCTATATCGATGGCCTGAGCCAGAAGGATCTGGTTGGCGGCGGCTCGGGCATTACGGGCAGCGCAGGGCCGACGAAGAATGGCGATCCGGGCAATCCGTTCCCGCAGCTGGCCATCGCCGAATATAAGGTCGTCACATCGAACTATAGCGCCGAATATGGCGACGCCGCGAGCTCGATCATCATCGCTCAGACCAAGTCCGGCACCAACAGGTTCCAGGGCGAAGCATTTGGCACGTTCACCAACCAGAATCTCCGTGCCAGGACCGTAGCCGAAAAGGCGACCAACACGAAGAAGGGTAAGGAGCCGAGCAAGGAATATGGCGTCGCGTTCAGCGGGCCCATCGTCAAGGACGTCGCCCATTTCTTCCTGACCTGGGAGCACAAGAGCCTCTCCAACCAGAGCTCCGTCTTCCCGGGCAGCGGCATATCGCCGGCGCAGGCCGCGGCATTGCTTCCGCCCGACGTGGCTGCACAATACGGGCCAGTCACCAATCCGTTCACCGAAAACCTCTATTTCGGAAAAGTCGATCTCGAGCCGAGTGTCGATGACCGGATCGAAGCCACCGGGAAACTGCGTAACGAGCACAGCTTGTCGGGCGGCAACGGCCAGGCTGCAGCATCGACCAGGGCGCCTTACGTCAACAACGACAAGCGCGCGGACATCAGGTGGCAACACAGCGGCAATAATTGGGTGAACCAGGTCCTGCTGGGCTATCAGAACACCAATTCGTCATCTCTCCAGACGGCTGACCAGGCGACGCCGCAGATCCAGTATACATTCTTCCCGAACCCGGCGAATTCCGCCGGTGGCACGCCACTTATTCAGGTTGGCGGACCGGGCCTGGGTGTCGGATATATCAATCGCCAGCGCGGATGGACGCTGAAGGACGACTTCACCTTTACCAACTTCCAACTGGCAGGCGACCACACGCTGAGAGCGGGTGTCAGCTACAGCTCGATCAGACTGACGACGCAGGACACCAGTTCCGACCTCAACAACGCCGTCTACACCTATGCCGTGCTGCCGACGGGTGTGTCGCCGACACCGATCGAGGTCCAATTCCCGGCGCTCACTCCTGGTGTGTCGTCTGCCAGCGTCACCACGACGGACAAGCAATATAGCGCCTACGTCCAGGACGACTGGAACGTTAACCGACACCTGACCTTCAATCTCGGGCTGCGGTGGGACCACGAGGTGGTGCCCGCATTCCTGAACTTCAAAACGCCTGACTTCATCGTCGCCGGGATCAATAGCCCGACCTTTGCGGGCACGACTGAAACTTTCGCCGAAGCCGTCGCCAAAGGGTTCGGTCCGAATCCGGGTTACGACATCAACGACTACATCAGTAACGGCCACAACCGTAAGGCGCCCAACAATTTCTCACCGCGCCTGGGCTTCTCCTACGACATCAACGGCGACAATCGCCACGTGATCTTCGGCGGCTATGGCCGCGCGTACAACCGCAACCAGTTCTCGATCTTGTCGCTCGAAGTGACCAAGATCGCCTTGAACAACAATCCGCAGGTCTATTTCCCGTCGCCGCAGACGCAGGATTCGTTCGGGCCGTGCGCCACGGCAGCCGACATCAATCCAAACAACCACTGCTATGAGTTCAATCCCGCATATTTGACGCCGGAGGGCCTGGCGGGCCTGCAGATCGCCCCGAACTCACGTGAGGCCGACCTCCTCAACAACCATCTGAAGACTCCATATTCCGATCAGTTCAGCTTCGGCATGCGCAACAAGATCGGCGACTGGAACACGCAGGCCACCGTGTCGCTGATCAAGAGCTATGACTCGATCATCGGCCGGTTCGGTAACCGCTATGCGAACGGTGCCTATTTCGAGAACGGCTCGCAGTGGGGCGCGCAGGGCATACCCGGCGTGGGCACTGCCATCCTGTGGGACAATGGCGGCAAGGATCGCGACTTCCAGGTCGGCCTGGCGGCGCAAAAGCCGTACACCGTGCAGTCGGGCTGGAGCGCGACGATCGCCTACACCTTCTCGGCGGCAAAGCAGAACAACGTCGCCGGCGGAGCGAACCCTTATTCGATCGCGAACAACCAGTATCTCTTCGACCTGCCTTATGCTCGCGACTATCCGATGATACGGGCGACAGCAGTGCCTCGGCATCGCCTGGTCGCAACCTTCAGCCGCGACATGTTCTGGGGCATTTCCATGGCGAGCAAGCTGGAGCTGGCTACGCCCCCGGCAGCTGCCCGAATTTACTGTTGCACGCCGGAGTTCAACCAATTCGGCAACCCGCTACTGTTCCTCAGCAAGGCGCCGCATAAATTCCTCGGCTACAAGGACCTCGATCTCCAGTTCACGAAGAACTTTTCTTTCGCCCGCGTGGCTGATGCCTACGCGCGCATCGACATTCTGAACGTGTTCAACTGGAAGAATTACGATCCTGGCGCGATCTACTTCGATGGGCCGCCAAGCGCCCCGGCACGGTACGACAGGAACACGTTCACCGGCGTGCCGCTGACCGTCAAGCTGTCCGCGGGAGTCAAGTTCGGTGAGGCCGCGCCACCCCCGCCGCCTCCGGTGGCTGAAGTACCGCCGCCACCGCCGCCTCCTCCACCATCGCAGACTTGTCCGGATGGATCGGTCGTTGCAGCTGGCGCGGCCTGCCCGGTCCCGCCGCCGCCGCCCCCGCCGCCGCCACCGGCTCCGACCGAGCGTGGTGAGCGCGGTTCATAAGACAGGTTAAACCTGATTTTCGAAGGGGCGGCGCGAGACGTCGCCCCTTTCATTTCGGGCGAATGCGCATGCGGCCCGCGGGCGACTCAGAGCGACGAAAGCGCGCTGGTTCTTCCGATAAATTGCCGGCGCTGGGCTATATTCTTGCTCCCCTCGCCTTTATCGAATCCGCATGACGCGAAGGAACATGGAAGCGCCCGTTCGATCCATTGCCATCATCGGCGGCGGAACGGCGGGATGGATGAGCGCCGCCGCAATCTCCAAGGCTTTCGGCCGGAAGATCGACGTCATCCTGGTTGAATCGGAAGAGATCGGGACCATCGGCGTCGGCGAAGCGACCGTCCCTCACCTATCCGTCTTCAACCGGTTGATCGAGCTCGATGAAGCGGAATTCGTTCGCGGAGTGCAAGGCACCTTCAAGCTGGGCATCCAGTTCAACAATTGGGGAAAGATCGGCGACAGCTACATCCACGGTTTTGGAGTTATCGGCCGCGACCTCGGGTTGATGCCTTTCCACCAATATTGGCTCAAAGCGCACGGCGAAGGCAAAGCGAAGGACATCGGTCGTTATTCGCTGAACACGGTCGCTGCGCCGCTTGGAAAGTTCATGGCGCCGCCGAGCGATGCGCCGCCCAATTCTCCCTTGGCGGAAATCGCCTACGCCTATCATTTCGACGCAGGCCTCTATGCGCGGATCTTGCGCAAGCGCGCGGAAACCCAGGGCACCAGGCGCATCGAGGGCAAGGTTGTCGCGGTCAAGCAGAACGGCGAGAGCGGCTTCGTCGAAAGCGTCGAGCTGGAGAGCGGACAGGTCGTCAGTGCCGACCTGTTCCTCGATTGCTCAGGTTTCCGCTCGCTGCTGATCGGGGGCACGCTGGGCGTCGAGTTCGATGATTGGACGCATTGGCTTCCGTGCGATCGAGCCCTGGTGGCCCCGTGCGAGAAGGTCGGACCACCGACTCCGTACACCCGCTCGACGGCCCACAAGGCGGGGTGGCAATTCCGCATTCCGCTCCAGCATCGGACGGGGAACGGCCACGTCTACAGCAGCCAATTCAGCAGCGACGACGAAGCTGCGGACATCCTGCTCAGCACACTCGATGGCCCCGCGCTCGGCGATCCCAAGCTGCTGAAGTTCAGAACCGGAATGCGCCGCAAGCTGTGGGACCGCAACGTCATCGCGATCGGCCTCGCCGGCGGATTTCTCGAACCTCTGGAATCGACTGCGATCTATTTGATCCAGGCGGGCATCAACCGCTTGATGAGCCTGTTCCCGACCGCGGACTGCGAGCAGGTGCTGCAGGATGCCTATAACGAGCAGTCCGCCTTCGAATATGAGCGGATCCGGGACTTCCTTATCCTGCATTATCACGCGACCCAGCGCGACGACACGGAGTTCTGGAATTACGTCAGGACGATGAGCGTCCCTGACGCTCTGAAATCCTATATCGACCTGTTCGCCGCCAACGGTCAGTTCTTCCGCAACGGCAATGAATTGTTCGGGCTCACGAGCTGGGTGCAGGTGATGCTCGGCCAGGGCATTGTCCCGCGCACCTATCATCCGGCAGTCGATTGGGTTTCAGACGAGGACATGCTCGCGCTGGTCAACCATGTCGAAGACGTGGTCGCATCGAACGTCACTCTGATGCCGCAGCACGAGGACTTCATCCAACGCTGTTGCGCCGCGAAAGCGTTGGCGAATGCCTAAGCTATCCGCCATCGGACTCGCGTCAGCCCTGCTCGCTTCTTCGGCGTTCGCGCAGCAGCACACCTACATCAACCCGCTCGACGTCGATTACCGCTACAATTTCGAGCAGATCAACAACGGCGTCTCCTACCGGACCGCCGCCGATCCCGCGGTCGTCAACCACAAGGGCACCTATTACCTCTTCCTGACGCTCGCCGACGGCTATTGGCGCTCGACCGACCTTATGCACTGGACGTTCGTCACTCCGACGAAGTGGCCGATGCAGAGCATCGTCGCGCCGGCGGCCTGGTCCGATGGGGAGCGGATCATCCTCGAGCCGTCGATGATGGAGCCCGGCACCATTCTTTCGACGAGCGACCCGGATTCGGGGAAAATGGATTATTGGGTCCGAAGGATGCCCGACATGCCGGGCCAGGTCGACAAGCCGCCCGAGGAAATGAAGCCCGGCGAAGTGCCGCCTGGCCCGTGGGACCCGGCGCTGTTCAAGGACGGCGACGGGCAATGGTACCTCTATTGGGGCTCGTCGAACGTCTTCCCGATGTACGGCCAGAAGGTCGCCTTCCACGACGGCAAGGAGACGTACGAGACGCGCGCCGAGCCGATGCTGTCGCTTCACCCGGACGTGCACGGGTGGGAGCGTTTCGGACAGGATCATTGCGCCTGCTGGATGCCGGGCAAGCCGAGCCCCTCCTACATGGAGGGGGCGTGGATGACGAAGCACGGCGGCACCTACTACCTCCAGTACGGAGCGCCGGGAACCGAGTTCAACGTCTACGCGAACGGCGTCTACACCTCGGACAAGCCGCTCGGGCCGTTCACCTACGCGCCGTACAATCCGGTCGCTTACCGTCCCGGCGGCTTTGCCGAAGGCGCGGGTCACGGTTCGACCTTCGAGGACGATCACGGCAATTGGTGGAACACCGGCACGAGCTGGATCGGATACAATTGGGGAATGGAACGCCGGATCGTCATGTATCCGGTCAAATTCTATGCCGATGGGCAGATGGCCGCCTCAACGCGGTTCGGCGATTTCCCGCATTACGTGCCGAGCGGCAAATTCGACGACCCCGGCAGCCTGTTCACCGGCTGGATGCTGCTTAGCTACCGCAAGCCGGTGGCCGCTTCCTCGACCCGAAAAGGCTTCGGCACGGCGGCGGTCACCGACGAGGACCCGCGCAGCTTCTGGGTGGCGGCCGAGAACCGGCCGGGAGAAACGCTAACGGTCGATCTGGGCAAGCTCGA
>Ga0070683_100005162_pt1 | contig 10863 bp, 20 predicted proteins | sample KBSC713LmetaG_FD_64662 | JGI IMG/M metagenome (GOLD analysis project Ga0070683, IMG submission 64662) | Corn rhizosphere microbial communities from Kellogg Biological Station, Michigan, USA - KBS C7.1-3L metaG | ecosystem: Host-associated > Plants > Roots > Rhizosphere ...
GTTCATGTTGCCGGTGTACTGGTTGTTGTACGGACTCTGCGCGTCGATCGATCCGCTGCCACCGTTCGGCATGTATCCCATGAACGCCTGCGCGTTGCGCTGGCTCTGATCGAGGAGGCTGTTGTTGTACTGCGTGACGCCGGAGCCGAGTCCCAAGAGGGCCAGAAGGTTGCCGAAGTCGGACTGCTGCCCCTGCTGCGCCAGTTGATCTTCACCAAGTCGGTAGCTCATGCCGGCATTTGCCCGTGAGGCATTGGCCGACTGTGCGGCCGAGTTCATCTGCGCCTGCCCGCCAATCAGCTGCTGCGCGATGCCCGAATTCCCACCCAGAAGCTGGTTCATGATCGAGGCATTGCCGCCAAGCTGCTGGTTCGCAAAGCTCGTATTGGCGCCAAGAAGCTGGCCCGCGAGCTGGCTTGCGAGTTGGGACTGGCTCAAGCCTTGCCCGAACCCTTGCGCCTGCGCCGCCAGGCCCTGCTGCTGCGCCTGCGCCCTTGCCTGACTCGTGGCGTCGTTCTGCTGCTGGGTCATCGCCTGCTGCGCCTGCTGGTAGGCCTGCGAGCCCGGCGTGATGCCCTGATTGATCATCTGCTGCTGGAACGCCGCGTTCTGCTGGTCCATCTGCGGCTGCAGCTCGCGCATCGACTGCGCGTAGGCTTGGTCCGCATAGGGCTGGACGTTCGAATAAAGGTCGCTTGCGCTGGTCGGGTTGACCTGCGTCGGGTTGGCGCCGCCGTTGAGGTAGTTCTGGAAGGTCGAGAAGAAGTCCGTATTGGGACCGCCGCCCAAGCCCTGCCAGCCCGCCGCGTTCACGCCGCCAGACCCCATCCAATTTGCCCAAGGCGACATGCCGGTCGGACCGACGTTCATGCCGACGTTGCCGAGATAGCCCGGCATTTGGGTCGGATCGCCGTTCTGCTGGGGCTGCGGCGGCGTCTGCGCGGGAGGCGCTGCCTGGGCGGGTGTCTGCCCCGGATTAGCGGCAGCAGCGGCAGCCGCCTGATCGCGCTGGTTCTGTACGGCCCACGGGATTTGAACTGGCATCTTAGAACCCCCACGTCAGCGGCTGCTGCGTACCGGGCTGCTGATAGTTGAGATTCGGCATGCCCATGGGCGTGTTCTGCCCCTGCAGGGCGCTCATCGCGCCGAGCGTGCCCTGCGGGATGCCGCCGGAGGGGGCGCCCATGCCCATGAGGCCGTCCATGCTGCCCATCTGCCCACCCTGCGCGCCCGGACTGCCTTGCAGGTTGACCTGATCGAGCGGGCTCGGGCCGCTTGGCGTGCCCATGCCCGTGGGAGGGGGCGCTGCGCCACCCTTCGACATGTTCGTATTGAGTGCCCCACCACCGCCGTGCGGGAAGTTCGCCTGCCCGGGGATGGTCGGATTGTTGGCGTTGCCGCTGCCAAGCCCGTAGCGAGCACCAACGCGGCCGAGGATGGCACTCGCCAGCTGGCTCATGCCCTCGGGCACCTGCATCTCCTGACGCGGCGTCTGGGCGCTGGTGATGGCCTGATTCATCATCGCCTGCATCTGCGGCGACATGGACTGGGTCAGGGTGTCGCGTCCGCTCGCGTCCCGCGCCCATGAGGCGGTGCCGAACGGGTTAGAGGCATTGAAGTGGTTTGCGTTTTCCTGCGCCTGAATGACGGTATTCGGATCAGGGGCTTTCGGGGGGCTGCCGGCAGAGGCCATAGAAGTCGTCTCGCAAGAGTCCAAATACGAGGGCATCGACGTCACCAAAACCTTGACGGAGACGCCCCTCTTCTTTGAAACCAATGCGTGCTGCGAGCTTGATCGACTTCTCGTTGTCGGCCCGGATGCGGGCGGTACAACGGCGGCAGTTCGATTGTTCGAACACGTACACAAAAACCGCGCGAATGAGTGCCATCGCGCTTTTGAGTCCCTTCCCTTCCGTGGCAACCGTCAGTTCGATGTCCGTGTCTGGACGGTAGTTCGAAAATGCTACAGCTGTCTGTAATTTACCACATGCGGCCGTCGCCATGAACGTGGCTTCGGGGTGCAATTTGAGGCCAACGCGCTCTTCCAGCCATGGGCGAATGCGGTCGGCGTCATAGGTGATCACGTCGCCGGTTTCTGGAATGGAACCACGGTTGGATTGGCGGTCGGGTGCGGACTTGCCGCTTGATGCGCGACCTGTTGCGCCTCGGCAGCGGTCAGGACCTGCGTGTGCTCGGTGTCAGCCTGCGTCTTGGCGTTGTCCACCTGCGCCTTGCCGGCCTTGATCGCCGTCTCGACGTTCGCGCGCTGTTCCTGACCCGCATTGATCGCCTGCAGCGCCTTGGCCTGCGCCTGATTCTGCTTGACGAGGTTCTGCATCTGCTGCTGCAGCTGCTGGATCGTCTGCTGCTGCGTCGAAAGCTGCTGCATCGTCCCCGGCAAGTTGTTGATGGTGTCCTCGATCTGCCGGCCGGACTTGTAGGTGTTGACGACGAAGAGGAGCAGCTCCTTGCCAAGATCGGCCGGAATCTGGTTCTGCTGCATCATCGGGCCGATCTCCTTGAGATAGCCCGTCACGGCCTGCAGCATCGTGGTGCGTTCCTGCTGCACCGCTGCCGTGTCCTGCACCACGGTCGAGTCGGACTCGACATCGATTGCATAGCAACGGCCAACATCGGACTGGAGCACCGCAAGCTCAGCGGGACCGAGCTGGATGCCGGTCATCTTGAAGAGAACGTCCGGCTTAAAGGTCGCGATGATGTCCGACATGATGCGGAACACGTCGCGGAAGAAGAGCGCGACGATGCGGATGCGCTGACCGACGCGGATATCGGCCCACTGCTGCTTGATGCCTTCGGCGGTTGCGGTCGTCTGCGGGTTCGAGTCCCCGCGCTGGATGTCGGCAACACCGTAGGACTTCCAAATCTTGTCTTCGAGGTCCGCCAGCTGCTGCATCAGCACCTGGATCGTGCCGACCTTGCCGGTATTGTCCTCGATGCAGACGATTGCCTCGTAACCTGCGTTACGTGCCCCCGGATTGATCGCATTGATGCGCGCCGAGAGGTTCTCGATCGGCACGAGCGTGCCATCGTCGCTGGTCATCAGCGAAGCCAGCTCACCGAACGCCGAGTCATAGAACCCGGTGTATTTGACCTGCCGCGTCAGCGAGTCAATACGCCCATAAATCTCATTCGCGGTTACAAACAGGTTTTCACACTTCGCGTAGTCAGGCTGCGGGAGCAGATCGTCGCCCTTGATGTTGAGCATCATTGGCTTCGGGCACGGGAAGAAGTCCTTGAGCTTCAGCGGGTCCGGCCTGATCTCGAGCGCCTCGTCGTGGTTCGGGCAGACGTAGATCACCTCGCGGGTGGTCTTGTCCCAAATCTCGAACACATGGAACTGGCGCTCGTACTTTTCTGATTCCGGCTTCTGGTCATCAAGCCCCGAGCCGCCATTGCGATTGCCGCGACGTGTCGAGCCGCCGGGATTCGAGAGCGTGATGCCCCACTCGTCCTCGATCTCATCGGCCGTCATCAGGTGGTCGAAGGCCACCCATGTCACGTTCGTCCAGTGCTGCTGTGGCTCCCAGCGGAACTGTTTCTCGGCAAAGTGGCGAAGGCGCGGCGTCTGATCGGTGATGATCTTCTGCATGAGCGGCTTGGGCTTGCCGTCATCATCCATCACCGGATTGTCGTTCTCGTCCAGCTCCGGCAATGATTCGCCATCCGGGCCGATCGCGGGAACGTCCTGCGTCACCACGTCGATTTCGACCTTGGCTTGCCCGAGTCCCGTCACGAGCAGGTCATTCACCGCCGCGTGGCTATCGGCGTCAAAGGTCGTGCGGTCGATGACGTACTGGATCGCGCGTTCGAGCGTCTGCGCGATCTTGTTGTCGTCTACCTGCGGAACTGGCGGAGCTTGAGGCTGACCAGGAGCCGCGCCCATAGCGGCGGGTGGTTGACCGCGCTGAGGAGGCATAGCCGGTACTGCATTGCCTCCCTGCGCGCCCGGAGGAAGTCCGGCCAGTGCGCCATCTGCGCCGGGGAAGGCTTGGGGCTGGGGAGGGACGAGCGGCTGTAATCCGGGCTCATCGGGATTCCTCTTGCGCACGTCCGGCGTCGGGGGCTGGCTGAAGATGCGCCCATGCAGGACATTTACGATCGACCAGAACAGGGGATAGACCACCTTCTTGTTCTTGTCCACGCCATCGTCGGACGTGGATACCGCGAAGTATTCGGCGTTGGCGTCCTTCGCCATCTCGCGGAAGGCTTTGTGGGCCTTGTCCTCGTCATCGAGGCGAGGCAGCCACTTGTCCCGAGCTTCCTTCAGCTCGTTGTCGTCATCGGCCTTCTGTGGGGCGGGGCGGGCGGCCATCAGACGGGCTTGTAGGAGTCGTCGGTGGTGACTTTGACGATGCTGGTGTACATCTCCACCTCACCCAACGCAGCGGCCGTGTGAAGGGCTTTCTTGACCTCCATCGCCTGCTGCTGCGAGAGATCGTCGTGCTGATCGCCGAGCTTGAACTCGGCTTCGGCCCTTGCCCCACTTTTTAGCGGGATGCTCACTCGCACGCTGAATCGCTCGGTGATCATGCGACACCGCCCAGCGCATGCGTGAATAGTCGGCGATAACGCCACTCCAGATTCACACCGCGAAGCATCTCCGCCTGCATCACATCCGGCAGCGGCGGGTTGAACATGCGCCAGAACGTGTCCCATCGGCTCATCGCACCCCCCTTCGGTTGGCCTGAAAGTCGCGCACCAGTAGTGGTGCGGCGAAGTCTGGAACAGGCTGGGCTTGCTTGACAGAGGGCGCCCACGTCTGCGCAATGAAACGTCCGAACAGGCCACAGGTATCCACCGCATCGTCATAGGCGCCATTCGGAAAGCGCATGAGCTGATCAATGACCCGCTCGGCCCAGTCCGTCATCGGGAAGTGGACCTTACCGACGCTCGCCATGGCCTGAAAGCTGCGCGCCATTGTGGGCTTGTCGTGGGTCGATGGCAGCCACTCGCAGGCGACGTAGGTCTTCCGCTCGGTCATGCGCTTCTTGAGCCACGGCTCGACAGAACGGCGGATCGGGCCGCCCTCGCCGATGAACCACAACGGCTCAAACCGCTGCGACCTGTCCAGCAGCGCATCGACCCAGACATCGCTGGTCGTCTGGCCGTGCCACCAGTCCAGCGCATAGACGTTATCGGCCGAGTCAATGCCCCACACGGCCAGCTCCGTCTCGTCACCCTCGCCATCGCGCGTCGCGAAGTCGCCGGACATATAGATCGAGAGCTTCTCAGGGAGCTGCGAGTACCGCTTGAAGTATTCGCGCTTGAAGAACGTGCCTTCCTCGGCGGTCGGCTTCTGCTGGAACAGGCTGAGCCACGAGCGCGGGTTGAGCTTGTATTCGTCCCAGTGCCGCTTGGGGAACCACTCGGGCCATAGCGCGCCACCGATCGGCCGGCCCAGCGGGTCATCGGAGCGATCGGCGATCGCAGGCAGGCAGATGATGTTCCACACCCGCCCATCTCGACACAGAATCTTGCCGGACTCGCCGGCCCACTTCTCGGGCAGGATGCGGCCCGCAAGGTCCAGCATGTCCCACCGGGTCATCACGATGATGCGCCACGCGTTCGGCTTGAGGCGCGTCCTAGCATCGTCCTGATAGGCGTCCCAGACGGTCTGGCTATTGGTCGGGGATTCGGCCTCGCGCCTGCCCTTGGTCGGATCATCGATGATGAGGCCGTCGGCACGGTTGCCAGTGAGGCCGGACAGGATGCCGCCTGCCATGTATTCCGAGCCGTTGCCGAGCGCCCACTGCTCCGCCGCGCTCGATGACTTCGAGAGCGTCGTCTGCATGATCTGCTGGTAGCGATCGCTCGACACGATCTGCCGCGTGCGCCTGCCCATCTTCTTGGCAAGGTCGTCGGCGTAGCTCGCAAGGATGATCTGACTGCCGGGGCGGTTGCCGAGATACCAGCTCGGGCCGACCACGCTGCAGTAGGTGGACTTGGCCGAGCCCGGCGGCATGAAGATCATGGCGGCGCCGTCCGGCGTCTCCATGGTTTCCTGAATGGTGTTCATCAGCAGCCAGTGATGGGCTGCGATCGTGGATTCGACGGGCCTGAAGCAGCCTTCCTCGTCGTCCTCTGTTACAGGCCGGCCGGGGATGACGATCTCCTGCGCATAGTGCACCAACGACTTCCGCGCCCGCCGACGACGGAGCAATTCATCGGCAGCGAGCGCGGGGTTGTTCAGCATGGTCACGGAATCCTGAGAATCTTCAGGATCACATCCACCGTCGCCGCACTGCCATGCGCCACGCCACAGCGCAGATAAATCTGCCGGAGCGTGTTGTTGACGACCGTACCGCCCGTGCTGTCAGTCGACGCCACCGTGGCCGAGTTGACCTTGGCGCTGGTGGAGAGCGGCGTCAGGACACCCGTCGCAGGCGTGACCAGGGCCGTACCGCCCGCAGCAGGCGCGGTGTAGAGGCCGAGCGTGGCCGAGCTGGATGACAGGTCCACGCTGGCATTGGTGACCTTCATCACCTCCAGCTGGAACTTGCCGAACGGCACGAACACGGCCGTATCGCCGACGCTATTGACGTTGACACCCCGGACGCAGAGCGTCTGGTTGGTGCTCGAATAGGAAGCCATTGCAGTGCTCCCTTAGTCGAGTGATTCCAACTCGAACGCCACCGATACCGTAGCCGCAGCACCGTGCGCGACGCCGACGCGGATGTAGATGCCGAACTGGTTCGGGTTCGTAGTCGTCGGGCCCGCGGTCGGCTTCAGATAGTCAGCCGAGGCGGCAATCGTGCGATCGGTGAACTTGGTTGCAGCCGTGAGGCCCGTGGCCGTCGCAGGCGTGACGATGGCGGTGCCGCCCGCTGCCGCTGCCGTGTATGCACCGATCGTCGCGGAGCTGGCTGCGAGCGTCGTGCTGACATCGAACAGCGTCATGCGGCGAACGATGAACTTGTTGCAGGGGACGGGGACGAACGTATCACCCACCGTGTTGAGGTCCACCAGCGTATTCAGCGTGGTAGGACCGGGCTGCTCGTTACGAAGTGACATGGTACTGATCCTCTGTGTTTGGAGTTTGTGTTGCGAGGGTCACTGAACCGTCTGGCCGTCAGTGTCGGCATCGTGCGCAGCGTGTTGTGTCGCTATGCGCAGCAATTCTTCATCGGTGAGGTCACGCAGCGTGCGCGTCAGGTTGAGATCACCCGACATGTCCACCTGCTGCACGGGCTTGCCGTCGAGGCGGTTGCCGATCTCGGTCACGGCCCATGCCTGCCCATCCATGGCGCACTCATAGACCTTCTCGGCCAGCAGGCGCAGTTTCTCGGGGTTCTGCTTGGTGTGGCGGCGGATCGCAGCAGCCCAGTCGCGCTGTTCTTTCGCTGCGTTCTGATTGCCTTTGGGTGCGCCCATTGAAATCTAACCTAAATGTATGACGTGTCTTACAGTTGCTGCACCGCGTCAACCACCATACTGGTTGTTGCGCGCCCGATATCGCTGATTTGGATCGCCACTGCCGAAAATGGCCGGCGAGCCGCCCACCATCATGTTGCTGACCCCGTAGTTGCCGATGCCAGGACCTACGTTGGCTGTGCCATCGCGATAATCGGACTGAATCTGCTGATGCGTGCGCTGGCCGTTGTCGAACAACCCACCCGTCTGCGTGCCGGGCTGGCCGGGGCCGGCGCTGATGCTGTTCAGGATGTCGTTGACGAAGCTGGACGGCTGGCTCGGGGCGTGACCGCTGGTCATGTCCTGCAGGTTCCAGTTCTGGCTGTTGTAGCCACCGGAGTAGCTAGGCCCACCCATGCCACCACTCGGGGCCTGCATCGTCGCCTGCTCGCCATAGGGGTTGCTGCGATCGTAGGCGCCCAATGGCCCATTGAGCGGCTTGTTCATGGCGTTGTTGGTATCGAGCTGGCTCTGGTCGCGCGTCAGGTTCTGGAACGTGTTGGCGCTGTTGTTGAACTGGTTGTTGTTGAACCGGTCGAATGCTGCGTTGGCGAGAAGACCGCCGCCCGGCACGAATGCCCCGAATGCAGTGCTCGCGATGTTCTGGAACGGATGCGCCTGCCAGCTGGAGATGCGGTTGCGCAGGAAGTCCATCGAGCCAGAGCTGCCACTGCGATCGAAGAGGCCCATGTCAGCGTCCCCGGGCCTTGGCGCGGCGCTGTTCGCTGAGAGCGATTGCGATGGCCTGCTTCTGGGGCTTGCCCGCCTTGCGCTCGGCCTTGATGTTCTGGCCTACCGCTTTCTTGCTCGATGACTTGACGAGGGGCATGGGTGCGTCTCCAGCTTGTACGTGATGCGCTTGGGTTCTCGGGGCTGCAACCAACGCGGTAATGGGGTTTCAGGTGAGTCTGGGAATACCGGCACCGAATACGCCACACGCTGAAGCAGTAGCCGCCTTGGTGACGCCATAGGTCACGCCTCCCGGCAGCACCACGGCGGGGACGGTGGCCGTCAGGCTCACGGCCGTGCCGCCCGGATTGACCATCGGCACGTAGCTGCCGTTGACCTTGACGAAGACAGTCGCGGTTTCCGTGGTCGCGAGCGCATCGGCCACGAGGATCACGGTGCCGAAGACCGTCGCATCATAGTCGGCCTTGGTCGCAACCGCACCAGTGCCGGGCGGGATGATCTGGGCGAAGGCCATTACGGCGCGGTTCCACCGAGCTGGGTCGTGACGGCATTCACGGCCGCTGTATTGGCTGCGATCGCGTCCACTTCCGGCTGGAAGTCATGCGGCGGCGTGACCGTGCCGGCGGCTGCGGTGAGCGCGTTGACGGCGGCGGTGTTCGAGGTAATGGCGGATTGGAGGTCCTGCAGGGTTGCCACGAGCTTTCTCCCGATGTGGGCTAGTCGAAACAGCGGCAGCGCAATGATCGATGCCGCGATGATCAGAGAAAAACCAACAATCACCTACCGCCCCACAGGATCGCGAGGCACGTTACCCAGTAGGCACAGTAGAAGAAAAACGTGCTCGTCATCGGATTCTCTTTAACGATGGCGAGAATAATCCCGACCAGGCCAAGTACCAGGACGATCCAGAAAAGCGTTACCGAGATCGTAATCATCACGCCCCCTGAAGCGCCGCGTCTGCCGCCTCGTCGCCCGCGAGCAGCGCATCGAGCGTCGCCTGATCGATCGGCTGATTCGCCGCGAGGGCGGCCTTGATCGAGGCGATGAACGGGGCGTTGCGGGCGTCGTTGGCCTTGGCAGCGAGGAACTGGCCGAGGATGAGCTGCAGGAGCTGTTCGATCAGGATCGGGTTCATCACTTGGCCCTCAGGTTCTGCGGAATCTGGCCTACGAAGCTCTGCAGGAAGATCAGCGCCGCATTGAGGTCGGCAATGGCCTTGTCGATGCCGGAGCCGACACCGGGCTGCGCCTTCAGGGCGTCGTGTGCGGCCTTGAGCGCCGCTTTCGCCTTGGTGCTGGCCTGCTTCAGGCCCGTGATCAGGGACTCGCTACAGCCCGGCGTAGACGGAATGGCGTGGCACTGCGTGACGTAGGCGGTCGCGTTGGTCGCGGCGTCCTGATAGGTCAGGTCCGCATCGGACACAGCGGCGCTGGCGTTGAACGAGCCATCCGCGTTGGTAGGCTTTGGCAGCGGGGTCGTGCAGCCGACGACGAGAGCCAGCGTGGCGATGAGTGCAACGAGTCTTTTCATGCGGAACTCCAGTTGCTTGCGGGAGAATATCACGGTTTTACTGCGGTGGCGTGATGGAGTCCTGTTGCGTGATGCGCCCGAGCAGCACGCCGATTGCGGTGGCAATGCCGCTGAGCCAGTCCCACCCGGCAATGATGTTGTCCACCGGCAGGTGGTCCTTGATGAAGCCCGGCGCCGTCGAGAGGCCGTGGATCAGGAGGCCGAGCGCGGCGAACAGGAATGCGATCCAGATCGCGGCGCTGCGCGTGGCAACTGTCTTAGCGTTGGGGACGAGGTTCATGCCGGCGGCTGCGGGTTGGTCGCCTGCGCATCGCACGAGGCGACGAACGCCTCGAACATGGCTGAGGTGTGGTCGATCTGGGCCTGCGTCCAGTTGTTGACCTGAGCGAGCTGGTTGAGCTTGTCGATGCGGTTCTTGGCCGAGCCCGAACCGCCGATGATCACGGTACTCACGGTTTCTTCTCCTGGCTGAGTTGCTGTTTCATGGCCGACAGGTCGCGTCCGTAGACGCCCTGCCATGCCTTCAAATCATGGATATCGGGGAGGATCACAATCGCGAGCGCGATGACCATCAGCGTCGTGAAGAGGCAGGCAGTGACGGCGACGGCGCCCCACGGCCCCATGCCGGCCTGCGTGTGCGTGACGGTAATGGCATTCTGGCCGCGCGCCTGTGAATCAAGGAGGGCATCGATCCGGTCAACGAGGGCGTCAACCTTGGAGGTGTAGGTGAGCAGTGTGTCATCAGGGCCCACTTCGCACTCTGCCGTTGGCCGGCTTCACGAGGTGGGGCTCCAGCCGGTCGATCCGGAGCGTCAGGCGGTCCAGTGCGTTGATCAGGTTCTTCACGATCTCGTCATGCCGCTCGAAGCGACGCGCGAGGAGTTCATGGTCGGACCGGACTGCACGCACCTCGTTGATGATCTCACCGGATACCTCCTTGGGCGATTTCATCATCCCGAACAGCTGCACCACGCCGTGGCCGACGATAGCGAGGATGATGCCGACAAGGAGCTGTTCCTGGGTCATTGTTGTACTGTTAAGTATTCGTGATTAAGCTATGTCGTTATGACGCTGCAGCCAGCCATCCGGCATCGGTCCGTCCGGGGCCAGAAAGAGATCGCGTTCCGTGGCGCGGCGGATGCGAAGGCCGCGCGGGTGCGCGTGGCCAGCGCGTGTCCACTGCTCGAACTGATCAGCGGCGCCCAGCATGTC
>Ga0070683_100005165_pt1 | contig 10859 bp, 11 predicted proteins | sample KBSC713LmetaG_FD_64662 | JGI IMG/M metagenome (GOLD analysis project Ga0070683, IMG submission 64662) | Corn rhizosphere microbial communities from Kellogg Biological Station, Michigan, USA - KBS C7.1-3L metaG | ecosystem: Host-associated > Plants > Roots > Rhizosphere ...
ACCTCGTCCGCGATCGCTTACATCGTGTTCGCATTCGCGGGATCGATCTGGCTCCTCCTTCTCTCGCGCGTCGTGCAGGGCGCCGGCGGTGGAACGGTGGGAGTGATCCAGGCCTACGTCGCGGACTCCATCGAGCAGAAGAACCGCGCCAAGGCGCTCGGCTGGCTGTCGGCCGCGACGAACGTCGGCGTCGCCATCGGCCCCGTCATCGGCTCGGTTGCGCTCCTAAAGTTCGGATCCCACGGTCCCGGGCTCACCGCCGCTTCGCTTTGCATCGTCAACATCCTTTTCGCGTGGACATATCTCAAGGAATCGCGCGTCGTCGAGGAAACCGCCGAGAAGAAGCCGCGTGCGTCGAGGGACGCGATCGCCCGCGTGGTGACGCATTGGAGCGAGCCGGCGCCGCGATTGATTTGGGTATATGCGATCGCGATGGGCGCGTTTTCGGGAATGAACGCCGTGCTGGCCCTCTTTCTCAACGACAATTTTCGCGTGGACAAGAACCACATCTGGATCTTCTTTACATACGTCGGCGCGATATCCGTCGTCACGCGCGCGGGAATACTCGGAAGAATGGTGGACAAATTCGGCGAGGCGCGGCTGTCGCGCGGCGGCCTCATCATGCTGGCGCTCGGCCTGGCCGGCATGCCGCTCGCGCCGAATTTTTTCTTTCTCGCCATCGCCATCGCGCTCGTTCCGCTCGGCACCGCGTTCACTTTTCCCTGCGTGACCTCGATGCTGTCGCGGCACATCTCGAGCCGAGAGCGCGGACTGTATATGGGAGTGCAGCAGACGTTCGGCGGGATCGGCCGCGTCACCATTCCGCTCTGGGCGGGCTACTCCTACGACCGCTTCGGTCACAGCATTCCGCTTTTCACTTCCGCGGCTCTGGTGGCGCTCGCGATGTTGATCGGTATGGGAGTGGACGACGGACGCGGAAGAGAGTCGACGCCTGACCCGGGCGCGGCAGCGGTAGCGGCGTGACGAAAACGGCGATCCGCCTCCTCCAGGCAGGCGTCGTCATCGTGATGCTGGCCGCGCTTCCCTACAAGATTTTCGAGCTGGACCGCTACTTCGTTCCCAAGGAGCTCATTCTCAACGTCGTGGCGCTCGTCCTCGCCTTGACGATGGTGTTGCGCGCGAGAGAGATGAAGATCGATCTCGCCGACAAGCTCCTCGCGCTCTTTCTCGTCTGGAGCTTTCTCTCGGCCCTCTTCGCGACAAATCATTGGCTGGCGCAGCGCGCGCTCGGACTCAGCATCGCGAGCGCGATGGTGTTCTGGTCCTCGAGGCGAATCGGCGCCGACGGCGGATACAGATCCATCCTCGTCGCCGCCGCGGTGGCCACCGTCGTCGTGTCGGTTACCTGCCTCGCGCAGACTTACGGATTGCAGTCGGAATACTTCACGCTCAATCGCGCGCCGGGTGGAACGCTCGGCAATCGCAACTTCATCGCCCACATCGCCGCGATCGGACTTCCGTCCCTCGCCTACTGCACGGTGACGTCCCGCAGATCGTTCGGCGCGCTCCTCGGGTCACTTGGCGCGGCGGTCGTCGCGGGCGCGTTGGTTCTTTCGCGATCGAGAGCGGCGTGGCTCGCGGTCGCCGCGTCCATCGTCGTCATTCTGATTCCGCTATTCGTCTCGCGGAAGTATTGGCCGCACGGTCAGGTCGGCGGCCGTCTGGCACGCTTTCTTCTCGCGCTCTTCCTCGGCGGAGCGATTGCGGGAGTGATGCCGAACACGCTCAACTGGAACAGCGATTCGCCGTATCTCGATTCCGCGCGCGGAATGGTCGATTACTCGAAGGGCAGCGGCAAGGGTCGGGTCGCGCAGTACGAGAACTCCCTGAAGATGTCGGCCGCAAATCCGATCTTCGGCGTCGGACCCGGAAATTGGCCGGTGCGGTACACCGAATTCGCGCCCTCAAATGACCGCTCTCTCGCCAGCGACGGAATGACCGCTAACCCGTGGCCGAGCAGTGATTGGGCGGCGTTCGTCTCTGAAAGAGGATTCGTGGCGGCGATCGCGCTGCTCGGTGTTTTCGTCGTGCTCTTCTTCGGAGCGTTCAGAAGATGGGCGGACTTTGGTGATGGAGACGTCGTGCTCGTGAAGCTCGTCCTCATCGGGACGATCGTTGCAACCGGGGTAGTGAGCGCGTTCGACGTCGCGCTGCTGCTTGCGGCGCCCGCGTTTCTCATCTGGAGCATTGTTGGCGCGACGAGCGGCGCGCGCAGGATGGGAGACGACGTCGTTCGCGGCGGACGCTGGTGGTCTGTGGCGTCGGCGATCGCGGCGATTTTGCTCGTTGTATCGGTGGCTCGCAGCGCGACGCAAGTCGTGGCGATGTCGACGGTTGGGTACGGTACGCACACCGCCGACTGGGTGCACGCCGCGGTGTGGGATCCGGGCAGCTATCGCATCAACGTGCGCGCGGCGGAGCTGTACGTGAGCCGTGGAAAGTGCGCGACGGCGAAGCCCTACGCGAAGCGAGCCGTTGGATTGTTTCCTAACTCGCCGAAGGCGAAACGGCTGGCGAGAAGCTGCGGCTGACCAATGTTCACGAAGTGCATTTTCTGCCACAACGATCTAGGCGCGAATGAGATTATTGAGCGCTTTCCGATCGGACGGCGCCTTGCTTTTGACGAAGCGAAGGGGCGTCTATGGGTGGTGTGTACGTCTTGCTCCCGATGGAACCTCACGCCAATCGAAGAGCGATGGGAAGCGATCGAAGATTGTGAGAGGCGGTTTCGCACCACGCATCTTCGCCTTTCGACCGATCACATCGGGTTGGCGAGGCTTTCAGAAGGGCTTGAGCTCGTGCGCGTGGGAAAACCGCAGCGTCCGGAAATGGCGGCGTGGCGCTACGGTGCGAAATTCCGCGCGAGAAGAATCAAGGCGCTCGCCTGGCAGGGGGCTTCCTACGCCGCATTAGCCGCAATTGTCGCGATCAATCCGACGCAACTCGTTCAGTTCGGAGTCCAGGTGGCGACCGGAAATTTTGGAAGCCGACGTCGGCCGCCAGTTTCCTGGGGACAACCGATAGTCGCGCGTTTCAGTGGTGAGGACGGCACCGAGTACCTGCTCAAGAAGGACCAGGCTGCACGCGTCGTGCTTTTGCCCGCTGGCGGTGATGAAGGCTGGGGGATTCTCGTGCGACATGGCTCAGGACGCTTCACGGACAACTTCCGTTGGGGTGAACGCCGTTTCACTCACCAAACCGCGCTCCGCGGCGATCGCGCATCCGCCCTGATCAAGAATATCCTGCCCGTCGTGAATTACGCAGGCGCGAAAGATGTAGAAGTGAAGGAAGCTCTCGGATTTCTCGATAAGTACTCAACAGCGACATCGCTGTTCAATCACGCGGCCGGCATCGCCTCCAAGATCGGGTGGAAAGACGAGAGCGACCGCGGTGATCTGGCGAACCTGAACCCGGAGCACCGCCTCGCTCTGGAGATGGTCGCCAACGAAGAAACCGAGCGCCGTTCGCTCGAGGGAGAACTGCAACTTCTCGAGGATGCGTGGCGCGAGGCGGAGGAGATCGCGGCGATTTCCGACAATTTATTCCTGCCCAAAGACGTCGCTTCCCTCTTCAACAAAATGAAGACGCGCAAACCAGGTACCTAGAGATGAGCTAGACCACCCTCTCCTCAAACCCGCGCGCCGCGAACGTCATTCCAAGCACGAGTAGAATGAGAAGGACGCTGTAGGCGGCTGCCGTTCCGAACGCGAGCGCCCGCAGCTGCGCAAGAATTTCCATCGAGATCGGCCGGTTCGCGTGAGTGAACAGCACTACGCTCGCAACGAATTCTCCGACGGCGGTAACTGCGGCGAGCAATCCACCCGCCACCAATCCCGGCTTCGCCGGGTGTTTTCGTCGTTCTCTTCTTCGGGGCGTTCAAGAGGCGATACTGTCTGACGGAAGTGAACCTTCCTCGAGCCGCGCAATTAGGGCAAGCAGTCCCGCCGCCTCCCAGGATCGATTTCGTTTCTTTTCTGAGAGCGGCTTCAGAACCCCAGCAGTAACCAGTTGCTCAATGCCGTCGTAAACAGCCGCTTTGGCGCGACTTGTCGCCGCAGCCGCGACAGGGGCGGATATCATCGGGTGCGCTGGAAGGACGTCGATCAGAGTCCACGCAGCCGCGCCGGCTCGCGGAGCGTTAGGAGTGGCAGCAAGCTGGGACCGCCACAGAGCCTGGAGCTCGCGGACAGCCTTGAGATACGCTGATGCCAGACGAGTTGCCTGCCATGTCGCGTCAGCGAATTGCTCTACCCACGGTACTAGATTGGCGCCACGAAAAGTAGTGAGACCATCGATATACCGTGCTCGCGCGCCGGCGAAAATAACACTGATCGGCGGGATAAACCGCGGGGCAAGATTTCTGCGCCGAAGGATCACGTGGACGAGCGCACGACCCGTCCTGCCATTACCATCATCGAAGGGGTGAATCGTCTCGAATTGCGCATGCACGATCGCCGCCTGTACGAGAGGGGAGAGGCTTTCATCGTCGATTGCAGCGCAGAGATCCGCGAGCAAACGATCAACTTCCTCGGGAGGTGGCGGGACGAAATCCGCGCCACATGGATTGTAGTCGTTACCCCCGATCCAATTCTGTCGGGTGCGGATCATACCCGCAATGCGGGGATTTGGCCCGCTTGATGTCAGCCGATGATGAATCGCGCTGATCTCCCGAATGGTGACTTTCGGAGCGGCTGCCGTTTCTTCTACTGCAAGAGACATCGCGTTGATGTTTGCAAGCACCTCTTGCGCAGTCGCCCCCGGTTTTCCCCCAACTTCCGCTTCAGCTTCAGCACGCGCGAGCTCGCGAACTCCGAGCTGAAGACCTTCTACTTTCGATGAAGCAATCGACTCCGTGCGAAGAAGAAGACGCGCGAGTGGAGACAATGCTTCACCCCCTTCGTCATTGAGCCGCCGAACCGCGCTCTCAACTTCTGCCACAAGGCCGGCCGACCGGGCGCTGATGTCAAACTCGAGTGACGCCAGCGTTTCGGGGATGAAGGCATTGTAGTGACAAACCCGCTTGTATCGAGCAGGCGCGTCGAGTGTTGTGTTGTACTCCCACGTTCGCCTTATCAGGTGCCCTGGCATTCGTCCTCTGTAGGATTGCTGTCTAGTTCAATTTACATCTTAAACTGAACTAGTACAACATCCCTAGATCACCTTACTGCAGTAGAATTGAGCGAAATGGGATTAGTCCAGATTAGGGAAGAATCTGGACTACTGTGCAGCCCTTAATTCAGTTCGACACCACCCTTTCTTCGGCATCTGTTCGGGGATATTATATACTATATGTAATAGCCCCGAACAGGATCCAAGATGCCGAAGACAAGCCCCACTCTCCAGCTCTCCGACTACGCGACAGTCGCTGACCGAATCACGCTCTTCTACAAGTCGTATCCCGAAGGGCGCATCATCACGAAGCTCATCTCGCGCGAAGACACCCGGCTAACCTTTCGCGCTGCAGTCTACCGTTATGCGAGCGATGCATCACCAGCCGCGACGGGGTGGGCGTCCGAGCGCGAAGGTGATGGCGAAGTCAATGTCGCCGCGTGCCTCGAGAACACCGAGACTTCCGCCGTCGGACGCGCACTCGCAAACCTCGGCTTCACCGCTTCGTCGAAGCGGCCTAGCCGCGAAGAAATGGAAAAGGTCGCCCGCAGGATGCGTGCGCAATCGGTGCCGCCGAAACCTGCGGTATCGCAAGAACCCCGTGATCGCGCGATGCCCGCGATCCACAACGATCTGCTCGCTCTCCTTCGGCGCGCGGAGTCGCTCGGATTCTCTCGCCGGCGATCGGCGATCATTCGCGCGCACGTCACATCCTGGAATCCGATTCCGCCACGCGAAGCGCTCCGACTCGAGCGAAAGCTGCGCCGCTGGGTTCTCCGCCGGACGCAGGCTGCCTGATTTTTGTAACGCCCCCCTCTCTTCATATGTAGAGAGGAGGACATTGCACGATGCGCTCGACGGGTTCTGGTATCAGTGGCTGGGACGAGACGCGGATGGTCTCATCCCTCCGCGCCGCGAACCCGCGCGCAATCACGGTTTTCTCGGAGCACTTTACTCCTCGACTGCTCGAGCGCGCCACACGCTCCGGCTTCTCGGCGGAAGAGTCGCGCGACTTAGTGACGACGTTTCTCACCGATTGGCTTCTCACGTTCGTCGCAGGCGAGCTCAAACCGAAGTCGCTTCACGCTTATGTGTGCGGATCCTTCTCGCATTTCATCGCGCATGAAGCGGCGCGCAAAGTGCGTGAGCTCAAAACGCAGTCTGATTTCCCCGTGATCGCCGAACCTGACGGAGTCCGCGTCGTATCGGCCAGCTGCTCGGAGCACTCGCTGCAATCGAGCCGCGCCGACGAAGAGGGCGCTGCCGCCGAAGGGTCGCACGCGCTTCGGCTTTTCGCTGGCCTGATCGCGTCGGCGCTCAATGATGAAGAGCGCCTTCTCCTTCGTGGCGTGGTCGAAGAAATACCAAGGCGAGAGATCGCTGTGATGCTCAACGTCAGCTACAGCAACGCCGGCGTGATGCTTTCGCGCCTCCGGCTCCGGCTTCGCACCGAAGCATTGGGGATCGTCGCGAAGATGCCGCTGCCGGAGCGCGCGGCCGTGGAACGTTTTCTCAAAAGAATCGAGCGCCCTGCAGTGAAGCGATCGATGCCGGCGGCCACCGCGCGCGCGAGGCCGCATTTCAGTGGAGGTCAGTCCGCCAATGGATGAATTCGGTTTTTGTGAGCGATCGCTTGCGAAGCTGGTCGTGGCGCACCTCGATGCAAATCCCGCGCTGTTCGCTGAGCATGAAGCGATGGCGGCGTGGTTGGTTCGCGATGCAAAGACCAGAGCGGGAGCTCACGAGCGACGCCTTACAGCGGAGATTGCTGCTGACGTTGCGTCAACTGTCGCGCGCACGCTCATCACCCGCCGCCTCGAGAAGGAATATCCGCGGGCTGCCCTCGTTACCAAGCCGGCTACACGCACCGGACGTGCGGACGTGGTGCGCGAAGTTGCGCGCGCAGAACGAAGCGCGCCCCTGCTCGACATGGGCGTAGCCGCGGGATCTGGGCGCGACATTTTCGATGAAAGCATCGACACGTGGGTGACGATTCCAGCCGCAGCTCCGAAGGGGGATTACGTCGCTCTGCCTGTGACGGGCGAGAGCATGATGCCGTTCCTGCATCCACGCGACGTCGTGCTCGTGAAGCTTGGGAGTGAGGCGAACGTTGACGATGTCATCGTCGCCCGGCGCGATGAAGGTTACGTCGTAAAGCACGTGTCGGCGGTGACGAAACGAGAGATTGAATTGTCGTCGCTGGATCCGTCCTGGCCGAAGGTGCGCATTCCCCGCGGAGAGCGGAGAGTTGTGGGTACTGTGATTGCGCGGATGCGAACTGCGTGAGGCCGATCTGAGTACAGCGAACGTGCTCTTCGCCATAGCACAGCTTCATGATCAGTAAAGCCGTCGCTCGTGTAAGCGAAGGCTTTCTATCTAGCGTGCGGTTAGAAATTAGTCTCCTTCGGAAGCCCAGTTGGCGTGGAGGAGCAATCCACGCGGAGTAATCTTGAACCACGATCGAGAAAAATCTCCGACTGGAAGTGCCCGCGAAGGTAGTGCGCTTAGAGAGCCGTCGCCACTGTCCGCCGCATAGACGGCCACGAGATCTCTTGAGACTAGGCGACTCAACGACTGCACCAACTCCGAGCGCTCGACATGTGAGGAAACGTTCTTATTCCCACTTGAACAGTCTTGGCTTAGCGTCATGAGAATGTGAGCGAAGCTTTCAACATCATCAGCGACAGAGTCCAACACGAGCATATCGTAAGCCGTCGTGGAAATCTTTTCAGGTGTCATCCCTCCTCACGCTCGCCTCTAAACGTTCTCATGCCCGCTCGGAGGTATTGATTTAAACCGAGATACTCGCCTGCGCCAGCAGCGATGCCCACTCCAACGAGGCCCAGGCTAGCCGCAGCACCCTCACACAATCCGTTCTCTCCGCACGTTGCTCCAAGCCCAAGACAGGTGTTCAAGGTCTTGCTTTCTCCTTTCGCCACCTTATTAGCGTAGTACCCCGAAGTTCCTGCATCGCAATCATCGAGCTGTTGTGTTTTCCCATCGCCGCCTGCGTCTTTCGGACACAATCCTAGCGGATCATCGAAATTCACCGCATCCCCCGCGCCAAAGCCATAAAGATTTGCTCCCCCAGCAAGCCCAATCGATCAGCTTGAGTGAACTGCCCGCGCTTGGGGTCGTAAAAACGGTTTCTCTTGTACTGAAGTCCGGACTGCTCCGCGCCTGACGACGCAAGCGACCCAAACCAGCTGAGGGGCTCGACTTCCACTTTCTTGCCGCGGTCAGTTGTGACGTTCCCGCCAGGGAGATCGATCGGGATGCACGCGTTGCCTCCGATCGGGCAGTCGACGCGATTGCCATTCACGTCGGTGATGAGAGCAAGCATTCCTCTCCACCCCGTGTGTGGAAGACAATCGTTGGATCGGGCAGGCTCTGGTTCATGCTGCCGTTCCGGAAGATCGCGATCGGCTCGTCGATGGTGAGGCCGTAGGTGTAAGCCACCACGCCGTACGCGAGACCGTTCGGCCCGCCGTTCGGAGAGTCGTTCTCCATCGCCGGATCCGGAATCGTGTCCACGGTTACCATCGCCGGCGAGATTTCCTGGGCGCGGAAAAGAAAGCGATTCGACGCCAGATCACAGGCGGGATTGCACCCGCCCGTGGAATCGTTCGTAACGATCTCTCCGCCTGGAGCCCGGATCTCGTAGAGAATTCTATCGCCGTCCGAGATCGTCCGCGTCGCCGTCGGCGCGCAGTCCACTTGGCCGCTCGGGCAATTGAGACCGACTTTCCTCGAGCGAGAGAAGACCCTTCGTCCTAACGCGTCGTATCGGTATTCGTCGAACGTTCCTCTCTTCCCTGCCTGCGAGTCGTCGCTCGCGCTACCGACGCCGATTCTTTTGTTGAAGACACGGAGCTTGTTGTGCGCGCCATAGAACGACTTGTGAGTGCCGTTGTCACCATCGCGGTTGAGCGGGCGCGCCTTCGTGTTCCGAAAAGGAAACTGATTGTCCGATGATGGTGATCCAAACCCCATTTTCGCGACGTGCTCGGAGCTCGATCATTTCGCGACTATCGCCCTCGGAGTTTTCTGATCGCACGGCCTCTATGCGAGAGATTTCTGCAAACCCCCAGTTAATGCGAGAAAGATCATCCAAGAGCACCGGTGGCAATCGATTATCGAAATGCGCCGATTGCACACCATCCACAGTTATTGCAATCAACAACTTGGGATCTTTATCTGGCCGGACGCTACCATCGGCCAACCATATATAATCCAACGCTAATGAGATAGATGCGCCGTGATTCAACCACTCGACTTTTTCGACGATGCATTCGGCGAAATCGGCGTACGCGTGAATACGCGCCTGCAGCTCGTGGAGTTTCGTCATCAATGTCTATCGATTGTTGATCGGCATGTGAGTCGACGCTCGATTCCCCGGGTTGCCATTCACGTCGAGATAATTGTTCGCCTCGTTTTTTATGCGAAGCTGCCAGCCTTTGCCCTTGCGCATAATGCGGACTTCTTCACCAGCCTCATTTGTAAATAAATACCCGCTTTTGTTCTCCGCCAGCTTCATCGCGAAGCCCGCCTCCTTAAGCGTCGCGCGGACACCGATGATCGTAGAAGTGCTTAAGCCGCCCGATTCCGAGAAAAGCGCGCGTAATCCTGACGATGCGCCTCTTAGACCGCGACCAATCTCACCCCCGCCAATCGTCAACCCCGCCGCTAACACGCCACGGCGTACATGTCCTGAACCAATATCATAGCCGGCATCAAACGCGGCAGCCACAGGGTTGAAATCGTTAACCGCATTCAAGCCGGATGCGACATTCACCGCGAGTGTCCCAATTTTGCCTCCTCTTCGCGCTCCCCAATTCGCTGCTTGCTGGAGGCAATCTTCCACGGGTGGGCAGAGACCCAGTGGATCTGAAAAGTTTACGGCATCGCCCGACGCGAATCCGTACAGGTTCGCTCCGCCTGCGAGCCCAATCGGATCCGCCTGCGTGAACTGACCGCGCTTGGGATCGTAGAAACGGTTTCTCTTGTACTGAAGTCCCGATTGCTCGGCCCCGCTTGACGCCAGCGACCCGAACCAGCTGAGCGGCTCGACTTCCACTTTCTTGCCGCGATCGGTCGTGACGTTCCCACCAGGGAGATCGATCGGAATGCACGCGTTGCCTCCGATCGGACAATCGACGCGGTTTCCAGCAGTGTCTGTAATGAGCGCAAGCATTCCTCTCCACCCGGCGTGCGGGAAGACGATTGTCGGATCTGGCAGATTCTGGTTCATGCTGCCGTTCCGGAAGACCGCGATCGGCTCATCGATGGTGAGGCCGTAGGTATAAGCCACCACTCCGTACGCGAGTCCGTTCGGCCCGCCGTTCGGAGAGTCGTTCTCCATCGCCGGATCCGGAATCGTGTCCACGGTTACCATCGCCGGCGAGATTTCCTGGGCGCGGAAAAGAAAGCGATTCGATGCCAGATCACAGGCGGGGTTACAACCACCGGTGGAATCATTGGTCACGATCTCGCCGCCCGGAGCCCTGATCTCGTAGAGAATCCTGTCGCCGTCCCAGATGGTGCGCGTCGCCGTCGGCGCGCAGTCGACTTGGCCACTCGGGCAATTGAGACCGACTTTTCTGCTTCTCGTGAACACGCGCCTGCCGAGTGCATCGTATCTGTACTCGTCGAACGTTCCTCTCTTCCCCGCCTGCGAATCATCGCTCGCGCTTCCAACGCCGATTCTCTTGTTGAAGACGCGAAGCTTG
>Ga0070683_100005166_pt1 | contig 10859 bp, 10 predicted proteins | sample KBSC713LmetaG_FD_64662 | JGI IMG/M metagenome (GOLD analysis project Ga0070683, IMG submission 64662) | Corn rhizosphere microbial communities from Kellogg Biological Station, Michigan, USA - KBS C7.1-3L metaG | ecosystem: Host-associated > Plants > Roots > Rhizosphere ...
TGAGCTATTTTGGTCAACAGTTCCTGAACGGCATTGGCAGTGGCGCGATTTATGCGTCGTTAGGTCTTGCTCTGGTGCTGATTTATCGAGCGACAAATATCGTCAACTTCGCACAGGGAGAGATGGGTGCATTTTCAGCCTTTCTGATCTGGCAGTTACAGCAATGGGGCGTCCCCATTATTCTGGCGTTGATCGGCGCCATCATCCTCTCGATGCTGATCGGCGGACTTGTCTACGCAATTGTCGTTCGGCCGGTTCAGAACAGGGAGGAGGTTACGATTGTTATTGTGACAATTGGATTGTTCCTGGGTTTCAACAGCGCTTCGGGAGCCATCTGGGGCTATTTGCAAAAGGCGCTGCCAAGCCCATTTCCAGCCGTCACGTGGTACTTGGGCGGACTCAGGATCAGCGGTGATCTCGTTGGAACCTGCATCCTGCTCGCTGCGATCGTGCTCGGGCTCTATCTTCTCTTCCAGCACACGAAGATCGGGTTGACACTCAGAGCTGCTGCGTCAAATGCCGAATCCAGCATGTTGGTCGGCGTGCCTTTTATTTGGATGATGATTGTCGGATGGGGCCTTTCGGCGGGCGTCGGTGCAATTTCCGGCGCTTTGGTGGCGCCTCACCTTTCGCTTGATCCCAACATGATGATCACCGTGATCATCTATGCCTTCGCGGCGGCGGTTCTCGGTGGTCTCGCCAGTTACTCCGGGGCGATCGTGGGCGGCCTCCTCGTGGGAGTTTCACAGTCTTTGACGACGGCATACTTGCCGTCGCTCGGCGCGGATCTGCAGGTCATCGTCCCACTCGGCATTATGGTTGCGGTCCTCGCCATCAAACCCGAAGGGCTATTTGGTAGATCAGTGATGGCGCGGGTATGACAAAAGCTCTTCAGGCAATCCGCGCGGGCTCAGACCAGCCATCGCGCAGCGCCGCCTTCAGGCATTTTGGGATTCTGGCCTTACTCGCATTCGCTATTGCTCTGCCGGCTATCGCGTCTCCGTACACGCTCTTTCAACTGGCCGGAGTAATGGCTTTCGCGGTCGCGGCGCTCGGGCTTAACGTTATTACGGGTTACACCGGCCAGGTTTCGCTGGCTCACAACGCCTTCTTCGCCGTCGGCGCCTACATCGGGGCAATGAGTACCGCGTATCTCGGCGCCGGCCCCCTCGGCTCGGTCGTCATCGCTGCGGTGGTGAGCTTCGCGGCCGGTTTCGTGGCCGGAATTCCGGCGCAACGGCTGAGAGGGTTGTACCTGGCACTGGTCACGTTAGCGATCGCCGTCTCGGTCACGCCGATGATCAAACAGTTCGAAGCTTATACAGGCGGAGTAGTTGGATTTCGTGTTGATCAGCCGGCGCCTCCAGCTTGGCTTCCGATCTCGCAGGACAGCTGGATTTATTATCTTGTCCTCCTGTTCGCGGCTATCGCGTTTTTCATGACTTACAACCTCCTGAGCGGGAGCGTGGGACGGAGCTTCGTCGGCACCAAAGAGGCCGAGCTCGCGGCCGGCTCTTTAGGCATCGATGTTGCTCGATCCAAGGTCATGGCGTTCGCTTATGGCTCGATGCTGGCCGGTATTGGCGGGGCCCTTGCGAATTTCTCCATCGGTTACATCGCGCCGGACTCCTTTTCCCTGATGTTATCGATTGGATTTCTTGCAGCCGCAGTCGTAGGCGGCATCAACACCATATGGGGCGCGATTATCGCAGGAATCTTTCTGCAGTACGTGCCCTCGTTTGCCTCTGATATCAGTCAGGCGCTTTCCGGAGCGATATACGGCGGAATTCTCATCATCTGCGTTATCGTGATGCCGAAAGGCATCCTCGGCTCATTGCCGCGGCTCATCGCAAATTTTCAAACGATACGCCGCGAGTCGCGAGCAGAAGCAACCAAAGCGTTGAACAAGGTGGCCAACTAAGATCGAAAGTAGGAGAGAGAACGCCGTGCCAAAAGAGTTGTGTCGTTTGACGAAGCCGATGGTAGCCATGGTAGCTGCGTGCGGTATCGCCGCGCTTTTGGGTTTGCAAAGCCCACCCGTGGCGGCTGCTGAACCCACCCCGGGTATTACCGAGAATGAAATTGTTCTTGGCACGTCCACTGCGTTATCCGGGTCCAACGCAGCCACAGGGACGATCGGCAAGGCACAAAAGGCCTACTATGATTTCGTGAACGCCGAGCACGGCGGCGTGAAAATGGGTGACGGAAAAACCCGGAAGATCAAGTTTGTCATGTACGACGATGCTCTCGAGCCGGCGCGGGCATTGCAAAACGCTCGCCGGCTGGTCGAGCAGGACAAGGTGTTTGCCATCGTCGGCTCCACTGGCACCTCGGCCTGTTTGGCCGCCCGGGACTATCTGAATCAAAGAAAGGTGCCGCAGGCCTTCCTTTCGACTGGGGCCCCCATGTGGGGATCGGATGTAGCCAAGTATCCTTGGACGTTTGGCATTTGGCCCGCGTACAACACCGAAGCCGCCATCTATGCCCGCTATATCAAGGAGCAGGTACCGAACGCGAAGATCGCTCTCATGGGTGATGATAGCGGTGGACCGCTTTTCACCAATGCGTTTGTTGAGGCTGCGAAAAAAGAAGGCTTGAATATCGTCATAAAGGAAGCTTACTCCAATAGCGACCCGACGATAGATGCGAAGATCGATCGCCTCGCGGCATCAGGTGCTGATGTATTTGTAGACGCGACGACCACAAAATTTACGATTCAGGGCCTCAAGCGCATGGCTGCAATTAAGTGGCAGCCGGTACATATCATCTGGGGTGTGAGCAACAGCATCGGTGCGGTCCTCAAGGTCGCCGGCGAAGAGGCTTCAAAGGGTGTCCTTAGCGGCCAGTGGTACAAGGATGCCTCGTCATCGGCCTATGCGAACGATCCGGGTGTAAAGCAGTTTAGCGAGAAGGTCGTGCAGTATGGTAGCGGCATCGATCCTCACGATTCGAATGCGGAGATGGGCTGGATCGCAGCCGAAGCGGTGGTGAAGACGCTGGAGCAGATGAAGTCGCCCACGCGGGAGGCGTTCATGGAGGCTGCTCGCAATATGAAGGATCAATCCGTCAGCCTTCTTCTCGACGGTGTCAAAATGACGATGGGGGCGAACGACGGATACCTCATCGAGTCGCTGCAGGTGGCTCGCTTTGACGGCCAGAACTATGTTCCGGTCGGTGGCCTGGTCTCTTACGAAGGCAAGACGCCTGTTTCACACTAGACAGCTTATGTCCCGATGATCGGGCGGCCTTCGCAACAAGCGCACGAATGTCGCCCGATTTCTGGCAACACGTTGAGACGTCCTGGAGTATTGCCGGCCGATTCAAGCGGCCAAGGGCAGCGTTTGGGTCCGGCATCTAGGGCCGCCAAGAAGAAAAGAGGAGAGGCTGGGTGAAGTGCGAGGCCGGATATTTGGTGCGCCGTGCCGCCGAACAGTTTGGTAACCGAACCGCACTCACGTTTAACGGGTCGAACTTCTCGTTCGTTGAGATTAATTGCAAAGCCAATCGTCTGGGTTCCGCGCTACGCAGGCTGGGGTTGAATATTGGCGATAGGGTCGGTGTTCTGGCTTATAATTCGCCAGAGCTGCTGACGTGCTGGTTCGGTTGCGAGAAGTTTGGCTTGGTCCGTACCGTCCTTCACAGCCATATCGAATTTCGCGCGCAGGTAAAACTTCTAAACCAGATTGGTGCAGCGGCGCTGATCTTCGACGCGCGTTTCGCGCCACAGCTTGAAGAACATCGGGCTGGTCTCGTGACAGTCCGACATTTGATCGCAATAGGCGATGTCTGCCCATCGTGGGCGTCCTCATTTGAAGAGATCGAGAAGCTGGGGTCTGCTGAAGATCCTCGTCTCGACATCGATGAAGATGCGCCCTGTTTTCTTCAATTGACCTCGGGGACCACGGGTGACCCCAAGCCCTGGATAAAAACCTACCGATCGTGGCTTTCCGTGATTCTACAGAATGTCATACATTTCGATAGCTTCGGAAACGCACCGCGGATCTCCTCGGAGGATGTCAATCTGCATGTGCATGCGCTCCAATCATCAAGCGGATTTAAGACGCTCTATCCGTACTTCATCCGGGGGGCACGAACGGTCATACAGAACGATCAGATTTTTGATGCGGCAAAGGTCGTCGATTTGCTCGTCGTGGAGAAGGTGACGGGTACGCTGCTTCATGGGCGGATGTTGCCGGCCCTGCTGGAAGCCGCCGAGGCGAGACGCGATGCGAAGTTTTCCCTCCAGCGAGTCGTCGTGTCCTTGGCAACGCCAGAACTGCTGACAAGGATGACAGACGTATTTGGACCGGTTTGGTGCCATAGCTACGGATCGACCGAGTTAGGTTCGGTCATAACGAGACTGCTGGCTACTGACGTTGACCCGCCGTCGAAGCGAATGTCGAGTCTCGGCCGAGTGGCAGCTCCCCTTGTCGAAATTGCGATTGTCGACCCGTCGGGAAGGCGGCTCCCTGCAAATGTTCCGGGTGAGATCGTTACGCGCGGCCCCATGTCTCAGGGCGGCTATTGGGGGGCACAGCCTGACCGTAAAGACGCGCTAGCCGAGCAGGATTGGTTCAAGAGCGGGGATATCGGATACCTGGACGAAGACGGATTCCTTTTCCTCGAGGATCGGGCTCTGGATGTTATCCGTTTGCCGGGCGATATCGCGGTGTATCCACACAGAGTTGAGAAGGCATTGCTTGCACATCATGGTGTCGCGAATTGCGGTGTTGTTGCTGATCCCTCTCGAGGACAGACAGAAGTCGTCGGTGTGGTTCAACTGAAACAGGGATTGGAGCCGTCGGATAATCTGGAACTAGAGATTATTTCCGTCGCGGCTTCGCATTTGTCCGAGCACGAGCGACCCAAGCGTCTCATCTTTATGGAAGAGTTGCCGACAGTTCATGGCGGGGCAAAAGTACGCCGCGGCGCCCTTCGAAAGCTACTTGAGGAAAGACAGTGATCGCGGGTTTGACGATGCGCCAGGCGCTCGACCGGGCGGCGGACAGAGTGCTCATTCTGGATGAGGCAGGCGGACTTTCCGGTGCTCAGTTGAACGCGGCAATCGAAACGCTTGCTGGCATGATTTGCAGGCGCGTCAATCCGGGCTCGAAGGTTGGGGTTTGCTACTGGAATTCGGTTTCCGCGCTGGTCGCTCATCTCGCGGTCGAGCGCGCCGGCCTCACTCGAGTGCCAGTCGACGCAACGGCCGCCGCGAGGGAGGCGAGGGCGATCTTTGAAACCGTGGGAATCGATCTCCTCATTGCCGACGCCGAACACGCCGATCGTGGGTGCGGCGAAGTACTCGTCTACGACATCAATTCGAGTATTCAGGGCAATCCTGGTTTCGAACCGGTCGAAGTGAATAGTAGTTCTACCGCCGTCATCTTCCCTCGAATGGCTTCGTCGTCGGGTCTGCTGGGAGTTCCGCTTACCTTCCAGAATTGGGAAGCGCGAATGAAATATAGCCATGACCTTTACCGGTCGGACGTTTATGGACAGCCAGTAAGCGAATCAGATTGCTATCTGACGGTTCAGCAGATGAATCATGGGACCGGGGTTATCGGCACAATACCCTTTCTGTATCTTGGTCTCCCGCAAGTCATTATGAAGCAGTTCAGCGTCGAGGGCGTAATCGAAGCGTGCTCGAGATATAAGATTACGACGACGTTTATGGTGCCTGGCATGGTGACTCGTCTTGCCGGCGCGATTGGTGCGGACGATAAACCGACGACGTTGACCAGGCTGCTATACGGGGGAGCACCGCTCACCCAGGAAGAGCTTATCCAGGCCACTCGCAAGATCGGGCCTGTACTAGTCCAACTGTATGGAAGCATAGAGGGTGGCTGGCCTCTGACCTATCTTAGCCAGCGCGATCACGCGGCCATAGCTGCTGGCCAAACCGATATCAGCGACAGTTGCGGTCGCATGATTCCAGGCATCGAGTTGGAGATACGCCCAATCAAGTCAGCTTCTGAGGGCCGAGGGGAGCTACGCGTGCGTAGCCCGGCGGTTTCGTCGTCGTATATTGATCCCGACGGATGGTGCTCTTTAGGCGATATCGCAAGCTGCGACTCGGCCGGCTATTATCGGCTGCACGGTCGGCTAGATGGCATGATCAACACCGGATCGTATCATGTCTATCCTGCGGAAATAGAGGAAGCCATCCGCGATCTTTTCCCGGTCGAGGCCGTTGTTGTCTCGGGCGAGCCGGATCCGAAGTGGGGCGAGGTTGTCGTTGCAAAGGTTGCATGGGCGCGAGGTGTTTCTCCCCCCACATACGAACGGTTTCGCGCAGCCCTTGCTGAACGAATAGCGAAATACAAGATACCTGCCCGGCTATGCAATACCTCGGCTTCAGGTGAGCTGCATCCGCCGGTCATCGGGCCCGTGAGCCGATAAGTCGACCCCGTCGATCATCAACCTCGAAGCTGCGACGAAAGTGAATGCGATGGCCGAACCCGTCTATCACCTCGGCAAGCAGGAGATGAAGGCGACGCTCTTTCTGGACGACCGATCGATAGGGGAATTGAAACATCGGTTTACAGGTATTGTTTTCTGTACATGAGGACTGAACCCATGAGCTTGGTTGCTACGGATGCAAATTTTCTGTCAGCTAGTGACGCCGTAAATGCGCTTGCGCACAAGAAGATTTCCGTCGTCGAGTTGGTGCAAGCGTGCCTCGCTCGCATAGACAAAAGGGATGCGGAAGTGGGCGCTTGGGCCTACTTGGATCGGGATAGCATCCTTCGCGAAGCCAAAGATCGGGACGGCAAGCCGCCGCAAGGCCCTTTGTACGGGCTTCCGGTCGGCATCAAGGATGTTATCGATACGGCCGGGCTGCCGACTGAGTACGGCTCTAAGATTTACCGTGGGCACCGGCCGGCGCGAGATGCCAGTTGTGTGGCTCTGGTTCGCAGGGCAGGTGGAATTGTTTTCGGTAAGACCGTTACCACCGAATTTGCATTGTTCCAGCCCGGAAAAACCAAGAATCCCCACAACCCAGCGCATTCGCCCGGTGGCTCATCGAGTGGATCCGCCGCAGCGGTAGCAGATTTTCAAGTGCCGGTTGCCTTTGGGACTCAGACATCCGGCTCGACAATTCGACCGGCCGCTTTCTGCGGTGTGGTTGGTTACAAGCCGACATTCAGCTTGTTTACAGCGGCGGGGGTTAGAGCACTTGCTCCATCTTTGGATACCCTCGGCTTGATGTCACGGACGGTTGAAGATCTTTTTCTTATGACCCGAGTACTGTTTGGACACGATCAGATATTGTCGAAGTCGCCCGGCCGCCGTATTCGGCTTGCGCTCTGTCGTACTCCATTCTGGGCGGCGGCGTCGGTCGACCAGCAGGCGGCATTTGATAATTGCGCGCGCGAGCTGGCCGCCGCTGGCGTGAGCATCGAGGAGATTGATCTCCCGGACTGGTTTTCGTCGCTTGGTGAAGATCACCAGAGTATCATGGCATCTGAAATTGCGCGAAATTTCATAAGTGAAAACAGCCCGTCAACTCAAGAGCTCCTGAGTCCTCGCATGCGCGAGATTATCGATGAGGGATGGAAGGTCCATATCGAATCCTATTTGAAAATACGCGCTCGTGTCTCCCGTGCGCGCATTGAATTTTCCACGATTGCGAAACCGTTCGACGCCATTATGGTGCCTTCAGCTCCCGGAGAGGCGCCGAAGCTGGCGAATACGGGAGATCCCGTATTCAATCGGGTGTGGACGCTATTGGGTATTCCCGCGGTAACGCTGCCGGTTGGATTCGGCACGCATGGGCTGCCGCTCGGAGTGCAGTGCGTCGGCCGTGCTGACGAAGATCACGATTTGCTGGCGACTTGCCGGGAGTTCGAGAAGATGCTGGGCGCTCGTTGCGCCGTCCCGCATTGACGGATAAGGATGAGAGCGTCCATCCAAAGCGGCTGGTTGCCGGTCTGCCGCTTGAGCCGGGCCAGTGAGGATGTGGTGACCGGCGCAATCATCCCTTTGGCCTCGTAATTGTGGGTGGTACGGCTGTCGCCGGCTGGCAGGTTGGTCGGGTTGCGTGCAGCTGATCTGACGCCGTAAGGGGCTGAAAGTACCGAAGAAACACAGGCCGCGAGGCCGGCTCTGGCTCGACCCAGGCTAGATCATTGCAATCATGTCTGGAGCCAAGACTTAGTCGAAGCCCAAACCTATGGTGGTCGTCGCATCAGGCAAGCGTTTCGACAACGCTGAGTTGATGCGGAAGCAACCCTGATTGCCCGTGAGGGCTGTAGATGTCCGTCATGCTGGTGGTCGGCTGTGTTGACCTGACGGATATTTCGGGCCAGGCGACTACTGCAAAGGCGTTTGCTGATCTGGCTTTAGCCAATTCAGAACGAAATACAAAAACTGTCGCTAGCTTACAAAGAAAAATGATAATTATGACCATGGCTGGGGGAGCGAAGAGGCTAATGCACAATCTTGAAGATCTCGAGCGCGTGAGACCTCAGCGGCTGTATGAGACAGTTATCGATGCGATCGGACGCTGGGTCGAGACGCAGAAACTAAAGGCCGGCGATCTATTACCAACGGAGCGCGCGCTGGAGGCGCAGCTCGTCGTGAGCCGGCCGGTTATTCGAGAAGCTTTCCGTGTTCTTGAGACGAATGGTGTTATTGCCAGCCGGCAAGGTGGCGGCCGGCGTTTGCTCCGAAACCGGATCCCCAGCAGCACAGTTATTCGTGAAACCCGACTCGATAGTAGCCGCGCTACGCTGTTGAAGCTATGGGACGCCCGAGAGGCAACCGAATCGAAAGCCGCCGAGCTGGCGGCGATCAATGCGACGAAAAAGCAGATAATCGAAATCTTCGAGCCGTTGGACATTCTCAACACCGTGCACGCCGCGGAGTATCGCGCGACGGATGCAAATCTCGAATTTCACATCGCAGTTGCCCGAGCCTCTGCAAACATGTTCCTTATTCGAATAATTCTGGAATTGATCGAACAGTTTAGGCACATTGGTTTTAAGTATCTGCTCCCTCTCGAGAACTGGGATACGCTTCAGAGCGATCATCGGCCTATTGCGAATGCAATAAAGGCAAGGGATTCGCAGGCCGCCAAGGCGGCGATGTCCTTGCACTTTCAGAAGCTGCGAACCTCCATATCTCGCTCACGATAGCACCATCGACTCGTTGACCGAGATCTACATCGTAACAGGACTCTGGCGTTGGGAGACCAGATGCTGTGCCTTGGCCGCCGCCGGTGGCCGGCCGGCAAACGAGGAGAAATCGACATGTTGCTCACCGATTTCGATGCGCTCACATTCGACTGCTATGGCACCCTGATCGATTGGGAGAGCGGGATGGTCGAGGCTCTGAGAAGTCTGACCGATCGCGCGCAGCGGCCGCTCACCCGCGACCAGATCCTCGAGGCGCACGCGCGTCACGAGTCCAGCCAACAGCGCTATACGCCCGCAATGCGATATCGGGACCTGCTTCCGATCGTCTACAAGCGCCTCTCCGAAGAGTGGGGCGTGCACGCGACCCACGAGGATTGCGTCGGATACGGCCGGTCCGTCGGAAATTGGACGGCGTTCGAGGACTCAGCGGGAGCGCTTCAGTACCTGAAGAAGTATTTCAAGCTCGTCATCCTTTCCAACGTGGACAACGAGACGTTCCAGGCGAGCAATCGCAGGCTGCAGGTCGAGTTTGACGCGATCTACACGGCTGAAGATATCGGGTCGTATAAGCCTTCGCCGCGCAACTTCGACTATATGATCGAAAAGATGCAAGCAATCGGCGTGAAGAAGGAAAGAATTCTCCACACCGCCGAGAGCATGTTCCACGACCACAAGCCGGCAAATGATCACGGATTGAAGTCGTGCTGGATCTACCGGCGGCACGATCGAGAGGGTTTTGGCGCGACCATACACCCGGGTCAGATGCCCCACATCGACTTCCGGTTCAACAGTATGCATGAACTCGTGGAGGCGCATCGGGAGCAGTTGCGGGCAACGTGATGGCCGAGCGACGACCTTCGGTTTGCCCTGTTTGAACCCGCCGCCTTCTCGTAGGGACCCTCATTGGAACCGCCCCGCGCCGCATCACTTGTGCGCCGCAAAATCGGTTTCGCGTCGTGCAATCGCGCGGCGCGCCCTGAAACCATTTCCCGGTTTCCGCTTTATCGGGGGCGGAGGTGCAGCCGGTGAAGCGTTGTGTACAAGCGATTGCCTACGTCCTGGTCGCGATCTATTTCCTGATAGACGCGGTGTTCGTCGGCTTGACCCGGCCGATCTCGAAATGGCTGGCCCAGCATCTTGAGCTGCGCCGGCTGCGGGCCTGGATCAGGTCGCTGCCGCCATACGCTTTGCTGGCGCTGTTCTCCGTGCCGGTCATTCTGCTGGAGCCGGTCAAGCCGCTGGCCGCTTATCTTGCGGCCACCGGCCAATTGGTCGAGGCCGCCCTCACGTTCGTGAGCGGGGAGGTGCTCAAGCTCGTGCTGGTGGAGCGGCTGTTCTGCCTGACGCGAAACAAGCTGATGCGGATTCCCGCGTTCGCCTGGGCTTACGGCCATTACGCGCGCGCCAAGGCGTGGCTGACGGCAACCGAAGCCTGGCGAAGAATGCAGGCGCTACGCCGTGCGGCGCTCGATCATCTGCAGAGCTGGCGAGAGAGCGCGTCGCGCCGGTTCGCTTGGGATCAGCGCCGCTGAAATGCGTGACCGGATCGGTTCATCATCCGGGAACGATCTCAGCGACCTCTGCGTTCTCCCTGATGATTTCGGTAGAGACCATAGCCAAACCGATCGCGCGCGCGATCAACATCTATCGCAGCGTGGCCAGGCATGACCTGGACATGCCGACGAAGCGTGGTCTGGCGCGACACATCAAGCGGCTTGC
>Ga0070683_100005170_pt1 | contig 10858 bp, 13 predicted proteins | sample KBSC713LmetaG_FD_64662 | JGI IMG/M metagenome (GOLD analysis project Ga0070683, IMG submission 64662) | Corn rhizosphere microbial communities from Kellogg Biological Station, Michigan, USA - KBS C7.1-3L metaG | ecosystem: Host-associated > Plants > Roots > Rhizosphere ...
CAAGATCGCCTGTCCTACCCAAACCCGCTGCTAAAATAGTCTTATGGGCCGAATAGCGTGGGCCTTCGTCGCGATGGGTCTGCTCGCTTATGGGCAGCGGCAGATGAGCGTCCCGGACCTGGTGACGTTCATCAAGTCCTCGGTTCAGTTGAAGAATGACGATCGCGCGGTAGCCGACACTGTTCGGCGCATCAAGTTGACCAATCGCCTGGATGCTTCCACCGTAGAAGACCTGCAAGGCATGGGAGCCGGCCCACGAACCGTCGCGGCGCTTCGGGAGCTGATTACCGCCAGTTCGACTCTTCCGCTTGCACCCAAAGTCGAGCCGCCTCCGCCGCAGGCCGTGATTCCGCCGCCGAGCCCGGCAGAGTTGAAACAGATCCTTGCAGAGATCACACAAAAAGCTTTGGACTACACGAGGAGCCTGCCCAATTTCATTTGCGCGCAGGTCACCACACGGAGCTACGATCCTTCCGGAACCGAGGCCTGGCACGTTTCCGACAAGGTCCAGGAGCAGCTCAGCTACGTGGACGGCAAAGAAGACTACAAAGTCACGCTGGTGAATAATCTGCCAGCCAACAACGTGAAGCACGAGCAGTTGGGCGGTATCACGTCATCGGGCGAATTCGGCAGCATGCTGCACGCGATCTTCGCGCCTGAGACGCAAACTCAGTTCGACTGGGAACGCTGGGCCACGCTGCGCGGGAAGCGCATGTACGTGTATAGCTTTCGAGTGGCGCAACCTAACTCGGATTACAGCATTCACCACCAGCCGTCGGGCCGCACTATCGTCGCGGGATACCATGGATTGATTTACGCCGATGCCGAAACCAAACAGATCATGCGGATCAGGATGGATTGCGACGGCCTGGAGACCTTTCCGATCAACCAGGTCACGGTCACTATGGACTATGCGCCCACTAAGATTTCGGAACAGGCTTTTGTGCTCCCTATGGCAGCCGAAGTGCGATCGCGCGAAGGCAGGATGCTGGGCAAGAACGTGATGCAGTTCAGCCTCTACCGCAAATTCAGCTCCGAAGCGACCATTACGTTCGACACGCCCGACCCCATACCCGAAGATCAGCTCAAAGAGCAGCCTGCCACCGGGCCTGGAAAGCGGCCATAAGCCCGGTTCCGATGGATCTGTCCATAGAACACAAACAGATTGCGCCCAGCACCGGCGTGATCGCCATCAGCGGAAAACTACTGGTGGGCCCCGGATGCCTGGAGCTGGAAGCGCTGGTGCCGCAGCTCATGGCCGCCGGAACCCGGAACCTGGTGTTCGATCTGAGCAAGATGACGCGCATCGATTCGACCGGGATCGGCAGATTCATCGATACGTACGGACGCCTCCGGCAATCGGGTGGACAGATGCGCATGGCCGGTGCCGCGGGTATCGTGCGGGATGCCTTCCGCCTGACGCGGCTGGACACTGTCTTCTCGTTCTATCCGACCGTGGAAGAGGCTTGCAGCGGGTTGTTGTGACTAATCGCAGGACAGCGGGTTGACCGCGAATACGAATTCCTCCACGGGCTGCCCTCCGATCAAGTGCTCCTGCACGATGCGCTCGATCACGTCCGGAGTGGCCGAGTGATACCAGACACCCTCGGGATAGACCACTGCGATCGGTCCATGCTCGCACACCTTAAGACAATTCGCCTTGGTCCGATAAATGCAACCTTCAGGACCCGTCAAACCTGATTCCTTCAGACGCTTCTTGAGGTGGTCCCAAGACGCTTCCGATACGTCCAGGGGCGCGCATTTTGGTTTCTTCTGTTCCGCGCACAGGAAAATATGCCGCTCGATCCGGCCGATACCCAGCTTGGTGGCGACCTCTCGTAAGCGCGCTCGTATTTCTTCAGGAGCCATTCGTAATTCAATTATCCCTGATGTTATCCTTCGTCACCCTTTGGCGGGGGTCAGGGCCGAGAGCCGAGTGTCAATGAGTTCGAGCCGCCGGATCACCTCAGCGTATTGAATATCATCCTGTGCGGGTACCTTTCTCTTGACCGCGAACGTCCCGCTGGGCTCCAGGACGCATTGCTCCACCTCGCTCACGTCGTCAAATCCCTGCCGATGCAGGACCGTCAACAGCTCGGAATGGGACAGAAGCTCCTTCGCGAGGTTCTTCTGCTGGATCTTGCCCCGCTCGATGAGCGTTGTCGATTTCCCCTCGACCAGTTGGTCGAGCCGGCGGTGCTTGAACAGGAACCGAACCACCAGGTAGTTGGTGGCCAGGAGAGCGAGTGCTCCAATCAGGCCGCCGCTCACAGAATTGTCGTTACCGATGATTGCGTTCTGCACCGTGTTCGAGAGGGACAACAGCACCACCAAATCGAACGGATTGAGCTGGGCGAGTTCGCGCTTTCCGAAGATCCGCAAAAGCACGACCAGCGCGAGATAAACGAGGATCGGACGGATTATTTTCTCTAGTATGGGTAAGCCGACTACGAACATATCATTCCACATGGAATGATTATCGTTGTTTGGAGGAACTCAGTTTCTCGACGGCGTCTTCCATCTTCTGCGGACGATTCAGGACGCCGGAGAACAGGTCGCCTACGCGATCGAAACGCGCCAGGGCATTGCCGATGTGGAATTGCTCGGGCTTGAGCCGAAGCGTGACCTCGTCCCACGCTAATGGCGTCGATACAGGCGCGCCCTGGTACGCCCGAACGGCGTAGGGAACCGAGATCGTCTTGCCGCCGCCGATCTGCATCCAATCGAAATATACTTTTCCTTTGTCGCGCTTGGAAACGGCGCGCGGCGTGGTGAACAAATCCGGCCGCTCATGGGCAACCATGGTAGCCAGCACTTCAGCCAGCGCCCGGACCTGATCATAGGTGTAGCGCGGCTCCAGGGGCACGAAGATGTGCATTCCGTCGCCGCCGGTGGTTTTGGGAAAACTCTCCAGCTCCGCTCGATCCAGCTTTTTGCGGACCAGCAGCGCGGCCTCGACGATTTTCTCGTAGCTGCACTCCTGCGGGTCCAGATCGATCAGCAAGTAATCGGGATTCTCGATCGAATCCATGCGGCTCATCCATGGATTGTGATCGATGCAGCCCAGGTTTACCAGGAACAGCAGCGTCGCACGGTCCGCGCCGATCACGTAACGAATGTCGTCGGCTACCTCGGTTCGCAGCCATTTGGGAAAACTCGGCGCGACGGCTTTCTGAAAGAAGAACGGCTTCTCGATCCCGTTGGGATAGCGTTTAAGCGAAAGCGGCCGATCCTTGAGATGCGGAAGAATCAGGGGAGCAACGGCATCGTAGTAATTCAGCAGATCGCGTTTGCGGTAGCCATCCTTGGGATAGAAAATCTTGTTCAGATTCGTGAACTTGAGCGGATGCCCGTCAATCGTGAGGCTGGCTTCGGGCAACGATGGATCCAGCAATGGGGGACGAATTAGCAAAGGACCGACGTCCGTTCGGAAGCCGAGCCACACGGGAGCCCGTAGCTTCCCATCCGCAGTTCTGTTCGCGAATTGCACTTCGCAGACCAGTTCCGGCCGCACCCACGTGACGTCTTTCTTGGGCAGGTTCTTCTCAGGTTCCAACGGACACTTTTCGATCACCAGGGGCAGCAACCTGTCGTGAATCGCCTTCATGGTCTTGCGATCGAATCCGGTGCCGACGTTGCCCGCCCACTTCAATCTGCCGCCATCCTGAACGCCTAGAATCAGGGCGCCGAAATGATCGCGCGCGCCCTCGGTGAATCCGCACAAGAGGAATGAATCCGTCGAATGGACCTTATATTTAACCCAGTCTCCGGATCGGCGGGATTCATAGAAACTCGAAGCCTTTTTTCCTACGATGCCTTCCACGCCCTGCTCCTTCGCGGCCTCGAAAAGCGCAGCCCCGTCGCTGAAATGCTCGGAATAGCGGATGACCTCCGTGGGCTTGAGCACTTCCTTCAGTAAACGCTTGCGTTCCAGCAAGGTTTCGCCGCGCAGGTCCCGGCCGTCGAGGTAAAGCAGGTCGAAAGCATAGAACACCACGGGATGATGCCTAGCCAGCGTCGCGACCGAGCTTTCATCGGCGACGTTGATGCGTCGCTGCAGCAGCTCGAAGCTGGGAACTCCACGTTCATTTAGAGCCGCGATTTCGCCATCGATGATGGCGGTCTGCGCTTTGATCTGATGCGGCAGAATCGATAGCTCAGGATACTGGCGATCGATCACATTCCCGTTACGCGAGACCATCCGGACCTGGCCGTTCTGGATATAGCAGATGGCGCGGACGCCATCCCATTTCACCTCGTAGATCCAGTTGTCCGAACTGGGCGGTTCACCCTTACCGATCTCAGCGAGCATCGGCGAGCCAATTTCAGGCAGCTTCCAGCTCGCCTTCTTCCCATGGAGTTTTTCCAGTCCCTGAGCGATCTCTTCTTGCGTGCGCCCGGTCAAAACGCTAATCGCGTGTTCCTCGGTATTCCACCCAGGCTGTGCAGAGGCGTCCTTCTTTTTAAGCAGCAACCACTCATTGCCTTTGCCGCGCTTCATGCGGACCAGGGCGAACTCTCCGGTGACCTTTTCGCCATGCAAGCGAAACTTGAAGTCGCCGCGCGCAAGTTGTTCTTCTGCCGAGGCATCACCGAGCAATTCATATGTCCCGCGATCCCACAGCATGACGCTCCCCGCGCCGTAGTTTCCCTTGGGAATGACCCCCTCGAAGCTCCCGTACTCGATAGGATGGTCCTCGACCATCATCGCCAGTCGCTTTTCCACCGGATCTAGCGTCGGACCCTTGGGAACCGCCCAAGATTTGAGCGCACCCCCGGCTTCCAATCGCAGGTCATAATGCAAATGGGTCGCATGATGCCTCTGGACGCAATACTGGAGTGCCGCGCCAGACTTGGACCCCTGCGACGGTGCCGGTTCCGGGGTCTTGTCGAAGCTCCGTTTTTCGGCGTAACGCTTGAGTGACATAACAAAACTACCCTGGAATGTTTGCGCTATAGTAAGAAAACGAATCTCTCAGGCGAGGTATCTATAGCGTATGGCTTCTACGGTTTGGAAAGGGCATCTCACCTTCGGACTGGTTTCGTTCCCTGTCAGATTGTACAGCGCCGCCCGGGGCGAAAGCATCAGTTTCAATCAACTCCACAAGGCCGACAACTCGCGGATCAAGCAAATGATCTACTGCGCCGCCGAGGATAAACCCATCCCCCGCAGCGAGATCGTCAAGGGCTACGAGTACGAAAAAGACCACTACGTGGTGATCGAAGACGAGGACATCAAGAAAGTCGCGCCCGCGACCGCCAAGGTTATGGAGATCCAGGAGTTCGTCAAGTCCGACCAGGTGGACCCGATCTACCTGGAGACTTCCTACTACATGGCTCCGGACGAAGCCGGGGAAAAGCCGTATGCCCTGCTGTTTGAGGCGCTCAAAGAAACCGGATTCGTGGGAGTGGCGAAAATTGCCATGCACAATCGCGAGCATGTGGTGATTCTGCGGCCGGGGCAAAGCGGCGTGATGCTGCACACGATGTACTACGCGCACGAGATCCGTAAAGTGGACGAATTCCGTACCGACGTCAGCCTGGTGAAAGAGAAGGAACTAGCGCTGGCCATCAGCCTGATCCAAGCATTGGCGGACGATTTTCAACCCGAGAAATACACCGACGACTACCGCGACAATCTGCTGAAACTGATTGAGGCGAAGAAACAGGGTCAGGAAGTGGTCGCCACGCCGGAGCCCAAGGAATCCAAAGTCGTGGATATCATGGAGGCGCTCAAGGCCAGCCTGGCGGCGGCTAAGAAGCCTGCTGCATCGGCCAAGGCCACCGAGCCTGCTGCTGAGGAAGCTCGCCCAGCGCGAAAGCGGGCGAGAGGTTAATGCCTGACCTTCAACGAATTAGTCCGAAAAATGGAACAAGCTGGATTCCGAATCATCCGGGAGAAGGGATCCATTCGTTACTATGGCAAACCGGGATGGCCCCGGCTGATTCGAGTCGATTATCATGGACGTAAGGAGATTCCGCCCGGAACCTGCCACGCAATCCTGAAGGCAGCCGGGTTGAAGACCCCGTAATGCTTGACCTCAAATACTCCTTAACGATCGAGGCCACGGGCGATCCGTCCTTCTTCAGCTTTTACTCTCCTGAACTGGAGGGTTTCACCGGCATTGGAACATCCGTGGAAGACTGCCTCTACAAGGCCAAGTGGGGCATGATCGAGCACATTGAGCTTCTCAAAGAGCAAGCCTTGCCTGTTCCTGCGGCCAATCCAAACCCGCTGGTGATCATTCAGAACGCTACTCTGAGCACCGCCTAAACCGCGACGGTTGAAACTCGTCCGGCTCGCAAGCGCGGGAGGAGCCAAGCTCACGCAGCGCTCGGCTGAGCAGGTAACTCAACCTCAATCGCTACAGAGGTGGGTTCCGGCACAGGCGAGCCGTCTTCGGCTAATCCCTCCAGATGAAGCTCGATGGCTTCTCGGATGTTGGTCTTGATTTCTTCAACGGTCCTGCCGGTGGTCACACAACCGGGAAGATCGGGCACGTAAGCCGAGTAGTTATTCGCGCCTCGTTCGATGACTACAGCGTATTTCCTCATTGCTTGCCTTTCAGGCCGGCCTGAGTCAGGACACTCTTTAGCGTACCAGGATGCAAATCGTCTCCAGGGTGCCCTGGGATTGTGACGCGACCGGGCTTGACCGCGTGTTTGAATTGCCGATGGCTGCCCCTCGTTGCGACGTGGCGCCACCCATCGGACTCCACTAGCTTTATCAGGTCTCTGACTTTCATTTCAAAGCTCGCAACAACTCCTCCGCGTACACCGCGCCGGCCGGAGTATCCTCGTGCTTGAAAAACACATACACATCGCGCCCGCCGGAAAGCATCCCCTTGACCCGATTGGCGATTTCGGTACGCTCTTCCGGTGAGTAATCTTCCTTCCTCAAACGGACATACACGAACCCGGCCGTAACCACCTCGGGCACTTCGAATTTCTCCGATTCCGCCAGGCACAGCCCGATCCCGTGCTTTTCGAACAAGCGATATACCTCGTCGATGAGCCACGACGCATTGCGGAACTCGAATGCGCAGCGGATATCGCGAGGCAGCTTCTCGACGAAAGCCGTTAGCGTCAGCAAATCCGCTTTAAGGTTTGGCGCCAACTGGAACAGCACCGGCCCCAGCCGGCGACTCGACCGCAATGGATCGATCGCCTTGAAGAACACATCTGTGAACTCGGACTCGCGCAGCCGGAAGATATGCGTGATCCGCTGGTGCGCCTTGCACGCGAAGCTGAATCCTTCCGGCGTGGCGGCAATCCAATTTTCTAGAGTGGACGCCTTCGGCAACTGGCGAAATGTGTAGTTTATTTCCACCGCATTCAGCCGGGTAGCGTAGTGTTTCAGGAAGTCTTTAGCAGCGAGTTTGGGTGGATAAAAGTCCGGTTTCCAACTCGGGTAGGCGAAGCCCGAAGTACCTGTAAATAAAGTAGCCATCTATCGCAGGCTACACTGAAATGAATGGCAGCAAGAGGAATGGGAATGCCCGGCATGGGATCCGGCGACCGGCCGCGGCGGTCGACTGACTCGGGCGCGCCGACTCCCTCGGGGAAGAAACGTCAGCCCACTCTGCGCGATGTGTGGCCACAGCTTCGGGAACTGGTTTTGCCGCGGCGCAAGATTCTCGCCGTGGGCTTCCTCCTGATGATCGTAAACCGTCTCAGCGGCCTGGTCCTGCCCATCTCCACCCGCTACCTGATCGACGATGTGGTCGGCAAAAAGCAGATGAATTTGCTGACGCCGCTCGTCTTGGGAATTCTAGGAGCGACGCTCATCCAAGGGGTAACTTCGTTTTCCCTGACCCAGATCCTTTCCAAAGCCGGACAGCGCCTGATTGCCGAGCTTCGCCAGAAAGTCCAAAGACACATCGGCCTGCTGCCGGTGGCCTATTACGACACCAACAAGAGCGGCGTCCTGGTATCGCGCATCATGAACGATGTCGAAGGCGTGCGCAACCTGATCGGCACAGGCCTGGTGGATTTTGTCGGCGGCCTGATGACGGCCGTGATCTCGATTGTATTCCTGCTGACGATCAGCCCGATTATGACCGCGGTGGCGGGATTATCCGTGGGCTTGTTCGCGATTGCGCTGAGCAAAGCGTTCACGAAAATCCGCCCCGTATTTCGAGAGCGCGGGAAAATCACAGCCGAAGTAACCGGACGGCTGACCGAATCGCTGGGAGGCGTGCGCGTCGTCAAAGGTTATCATGCCGAGGAGCGTGAATCGGAAGTATTCGGCAAGGGCGTCCAACGCCTCCTGGATAACGTGTTCAAATCCCTCACCATGATGTCGGTCATGGGTCTCTCCTCCACCGTGCTGATGGGTATCGTCAGCGCCGCCATCATGTATGTGGGCGCGCGTCAGATCGCCGCCGAGCACATGACGCTGGGACAGTTTGTGATGTTCACCACGTTTCTGGCGTTCCTGATCGCACCCGTGTTCCAGGCCGTGGGTATAGGAACGCAACTTACCGAAGCTTTCGCCGGACTCGACCGCACCCGCGAAGTTTTGGGCGAACGTCCCGAGGATCGCGACCCGAGCCGTACCATCTCCATCGGCCCCATTCAGGGAACGGTGGAATTCAAGGACGTCAATTTTTCGTATGAAGCCGGCAAGCCCGTACTATTTGACGTTAGCTTTCACGCTGAGCCTGGAAAAGTGACTGCGCTGGTAGGCTCTTCCGGATCGGGTAAATCGACCATCATCAGCTTGGTGGCTGCATTCCATACGCCCACTTCCGGCACTGTCTTGGTGGACGGCATCGACCTCTCAACGGTGCGCCTGGACAGCTACCGGACGCAGTTGGGCGTGGTCCTGCAGGACACATTTCTGTTCGACGGGACCATTGAAGAAAACATCGCATTTGCGCGGCCGGGTGCGACCAGAGAGCAGATCATGGAGGCCTGCCGGATCGCCCGCGTGGACGAGTTCGCGGAGAAGTTCGAGAAACAGTACGACACCGTAGTTGGCGAGCGCGGCGTTAAACTTTCGGGCGGGCAGCGCCAGCGCGTATCGATCGCCCGTGCGATTCTGGCCGATCCACGCATCCTGATTCTGGATGAAGCGACGTCCAGCCTGGATTCCGAATCCGAAGCGCTGATCCAGGAGGGTCTGCGCTACCTGATGCAGGGGCGCACCACATTCGTGATCGCGCACCGCCTTTCGACCATCCGCCGCGCCGATCAGATTCTCGTGGTCGAGAACGGAAAAATCGACGAGCGCGGTACTCACGAATCGCTATACGAACTGCAAGGCCGCTACTGGGATCTATATACCCGGCAGCATGGCCTGGAAGCTAATTTGTTCCTTGCACCCGGGGAAGGCGATTCGGTTCCCGAGGACGCCAACGGCGCGCAAGCTCGGGAAACCGCCGCATTGGCCGAAGCCATGCGCCTAATGCGCGGCCGCTAAAAACCGAAGCCGACCAATACCGCGAGCTGATTTCGTTGCGTCTGCACCTGCCCGTCGAAGTTTCGAAATGCCCAGCCGGTATAGCGGATCTCCGGCGAGACCTTGATCAGGAGCAGATTGAACTCGACGCCGCCCCCCACAACCACTCCGTAATTCGATCGGTGGTTGAGCGAGGAGAATTTGATGTCCGAAAGTCTGCTGAAGCTGACGCCCGCGTCGAAATACGGCTTTACCAGAGGAACGGGAAAGCGGTGTTTCACTAGAACGGGAAACTCCCAAGAGCTTCCCGATGCAGCAAACGCGCCGCTCCGGAAGTCATAACTTCGGTAGAGCGCATCAACTTCAATGGCCATCCTGGCCGGCAGCCTCAATTCGACATACGGACCGATCGTATAAGGTCGAGCGTCGGCTGTAAATGGATCGACAAAGATAGGGAAATTCGAAACTTTGAATGCGTCGGTGGCGGGAACACCGACTTTCAAGCCGGCCCCGAAGGGTTGCGCGGAGACGAATCCAGCAAAAACAAAGAGACTAAGAAATGTTTTACAAAGCATGCTCCTTCCACTGTAGCCCACCGCTCAAACGACCTTGGGCGGACGAAGCATTCGGCCCTTCGCCGGCGGGGAAGCATGCGCCGGAGGCTCAAACCGGATGACCGCCGGCGCATGTGTTTTGGAGTGGCGCACCCCGTTCGGAGTCAGCCACAGCATCAGGAAAACGCCCAGGATCGCCACTAAACCGGCCAGAGCTAGGTTGCGCATACGGGAGATCTAGCAAGCGGTGTTCCGCCGCTAACCCTATGATTCCCTTGGCGGCTGCTGCGCCAGCGGGTCACAGTTGTGCCGAACAGCTACAACTGGGCGCGGGCGGCGCTGGTGGCGAGTTCGTCGGCGCGATTGTTGTCTTCGTGGTCGGCGTGGCCTTTGGTCCAGGTCCACTGAATGGTGTGCTGTGAAACCTGGCTATCCAGTTCTTCCCACAGATCCTGATTCAGGACTGGCTTTTTTGCGCTGGTTCGCCAGCCGTTGCGCTTCCAACCGTGGATCCACTGGGTGATGCCGTTTTTCACGTACTGGGAATCCGTGACGATCTCCACCTCGCAGGGTTCGCGCACAGCTTTCAGCCCCTCGATCACAGCGGTCAGCTCCATCCGATTATTGGTGGTGTGCGGCGCGGAACCAGTCAGTTCGCGCGTATGACTGTTGTAGCGCAGAATGCAGGCCCATCCGCCGGGTCCGGGATTGCCGAGGCAAGCCCCGTCCGTAATAAGTTGAATGTGCTTCAAGCCTGTACTAGCTCGCGTTCAAAGAAGGCATCCACCAAGTCGAGGATTCCACTGGAATCAGTGGCATGGTAGATGTCGGCGCGAAGCTTAGAGCCGTTCCGAACGCCATGCGTGAAATAAGTCGCGAACTGCTTCATCTTGCCGACTGC
>Ga0070683_100005171_pt1 | contig 10858 bp, 8 predicted proteins | sample KBSC713LmetaG_FD_64662 | JGI IMG/M metagenome (GOLD analysis project Ga0070683, IMG submission 64662) | Corn rhizosphere microbial communities from Kellogg Biological Station, Michigan, USA - KBS C7.1-3L metaG | ecosystem: Host-associated > Plants > Roots > Rhizosphere ...
CGGCCGACCTGCTGGTAGTAGGCGACCGGCGACTGCGGCGCGCCGAGGTTGACCACGAAGCCCAACGTCGCGTCGAAGCCCATCCCGAGCGCACTCGTCGCGACCAGGGCCTTGACCTGCCCGGAGGCCAGGCGCTCCTCGAGGGCGAGCCGCTCCGTGGGCTCGGTCTGCCCGGAGTACGCCGCGACGTCGTGGCCGCGGGACCGCAGGTAGTCAGCGACCTGCTGGGTCGCCGCGACGGTCAGGCAGTAGACGATGCCCGAGCCGGGCTGCTCGGCGAGATGGTCGGCCAGCCAGCCCAGCCGCTGCTCCGGGGTCGTCAGCCGGACGACGCCGAGCCGGAGCGACGCCCGGTCGAGCGAGCCGCGCAGCACCAGCGCGTCACCCGAGCCGTCGGCCGTGGCCAGCTGCTCGGCCACGTCGGCGCTGACGCGAGCGTTGGCCGTGGCCGTCGTCGCCAGCACCGGGATGCCCGCCGGCAGCTCGGCCAGCAGGGTGCGGATGCGGCGGTAGTCCGGCCGGAAGTCGTGGCCCCAGTCGGAGATGCAGTGGGCCTCGTCGACGACCAGCAGCCCGCAGGTGGCGGCCAGGCGCGGCAGCACCTCGTCGCGGAAGCCGGGGTTGTTGAGCCGCTCGGGACTGACCAGGAGGACGTCGACCTCGCCGCCGCGGACCGCCGCCTGGATCTCCTCCCACTGCTCGTTGTTGGTGGAGTTGATGGTGACAGCGCGGATGCCGGCGCGCTCGGCCGCGGCGATCTGGTTGCGCATCAGGGCCAGCAGGGGAGAGACGATCACGGTCGGGCCCGCGCCCTCGGCGCGCAGGAGCAGCGTGGCCACGAAGTAGACCGCCGACTTGCCCCAGCCGGTGCGCTGCACGACCAGCGACCGCCGCCGCTCGACCACCAGCGCCTCGATCGCGGCCCACTGGTCGTCGCGCAGGACCGCGTCGTCGCGGCCGACCAGCGCCCGGAGGTGACGCTCGGCGTCGGCCCGGACGTCGGTGGTGGTGGACGGGCTCATGGGTCCCTGTCTAGCAGCGCCCGCCGACCCCACCGCCGCGCCGGGCCTACGATGCCGGGCGTGGGGGACCTGGCAGCCGAGCTCGCCGACGAGCTCGACGCGCGACTCGCGGACGAGGACGAGGCGCTGGTCGAGCGCTTCCCCGGCGAGCGGGCCGGACGGCAGCCGGTGCACACCGTCTACGTCCCCGCCGACCGGTACGACGCCGGCCTCACCCGCACCTGGGGCGAGCGGGCGCGGCAGGCGATGACCGAGCACGAGGCGATCCTGCGCGAGTGCCTCGGTGAGGCCGCCGACGATCTGCTGCCGCTCGTCGCCGACAAGCTGGAGCGGGAGCCGGTCGAGGACCTGCGGATCGACTTCGAGGACGGGTACGGCACGCGGTCCGACGACGTCGAGCACGCCGAGGTCGGGCGCGCGGCCGAGGCCCTGGCCGCCTCGCAGGCCGCCGGAGCAGGCGCCGCGTCGTACGGGATCCGGTTCAAGAGCTTCGAGCGACCGACGCGGCGACGCGGGCTCGCCACGCTCGCCGGGTTCGTCGAGCGGCTGCTCACCGCCGGCGGCACGCTCGACGGCTTCGTGGTGACCTTGCCGAAGGTGACGGCCGTGGCCCAGGTCGAGGCGATGGCGCTGGCGTGCGAGCGGATCGAGGCTGCGCACGGCCTGCCCACGGACGCACTCCGGTTCGAGATCCAGGTCGAGACCCCGCAGTCGATCCTCGGACCCGACGGCACCGCCCTGGTCGCCCGGATGATCCGGGCCGCGCCGACCCGCGTCGTGGGGCTGCACTACGGCACCTACGACTACTCGGCCTTCTGCGGCATCGCCGCGCCCTACCAGTCGCTCGAGCACCCGGCGGCCGACCACGCCAAGGCGGTCATGCAGGCCGCCGCGGCCGGCACCGGCGTGCGCCTGAGCGACGGGTCGACGAACATCCTCCCGGTCGGCGACGCCGACGACGTACGCCGGGCCTGGGCGCTCCATCTCCGGCTCGTACGCCGTGCGCTGGAGCGAGGCTTCTACCAGGGATGGGACCTGCACCCGGCCCAGCTGCCCACGCGGTACGCCGCGACGTACGCCTTCTACCGCGACGGGTTCGCCGAGGCGGCCGCGCGTCTGCGCCGCTACGGGAACCGGGCCGAGGGGGGCATCCTCGACGAGCCGGCCACGGCCCGGGCACTCGCGGACTTCCTGGTGCGGGGGCTGGACTGTGGCGCCCTGACCGACCACGAGACCGATGCCACGGGGATGGACCGAGCGGCTCTGACCGCGCTGGCCCGGCCCGTGCGGAGCTGAGAGGAGACCCCGATGGCGATCGTGCTGGGGGACAACCGGTACGGCAAGGCGGAGACCCGCGTGGTGCGGATCGTCCGCGACACCGACCGGCACGAGATCCGCGACCTCAACGTCTCCACGGCGCTGCGCGGCGACTTCACCGACGCCCACGAGACCGGCGACCAGGCCCACGTGCTCCCGACCGACTCCCAGAAGAACACCGCGTTCGCCTACGCCGAGGAGCACGGCGTCGACTCCCCGGAGGACTACGCGATCGCGCTCGCCGACCGGCTCCTGGCCGCCAGCCCGGCCGCCACGTCGGCCCGGGTGCAGGTCGAGGAGTACGCCTGGGACCGGATCCCGGCCGACGGCGCGGGTCATGACCACGCCTTCCTCCGTCGCGGCACCGACACCCGCACCTGCGCGGTCACCGTCGAGGGCCGCGACGTCGGCCGGCGGGTGCACGTGCTGTCCGGCCTGACCGACCTGACCGTGCTGAAGTCCACCGGCTCGGAGTTCAAGGACTTCCTGAAGGACCGCTTCACCACGCTGGCCGAGGCGGACGACCGGATCCTGGCCACGTCGCTGACCGCGTGGTGGCGCTGGGACGGCGCGAGGGCGACCGGCGAGCCCGGCTGGAACGCGTCGTACGACGGTGTGCGGTCGGTGCTGCTGGAGACGTTCGCGACGACGTACAGCCACGCACTGCAGGAGACCCTCTACCTGATGGGCCGCGCGATCCTGCAGTCCCACCCGGAGCTGGCCGAGATCCGGTTCTCCGCGCCCAACAAGCACCACTTCCTGGTGGACCTGTCGCCGTTCGGCCTCGACAACCCGGGCGAGGTGTTCCACGCCGCCGACCGGCCGTACGGGCTGATCGAGGCGGCCGTCCGCCGCGACGACGCCGGGGACGAGGCCGTGGCCTGGCGCGACCTCGGCGGGCTGTGAGGCCGGCTGTGAGGCCGGCTGTCAGGCGGAGGGTGGGCCGATGAGGTTCGACGACCTGCCGGACGACGACGCCCGCGCCCTCCTGCTGCGCTGCCTCTCCGCTCCCGGCTGGGCCGACGCGGTGCTGGCCGGGCGGCCCTACGCGTCGGCGGAGGCACTGCTCGCCGCCGCCGACGAGGCCGCCCGCGAACTGTCCGAGGACGACGTCGACGCAGCCCTGGCCGGCCACCCCCGGATCGGCGAGCGAGCCACCGCGGGCCACAACGCGGCGGCGTCCGCGACGGAGCAGAGCGGCGTCGATGCGCGCGACCACGACCGGCTGCTCGCGGGCAACCGGGCCTACGAGGAGCGTTTCGGACACGTCTTCCTGATCCGGGCGGGGGGCCGTTCCGGTTCGGAGATCCTCGCCGAGCTCGAGCGCAGGCTCGCCAACCCGCCCGAGGCCGAGCGGGCCGAGACGCTCGACAACCTGCGCCAGATCGCCCTGCTCCGTCTCGAGAACGAGGTGTAGTCATGTCCTCCCTCAGCACGCACGTCCTCGACACCGCCCGGGGCCGGCCGGCCGCAGGCGTTCCGGTGGAGCTCCTCGACGCCGCCGGCGCTCGCCTGGCCTCCGGGACGACGGACGACGACGGTCGGGTGGCGTCCCTGGCCGGCGACCTGGCGGCCGGGGCGTACACGCTGCGGTTCGCGGTGGCGGCGTACCAGCCCGACGGCTTCTACCCCGAGGTGACCGTGACGTTCACGGTGGCCGGGCTCCGGGACCACTACCACGTGCCGCTGCTGCTCAGCCCCTACGGCTACTCGACCTACCGTGGCAGCTGACCTCGTCGTCCGGGCTCGGCGGGCGATCGTCGAGGGGGTCGAGAGGCCGGTGGCCGTTGCCGTCTCCGACGGACGCATCGCGGCGCTCACGGCGTACGACGACCCGCCGGCAGCCGGCCGCACGCTGACCCTCGCCGACGACGAGGTGCTGCTCCCCGGGCTGGTGGACACGCATGTGCACGTCAACGAGCCCGGTCGCACCGAGTGGGAGGGGTTCGACTCCGCCACTCGCGCGGCGGCGGCGGGCGGCGTCACCACGATCGTCGACATGCCGCTGAACTCGATCCCGCCGACGGTGACCGTCGACGCGCTGCGCGCCAAGCAGGACGCCGCGCGCGACCGGGTGCACGTGGACGTGGGCTTCTGGGGTGGGGCCGTGCCGGCTCATCTCGCCGATCTGGCCGCGCTGGACGAGGCCGGCGTCTTCGGCTTCAAGTGCTTCCTGGTCGACTCCGGGGTCGCGGAGTTCCCTCACCTCTCCGCCGGCGAGCTCGACGCGGCGATGACCGAGACCGCCCGGCTGGACAGCCTGCTGCTGGTGCACTCGGAGGACGGTCGGCTCGTCGAGGACGTCGCGGCCCGGCAGGCGTCGTACGACGGGTTCCTGCGCTCGCGTCCGCCCTCCTCGGAGGACTCCGCGATCCGGCTGGTGATCGACACCGCCCGCCGGACCCGCGGGCGTGCCCACGTCGTGCACCTCTCGTCGGCCGGCGCCGTGCCCGCCCTCCACGCCGCTCGCGCGGAGGGCGTCGACGTCTCGGTAGAGACCTGTCCGCACTACCTGACCCTGGCCGCCGAGGGGGTGCCCGACGGCGCGACCGCGTTCAAGTGCTGCCCGCCGATCCGCGACCTGTCCAACCAGGACGCCTTGTGGGCGGCGCTCGCCACGGGTGACATCGACCTCGTGGTCACCGACCACTCGCCGAGCACCGCGGACCTCAAGGTGGCCGACTTCGCCCGCGCCTGGGGTGGCATCTCCTCGCTGCAGATCGGGCTGCCGGTGGTCTGGACCGCCGCCCGCGAGCGCGGTCTCACCCTCAGCGACGTCGTGGGGTGGATGGCGGCCGCGCCCGCAGATCGCGTCGGGCTCACCCGGAAGGGCCGGATCGCGGTGGGCGCCGACGCGGACCTGGCCGTCCTCGCCCCGGAGGAGTCGTTCGTGGTCGACGTGGCGCGGCTGCACCACAAGAATCAGGTGTCGGCGTACGCCGGTCGCACGCTGCGGGGCGTCGTCCGACGTACCTTCCTCAGAGGCCTCGAGACCGACGACGTCCCCCGCGGCCGGCTGCTGCAGAGAGGAGCACCGTGACACCCACCCCTGGAAGAACCTACGCCGTACCTCCGGGTGGACTGCCGCCCCAGACGAGGTTGACCACCGACCGGGCGCGCTTCACCGAGGCGTACGCCGTGATCCCGCGCGGCTCGATGACCGACATCGTCGCGTCGTACCTGCCCCACTGGGAGCAGACCCGGTGCTGGATCCTGGCCCGTCCGCTCAGCGGCTTCGCCGAGACGTTCAGCCACTACGTGATGGAGGTCGCGCGCGGTGGCGGCTCCGAGCGCCCCGAGCCCGACGGCGGGGCCGAGGGCGTGCTGTTCGTGACCTCGGGGCGGCTCCGGCTCACGCTGGAGGGGACCCACCACGACCTGCGCCCCGGTGGGTACGCCTACCTGCCGCCGAGCGCCCTCTGGTCCGTGCGCAACCGGCAGGCTCGGCCTGCGACGTTCCACTGGATCCGCAAGGCCTACGAGCCGGTGGACGACCTCGGCGCCCCACCGGCGTTCGTGACCGACGAGCACGACGTCGAGCCGCTCGCGATGCCCGACACCGACGGTGCGTGGACGACGACCCGGTTCGTCGACGTCGCCGACCTGCGTCACGACCTGCACGTCAACATCGTGACGTTCGAGCCCGGCGGAGCGATCCCCTTCCCGGAGACCCACGTGATGGAGCACGGGCTCTACGTGCTCGAGGGCAAGGCCGTCTACCTGCTCAACACCGACTGGGTCGAGGTCGAGGCGGGCGACTACATGTGGCTGCGCGCGTTCTGCCCGCAGGCCTGCTACGCCGGGGGCCCGGGCCGGTTCCGCTACCTGCTCTACAAGGACGTCAACCGGCACCCCCGCCTGGCCCTCTGACTCGGTAGAGTGGGGCCGCGCCTGTTGTTCGCATGGATAACCAGCAGGTACGGCGAGCACGACCTCCAACCATGCCTCTGGCCACACGGACGCCACGAAGCGCGAGGGAGGTGACATGACCGGCATCCCCGACGTCATGGTCAACGGCGAGGCGCTCGCGCTCGCCGGCGTCACACCGCACACGACGGCGCTCGACTTCCTGCGCGACCGCGGTCTCACCGGCGCCAAGGAGAGCTGCGCCGAGGGTGAGTGCGGCGCCTGCTGCGTCCTGGTCGCCCGGCCCCCCGCCGACGGCTCCCCCGGCACGGAGTGGACGTCGGTCAACGCCTGCCTGGTCGCCGCGGCCTCGCTCGCCGGGCAGGACGTCGTCACCAGCGAGGGGCTCGGTACGCCGGACCGCCTCCACCCCGTCCAGCGCGAGATGGCCGAGCGCGGCGGCTCGCAGTGCGGCTACTGCACGCCCGGCTTCGTCTGCTCGATGGCCGCGGAGTACTACCGGCACGACCGCGGTCCCGCAGCCTCGAGCAACGGCACCCATGGCGACAACGGGTTCGACCTCCACGCCCTGACCGGCAACCTGTGCCGCTGCACGGGCTACCGGCCGATCCGCGACGCGGCGTACGCCCTCGGCCCTCCCGCGCCCGACGATGCGCTCGCCGTACGCCGGACCGCCCCGGCGCCCGCCCCACCGCCGACCCGGCTCGAGGCCGACGGCGCGGCCTTCGTCCGCCCGGCCGACCTGGCGGCGGCGTTGGATCTGCTGGCCGACCACGCCGACGCCCGGGCGGTGGCCGGCGCCACCGACCTCGGCGTCGAGATCAACCTGCGCGGCGCCCGGCCCGGCCTGTTGGTCCAGATCGACCGGCTCGAGGAGCTGCGCGGTCTGCGGTGGTCCGATGCCGAGCTGGTCATCGGTGCCGCCCTGTCCCTGACCGAGATCGAACGCCGGCTGGCCGGCCGGCTGCCGCTGCTCGACGAGCTGTTCTGGCAGTTCGCCTCCCGACCGATCCGCAACGGCGCCACGCTCGGCGGCAACCTGGGCACCGGATCACCGATCGGCGACAGTCCGCCCGTGCTGCTGGCGCTCGCCGCAGACCTCGTCCTGGTCTCGACCTCAGGTGAACGCCGGGTGGCGCTGGCCGACTACTTCACCGGCTACCGCACCAGCGTCCGCGAGCCCGGGGAGCTGATCAAGGAGGTCGTCATCCCGCTGCCCGTCGCCGGCCTGACGGCGTTCCACAAGATCGCCAAGCGCCGCTTCGACGACATCTCCAGCGTCGCGGTCGGGTTCGTCCTCGACGTGCGCGACGGCGTCGTCCGCTCCGCCCGCATCGGCCTCGGTGGGGTCGCGGCCACTCCGGTCCGCGCCCGGGAGGCCGAGGCCACGCTGAACGGACGCGCGTGGGCCCAGGAGACCGTCGACGAGGCGGCCGACGTGCTTGCCGCCACGGGCACCCCGATCGACGACCAGCGCGCCAGCGCGCGCTACCGCGCGGCCATGCTGGGCCAGGCGCTGCGGCGGCTGTACGCCGAGGAGCTGGTCGCGACCGGCTCGACCGACGGCTCCCACGGCACGGGCGGGGGTGTCACATGAGCGACCTCTCGCGCCGCCCCGCCTCCGCCGTGGTCGGCGAGACCGTCCCCCACGAGAGCGCGGTGCTGCACGTCACCGGCCGCGCGCTCTACACCGACGACCTGGTCGCGCGCACCAAGGGAGTGCTGCACGCCTGGCCGGTGCAGTCGCCCCACGCCCACGCCCGGGTGACCGGGCTGCGTGCGGAGCCGGCGTACGACGTGCCGGGCGTCGTCCGGGTGCTCACCGCCGACGACGTCCCCGGCCTCAACGACTCCGGTACGAAGCACGACGAGCCGCTCTTCCCGGCCGAGGTGATGTACCACGGCCAGGCCGTCTGCTGGGTGCTCGCGGAGACCCTCGAGGCCGCCCGGCGCGGGGCGAGCGCGGTCGACGTCGACTACGAGCCACTGTCCGCCCTGCTGACGATCCGCGAGGCGATCGACGCCGACAGCTTCCAGGGCGTCCGGCCCACCGCCGGGCACGGCGACGTCGAGGCGGCGCTCGCGCGGGCGGCCCACGTCTTCGAGGGCGAGACCGAGATGGCCGGCCAGGAGCACTTCTACCTGGAGACCCAGGCCTCGCTGGCCGATGTCGACGACGCCGGTCAGGTGTTCGTCCAGTCCTCGACCCAGCACCCGAGCGAGACCCAGGAGGTCGTGGCCCACGTGCTCGACCTGGCCGCGCACCAGGTGACCGTCCAGTGCCTGCGCATGGGTGGCGGCTTCGGCGGCAAGGAGGTGCAGGCCAACGGCTACGCGGCCGTCGCCGCCCTGGGCGCCGCGCTGACCGGACGACCGGTGCGGGTGCGGCTCAACCGCACCCAGGACATCACGATGACCGGCAAGCGGCACGGCTTCCACGCCACCTGGCGCGTGGGCTTCGACGACGACGGTCACCTCGTCGCCCTCGACACCCTGCTGACCTCGGACGGCGGCTGGAGCCTGGACCTCTCCGAGGCGGTGCTGGCGCGGGCGATCTGCCACGTCGACAACACGTACTGGATCCCCGACGTGCGCATCCGCGGCCGGATCGCGAAGACCCACAAGACCTCCCAGACCGCCTTCCGCGGCTTCGGCGGCCCGCAGGGGATGCTCGTGCTCGAGGACGTGCTCGGCCGCTGCGCGCCGCTGCTCGGGATCGACCCGCTCGACCTGCGCCGACGCAACTTCTACGTCGAGGGCCAGGAGACGCCGTACGGCCAGCCGGTCCGGCACGCCGCCCGTGCCGCCACGGCTTGGGACCAGGTGCTGGACGGGGCCGACGTGGCCGCGCGTGCGCGCGAGATCGCCGACTTCAACGCCGCGCACGAGCACACCAAACGCGGGCTCGGGGTGACACCGGTGAAGTTCGGGATCTCCTTCAACTTCACCCCGTTGAACCAGGCCGGCGCGCTCGTGCACGTCTACAAGGACGGCTCGGTGCTGGTCAACCACGGCGGCACGGAGATGGGGCAGGGGTTGCACACCAAGATGCTCCAGGTCGCCGCCACCGCCCTCGGCGTACCGCTGAGCCGGGTGCGGCTCGCGCCCACCCGCACCGACAAGGTGCCCAACACCTCCGCGACCGCCGCGTCGTCGAGCGCCGACCTCAACGGCGGCGCGGTGAAGGACGCCTGCGAGCAGATCCGCGACCGCCTCGTCGAGGTCGACGCCGGCCGCGGACTCCCGTGGGAGCAGCTCGTGGCCGAGGCCTACCTGGAGCGCGTCTCGCTGTTCGCCGCCGGCTACTACCGCACCGAGGGGCTGCACTGGGACGCCGACACGTTCCGGGGCACGCCGTTCAAGTACTTCGCGTACGGCGTGGCCGCAGCCGAGGTCGAGGTCGACGGGTTCACCGGCGCCTACCGCACGCGGCGCGTCGACATCGTCCACGACGTCGGCGACAGCCTCTCGCCGCTGGTCGACCTAGGCCAGATCGAGGGCGGGTTCGTGCAGGGTGCCGGGTGGCTGACCCTGGAGGACCTGCGCTGGGACACCTCCGACGGCGAGCACCGGGGCCGGGTGACGACGCAGGCGGCCAGCACCTACAAGCTGCCGAGCTTCTCGGAGATGCCCGAGGTCTTCAACGTCACGATGCTCGAGCGCGCCCACGAGGAGGGCGCCGTCTACGGCTCCAAGGCGGTCGGCGAGCCGCCGCTGATGCTGGCCCTGTCGGTGCGCGAGGCGCTGCGGCAGGCGTGCGGGGCCTTCGGCCCGGCTGGCCGCGCGGTCGACCTGGCGAGCCCGGCGACGCCCGAGGCGGTCTACTGGGCGCTCGATGCGGCTCGGCTGGCGGCCGGCATGCGCGAGCCGGCGGGGGCCTGAGCCGTGCGGTGGTTGCAGGCGGTGGAGAGACTGCGGACCGAGCGGCGACCCGGCGTGCTGGTCACGCTCGTCTCGACGCGCGGCCACGCGCCGCGCGAGGCCGGCGCCAAGATGGTGGTGACCGTCGACGTCGCCTGGGACTCGATCGGCGGCGGCAACGTCGAGGCCACGGCCGTGGCGCGGGCTCGCGATCTGCTCACCTCGGCAGACCTCACGCCGACGACCTTCACCCTCGACCTCTCCGACAAGGCGCCGGGCGAGCACGGCGTGCAGTGCTGCGGCGGCGAGGTCACGGTGCTGCTCGAGCCACTCGTCGTACGCCCGGCCGTGGCGGTCTTCGGGGTCGGCCACGTCGGCCTCGAGCTGGCCCGGATCCTGGCCCGGCACGACCTCGACCTGCACCTGGTCGACTCGCGTCCCGACCGGCTGACCACCGAAGCACTGAGGCCGCTGGTCGACGCCGACGCGCGGCTGCACGTGCACCACGAGGCCGTCCTGCCCGAGCTGGTGCTGGCCGAGCTGCCGCGGGGGACGCACGTGCTGGTGATGACCCACGACCACGCGGAGGACCTGGCGCTCCTGGACGCCGCGTTGCGCAGCGCGCACCTCGGGCCGGTCGGCCTGATCGGCTCGTCGGCCAAGTGGGCGCGGTTCCGCAGGGCTCTGCTGGCCGACGGTCATCACGCCGACGCCGTCGACCGCATCGTCACCCCGATCGGCCTGGTGTCCCTGCCCGGCAAGGATCCCGCGACGATCGCGGTCTCGGTGGC
>Ga0070683_100005172_pt1 | contig 10856 bp, 8 predicted proteins | sample KBSC713LmetaG_FD_64662 | JGI IMG/M metagenome (GOLD analysis project Ga0070683, IMG submission 64662) | Corn rhizosphere microbial communities from Kellogg Biological Station, Michigan, USA - KBS C7.1-3L metaG | ecosystem: Host-associated > Plants > Roots > Rhizosphere ...
GCCGCTCGCTGGGCCGCTCGACTTTCGTCCAGCCTTTGTCGACCCAGTAGGCGTTGGGGTCTCGGTAAATGTCGACGCTCTGGTGATACTAGAAGTCCACCGAATCGGGACACAGGGCAAACGATCCGCCGTAGAAGTCCGGATAGAACACCTGATGAGCGGCAGCAATCCATCCGCCCGTCGAGCCTCCTGACAGCATCCGGGCCCACGGTTCCCGGATCACGCGGAACTTTTCTTCGACGGCCGGGATGAGCTCCTTCAGGATGGCGTCGCCGTATGGGCCGTTGTTCTCGGAATTCACACCGTACGAGTCGTCGTAGTACGGCGAAGGGTGTTGCAGCGTGACGTAGAGGAAGCGGGGCGTGTCGGCGGCCATCCAGAAGCGATCGAACTCGCCGCCGCGGCCGAAGCCGCCTGGAGCGGCGAGCGAGAAATGATCCTGGATGTAGTTGATCGGATAGCGCACGTCGGGGTGCTGGTCGTAGTCTTTCGGCAGCAGCACCGTCGCGCCGAGATAGATCGGCTGTCCCCACCATTTGCTGAGAATCGCGCTTTGAAACCGGATGTGTTTGACCATCGCGGTGTCGGCTGGCGGCTGGATCGGGGGAATCGCCTTCGTGGCCACGAGCCGGATGGGCGCGGTCGACTTCGGATCGAAGGCGACCTTGACCGGATCGCCGAGGAGGTTTCCCGGCGATCGTTTCCAGTTCTGGCCTTCCCATTGATCGTTGTGCAGCCAGACGGTGTGTCCGTCGGCGCGTGAGAAGCGTGTGTAGACGTTGACGAAGGGCTGCATCCAGTATTCGCCTGCCGGCAGATCGCGGAGGCTCTGCACCGGGTGACCTCTGTCGACCGCGGTAATCGCCGCAGCAGTTCCCGGAGCCAGTCCTTCGACGTATCGCGAAAACAGTGGGACGCCCGTCGGCGACGTCTGTTCGATCGGCGATCGAGCGTTGTCGCGGCTGATTGCCACGTAGACCATGCCCGTCACTGGCTCCGACCGGGCTTCCTGCGCAAAGACAATCTCGATGCGGGGTCCCTCGGAACGAGTCTGTTGCGCGAGCAGCAGGCGCTCGAGCGTGACGGCGCCGGTTATGGCGAGCGCCAACGCAATCGTGAACCGCGAGAATGAGGGCATAATGCTTCATCCTATCGCATGGAGTCAGAGCGCCGTTTGCGTCGGGGCCGCTTCGTCCTGGCAATTGCCGTATCGGCGGCGCTGGTGCTGTCGGCGCCGTTCATCGGCTTCGTCCGCAGCTGGATTCGAGCGACGTTTCCCGGCCAGTACGTGCGGATCATCGGCGGCGCGATCGCGTTGATCGCGTTCGGCGCCGTGATCGCTGCGCTCTGGCGGATTCGATCCCACCGCGTTCTGCGCTACAGCGCGATCGCCGCATCGCTCGCCTTCGCCACCTGGTACTCGCTGGCTGACTCCACCGGCAACCCTGACGCCGACGTCGTTCAGCGTTTTCACTTCGTGGAGTACGGCATCATCGCGTTCCTGTTCTACCGCGCATGGCGGCCGCTCGCGGACCCCGCGATTCTCGTGCTGCCGATGCTGGCCGGGCTGCTCGTCGGCACCGCGGACGAATGGTTGCAATGGTTCATTCCGAATCGCGTCGGCGAGATTGCCGACGTCCTGCTGAATGCCATCGCCCTGGGATGCGGATTGCTGTTCAGCCTCGGGGCGGATCCGCCAGACAGGTTTTCTTCACGGCTGCGCCCCGGCTCGCTCTCGCGCATCGGGCGACTCGGCGCGGCGACGACACTGGCGATCGCGGCGTTCTTTCACATTGTCCATCTCGGCTACGACATTCGCCGCGATGAAACGGGGACCTTCAAGTCGCGCTGGTCGAACGACACTCTCGAACAACTGTCCGCCGCGAAACGCGACGAGTGGCGAACTCACCCGCCCCCGCTCGTGCTGCAGCGTGTGTCGCGCGAAGACCAATACATGACCGAAGGTGTGACGCACGTCCAGAAGCGCAACGAACTGCTCGCCGCCAGTGATCCGCGGAGCGCCTGGATGGAGAATCAGATTCTCGAGAAGTACTTCGCGCCGGTTCTCGACACACCATCGTATGTGTCTCGCACGGGGCACCGCTGGTCACCGGAACAGCGGCAGTCGGTCGAGGCGCAGGCGGCTGGAGGCAATCCCGGCTATGTCAGCCGGGCGAATCCCTACCCGATTTACGCCTGGTCGCGTGCGCTTTTCTGGCTCGTCTCAATCTGCATCGCGGGTGTCATCTGGATCGGCGCGTCGATAGTCGAACGCTCGAGACGCGTCGGCTGACACCACCGCCCTTTCAAGCGCGCACCAGCTCGGTGCGTCGCCGTGCCCGCCTGTGGCGCACGCGCCATGCGCTGACGACGACGAATAAAGCGGCGCAAATCTCGATGTACACCTTTTCACCATCGATGTAGTCAATCGCGCGGCCGGTGACCGTTGGATCCGCGATGAGGCCGTGGACGAAGAAGGTCAAAGCCGCCGCGTAGGTCGCGTAGTGGATCGTCCGCCAGAGATGGCGTCCCAGTGCGCGTCGAAAATACGAGGTCGCAACCACGATGATCACGAAGTAGAGAGAGAAGGCGCCGAGCACGTTCGAGACGGGTTGGACCGGCGACCACACCGGCACGATCAAATCGATGATCCTGAATGGAGGAGAACTGGAGAACAGCAGGATCGCGGGATGGATGAGCGCGGCCGTGAGCGCAATGTAGCCCGTCCAGTTGTGCAGCCGGAAGAGCTTTATCGAACGGTTCGGCCAGTGCCGTGCGGGGTTGAACCCGGCAGCCATCAGCAATCCAAGCGTGAGGTTCGCGGTGAGCAGGCCAACCGCGACCAGGGCAACGTATGCGGATAATTCAACGGCCGATGGCATCGCGTAATCTTACGACGCCTTGCCCGTGTCCTTCTTCCTTGTCATCATCTCTTCCTGCTCGCGGGGCCCACCCCGCTCGCTCTCGCTCGGCGCCTTCGCGCCTCGCTTGGGCCGCAGGCGCTTTCCCTTGCTATGATCGTGCACATGATTCGCGAGTCGCGAGCGCGCATCGACGGTCGAACGATTCGCTATCTCGACTCGGGCAGCGGCTGGCCGGTCGTGCTGCTTCACGCGTTTCCGCTGAACGCGGACATGTGGCGGCCGCAGCTGGAACGCGTGCCTGAAGGCTGGTGGTTCATTGCGCCGGACATGCGTGGCTTCGGACCGGACGCCGTCGATCAAGCGGCGCAGGCGACGCTCGATCAGCTGGCTGCAGACGTCGGCGCGCTGCTCGATCGCCTCGAGATCGAGGCGGCGGTGATTGGCGGGCTCTCGATGGGCGGCTATGTCACGTTCGCGCTCTTCCGGCAGCAGCCAGCCAGATTCAGCGGCATGATCCTCGCCGACACGAAGGCGCAGCAGGATACACCCGCGGGGCTCGAAGGGCGACGGCAGATGATCGATCTTGCGCGGACGCGAGGAGCGGCTGCGGTGGCCGATTCGATGCTGCCGAAACTGCTCGGCGCAAGCGCGGCCGCACGGCGCCCGCGTCTCGCGGACCGAGTGCGAGCCATGATCGAGACCGCCCCGGTCCCGGCAATCATCGGCGCTATCGAGGCGATGATCGGACGGCCGGACTCGCGCCCGGATCTCTCGCGCATCGCCTGTCCGACGCTGGTGATCGTCGGCGAAGAGGATGTGCCGACGCCGGTGGGCGATGCCGCTGACATGCAGAATCAGATTGGACGCTCGCGACTGGTCATCCTGCCGGAGGTGGGACATCTGTCCAACCTCGAGGCTCCGGATGGCTTTGCGCTCGCGATCTCCGATTTTCTAGCCTCCAATCTCTGATCCGGGGGCTTCGCCCCCGCGGCCCCCCACACGCTCTCTGGCGAGCCGCTTCGCCGGCTCGCTCCGTTCGCGTGGCTCGGTTCGCTACGCTCGGTCGCGTCTTTCTGCGCGCAGCCTTGCATCGAAGACTCTTGTTGCCCACAACCCGGATTCATCGCCCGGGTTGACCAAGGATCAGGACGTGCGACGAACTCTGAATTAAGATCGGCGGATGGGTTCCTTCAGACTTTGGACAACGACAGTACTTCTCGCGGTGGTCGTCGCCATTCCGGCTGCGCGCGTCGACACGGCGGCTCAGAGCGCGCCTGCCACTGAGGCGCTGCACCGACCGCTGGATCAAATTCTCGACCTCAACGTTCGCGATGGCCTCGTCTACTACCGCGCGCTTCGATCGGATCGCGCGCGCCTCGATAAGTACATCGCCTCGCTCAACGTCGGTTCTGACGTGTATGAACGCTGGTCGCCCGAGCAGAAGATGGCGTTCTGGGTCAACGCCTACAATGCCTTCGTCCTCCAGACGGTGATCGATCACTATCCGATCAGGGGATCGAGCAAGAGTTATCCGGCCAACAGCATCCGACAGATTCCAGGCGCGTTCGAGCAGGCGAAGCACCGGGCCGCCGGCCGCAGCGTCACGCTCGATGAAATCGAGAAGAACGTGCTCCCCGAGTTCAAGGAGCCGCGGCTGTATTTGGCGCTCGGTCGTGGCGCGGTCGGCAGCGGCCGCCTTCGAAGCGAAGCGTATTCCGGCGACCGGTTGAAGCAGCAGCTCGACGATCTCCAGCAGGAATTCGTGGAAGAGGAAACCATGATCAAGATTGATCGAGCAGCGAACCTGGTGTCCGTGACGTCGATCATGAGCTGGCGGAGCGCCGAGTTTATCGCCGCCTACGATTCTGGCGCCACCGGCGCCATGGCCCAGCGGTCGCCGATTGAACGCGCCATCGTCGCGTTCGTCCTGCCGCACCTGTTGCCGCTGGAGAAGGAACTTCTGCAAAAAAACGAATTCAAGCTGACGTACCATCCATTCGACTGGCGGCTCAACGACCTCACCGGCGGGTCGCCACAGTAATGGATCTCCAACTCACCGACAAGGTAGCCATCGTCACCGGCTCGAGCCGCGGCCTCGGGCTGGCGAGTGCGCGCTCGCTCGTCGCCGAAGGATGCCGTGTGTGTCTGTGCGCCCGCGGATCCGAGCAGCTCGCCGCGGCGGCGGTGGAAGTCGAGGCAGTCGCCCGGCGGCCGAACATGATCATGACCGTCCAGGCGGACGTCTCGACCGTTGACGGGATCGCACTCGTGGTCGATCGAACCGTGGAGCGTTTCGGCGGCCTCGATATTCTCGTGAACAATGTCGGACGAGCAGCCGGAACCGACCTGCTGGATACGACCGACGCCGAGTGGCAGGCCGCGTTCGACGAAACGCTCTTCCCGGCGATTCGTGCGTCGCGCCTTGCCGTTCCACACATGAAGCGCCGTGGCGGCGGCGCCATTATCATGATCGCGTCGATCTGGGGACGAGAGTCTGGCGGCCGTATGACCTACAACTCCGTGAAGGCGGCCGAAATCAGCCTGGCGAAATCGCTGGCGCAGCAGCTGGCGCCGCTGAACATCCGCGTCAACAGCGTGGCTCCGGGATCCATCCTGTTTCCGGGCGGTTCATGGCACAAACGGCAGCAGGCCGATCCACAGGGAATTGCCGAATTCATCAAGCGCGAGTTGCCGTTTGGCCGCATGGGCCGCGCCGACGAAGTGGGATCGGTCGTCGCCTTTCTCGTCTCACCGAAAGCGAGCTGGGTGAGCGGCGCGTCCATCACGGTCGATGGCTGTCAATCGAGATCCAATATTTGAGACCCTTTCACGTACAGCTCGACAAAACACTCGCGAGAAAGGACGCGAGCGAGCGCAGCGAAGCGAGCCACGCGAACGGAGCGCGCCGGCGAAGCGGCGCGCGAGAGAGCGTGTGGGGGAGTCCGAGGGGCGAAGCCCATCGGAGTGATTGATGCTTTCGGACCGTATTCAATCGCTTGCCGACGGCCTCTTCATGCCATGGGTGGTGGCCGTGCTCCTCGTCGCCGGCCTCTTCCTGACGCTGCGAACCCGTGTCGTCCAGGTGCGCCGGTTCGGCGAGGCATGGGGCGCCGCTTTTCCGCAGCGGAGCAGTAGCGGATCCGGCGTGCTGACGCCGTTCCAGGCATTCATGACGGCGCTTGGCGCGTCGATTGGCACCGGCAATATCGCCGGCGTTGCGACCGCGATTGTCTCCGGCGGTCCGGGCGCGCTCTTCTGGATCTGGGTCTACGGATTCGTCGCGATGGCCATCAAGTTCGCCGAAGCCGTTCTCGGCATCACCTTTCGCGAAGCGGTGGGGTCGCGCGTTCTGTCCGGTCCTATGTACTACCTTCGCGACGGACTGCGGTCGCCGTTCCTCGCCTGGCTGTTCGCGCTGGTGGCGGCCGTTGCCGCGTTGACGACGACGCCGTTCACGCAACCGAACTCAATGGCGCTCGTGCTGAACACGGTCGTTGGCATTCCGAAGCTCGTCTCGGGAATCACGATCGCGGTTCTGACGTGGCTGGTGATCATCGGCGGGATCAAATCGATTGGCCGCGCCGCAGAGAAGCTGTCGCCACTGAAGGTGGGGCTTTATCTGGTCGGTGGGCTGATTGTGATCCTGTTCAACGCGTCGCGCATTCCCTCCGTCTTCACGCTCATCTTCCACCGCGCGTTTTCGATGCAGGCGGCCGCGGGGGGAGGACTTGGGATGTTGATCGCGATGCGCTACGGAATTGCGCGCGGGATCTACGCAAACGAAGCGGGATACGGGACGGCCGCCGTCGCCTACGGGACAGCGCAAAGCGCGCAGCCGGCGCAGCAGGGTCTGAATGCGGTCATTGAAGTCTTCATTGTGTCGTTCGTGACCTCGACGATCAGCGCGCTCACCATCCTTCTGACCGGCGTCTGGGAATCAGGCCTCACAAGCACCGCCGCCGTTGCCGCCGGCTTCGACTCGGTCATGCCGGTTGCGGGCGGTTACATCGTCGCCTTCTGCGCATTCCTCTTCGGTTACACGACGCTCATCGGCTGGGCCTATTACGGTGAGCAGTTCTTCGAATACATCCTTGGCCGGCGCGTGACCATGCCTTACCGCTGGATCTATTGCCTGTTGATTCCATTTGGAGCCGTCTCCAAAGTGACAACGGTCTGGGCGTGGGGCGATCTGATGAACGCGCTCCAGGTGTTTCCGAATCTCATCGGCCTCATCGGCCTGAGCGCCATCGTCGCTCGAGTCTCGCGCGAGCAGCTCAGCGATTCACGGATCCAAGGATGAAGGATGCAGGGAGGGATTCACGATCAGTGATTAGTGATTAGGGATTCTTTCGCCTCTTGATCGCCCGCGCGGCGCCTGCTACGATGTCTCCGCAATTCCAACTGTCTCAACAGTTTCCATGGCGCACTCGACCCTCCCTGTCGTTTCCGGCGACAAAGACCGTTCACTGCAGGACGTCCTCACACGGCTGACGGCATCACCTGCGCCGCTTGGGCGCGAGGCCGACCCCATTGTGACGGCGGCGCATCGACTTCCCGCCATTCCGGCCTCATTTGCGCCGTATCCGGACGGAACGGACGAACGGTTGATTGCCGCCCTGGCGGGGCGAGGAGTCGACCAGCTCTACACGCATCAGTCGCAGGCATTCGAACACGTGCTCGGCGGTCGGAACGTCGTCACGGTCACTCCGACCGCGTCAGGCAAAACGCTGTGCTACAACGGGCCTGTCCTGAACGCCATTCTTCAGGATTCGGCAACCCGCGCGCTCTACATCTTCCCGACGAAGGCGCTTGCGCAGGATCAGCTCGCGGAGCTGCACTCGTTATCCGAGCTCGTGATGCACGGTTCGGATCTGCAGATTGGTGTCTTTACCTACGACGGCGATACCCCTGCCGATGCCAGGCGTGCGATTCGCGGCAAAGCACACGTCGTCCTCAGCAATCCGGATATGGTGCACTCGGGCATCCTGCCGCATCACCCGCGCTGGGCGAAGCTGTTCGAGAATCTCCGTTTCGTGGTCATCGACGAGCTGCACGCGTACCGCGGAGTGTTTGGGAGCCATCTCGCCAATATCGTTCGGCGACTGCACCGCGTGTGCCGGCACTACGGATCCAACCCTGTGTTCATCTGCTCGTCGGCGACCATCGCCAATCCTCGCGAGCTTGCCGAAGGGCTGACTGGACTTCCGTTCGAGCTCGTCGAAAAGAGCGGGGCACCTCGCGGCGAGAAGTTCTTCCTGTTCGTGAATCCGCCGGTCGTCAACGCGTCGCTTGGCATTCGACGGTCGTATCTCGCTGAAGCCAGGCGAGTGGCGCTGGAATTCCTCCGGCACAATCTGCAGCTGATTCTCTTCGGCCAGAGCCGACTGGCCGTCGAGATCCTGACGACCTATTTGAAGGACGCGTTCCAGGGACCGCCGGGGGCCGCTGATGTCATTCGCGGCTATCGAGGCGGTTATCTCCCGAACAGGCGACGCGAGATCGAGCGGGGATTGCGCGAGGGTCAGGTGCGGGCGGTGGTATCGACCAATGCGCTGGAGCTTGGTATCGACATCGGCGCGCTCGATGTGTCGGTGATGGCTGGTTACCCCGGCACGATCGCCGCGACCTGGCAGCGCGCCGGACGAGCAGGACGGCGAACGACGAGATCAGCGGCGGTGCTGGTCGCGAGCAGCGCGCCGATCGACCAGTTCATCATTCGCAATCCGTCCTACTTCTTCGACGCCTCGCCCGAGCACGCGCTCATCAATCCTGACAACCTGCACATCCTGCTCGACCACGTGAAGTGCAGCGCATTCGAGCTGCCCTTCCGGAGCGATGAGCAGTTCGGCGGCGACGTCGATCTTCAGGCGATCTTGTCGGTTCTGTCCGAGGAGGGATTCGTCCACCTTGCTGATGGTCAGTGGAACTGGACGAACGAGTCATATCCCGCCGACGCGGTCAGCCTGCGGTCGGTCTCGTCGGACAACTTCGTCATCGTCGACTGCACGAATGGCGAACGGGTCATCGGCGAAACCGATTTCACGAGCGGGCCGGCCACGCTTCATGAAAAGGCGATCTACATTCTCGAAGGTCAGCTCTTTCAGGTCGAGCGGTTCGATTTCGACGGCCGCAAGGCCTACCTTCGCAGCGTCGAGTGCGACTACTACACGAACGCGATCACGTATACGAAGGTGACGATACTGGATACGTTCGAATCAGCTTCCAGCTCCCAGCTCCCAGCTTCCAGCGATGCCTCGACTGAGATCGACCGGATCCCGGATCCCGGATCCCGGACCACGGATGCTGCCGGATTCGCTATGCGCTCTCATGGCGAGGTTCACGTCGTCTCCCGAGTCGTCGGCTTCAAGAAGGTCAAGTTCTACACCAACGAGAACGTGGGTTCCGGCGAGCTCGACATGCCCGAGCAGCAGATGCACACGTCGTCGTACTGGTTGACGATTCCAGCGGCGGTGATGGCTTCGCTGCCATTTGCCGGCGATGATCGGCGGGACGGCGTCGTCGGGCTGGCGTTTGCGATGAAGAACATCGCCCAGCTGCTGCTGATGTGCGATGGGCACGATATTGGTCTGTCGATCGACGGCGGGTCGCTCGACAGGACGACGAGAACGGGTGGACTGGGAGGCGTGCCGGAGTCGCTGGCGACCGAGCCGAACGTATTCATCTACGACAACTATCCGGGCGGCATTGGTTTCAGCCGGCCGCTGTACGACATGCACACGGCGTTGCTCGAGCGAACGCGTGACCTGATCGTCGGATGTCCTTGCGAATCAGGATGCCCGTCTTGTGTAGGTCCCGAAGGGAATACGGGGCCGCACGCCAAGCAGGTTGCGTCGCGCATCCTCGATCAGCTGGTGCAGACGGAGGCGGTGTGATGGACCTGTCATCCCGCCTCCGTGCCATCGTCAAGAGCGGTCCGGCCGCGAGTCGAGGGGAGCTGACTTACGAGCCGGATACGGGGCGCTATGAAGCGTCTGTGGATCTCGGCCAGATTGGAGCGCTGCTCGGCGGCCGTCCCGTGGACACGCCGTTCGGCCGATGTCTGGTCGTGGACCGGCGGTATGAAGCGGATCGCTGGCACGGTGGCGTCCGCATCGGCGACTGCGAGGTTGATGACTTCGGTTCCTTGACGATCCTCGATCCATCGCTCGGCACGGGGGGGCAGACCCCGGAGGTTCCGTCCCGTGCTTTTCCGCGGACGATCTTCATCGATCTGGAAACGACCGGTCTGAGCGGCGGGGCGGGAACGGTCGCGTTTCTCGTCGGGTGCGGATATTTCGATCTGGGAGCCTTTCAGGTACGGCAGTTTCTCCTCACCAGCTATACCTCCGAGCGGGCGTTGCTCCACGCGGTCGCGGAATTCTTCAAAGACGCGGACATGATCGTGACCTACAACGGCAAGACGTTCGACGTGCCGGTCATGGAAACGCGCTGGCTGTTTCATCGCCTGCAGATGCCGCTCGACTCCGTCCCGCACTTCGATATGCTGCACCCGGCCCGGCGCCTCTGGCGGGCGCGCTCAGGCGTCGTCGATGCCGATGACGGCGGATGCCGGCTGTCGACGCTGGAACGGACGCTGTTCAACGTGAACCGCGTCGGCGACGTCGGCGGATTCGAGATACCGTCCAGGTTTTTTCGCTTCCTGCGAAACGGCGATCCACGTCCGCTCGAGCCGGTTCTGGAGCACAATCGCCTCGATCTCGTTTCCCTGGCGGCGGTCATGGCGCGCGCCGTAGAACTTGCGCGAGGTGGCCACGAGGCGTGCCGCGACAGCAATGAGGCGCTCGCACTCGGTCGCATCTATGAGCGCGCGGCGGCCGACAATCGAGTCGTCAATCGAGACCGTGTCCTGTCGCACGCGGAGACCTGTTACCGGCGCGGCGCGCAGTCACGCACCGCCGAGGTGAAAGCGGAGGCGCTCTATCGCCTTGCGCTCTGGCACCGCCGCGAGCGGCGCTACGTGGAAGCGCAGGC
>Ga0070683_100005175_pt1 | contig 10852 bp, 10 predicted proteins | sample KBSC713LmetaG_FD_64662 | JGI IMG/M metagenome (GOLD analysis project Ga0070683, IMG submission 64662) | Corn rhizosphere microbial communities from Kellogg Biological Station, Michigan, USA - KBS C7.1-3L metaG | ecosystem: Host-associated > Plants > Roots > Rhizosphere ...
GAAGCGCTCGAAGAGGCGAAAGATCTCCAGCCCGACAACCGCATCCTCCTCAACAAGATGCTCCCGCTCTACGAAGCGACCCAGAACTGGGATCGCATGGTGGAGACGATCCTCGCGATCGCCGAGATGGAGAAGGACACGACGCGCAAGTCGAAGTTCATCTTCACCGTCGCGCAGCTCTATCGCGACAAGCTGAACGACCACGGTCGCGCCGTCGAGCTCTTCAACGACGCGCTCGACTTGAACCCGACCTACCTCGAGGCCTTCGAGCGCATCAACAAGATCCTCACGGCGCAGAAGGACTGGAAGCAGCTCGAACGCGCGTTCCGCAAGATGCTGCGTCGCCTCTCGACGGCGAACGCCGGCAACCCGGACCTCGAGTTCAACCTGTGGCACAACCTCGGTCTCATCTACCGTGACCGCCTCGGCGAAGTGAACAGCGCCATCGAGGCGTTCAAGATGGCGACGCGTTACAAGGACGAGCCGGTCGAACGGCAGATCCTCGCGGAGCTGTACGAGACGACCGACCAGCTCGAAGCGGCGGTGGGCGAGCACGCGCAGGTCCTCCAGAAGGACCCGCTCCGTGTCGACCCGTATCGCTCGCTCTACAAGCTCGCCTTGAAGATGCACGACTACGACCGCGCATGGTGCATGTGCGCGGCCCTGGCGTTCCTCCACAAGGCGGACGAAGAGGAGCAGCGGTTCTTCGAGGACTACCGCCCGCGCGGCATGATCCAGGTGAAGAGCCGCCTCGACAACGAGCAGTGGGTGAAGAATCTCTTCCACAAGGACGAGAACATCTTCATCGGCAAGATCTTCGAGATGGTGACCCCTGCGGCCATCGTCGCGAAGACGCAGGCCCTCGCAAAGGCGAAGCAGCTGCCCGTCCTCGATCGCCGCTTCAAGCAGGACCCGGCCACCAGCACCGTGACGTTCGCGAAGACGTTCGGCTGGGCGGCGCAGGTCCTCGGCATCCAGCTGCCCGACCTCTACGTCCGTAACGACGTCGCCGGCTCGCTCCTCGCAGTGCCGTCGCGTCCGCCGGCATCGGTCGCGGGTCAGAACGTGCTCACCGGCTACACGCCGCAGGAGCTCACGTTCATCGTCGGTAAGCACCTCAGCTACTACCGCGGCGAGCACTACATCAAGAACCTGTTCCCGACGCAGGGCGAGCTCAAGGTCGTCTTCTTCTCGGCGATCAAGATCATCGACCCGAACTTCAACGTCCCGCCCGAGATGGCGCAGGCGGTGAATCAGACGGCGAGCGAGTTCGTGAAGTACATGCAGCCGGTCGAGAAGGACTCGCTCCGTCTCGTCGTCCAGAAGTTCATCGAGGACGGCGCGAAGGCGGACCTGAAGCGCTGGATGCAGTGCGTGGACATCACCAGTGCCCGCGCCGGACTCCTGCTCTGCGCCGACCTCGAGATCGCGAAGAAGATCGTCGCGGCCGAACCGCAGCTCCCCGGCGACCTCTCGCCGCCGGACAAGCTGAAGGAGCTGATCGTCTTCTCGGTCAGCGAGCAATACCTGGCGCTCCGCAAGGCGCTCGGCATCGCGATTGGCTGATCGCCGCGCGCTCGTCGTCCTCCTCTTCTCGTTCTCGCTCGCAGCGATTGCCTGCAAGAGCCAGAAGCGGAAGGACATCGAGCTCGTCTGCGACGTGCGCGCGCACGTCCCGCGCGGCGGCGGCGAAGAGAAGTTCCTCGCGGCGAACATGAAGTCGTCCGAAGGGAAGAAGCTCGTGAGCGAGTTCTACGGCGCTCGCGTGGGCCCGCCCCCGGGTGTGACCGACGGCTGCAAGCAGAAGGCCTTGCTGGGCAACGCGGTCACCGAAGCGGACGTCGAACACTGCAGGCTCCTCGAGGAGGAATTCCCCGGCGAGTGCAGCGGCCAGGGCGAGTTCTGAGGCGCGATCGGCGGATCCGTGTGATATCCACGTCGAGATGCAGCGGAAGCTCCGGCGTGCGCACTATCTGACGGCAGGAATCATTTTCGGTGGCGTCGTCTTCGCGTGCGGAGGCGACGACTCCGGATCGGGCGCCACGAGTTCGCCCGACGGCGGAGGCTCGAGCAGCGGGACGTCGAGCAGCGGCGCGAGCAGCAGCGGCAGCAGCGGCGACTCCTCTACGTCGCACGTGCCGAACAACGCTGCGGCCGGCGTCACGGTCGCGACGGACAGCGTCAAGGCATGCTCTCTCGTCAGCGCGGACGTCTCGATCTCGCGCGCCGCCGACGAGAGCGACCTCACGGACTACGTCATCTATTGGGGCTCGGACGCGGCGACGAAGATCGGGAGCGCGATCGGCACCGTCTCGAAGACGGGAGGCAATCTCACGTTCTCGCTCGTCAACGTCGCGCGCCCGACGAACGCGACCTACATCCTCGTCTTCACGAAGAACTCGACTGGCGAGATGGCGACCGGCGTCTCCACGACGTTCACCGAGGTCGGCCAGTACATCACGCAGGAGATCGCGGCGGGGCAGGACGTCAACAGCGGGCTCCAGCCGTCGGTCGCGATCGACGGCGCGGGTGCCAAGCTCCTCGTGGTCACGAAGAACGGGCAGAACTCGAACAAGGCGGCCTTGTTTCGCTGCGACCTCAACGGGACCGGCTGCGGCTACTCGGACGTTTCGGGGGGACAAGACGCGGAGTCCGGCACGCTGCCGACCGCGCTCGTCGACACCACGAACAACAAGCTCCTCGTCGTGACGGCGAGCGGCGCCACTCCGAAGCCGGCTCTCTCCGTGTGCGATCTCAATGGAAGCAACTGCGGGTTCGTCGACATCTCGGCGGGAAAGTCGGCTGGCGTCGGCGAAGAGCTCACCGCGACGCTCGACAAGACCAATTCGAAGCTCGTCGTCGCCACGCGAAACGGCGCGAACAATCATCCGGCAATGTTTCGCTGCGATCTGAGCGGGGCGAACTGCGCGTTCACCGACGTGGCGTTGGCCGCGTTCGGCGCGTCGGGCGATGTCGGTCACTGGCCGTCGGTGGTCGTCGACGAGGTCAACTCCAAGGTGCTCGTGGTGAGCACGAACCTCGACAACAACTCCAAGCTGGCGCTCTTCCGCTGCGACCTGGACGGTTCGAACTGCACGTATACCGACATCTCGGCGGGGCAGGGCACGGGCAGCGGCTACGCGCCGAAGGCGCTCATCGACACGCTCAACAAGAAGCTCCTCGTCGTCACGAACAACGCGGCGAACGCGGGCAAGCTCGCGCTCTTCCGCTGTGACCTGAACGGAACGAACTGCGTCTACGCCGACATCTCGGCGGCCCAGCCCGGCACCAGCTTGGCCGGCAATCGTCCGGCCGCGATGATCGATCCGGTCGGCAGGAAGCTGCTCGTCGCCTCCATCCGCTTCGACAGCGCGGATAGGCCGGGACTCTGGCGCTGCGAGCTCGACGGCACGCAATGCACCTTCTACGACTTCACGCGCGCCGGTACGGAAGGCTTCATCGCGGCGGCGTTCAACCCGACGACGCGATCGGTGTTCGTCTCGCTGGTGGGCACCACGAACACCGGAAAGCCGACCTTCGTCGGCATCTGCGGTTACTGAGCACAGGTCAATCGCGTTTCTTGTCACGACCAAATGGATCGCCGGTGAGTGCTTCCGTGTGCAATGCACATCGCCACTTGCCGTTGCGTTTCACCCATGTCGAGGCGTCGGCGGCTTCGAGCGTGAGCGGTTTGCCGTCGACCGTGAGGTTCTCTTTCACCCTGTACGCGATGATTGCCACATCGTCGCCGAGCAGCCTCACGTTCGTATCCTTCAGCTCGAAGTCGTTCAGCTTCCAGGTGCCGGACTTCATCATCTTGCGATAGGCGTCGGCTCCGATGCTCGCGACGCCGGATGCGCCCGCCACGATGCACGGATCGTCGGTCAGCCGAAGCGCAGCCTCGACGTCCTGATCGCGGATGCCTTCCCAGTACTTCTGCTCGAGCTCTGCGAGCTCGTTCTCGACGGTCGTGTTCGCCATGACGGGCCTCCGCCGCTCGGCGTGCATTGGTTATGCCCGTTCACGCCCGCGGAGCGCCAGCAACGGGCAGCAGACCCCATGCGCGCCAGTCGAATTTCAGGAGCCGCGTCCGCGCGTGGACACGTGGCCAGTGCTCGACGCCCGGTGGCGGTGGAATGTCGATGTCCCAGCCGTCGAATGTCCACGCCGTCGAATACGGATCGTGCACGAGCGCTTCGCGTGGGATCTCTCCATGCTTTTTCGCGTTGCCGAAGACGTAGCGAAGCAAAGTGTTCATCGCGCTCGCGGTGACGATGTCGCGGCGGAAATAGCGGTCCACCCACACTTTTCCGCGACGATTTCCGAGGATCTGGTTGTTCAACAGCTTCGCGAACGAAATCGCAAAGCCAGCCATCTTGCGCGTCACCGTCGCACGGTCGTTTGCTTCGACGATCAGGTGCAAATGGTTGCCCTGGATCGAGTAGTGGACGATCTGGAACGTAGCGTCGTTCAAGCGCTTCATCTGCTGCAGCATCATGATGGCCACACGCGGTCGCCGGAACGACGGCAGGTTCGCCACGCGCCGCAACGTGATGTGCATCGGATGGCGTGCGTGATGAAACGACCGCACCCGATGCGGTACGAGCGGCCTCTTCGCCACGCGCTTGCGGCCCGAGCCCGCTCGTGCGCCGCCCCAGCCTCGCTCACCCGCAGCGCTCATCTTGATTGGGCAGTAATAGGTCGCTATCGTCGCGATTGCAAGTCGCCGCGCGTCGTTTTCGCGAACGCGCTAGGCTGCTCGGCGTGGCGGTCAGCTTTCTCAAGGGCGACATTCTCGCGGCGGCGGGCGAAGCGAACGCGGGCAAGGTCGCGGTCGCATTTCCCGCGGATTGCGCGGGGAACATGGACAAGGGCTTCGCCGTTGCCGTGGCGAAGAAGTGGCCCGCGTTCGCCGAGGCGTTCAAGGGAAAAAAGCTCGAGGTCGGCGACGTCTTCGAGTGGAACGAGGGCGAGCTCTTCGTCTACGCGCTCGGCGTCGAGAAAGGCGGCGGGAAGCCGAAGCTCTCCTGGCTCGAACGCGCATTGCGGGCGACGGTGGAGAAGGCGCAGGCGCGCGAGGTTCAGCGTCTCCTCCTTCCGCGCATGACCGGCTTCGACTGGACCCGCGTGAAGCGCGTCGTCGAGGAGCTCGGCAAAGCGACCGCGATGCAAATCGTCGTGTTCGAGCAGTTCGTGCGTGATCGCCCCGCCAGCAGCGGCGACGCTACGTAAGCGGTCGCGAGGTCAGCCGCCGTCTTTCTTCGGCGGGTTGCACGACTTGGGGATCGCGAAGACGTCGCCCGTGCACGACGCTGCGTTCGTGTCGCGCTCGCACGCATCCCAGTCGACGCCCGCCGCGCCGCCGTCTTTGCATTGCGTGTAGGCGGCCTTGCAGTCGCCGACGTCGCTCCACGTGAAGGTCGTCGTGCCGTACTCGCTCTGGTAACCGGTCTTGCATCCGCACGCGCACGCCTTCTCGCACGCGGCGGCGCCGGCACGCTCGCACGCCGTTGCGCCGGCGCTCGACGCGCCTTGGGTGCTGCCGGTATCGCCGCTCCCCCCGGAGCAGGCTGCGATGAAACCGGCGACGGCGGACGACACGACGAAGGCGCGGAGGAGCATGCGTCGCGATTGTTGCAACCTGCATGCAAGCGCGCCTCGGCCGCCAGGTGCGCGATATCCCTATGCGGATATGTCGGTGTTCTGCGACGCAGACTACGCGGTGCGCAGCAGACGTTGCGCCAGCGCTTCCGGATGCGAGAGCGCCGCGAGGTGGCCTCCGGGAATTTCTTCGATGTTTTTGCCGAGGCGCTCGCGTGCCACGCGGGCTTGGAAGTCGCGCGGGAAGAAGCGGTCGTCCTTGCCGACGACGACGTGGATGGGAATGTCGGGCCAGCGCTCGAAGCGGCAGGGCTCGCGGAAGACGATCTTCGCTTCGGGCCGCTGATGGTTGGCGCTCTCGCGAGCGAGGTCTTCGGGGACGTCGTGGAGGAAGTAGGTCGTCACCTCGAAGTCGGTCGAATAGCCGTTGCGCTTCGCCGCTTCGGTGCGCGCTTCGGTCGAGCCGGTGTTCTCCCACCAGTCGCCGGCCGTCTCGCCGGACCGCGGGATCATCGCGTTGACGAAGACGAGAGCGCGGATCTCCGTACGCGCGCAGACGAGGGGGGCGGTGAAGCCTCCGAGGGACTGCGCGGCGAGGACGACGTCCTTACGCGTGCCGATCGCGCGGAGGGCGAGGTCGGCGTACGCGTCGAGGCCGGCATGCTCGTCGTCCGCGGGGAGATCGATGGCGGCGACGTCATGGCCTGCGCGCTCGAGGAGCGGCACGACGCGATGCCAGAACCACGCGCTGCCGCCAGCACCGGGAATGAGGACGAAGAGGGCCACGGCGCCAGTGTGCCTGTGGAGAAAATACTTCGCAACCTGCGGCGGTGAAGGCCGACCGGAATGGCATGAGTCAGCAGAGTGAGCTCTTCAGCCATGGACGTCCGAGCTCCGCGACGTTGAAGATCGTCACGCCGACCACGCAGCGGCGCGGTTGGGTGCTCGAGATCCAGGATCGATCGCGCGTGCGTCGCGTGCCGGTCGATCGGCCGATCGTCATGGGGTCCGGTCGCGGCGCCGAGCTGATCGTCGACGACGACACGGTGAGCAGCGCGCACTGCGAGGTCAGGTCGTTCCCCGAGGGCGTGTACTTGCGCGATCTCGGATCGACCAACGGCCTCTTCACCGGAGGGGCGCGCGTCAGCGAAGCGTGGGCGATGGACGGGACGACCCTCACCATCGGGCAGACGACCATCGTGGTGATGCCCGCTCGGCGCGCGGAAGAAGAAGAGGAGCTCGGCGCGCCGCTCGTGTCGATGGCGGGTGGCTCGATGGCGATGCGCAAGCTCGCCAGTACCGTGCGGAGGCTCGCCCAGCTCGCCGCGCCCGTGCTGATCGCCGGCGAGACCGGAGTGGGGAAGGAGCTCGTCGCACGCGCGCTCCATGCAGAAGGCGGACGGTCGGCGGGGCCGTTCGTCGCGATGAACGTCGCGGCCCTTCCTCGCGAGCTCGTCGAGAGCGAGCTCTTCGGTCACGAGCGCGGTGCGTTCACCGGCGCCGTGCAACGGCGGGCGGGTGCGTTTGCGGAAGCGGAGGGCGGTACGCTCTTCCTCGACGAGATCGGCGAGCTGTCGACCGACGCGCAACCGAAGCTGCTCCGCGCGCTCGACGGCTACGAGGTTCGCCGCGTGGGTGCCGTCGGATCGGGGCGCCGCACCGACGTGCGGGTGGTCGCCGCGACGCACGTGCCGCTACGCGACCACGTGGATCGCGGAACGTTCCGCCGCGACCTCTTTCATCGCCTCGAGGTGTTCGTCATCGAAGTGCCGCCGCTGCGCGATCGTGCGGGGGACGTGCTGCCCATCGCGCGCCGGCTGTTGTCACAGCTCGAAGAGGAGATCGGCAAGCGCCGTCTCACGCCCTCGGCGATCGCGCAGCTGACGGCGCACGATTGGCCAGGAAACGTTCGCGAGCTGAAGAACGTGCTTCTCCGCGCCGCGGAGCTCTCGCGCGGCCGCCGCTGGCTCGACGCGCATACCGTCGAGCGCGCGATGCGCAAGCCGGGCGCCCGCGGCTTGACGCTGAACGCGGAGCAGGCGAAGGAGTGGTTGATGACGCACGGCGGAAACGTCAGCGCAGCGGCGCGAGCGGCGGGTTTACCGCGGACGACGTTTCGCAAGCTGCTGCGCGGCGGCGTCATCGACGGAGACGACGACGAATGAGGCGTCTCGCGCTCGCTTGCCTGATCGTCGTCGGGGGATGTCGCTGCAACAAGGGTAGCGAGGGCGGCGAGCCGACGACCGAGCGCGACGGGGCGAGCGAGCCGGCGGTGACCGAGACGAAGGAGAACGCCGGCGCGGGTCTCTCGGCGCCGATCGCCGCGGTGCACGTCGGCGGCGGGCAGATCGTCGTGGCGGGGCTCGACGTTCCGACGAAGACGATCCGTGTCGAGAAGATCGAGACGAAAGGCGGAGGAAGCGTCGTCACGTCGGTCCGCACGGCGATCGAAGACGTGAAGTGGTCGAGCGAAGCGAAGCTCGAGATGGCGGCGGCGCCCACCGGCGGAGGCGTGGCCATCACGTGGCGCGGCCAACGCGGCGGCAAGCTCGGACGCGCGCTCGTCGTCCTCGGAGCGGATCTCGCGGCGAAGGGACCGCCCGTGGAGGTCGCCGGCCCATCGTGCTCCACGAAAGACGCGCTCTGGTTCACCGATGGAAAGCGCGCCCACGGGCGCGCGTGGGCGGGCGGCGTCGTCGACATCGATCTGCCGCGCGAGAAAGAGCCGTCGATCCTGTGCGGGTCGACGAAAGCGTTCGCGTTCCTCGAAGAAGAGGACGGCACGTCGTTCCTGCCGCTCACCAAAGACGCGAAGCCGACGCAGATGTTCGACGAGAAGCACTTCGGCGATGACGAACAACGCGAGCGCGGCGAATACACCGTGGGCGACGACCTCGGCGCGGTGCGCGTCGCCGCCTCGGGTGCGCTCGCCATGCGCGAGATGTCGGCGAAGGACGGCGTGCTCGGTCCGGTGAAGAAGCTCCGCACCGGCGTCCCCAAGGACGACGACGTCGTGGCCGTCGATGCGTCACCGAAGGTGGTGGTTGTATTCTACACCGAAGAGGTGCCGCAGCCGTGCGGCGCGACGAAGGTCATGGCGATACGCGTCGACCGCGCGAGCGGAGACGAGACCGCGATCGAGCTCTCGAAAGGCGAGTGCGCGCGCGAAGTAGGGCCGTTCTTCACCGGCATCCTCGGTGATGCGGTGTCGGTCTCGTGGGTCGAACGCACGCCGGTCGCGGGAATGCCGAAAGCGTCGATCGTCGCTCTCGCGCATGGGCGCGTTCCCGCGACGGGTGCCGTCGATGCGGCCAAGCGAATCGATCTCGCCGCGGACGCAGTGGCCGACGCCGGCTGCGACAGCGAGCAGTGCTACGCCGCCGCCCTCGAACGCACGCCGGGTACCGACGGCATGGTGCCCGGTCCCATCCGCGTATTCCGTTACTGAATCAGAACGCGCCGCTCATCACGAGGCCGGACTCGTTCCAGCTCGCGTACGGCGTGATCACCGGCTTGTACTTCGCCGACGGAGGAGGTGCGTGGTCCTCGCGCTTCGGCGCGAACAGATACCAGCCCGCGGCCGTGAGGAAGCCGACACCCATCACGACGAGCGAAACGTTCGCGATCGTCGCGTTCGTGTCGACCTTGTCGTTGTTGTCCTTCAGCGTCTTGCAGGCCGCGCCGAAGTCCTTCTGGGTCTGCGCGTTCGTGCTGCTGCACACGCCTTGCGACGAAATGCCGCGCTGCTGGGCCGCCTTGCGGATGTCGCTCGCGACGGCGTCGGCTTTCGACTGCGCGTCGGCCTTGAACGCCGCGAAGACGATGGCCCCGGCGAGCCCCACGCCGCCCACGACGAGCCCGAGATAGACCGGGCCCATGCTCTCCGGCGGCGAGAGGAGACCGGGCTTTTTCGCCGGCGTCTCGCCCGGAGGCGGGTTGTTCGGGGGCGGCTGCGTCGTGTTGTCGGGCGGAGGATTCGCCGGCGCCGGCGTGGTCACCGGCGTCGGCACCACCGCCGGCGTCGCCGCCTGGCTCGCGCCGAACTTCGCTTCGGTCTTCTGCCCGACCGTCGCGACGACCTTCACCGACTCGGTCGGCGTCTTCACGGTGTGCGGACCCGGCTCGACGTCGATCGCCTCGGGCAGCGGTGTCGTGCCGACCTTCTCGTCGTCGACGGAGATGTCGGTGCCCGTCCCCGCGCCGAGGACCTCGATCCGACCGAGCTTCTGCCTCACTTCGGCGAGCCCTGCTTCGGCATCGCGCTTCTGTTGGGGCGTCGCCGTCGTCGACTCCTTCAAGAACTGCTTGAAGTACTTCGCCGCCTCGAGCGAGTGGTTCGACTTCGCGCTCGACTGGGCGAGGTTCAAGAGGACCGCGGGATGCTTCTTCAAGGTGTACGCCTGGAGGAACGCGAGACGCGCCTCCTCGTACTTGCCCTTGTCGAAGAACTCGACGCCCTCCTTGAAGCGCGCGCGCGCTTGCACCGTGACGGCATCGTCGGCGCCTTGCGCCGCGGCCTCACGCGTGTACGTCGCCGGGACGCTCGAAGAAACGAAAGCTACGAGTACGAGAGCTGCGAGAGACCTACGCGTTCGCATCGCTCCTCCCTGAGGAGACCCACTTCAGAACGGACTGTCGCGTACGATACCGCCGCTCGGCTGCTTCGGCGTAGTCTTCGGTGCGGCGGGCTGTGAAGCGCCGCCTCCTGAGGCTTTCGGGGGCTTCGGCGCAGCCGCGACGGTGTGCGGGGGCTCCGCTTTTGCGACCGGTTTTTCCGGGGCCGCGGGCTTCTCCGGCTTCGCGGGCTTGTCCGGCGGGGGGGTCGCGGTCGCCGTTGCCGTCGCCGCGGCCGTCGTCGTCGTGGCGATCGGGGGCGCCTCGTCTTGAGGCGGCGGCGGGGGGATGTCGTTCTCTTTCTTCGCGGCCTGGGTCGTCGTCGGCGCGGTCGGCGTCTTCGACGGCTCGTCGCCCGACAGTGCGAACTTCAAGAACAGACCGAGGCCCGCGGCGATGCCGAGGCCGACAACCACGTAAACGATGCCCTTGTTCGACTTCTTGACGGTCGGATACTCGTCGGAGTCGAGCGCGCTCTTGGCGAAGGGATCCTTCGCGGCGGCGACGGGCTTCATCGGATCCGAGACGAACGGCTGCCGCCTCATCGGCTGCGTCGAATTCACCGACAGCGCGCCATTCACCGCCGGCGCGACCTCGAGAACGTTCGCCGAATCGAGCGCTTCGGAGCTCGGCTCGG
>Ga0070683_100005179_pt1 | contig 10850 bp, 10 predicted proteins | sample KBSC713LmetaG_FD_64662 | JGI IMG/M metagenome (GOLD analysis project Ga0070683, IMG submission 64662) | Corn rhizosphere microbial communities from Kellogg Biological Station, Michigan, USA - KBS C7.1-3L metaG | ecosystem: Host-associated > Plants > Roots > Rhizosphere ...
TCGCCCGCGCAGGCGTCGACGAGCGCGCGCAGCGTCGCCGGCTCGATCAGCGGCACGTCGCCGTTCAGCACGAGCGTGGTGCCGTCGTCGTCGAGCAAGGGCGCCGCCTGCTGCACCGCGTGACCGGTGCCGAGCTGCGGCTCCTGGCGAACGAACGCGAGCCCCGGCGCGTGCACGCTCTGCTCGACCTCGGCGGCGCCGTGCCCGGTGACGACGACGGTGCGGGTTGCCCCGAGGGAGGCGACCGCGCCGAGAACATGCTGCAATAGTTGGCGGCCGCCGAGCACGTGCAGCACCTTCGGCCGCTTCGAACGCATCCGCGTTCCCTGCCCGGCCGCCATGACCACGACGTTCAAGACCATGCCGACCTTCGCGTTGCCCCGGCCCTCGCGCCGGCCGTCGATTATCGCGGCGCTCGCCGCCGCGCTCGTCGCGGCGATGCTGGCCGGCTGCAGCATGATCCAGCTCGGCTACGGCCAGCTCGACGCGATCGTCTTTCGCTGGCTCGACCGCTACGTCGAGTTCGACGACGCGCAGTCGCTGCGTGCGCGCACCGCGCTCGACGAGGCGCTCGCCTGGCACCGCCGCACGCAGCTGCCCGACTACGCGCGCCTGCTCGCGCGCGCCGAGGCCGAGGTCGCGGACGACGCGACCCCCGAGCAGATGTGCGCGTGGGCGAGCGAGATCCGCGGCCGCCTCGATCCCATCCTGCAGCAGCTCGCGCCGGCGATCACCGACGTCGCGCTGACGCTCTCGCCGGCGCAGTTCGCGTCGATCGAGAAACGCTTCGCCGAGACCAACGACGAGTTCCGCGACGAATACCTGCTGCGAAACCCGCAGCGCCGGCAGCGCGCGACCGTCAACCGCGAGATCGACCGCGCCGAGATGCTCTACGGCAAGCTCGACGAGACGCAGCGCGCGCTCGTCGTCGAGTCGGTGCGCTCGTCGCCGTACAGCGCCGAGGTCGTCGACGCCGAGCGGCGGACGAGGCAGCGCGACACGCTCGCGTTCCTCCGTCGGCTGCGCGAGACGAAGCCTGCGCGCGACGAGGCGCTCGTCCAGGTGCGCGCGTTCCTCCGCACCGTCGACAACTCGCCGCGCGACGCGTATCGCGCGTACGTCGCGCGATACGTCGCCCACAACTGCGCGCTCGCGAGCGCGCTGCACAACTCGGCGACCGCAGCGCAGCGGCGCGAGGCGGCGAAGCGGCTCGCCGGCTACCGCGGCGACCTGCGCGCCCTGATGGGCGACGGCGCCGGCTGACGCGCGCTCACTGCGGCGGCGCCGGCGGCGGCTCGACGACGACGCGGTGCGGGTTGGTCGGGCTGCCCGCCGGGAAATCGCGCAGCGCGGCGACGAACATCGCCGGCAGCACGATCGGCCCGCCGGCCCAGTTGCCGCCGCTCTGCGCGCGCGCTTCGTAGAGCGGCTCGCCGCTCTTCTTGTCGCGGATCAGCACCGCGACCTCGCGCTCGATCGTCGTCGTCGGGTACGGATAGCCGTAGCGCCAGTACGGCCCCCAGTACGGGCCGCCGTACGGGCCCCACCGGGGCCCCCAAGGCCGGCCCCAGTAGCCGTAGGGCCCCCAGGCGTAGCGGCCGCCGTACCAGAACGGGTCGTCCCACGGCGCGATTTCGTACGCCGTGACGCGCGCGCCGAGCTGGACCGTGACGTCGGGCGAGCTGCCCTCGGGCGCCGGCGCGAAGCCGGCCGACTCGACCGCGCGCCGCGCCGAATCCTCGAGCAGCTGCGCCTGCTGCGGATTCGCCTGCTGCGACGGCAGCCGCTCGAACGCGTAGGTCGACGGCGACCGCCCCGCGGGCCAGCGGCTGAAGCTCGAGACGTCGCTCTCGACGTTGTTGAGCGATGCGCAGCCGGCGAGCGCGGTTGCGGCGAGCACGGCGCCGATCGTCCTGATCAAGGCAACTCTCCTCGGCCGAGCGCCGGCGGCGGGCGGACGTCGTCGGCGTCGAATGCGCGGTCGCCGTCGACATCGGCGACCCCGGTCGCTTGGAGCGTCGCGAACGGGTACAGGTTCCGGTCCATCAGGTGCGACGGCGTGATGCGCGACATCGCGTCGAAGATGCGGTCGACGCGGCCCGGGTCCTCGCGCTCCCAGCCGCGCAGCATCTCGGCGATCTTGACGCGCTGCAGGTTCTGCTGGCTGCCGCACAGGTTGCACGGAATGATCGGAAAGCCGCGGTGCGCCGCCCAGCGCTCGAGGTCGCGCTCGGCGACGTAGGCGAGCGGGCGGATGACGACGTGCTTGCCGTCGTCGCTGACGAGCTTGGCGGGCATCCCCTTCATGCGGCCGCCGAAGAACATGTTGAGGAAGAGCGTCTGCACCATGTCGTCGCGGTGGTGGCCGAGCGCGATCCGCGTCGCGCCGATCTCGGTCGCGACGCTGTAGAGGATGCCGCGGCGCAGGCGCGAGCAGACGCTGCACATCGTCTGCCCTTCGGGGACGAGACGCTTGACGATCGAGTAGGTGTCCTGCTCGACGATCCGGTATTCGACGCCGAGCTTCTTCAGGTACGCAGGCAGCACGTCGGCGGGGAAGCCCGGCTGCTTCTGGTCGAGGTTGACGGCGACGATCTCGAAGTCGATCGGCGAGCGCGCGCGCAGCTCGATCAGGATGTCGAGCAGCGAGTAGCTGTCCTTGCCGCCCGAGACGCAGACCATGACGCGGTCGCCGTTGCCGATCATCGCGAAGTCGGCGATCGCGCGCGAGACCTGGCGGTGCAGCCGCTTCGAGAGCTTGGCGAGCTCGACCGGCAACTTGATCCGCGGCGCGGCGTCGGTTGCGGGCGCGGCGTCGTCGCGCCGACGGGCGGCCGGCGCGCTGAAGGGGAGGGGCGACGTCAGCACGGTTCCTAGAATCGAGCGGTGCAAAGCAGCGACGAGCGCAGTGTATCGGCGGCCCTCGCGCGCGCGATCGCCGGGGCGATCGACGACGCCGGCGGCTGGATCCCGTTCAGCGACTTCATGCGCCGCGCGCTCTACACGCCGGCGCTCGGCTACTACGCGAGCGGCCGGCCGGTCGTCGGCCGCACGCCGGAGTCGGGCAGCGACTTCGTCACCGCGCCGGAGCTCTCGCCGCTGTTCGCGCAGGCGCTCGCGCGTCAGCTCGCGCAGGCGCTCGATGCCACCGGCAGCGACGAGCTGTGGGAGTTCGGCGCCGGCAGCGGCGCGCTTGCCGCCGGGCTGCTCGATGCGCTCGGCGAGCGCGTCCGCCGCTATTCGATCGTCGAGCTGTCGGCGCCGCTGCGCGAGCGGCAGCGTGCACGCACGGCGCGCTTCGGCGATCGCATGCGTTGGCTCGATGCGTTGCCGCAAACGTTCGCCGGCGTCGTCGTCGGCAACGAGGTGCTCGATGCGATGCCGGTCGACCTCATCCACTTCGACGGCAGCGCCTGGCGAGCGCGCGGCGTTGCCCGCGACGGCAGCGATGGGTTCGCGTGGTCCGACCGGCCAGGCGACGGGCGGCCGCCGATCGACGTCGATTTCCCCGCGGGCAGCACGACCGAGCTGCACCGCGAAGCCGCCGCGTTCGTCGCGACGCTCGGCGACCGCCTCGAGCGCGGCGCGGTCTTCCTCGTCGACTACGGGTTTCCCGAGCACGAGTACTACCTCGCGCAGCGCTCGGGCGGAACGCTGATGTGTCACCGCGGCCACCGCGCCGATCCCGATCCGCTCGTCGACGTCGGCCTGAAGGACATCACCTCGCACCTCGACTTCACTGCGCTCGCGCTCGCCGGCCAGGACGCCGGGCTCGACGTCGTCGGCTACACGTCGCAGGCGAGCTTCCTCTTCGACTGCGGGCTCGGCGAGCTGCTCGCCGCCGCCGACGTGCGCGCGCGCGTCGATGCGCTCCGGCTCGTCCACGAGCACGAGATGGGCGAGCTGTTCAAGGTGCTCGCGTTCGCCAAGGGCGCGAGCTTCGCGCCGCTCGGCTTCACGAGCGGCGACCGCCGGCATCGGCTCTAGGTGTCGGCCTCGAGCGCGCGCACGCGCGCTTCGTGGATCGCGGCGGCGATCGCCGGTCCGGCGACGCCGCGCGCCGTCGCGTCGGCAGCGACTGCGGCCGTGTCGACCGCGGCGACGCGCGCGAGCGCGGCGAGCAGACGCTCGCGCGGCGGATACGGCGCGTCTTCGCGGCCGAGCCGGCCGCGCGCGTCGCACTCGCACGCGACGAGGAGGTCGGCGAAGCGATCGGGCCGGCGCAGCGCGTCGCAGCGCTCGAGCAGCCGCACCGTCGCCGCGGCGCCGAACTCGGCGCTGCGGTGGACGTTGCCGTGCTCGCGCGCGACGAGCTCGGCGAGCGATCGGCAGGCGTTGTCGACGCGCAGCCGCTCGCTCATCTTCTGCACGAGGCGCAGGCTCCGTTCCTCGTGGCGGATGTGCCTGGGCAGGATCTCGGCCCGGGTCTCCGCCTTGCCGAGATCGTGGCCGAGGCACGCGTAGCGCACCGCGAGGCCGGTGCCGAGGCGCGCCGCCATGTCGAGCACCATCATCAGGTGCACGCCGCTGTCGACCTCGGGGTGGAAGTCGGCGCGCTGCGGGACGCCGAACAGGCGGTCGACCTCGGGAAGGATGCGCCGCAGCGCGCCGCAGCGGCGCAGCACGTCGAACATGCGTGACGGCTTCTGTTCCATCAACCCGCGCGACAGCTCTTGCCAGACGCGCTCGGGGACGAGCGCGTCGACCTCGCCGGCGGCGACCATCTCGCGCATCAGCGCTTCGGTCTCGGGGGCGATCGTGAAGTCGGCAAAGCGCGCGGCGAAGCGTGCGACGCGAAGCACCCGCACCGGGTCCTCGGCGAACGCCGCCGAGACGTGGCGCAGCACTTTCGCCGCGAGGTCGGCGCGGCCGCCGTGCGGATCGACGACGTTGCCGTTCTCGTCCTCCGCGATCGCATTGATCGTCAGGTCGCGCCGCAGCAGGTCGTCTTCGAGCGTGACGCTGCGGTCGGCATGGAACTCGAAGCCGCGGTAGCCCGGCGCGGTCTTGCGCTCGGTGCGCGCGAGCGCGTGCTCCTCGCGCGTCGCCGGATCGAGGAAGACGGGGAAGTCGCGGCCGACCGCGATGTAGCCGGCGGCGCGCAGCTCGTCCGCGTCGGCGCCGACGACGACCCAGTCGCGGTCGCCAGCCGGCAATCCGAGCAGCTTGTCACGCACCGCACCGCCGACGAGATAGCGCTTCATCGATCCACTGCTCACGCGCAGTTACCGGTTCCCGATGGACGGTCGGTGGACCCCCACGGCCACGGGATCGTCCGCCGCAGCCCCCGTCCATAGAGTTCCGCCAGCCGCTGCACACGACCGCGCAGCGATCTGTCCCTCGAGGAGTTATAGATGAAAGTGAAGTCGATCGTCGCGCTGCTGGGACTGAGCGCAAGCTTAGGGGTGGCTGCCGATCCGCTCCAGCCGAACTCGCCGACCCCGTCGGTGATCAATCCGGCACCGGGCGGCGAAGGCAGCCTGCAATCGATCGCCGACAACCTGTTCGGCGCCGGCCACATCAACGTCGACACCGACCAGAGCTCGGCCGGGCAGTGGAAGTCGGCAACGCCGGGATCGGCATCGACGATTCCGACGCTCGTCGCCGAGTACACCGCCAACGCCTCGACGCAGGTGTTCGGCATCTGGTTCGGAACCGACACCAACGCCATCCTCACCTACGACCTGCTGACCGGCGGTGCGACCGTCGGCGACAACGCGGCGATCTCGTTCAGCGGCAACACGCTGAGCGTCGGCACCTCGGTGATCGCGAACTGCGGCGTCAAGGTCAATTGCGGCTCGATCACCGACGCCCGCGTCAGCTCGGATGCGTTCGGCTTCTACTTCCGGCCGTCGGCGAACAGCCAGACCTTCTATTCGCTCGACCAGCTGAACATCCCGAACGACCGGACCGACCGCGTGGTCGCGTTCCAGGACGGCGCGACGACCAACTGGCTGTTCGCGTACGAGGACGGCACCGACTTCGACTACAACGACATGGCCGTCAAGGTCGAGTCGATCGCCGCGGTGCCCGAGCCCGAGACGTACGCCATGATGCTCGCCGGCCTCGGTGCGATGGGCTTCATCGCGCGTCGCCGCAAAACTCGCTGAGAGCCCTGCCCCCCGCGACCGGGGGCAGATATGAGCGGACTCCTCCGGGTCCGCTCTTTTTTCTGGGCGATCGCTAGACGCGCTGACGGTACGGCTCGTCGTCGGCGATGAAGTCGTGCTCGTCGCGCGCCGCCGCGCACCATTCGCGCATCGCCGGCAACGCGTGGATCCTCTCGACGTACGCGAGCGCCGCGGCACCGAGCGGCAGCGCGTAGGTGCGCACGCGCGAGCAGACCGGCGCGTAGTAGGCGTCGACGATGCCGAACTCGCCGAAAAGGAACGGGCCGCGGCTCGCCTCGAGCTGCTCGCTCCACATCGCGTCGATGCGACGCAGGTCGGCAGCGACGTCGGGCCACTCGGTCGCGACGCGCCTGCCGACCTCGGGCAGCGAGGCCTCGATGTTCATCGGGCAGCGGTCGCGCAGCGCCGCGAAGCCGGAATGCATCTCGGCGCAGAGGCTGCGCGCACGGGCGCGCTGCCGGCGGTCGACCGGCCAGAGGCGCTTCTCGGGATGGAGCTCGGCGACGGTCTCGGCGATCGCGAGCGAGTCCCAGACCGCGAAGCCGTCGTCGTCGACGAGAAGGGGGACGCGGCCGCTCGGCGCGATCGCGAGCAGCGTCTTCTTGAACGGCGAATCGGCATTCCAGTCGAGGCGCAGCTGCCGCTCCTCGAATGCGATGCCGCTCTCGCGCAGCAGCAGCCACGCGCGCAGCGACCACGACGAGTAGTTCTTGTTGCCGATGTAGAGCTGCATGCCGAGTCCCCGCTGTCCGACCGGCGATGCTAGGACGACCTGGCGGGCACGACGATGCAGGTTCGGAACCGCGGCGATGCGGCGCGCGCATCGCCGCGGGTCAGCCGCGCCGCGCGCGCGCGCGCCACGCCTCGAGCCGCTTCTCGCCGGACGCGTGGCCGAGGTAGCGCGGCGCGATCACCTCGAGCGGCGTCGGATCGATGCCGAGCCGCTCGAGCCCCGGCAGCTTGCCGCTCGCGACGCTCGGCGCCTTCATCGAGTCGATGTTGTCGCGCGACATCAGCGGCCGCCCCGGCATGAACTCGAGCGTCGCGGCCTGCAGGCGGCCGAGCAGCGACGGCAGCGCGAGCACCGGCCGGCGCGCGCCGCGCCAGCGGCCGGCGGCTTCGACGAGCTCGCGCAGCGTGTAGACGCGCGGCCCGGCGCACTCGATCGTCTCGCCGATCGTCGTCGGATCGTCGAGGCAGCGCACGATCGCGGCGGCGACGTCTTCGACCCAGACCGGCTGGAAGCGCGCCGATGCGCCCGCCAGCGGCACCGCCGGCAGCAGCGACTGCAGCATCGCGAAGGTGTTGAGGAAGCGGTCGCGCTCGCCGAAGATGACCGAGGGGCGCACGATCGTGAGATCGAGCGCGGCGGCGCGCAGCGCCGCCTCGCCGCGCGCCTTCGAGCGCAGGTACTTGCTCGGCGCGTCGGTGGCGACACCGAGGGCGCTCACGTGGACGACGCGCCGAACGCCGACGCGTTGGCAAGCCGCGCCGAGGCGCTGCGGCAACCGGCTGTGGGCGCGCTCGAAGTCGGCTTCGCTGCCGTGCAGGATGCCGACCAGGTTGATCACCGCCTGGGTGTCGCGCAGCATCCAGTCGAGCGTCGCGTCGTCGTGGACGTCGCCGATCGCGAGCTCGACGGTCGGCAGCAGCTGCAGGTGGCGCGCACGCTGCGGGCGCCGGGTCGCCACGCGGATGCGGCCGCCGGCGGCGCCCGAGCGCTCGACGAGCTTTTCGCAGACGCTCTGGCCGACGAAGCCGGTCGCGCCGAGGACGAGGAGTTTGAACACGGGCAGTCGCGAAGCGCCGCTTATGCGGCGCGCGACGATTCTCGCCGAGCGCGCCGCGCTCGTCAGGGCAGGTCTTTGTCGGGCGGCGGCGCGTTCGGATCGGGTGGTCCGATCGTCTTGCCGAGGCGCGAGCGGATCTGGGTGCCGCGCGTGCCGAGCACGGCCGCGTAGGTGCAGCTGTTGGCGAGCACCTTCTTGACGTAGTCGCGCGTCTCCGGGAACGGGATGTTCTCGACCCACACCGCGGCGTCGAGCGCCGGGCCGTCGCGCCACTTGCGCGGCCGTCCGGGGCCGGCGTTGTACGCCGCCGCCGCGAGCGGCTGCGAGCCGCCGACGTCGTCGAGGACGAGCTTCAGGTACGCATTGCCGAGCCTGAGGTTGGTGTCGCGGTCGGTGATCTGCCCGGGCGCGTACGGCATGCCGATCTTCTTCGCCGTCCAGCGCGCGGTCGCCGGCATCAGCTGCATCAGCCCGGAGGCGCCGACTCCCGAGCGCGCGTCGACGATGAAGCGCGACTCCTGGCGGATGAGACCGTAGACGAACGCCGGGTCGAGGCCGATCTCCTTGGCGCGCGCGGCGACGTCCTTGCGCAGCGGTGTCGGGTAGCGCTGTTCGATGTCGATCTCGGCGCGCGTCTTCTCGCTGGTGTTGATGCAGCGGTCCCAGACCTCGCGCTCGCACGCGAGCTGCGCCGCCGCGAGCAGCTCGCGGTCGCCGAGGCCCCGGATCGAGTAGTTCCACTCGCGAACGCCTTCGTTGCGCAGCCCCATGCCGATCAGGAGCAGCGCGCGGCCGAGTCCCGGGTCGGCGGCGGCGACCGCGCGCTCGGCTGGCGTCGGCGGAGCAGGCTTCGGCGGCAGCGGCTGCAGCTGGCCGAGCTCGTCGGACGCGAGCGCGCCGTAGTAGCCGAGCTGCGGCGCGATCGATGCGAGCAGCTCGCGGCTGCCCGCGAGCAGGCTCTCGCCGTCCTGCGAGTCGCGGGCGAGCGCCTGCAGCGCGCGCGCTTTCCAGTACACCCACGTCGGATCCTTCTGATCGGCGGCGGACATCGCGGTGATCGCCTGCATCACCTGCTGCCAGCGCGGCTTGCCGTCGTCGCCGCGCAGCGCCGCCCGGGCCTGCCACGCGAGCGTCTCGTCGGACAACGCGATCTCGCGGTGCGTCTTGGTGAGCAGCTTCGCCGCACGAAGGAACTGGTCGGCAGCGCCCGGCTGCAGCCTGATCGCGGTCTGCCGCGCGATGCTCGTCCACGCGTACGACGCGAGCTCGGGCGGGAGCGCCTTCTCCCAGCGGTCGGCGAGCAGCGCCGCCGCGCCTTCGTTGTCGGTCGCGGCCAGCCGCGCGATCGCGAGCGTCGTCAGCTCGGCCTCGCTGCGCGACGACGCGCGCGCCTTCTTGGCGAGATAGCGCGCCGGGCTGTCGACGATCTCGCCGACGGCGGCTTCACCGTTCTCGGGCAGCAGCGCCGCGGCCTGCCGCATCGCCCGCGGCCGGCCGGCGTCGACGCTCGCGCGCAGCTTCTTCCAGACTTCGGCCTGCGGCAGCAGCTTGGCGTCGTTCAGCGTCGCGGCCAGGAACGCGCAGCCGTCGTCGGCGTCCTTTTGCGCGAGCCATGCCGCGATCGCCGACTCGCGGACGTCGTTGCCAGAGAGTTGCGCATCGGCGAGCGCGAAGCACGTGACCTCGCGGTCGTCGTTCATGCGAAAGCGCGGGTACTCGGCGGCGAACGTCGCGCGGTCGCGGCGGCGGATCAGCTCGAGCAGCCAGTCGTTGCGCAACCGGTCCTCGACGTAGGTGCCCTTCCAGCGCTCGGCGAACGCCGCGAACTCGGCCGGCTGCACCTCGTTGATGCGGTTGGTCATCTCCCAGTAGTCGACCCACATCGCGAGCGGGTTGCGCTCGGCGGCCGCCTGCGTCTTCAGCGCCGCGAGGCGGACGCGGTCCTTCTTGCGCAGCGCGTCGCGGGCGTCGAGGACTGTCGTCTCGAAGCTCTGCGCGACGACAGCGCGCGGCACTGCGCCGACCGCGACGACGCCCGCCAGCACGGCGAGCGCGAGCGCGCGGCGCATGCGCCCTCGCGCCCGGAGCGGCTCATATACTGGTTCGATCGGGTCTCGCCTCGTCGCTCGCATCCTGGTCCATTCGTGAACGTCGCCCCCGAGCCTGCCGCAGCGCACCCCGAGCTTTCGGGCCGGCGCGCGTTGCGTGCCAGGCTGCGCGGCGAGCGCGACACCTTCGTCGCTTCCGACAGCTTCGCCGCCGCCGCCGCCGCCCTCGCGTCGCACCTGCGCGCCGCGCTCGCGTCTCTCGAGCCGGCGTGCCTGGGCCTCTACTGGCCGATGCGATCGGAATTTAACGCAGCGGCTGCGCTCGCCGCCGACGCCCGCTTCGCGAAAGTCGAGCGCGCGCTGCCTTATGCACGGCGCGAGCCGCGGGCGATGGAGTTCCGTCGCTGGGACGGCAGCGCGCCGACGATCGTCGACGAGTGCGGCATCGGCGCGAGCGAAGGCGCGCTCGTCGTCCCCGACGTCGTCGTCGTTCCCTGCGTCGGCTTCACGGCTGCGGGACATCGGCTCGGCAGCGGCGCCGGTTACTACGACCGCTGGCTCGCCGCGCATCCGCACGTCGTCGCGGTCGGCGTCGCGTGGACCCACGCCGAGCTCGACGACGCGGTGCTCGCGCCCGAGCCGCACGACGTGCCGCTCGCCTTCATCGTCACCGAGCGCGGCGTGCGCTAGCGACGGCGGGTGTTCCCGCCGCGCCGACCGCAGCGCGCGTTCGCTCGGCTTCGGCCTCGATCCACGTCGCGAAGCGAGCCACCTCCGGCCGCGCACGTGCCGCCGAGCCGAGCACCATCCAGTACGAGTACGGGCTCACGATCCGGCCGGCGTCGCCGAACGGTTCGACGAGCTCGCCGCGCGCAATCGCC
>Ga0070683_100005182_pt1 | contig 10847 bp, 12 predicted proteins | sample KBSC713LmetaG_FD_64662 | JGI IMG/M metagenome (GOLD analysis project Ga0070683, IMG submission 64662) | Corn rhizosphere microbial communities from Kellogg Biological Station, Michigan, USA - KBS C7.1-3L metaG | ecosystem: Host-associated > Plants > Roots > Rhizosphere ...
CCTTCGCTTACCCGCGCGCGGCAAGCGCTTACCTCGCCGGCTCGCGTCGCGCCGTATGCGCGCCCGGCGGCTGTAAGCACCGCGTAAGCGAGGGGGTCTAGCCTCCGTTCCATGCAGAGCCTCACCCCCCTCACCCATGCCGCCGAGACGCTGGCCGAAGTGCGCGCGCACGATCAGGTGATGCGGTACCGTCGCGCCGGCGCGGGGCGACCGATCATCGTCCTGCGCGGTGCCGACGTCGCCGACGCGCTCTGGCCGGAGCTCGACGCCGAGCTCGTCTCGCGCTTCCGCGTCCTGACGCCGGAGCTCCCCGCCGACTGCAGCGACGTGGCGGCGTGGGTCGCCGACTTCCTCGAGGGCGTGGGCGTCGACCGCGCCGTCGTGCTGGCCGGCGAGCCGTGCTGTCTCTCGGCGCTCGAGCTCGCGCTGCTCGGCGCCGATCAGGTCGAGCGTCTCATCCTCGTGCCCGCCGGCGCCGCCGGTGAGTCGGGGCTCGACGGCGTCCTGGCCACCACGCTCGCCGGCGTCTCCGTGCCGCTCATCGTCGTCCGGCGCGGGCTCTCCGCCGCCGCCGCGCTCCCGCTCCTTCGCAGCTTTCTCCAGCAGGACGCGCATCCGGCCGCGGTGGGTTGAGATCGGGCGCGACGCGCCGTAACGTGGGTCCAGCACGCAGATCCCGCCCGCCGTAAACCGATCGCATGACGTCTCCAGAGCTCCTCAGCGCCGACGACGGCGCGGTGCACGTGCCCGTTCACCTCACGCGGTTCGTCGGCCGCGGACGAGAGCTCGACGATCTCGCGCGGCTCGTGCTGTCGGCGCGGCTGCTCACGCTCACCGGCGCCGGCGGGAGCGGCAAGACGCGCCTGGCCGAGGAGCTCGCGTTCCGGCACGGCGCCGCGTTCGACCGCGTGGCGTGGGTCGACCTCGCGCCGCTCGCCGACCCGAACCTCCTCACCCAGCTCGTCGCCACGACGCTGCGCGTCCCCGAGCGCTCGGGCACGTCGCCGCTGCAGTCGCTCGTCGGCACGCTCTGCGACGAGCGCGCGCTCGTCGTGCTCGACAACTGCGAGCACCTCGTCGACGCCTCCGCGGAGCTCGTCGACGCGCTGCTCCGCTCCTGTCCCAGGATCACCGTGCTCGCGACGAGTCGCGAAGCGCTCGGCGTGGCCAGCGAGACGGCGTGGCTCGTCCCGCCGCTCGCCGGCGCGGAAGCCGTGCAGTTGTTCGTCGAGCGCGCGCGAGCCACGCTGCCGTCGTTCTCCCTGACGTCGGCGAACACGCAGGCCGTGACGGAGATCTGCCGCCGGCTCGACGGCATCCCGCTCGCCATCGAGCTCGCCGCGGCGCGCGTGCGGGTGCTGTCGCCCGAGCAGATCGCCCGCCGCCTCGACGATGCGTTCCGTCTCCTCACCACGGGCAGCCGCACCGCGCTGCCGCGCCATCGCACGCTGCGCGCGACGATGGAGTGGAGCTTCGCGCTGCTGGCGGAGCGTGAGCAGACGCTGCTCCGCCGGCTCGCCGTGTTCGCCGGCTCGTTCACGCTCGACGCCGCGGAAGCCGTCTGCGCCGGCGCGCCGCTGGAGACCGAGGACATCCTCGACGGCGTCTCGGCGCTGGTCGACAAGTCCCTCGTCGCGATGGAGCCCGGCGACGGAGTGGCGCGCTATCGCCTGCTCGAGACGGTTCGACAGTACGGCGTCGAGCGCCTCGTCGAGGCGGGCGAACGCGCGGCGATCGAGCGACGATTCGCCGAGCACTACCTCGCGGTCATCGAGGAGGCCGAGCCCACGCTCATCGGCGGTGCCAACACGCCGGCCGTCCTCGCGCAGATCATCGACGAGCAGGACAACCTGCGCGCCAGCACGCACTGGGCGCTCGCCGATCCTTCTCGCACCGACCTCGCGCTCCGCTTCGTCGGCTCGCTGTACTGGTACTGGTACGCGCTCGGGCAGTTTCGCGAGGCGCGCCAGCTCGTGGACCGCGCGCTCGCCATGCGCGGCGAGAGCGACCCGGTGTTCCGCGGCCGTGCCCTCGTGGCGAGCGCGCTCACGTCGCTGGCGCAGGGGGATTATCCGCGCTCGTGCGCCAACTTCGAGGAAGCGATCCCGCTGCTGCGCGCCGCCGGTGACGACGACGGAACCGGTGCCGCGCTCGCGAAGTACGGCGCGGCGCGCATGCTCGGCGGCGACCTCGCCGGCGCGATCGTCACCCTCGACGAGACGCTGGAGTTCACGCGCGGCCGGCCGGACTGGGACATCTCGGTCATCTTCGCCCGGTTCTGGCGCGCCTGGGCGGCGCACGCGCAGGGCCAGAACGACCTCGCGAAGGAGCTGCTCGTCATCAACACCGCGGTCGCTCGCCAGCGTCATCTCCCCACGACGCTCGCGCACGCCCTCGTCACGGAGGCGCGCGTCGAGCTCGCGCGCGGCAACCTCGAGGTGGCGTGTACCCTCGTGATGGAGGGGCTCGAGCTCGAGGTCTCGATCAACGACGCGTGGGGGATCGGTCTCGCGATCGACGTCGTGGCGCACGTCGCGGCGCAGCGCGGCCATCCCGAGGAGGCGACGCGCCTGCTCGCCGGCGTGGCGGCGCATCGCGAGCGCGCCGCGGTCGCGCTGCCCGGCGGCGCACCGGCCGAGCGCGTCCAGCTCATCGCGTCGCTCCGCGCTGCGCTGGGATCGCGCTACGCCGAGCTCGAGGCCGAGGGCCGCGGACTGTCCACGGCGCAGACGGTGGGCATCGCCCTCTCCGAAGCGGCGCGCCACACGACCGAGCACCGCGTCCCGTTGGCCATGGAGTCGCCCGGCGCCGGTCGCGCCGCGCTGCGCGTGCTGGCCCTCGGTCCGCTTCAGGTCTTCGTCGACGGGAAGCTCATCGAGTCGATGGCGTGGGGTTCGGCGCGGCCGCGCGAGCTCCTCGTCTACCTGCTGATGCATCCCGAGGGGCGCACCAAGGAGCAGGTCGGCCTCGTCTTCTGGCCGGACGCGAGCGCCGCACAGCTTCGCAACAGCTTCCACGTCACGCTGCACCGCCTGCGGAAGGCGCTCGGCAACCCGGAGTGGATCACGCTCGTGCACGACCGCTATCGCGTCGATCCGGCGGTGATCGAGGAGTTCGACGTGCTGCGGTTCGAGCGCGAGGTGGCGGATGCACGGCGCGCGCTCAAGCGGCGCGAGGACGGTGCGTCGGCGAAGCTGGAGCAGGCGCTCGCGCGCTTCCGCGGCGACTTCCTCGACGGCGAGCCGGTCGGCGACTGGCACCTGGAGCATCGGGATCGCCTGCAGCGCGTGTACGTCGACGCGCTCATGGAGCTCGGCGCGTGCCTCGTCGCGGAGGACCGCCACGCCAAGGCGGCCGAGGCGTACCGCCGCGTCCTCGCGCGCGACGAGCTGCACGAGGAGGCGTTGCTCGCCCTCATGAAAGCCCACGCCGCCATGGGCGAGCGCTCGCAGGCGCTGCGCGTGTATCGGCGCTTCGCCGAGCGCATGCGCGAGGAGCTCGACGCCGAGCCGGACGACGACACGACGGCGTTCTTCGAGAAGCTGCAACAGGGCGCGGTGGCATAGGCTGCGGAGGCGCGGGCCTGCTTTTACAGCAGCGTCCCCAGCGCCGCGCCCAGGCGCACGCGATACGAGCGGCTCAATCGCAGCCGCGCGCCGCTGGCGAGCGTGACCTCGTAATCGCCGTGCAGCTGGGGAACGAGCTCCTTCACCCGACTGATGCGCACGATCGTGGATCGATGGATGCGGACGAACTCTCGAGGATCCAGCTGTGACTCGAGCGCGCTCATCGTCTCGCGCAGCAGGTGTACCTTCGAGCCAGTGTGGAGTCTGAGGTAGTCGCCATCGGCCTCGATCCAGTCGACGCTCGCGAGATCCACCACCGTTGCGGACTTCGTCGATCGCACCACGATGCGCGACAGGTACTTGTCGCGCTCCTGTCGATCGGCGGCACTGTAGGCTCGTACGAGCGCGCGCACCGTCTCCTCGTCCAGGCTCGCGGATCGGTGCTGCCGCAGGCGGTCACGAACCCGTTGCATCGTGGTGCGGAACCGATCCGCGTCCACCGGTTTGAGCACGTAGTCGACCGCGTGGTGATCGAACGCAGCGACCGCGTATCCGTCGAACGCCGTCACCAGCACCACCGCGCGCACCGCTCCCGAGCCCAATCGCTCGAGCACTTCGAGCCCGTTCGTGCCCGGCATCCGCACGTCGAGGAAAAGGACGTCAGGCGTGTGCGTGCGAACGGCCTCGATTGTCTCGGGACCGTTGCTGCTTTCGGCCACCACGACGGCATCCTCCTCCCGCGCGAGCAGTGTCGTCAACATGTGCCGCGCCAGCGGCTCGTCGTCGGCGACGACGATACGAAGCATCTCAGCAGGTTGCGCCATGCGGCGTCTCCTCCGTCGACCAGGGGATGTGGATCGAGACGCGCGTTCCCGACGGATCGCGCTGCGCGATCCAGAGCGACTGGTCGCCGCCGAACTGCCGCTCGAGTCGCTCTCGGCAGTTCGAGAGGCCGATGTGCTCGTGTCGGCCATTTCCGGGCTCCGTCGGCAACCCGATTCCGTCATCGTCCACTTCGAGCTGGAGCCATCGCGCCGTCCGTCGCGCCGCGATGCGCACCGTTCCACCGTACATCGAGGACTGGATCCCGTGGAGGATCGCGTTCTCCACGAGCGGCTGAAGCAGGAGGGCTGGCACGAGGGCCTGGAGCGCAGCGGGCTCGCACTCGACCTCCACGCGCAGCCGGTCGCCGAATCGGATCTGCTCGATCGCGGTGTAACGTGCCAGCAGCTCGAGCTCGCGGCGGAGGGTCCAGGCACTCTGGCCGCCATCGGCCAACGTCGCCCGGAGCAGCTCCCCGAGCTGCGCGATCATCTTCTGCGCTTCGCGCGGCTGCTCGAAGATGAGCGACGAGATCGAGTTGAGCGCGTTGAAGAGAAAATGCGGATGGAGCTGCGTGCGAAGGACGGTCAGTTGTGCGCTCGCGACCGCCGCGGAAAGCTGCGTTGTCCGGAGCTGCCGTGCGGCCGACGCGGTCTGGTGCCGCACCGCGAGCACCATGGCGACGAAGAACCAGTACGTGAACACGGCCCACAGCATCCATGCCCTGGCCAACGCCACGAGCGTCGCGAGGAACGGCTGTGTCGGATGCGCGTGCAGATAGACGAGCGTGTCCGCGACCTGCGTTGCCCCGGCGATCGTCACGCTCGCGGCGAGGTGGACCATCAGTGCGACACCCCAGCGGCCTCGCTCGAAGCGGAACCGGCGCGTCAGGACGCGCACGATCAGCGGGATGCTGGCAAACCACACCAGGTACGCCCAGGCCATGAATCCCAGCACGGTGAGCAGATCGGGATACACACCCCGCGGGCGCGCGTTCACGTACACCTGTACGGTGGTGAGGCCGATGTTGACGACCCAGAAAAGCGCGATCATCGGCCAGAGCACGCGCGGCTCGTCGCGCTCCTCGCTGCCCATGTCGAACGCTCGCTCGTCCGCCATCATCCCGTCAGTCTCCGTGGCACGTGTTCCGATGCGAGCGTCGATCGTGCCGCTCGCCGCGACAGCATAGCGCCGAACACGCCGCCTTCACAGAGCCAGCAACGACCTCGACCCGCGCTCGACGACTCATCGCACGCACGGGCCGGGTCGCCGCATGGATCGACCACACCGCCGCTCCACCATTTGTCAGCCGGCCGAGGCGTTGTAGCGTGCCACCGCGAGCCGGTCGCTCGCGTGGATCCTTCAACGCGTGGAGCTGTCGATGCGGAATGCGATCGTAGTGTTGTGCGCCGTCGGTGCGGCGGCGGCGCTCACCGGGTGCGGTGGGAAGAACATGCACGCCGAGCATGCCCTGGAGCCATCGGCGAGCGCGCGACCCGGACCGAACCTGGGCACACAGGGAGTGAGCGATCCCGCATTCGCGCGCGATTCCGCACGGCTGCGAGCGGCGACGGCCGCATTCCGATCGCTCGACTCCGCCGTGGCAGCCGGCTATGCGGGCGACAACCCGGGGTGTCTGGCCAACCCGACCCTGGGCGGGATGGGCTACCACCACACGAACGAAAAGCTTCTCGACGACCGCATCGAGGTCGAGCGGCCGGAGATACTGGTCTATGGCCGCGCGGAGAACGGCGAGTACGTGCTGAATGGCGTCGAGTACATGGTGCCCTTCTCTGCGCATCCCCGCGAGCTGCCCGCGCCAACCGTCATGGGCCAGAAGCTCAAGGCTTTCGACCGGGGCAAGTTCTGGTACCGGCACGTGTGGATCTGGCTCGAGAACCCGAAGGGATTCTTCGAGGATTGGAACCCGAAGGTCAGGTGCCCATAGGAGGGCTGGAACCCGCGCGCGCGCTCGAGCTCGAGCAGGGGATGGTCAACGGGCTCCCGAGTGACCGTGCCGCGGCCATCGAGGGCGCGCTGTCCACGATGGCACAGGCCATCGAGCGGCTCACCGACGCGCAACGCGTCGCCCTGTTCGATCGCGTGCGCACGGGCGTCGAGCCCCGTACCACGAGCGGCCGGATCGGGCAGCACAACACGCCGGCGTGACCATGGCGCCGGTGCGGTGTCGGACGGCCGCGGCGCTGACGGGGGTCGCCGCATCGCTGCTCGCCGTGTCCGCACACGGGCAGCAGCCGGCCGGCTGAACCACTGCCTTGCCCGTGGGCAGCCCATCGAATTGCGCTCGCGCCCCCAACGACGCATTGTAGCGGTCGCGTTTCCGAAGCCACCCTCCCCACGCTCTCCGCCGCCGCGACCATGCGTCTCGCCTCCCATCGTGCTGTGGCCCGCGCCGCAGCCCTCCTCGCGCTCCTCTCGGTCGCCGCCTGCTCCGATTCTCCACTCTCTCCGTTGGCGCCCACCGGAGCCGACTTCGCGCGCGGCGGCAAGCCGAGGCCGCCGAAGCCCGTGCCGACGCACGACCCGATCCTCTTCGTCCACGGGTGGAACGCGAGCAGCTCGACGTGGAACACGATGGTGAGTCGGTTCAAGGCCGACGGCTGGACGAGCGCGGAGCTGGTGAACTGGTCGTACAACTTCCGGCAGTCGAACGCGACGACGGCGCAGCAGATCCAGCAGAAGGTCGATTCCATCCTCACCGCGACGGGCGCGACGAAGGTGGACATCATCACGCACTCGATGGGCACCCTCTCGGCGCGCTACTACGTCCGAAACCTCGGCGGCGACGGCAAGGTCGACGCGCTCGTGTCGCTGGGCGGTGCGAACCACGGCACGACGACGGCGAGCATCTGCTTCGACGTGTCATGCGTCGAGATGCGGCCCAACTCGGCCTTCCTCACGGACCTCAACTCGGTCGACGAGACGTGGGGCACGCCGCGCTACGCGACCTGGTGGAGCCCGTGCGACGAGGTGATCAACCCGCATTCCAGCGTGCTGCTGACCGACGCGATCAACACCCAGACGGCCTGCATCTCGCACAGCGCGCTGCACGAAGACTCGGGCGTGTACCAGCAGGTCCGCGACCTGGTGAACGTGTCCGCGGTGCTCGCGATCGCGCCCTGATCGGGGCGCTGGGGCGGTGGAACCCGGTTGGTGACGCGCCCGTAGGGCAGTGACACCAACCCCCACCGTCGCCTCCAATGGAACCCAACGTCGGCATTCTCATCGGCCTCATCGTCACCCTCTGTGGCGCGGGGGTTCTCGGTCTCAGCTACTTCGGCGTCTACCTCCTGGGCCACTCGCGCGGGCGGCGCGAGGCCGAGCTCGATCAGCGCGTGCTCCAGCACGAGATGATCGACGCTCTTCCGGGCGACCGCGCCGCAGCCATCGAGGGCGCGCTGTCCTCCATGGCGCAGGCCATCGAGCGGCTCACCGACGCGCAGCGCGTCGCCCTGCTCGATCGCGTGCGCACGGGCGCCGAGCCTCGCACTCCGGGCAGTCGCATCGGGCAGCACAACACGCCGGCGTGATCACCCCGCCGGCCGGAGTCATCACGGCACGCACAGTGCGACGCGCTGCGGGCTTCCGTCTCTCTCTCGACCCGACTGGAGCCCGATATGCCAAGCACCGCCGTCGACGCCCTGATCCGCGGCCTCAACGAAGACCTCCGCGGCGAGTTCCAGGCGGTCATCATGTACCGCCTCTATGCCAGCATGGTGCAGGGCCCCTATCGGCAGGAGCTGCGCAGCTTCTTCTCCGCCGAGATCCCCGAGGAGCTCGGCCATGCGCAGATCCTCGCCGACAAGATCTCCGCACTCGGTGGAACTCCCGCCGCCGAGCCTGCACCGGTGCCCGTCGTCGCCGAGGCGAAGGAGATGCTCCAGGCGGCGCTCAAAGGGGAGGAGGAAACCTTGAAGCGCTACCTCGAGCGCCGGCGCCAGGCCGAGGAGGCGGGTGAGTTCGGGCTCGCCGTTCAGTTCGACGACATCATCGCCGACGAGACGCATCACCGCGACGAGCTGCGGCAGATGCTCGCGCGCTGGCCGTAGCAGGCGCCAGCGCGCGAGCCGCACCGGTCAGCGCATGTCCGCGCCGCGCTCGGTGCTCACCCCGGAGCGACTGCGCGCGCCGCCGCGCGTCGATCGGTCACGCTCGCTGCTGCCGGAGATCCCGACCTCGCGCTCGGCGCCGTGTGACGCCTCGCGGTTGACGCTGCGTTCCGCGATCTGCGTGAGCAGCTCGTCGGCATCGTCTTCCTCGTCGAGCGTCTGCTGCAGCAGGTCGGCGTCCTCGTCGTAGCCGAGCTGCTGCGCCCACGTGCGCGCCGTGCCGTACGACGCGATCTCGTGGTGCTCCACCGCCTGCTGCGCGCCGATGATGAAGGCGTCGGCCGTGTCGGCGTCCTGGATCGTCGGCAGGATCGTCTGCGCTTCCTCGATGAGCGCGCGCATGGAGACGCAGCCGTTGGCGGGTGTGTTCTCCGGGCCCTGCTTGCGCCGCTGCGCGAGCCGCTGCAAGCGCTGCACGTGCTGCTCCGACTGGCGGCGGTGTGTCTCGAGCGCGTCGCGCAGCTCGGCGTTCTGCACGTGGCGGGCGAGCTGCGGCATGGCCTGCAGGCCCTGCTCTTCGGCGTCGAGCAGCAGCTGGATCTTCTGAAGGTAGAGGTCGTTCAGCGACGTGGCGGGCATGTGAACCTCCTGCGAGTTGGACAGGCGCGGGGGCGCATCATCCGCACCAGTGGGGCGCGAGCGCTCGACGGCCGACTGCGTGTCGACCCAAGGCGCACGGTTCCTGCAGCGCCGCGTCCGGTACACGCGATCCCGCGATGCGATCGAGCGTTCACCTCGGCATCCACCTGCAATGACGCCCACCCTCCGTCTCGCCCTCGCCGGCGCGATCATCTTCGCCGCCGGCATCGCAGTCGGTGGCAGCCACGTGCTCGACCGATCGGTCGTCCGCAGCGCCGAGGCGCAGCCGAACGCGTCACAGGCGGCGCTCACCTCCGAGGAGCAGAACGTCATCCGTGTTGCCCGGCAGGTGACGCCGACCGTGGTGAGCATCGTCGTGCCGCAGTACGGCTCCGGCTCGGGGGCGGTGATTCGCCGCGACGGGATGATCCTCACCAACGCACACGTCGTCGGCAATGCGCGCACGGTGCAGGTGGGCCTCGCCGACGGACGCAAGGTCACCGGCACGGTGCTCGGGCGCGACGCCGGGCTCGACGTCGCGGTCGTGCGCATTCCGGTCAACGACGCACCCGTCGCCCCGCTCGGAAACTCCGATCAGCTCCAGGTCGGCCAGCTCGCGATCGCCATCGGCAATCCGCTCGGGCTCGAGCGCACCGTCACCACCGGCGTCATCTCCGCCGTCAATCGCCCGGGACGCACCCTCGGCGGCGAGACGTTCATCCAGACCGATGCCGCGATCAGCCCCGGCAATTCCGGCGGCCCGCTCGTCGATTCACGCGGCAACGTGATCGGCATCAACAGCGCCGAGCTCCTCGGCCAGGGCGTGTCGGGGCTCGGCTTCGCCATCCCGATCAACCTCGCCATGGCGATGGCCGGCCAGGTGCTGGCCACCGGACGCTACGTACGTCCCTTCCTGGGCATCATGTTCAGCGACGTCGACGCCGATCTCGCCTCGCAGTTCAGACTTCCCGTGCGACAGGGCGTGCTGATCACCGACGTGGCGCGCGGCTCGCCCGCGGCCACCGGCGGATTGCGCGAGCAGGACATCATCACGCGGGTGAACGACACGCCCGTGGCGATGGGCGGCGATCTCCGGCGCGTGCTGCGGGGCATGAAGCCCGGCGACACAGCTCGCCTCACCGTCGTGCGCCCGCCGAACGGGTCGCGCGCGACCGTCAGCGTGCGGCTCGGTCAGACGTCGGAGTAGCGACGCGTCGTCGTGATGATCGACGGCGTGCTGGAGACGTGCCTCTACTCTGACGACCTCCCGGCCGTGGAGCGCTTCTACGCCGGCGTGCTCGAGCTCCCCGTCTTCGCGCGCGTCGCCGAGCGCCACGTCTTCTTCCGCTGCGGCGCGGGGATGCTGCTCGTGTTCGATCCGCAGCGCACCGCGTCCGCGCCGGGAGAGGTGGGAGGCATACCGGTGCCGGCGCATGGCGCGCGCGGGGCAGGGCACGTGTGCTTCCGGATCGCGGGCGACGAGATGGGAGCATGGCGTGCGCGCCTCGAGCACGCCGGCGTCGCGATCGAGGCGGAGATCACGTGGCCGCGCGGGGGCTCGTCGCTCTACGTCCGTGATCCGGCGGGGAACAGCGTCGAGCTGGCACCGGCGAGCATCTGGTCGAAGCACGACTGACGCACTGCGCCCGGCGTGGCGCGTCAGTCGTCGCCGGCCGTGGGCGCCGCGTCCGCGGTCGGCGCGATGACGCGTTCCGTCGCGTGACGCTCCACGCTCGCCGCGATCGCGAGC
>Ga0070683_100005184_pt1 | contig 10847 bp, 7 predicted proteins | sample KBSC713LmetaG_FD_64662 | JGI IMG/M metagenome (GOLD analysis project Ga0070683, IMG submission 64662) | Corn rhizosphere microbial communities from Kellogg Biological Station, Michigan, USA - KBS C7.1-3L metaG | ecosystem: Host-associated > Plants > Roots > Rhizosphere ...
AGGGCATTCAGAGAGATCTCGAGAGTCGCGCCGAAAAGTGCAGAGGGCCCGTATTGGATCGGCGTCGGACTCACGGCCGAAGGCCGATACGACGATGCGAAGGCTCAGCTCGAAGAGGCACTGAAGCGTTCACCCGACTATGCCGAAGCGCTGGCGCAGCTCGCCCAGGTCGACTTCAGCCAACAACACCCTGGCGAGGCCATCGATCGTGTAAAGAAGCAACTGCAGATCGTGCCGAATCGTTGGCAGTTGTGGAACATCCTGGGCCTCGTCTCCGAGCAGGCGCACCAAGACGAGAGCGCAAGAGAGGCGTACCTGACTGCCATCCGCCTCGACTCCCAGGTCATCGAACCGCGTTCGCATCTCGCGTCGCTCGATCTTCGCGTCGGGCATTCGGACGAAGCGGTCAATGCACTGCACGACATCTTGAAGGTCGATCCGAAGAATCTGCCCGCACTCACGCTGCTCGGCAGCGAGCTGGATCGACGAGGCGTGGTCGCGGGGGCGAGGGATGCGTATGAACGCATTCTCCAGATCGATCCGCGGCGGGCGGACGTGGCCAACAACCTCGCCGTGTTGCTCTCCCACACTGGTCAGGACGACGGCCGAGCTATACAGCTCGCGGAACTTGCTCTATCGATCGACCCCAAGAACCCGCACATTGCCGACACGTTGGGTTGGTTGCTGTGCCGCAGTACCTCGACCGATCAGGCCAAGGCAGCGCCGGTTTATGTCCGGGCCGCGAGCCTACTTGCCTTCAGCGCATCGCAGATTCCCGAAAATCCGGTGATTCAGTTCCATCTCGGTGTGGCTTCGCAGAAGAGCGGCGACCTCGAAGGAGCCCGGCGGGCATTCGGCCGAGCGCTCAAATCGACGGCCGATTTCCCAGAACGAGAAGAAGCGCAGCGGGCACTCGCCACATTGAAATAGTTCTTTCCGGACGTGTTCCGCCGGACATGCGGATCGGTACGTCGGGCGGGCAATCGTTGGTCAGGCAGTCAATCACCCACTCACATCCAGGATCGCTGACTGTGCTTAGTCCATTGGATCATGCACGTCGAATGCGCGGCGCCGCGTACATCATCGCTGTCCTGCTGATCATGGTGCCGTTGGTAGAAACGGTCTTCGCCGCGCTCCCAATGCACCTTCACGAGCCGCCTTGGCGGCTCGGGGCGATCAACGCACTGGCTGGAGCCGTCGGCCTTCCGTTGGTCGGTTTGTTCCTGTGTTTTGCCGTTGCTCTGATAACCAGCGACCGACTTGTTCTGTGGCTCGTTTCCGGCTTTTGCGCGGTTGCGGGTGCGCTTTGTCTGCTCGGGACCGGGGCGTTTGCGCTCGATGCCGTTCAGATGCATGGGCAGGTGCGTGCCGGCCTGGGCTCGAAGTACTGGATCGCGTCCGGCTGGGCTGTGTTCAAGATCAGTTTTTGTGCATTAGCGTTTCTGACTCTTTCGGTTCGATCGGCCGGTGGTGCAGGCATCGGCCGTCGGAGCACCCAACGCACTTCGCGTGAGCCGCGTCCGCTCGTTGCTCGCGTCTCCCCTCCCGTGGTACGTCCGCTCGCGTCCCACGAGACGCCCGCCGCCGACGAAGAGCGCCCGATTGGGACTCGATGACGCTCGACGGAGCTCGGTGGTCTGCCGCGGTGCTGTGAGTTGTAGCGATTTGTAGCAGCGTGGCCACGCAGTGTGATGCGCGCGAGCAACAGTGGGCAGGTTGTGGCTACGTCGTGATCGCGTCTAGAGCGGGATAAGAGCAGAATATCGGAGTTGTCGGCGCGGTATCCCATTTGCTATGCCGTCCGTTTACCGCCGAGTTGCGTCCTTTCCACAATCTGCCAAGTCCCACCGGGCAGTGGAGGCTCCATGAAGCTGACGCGATTATTGATGCTCGCAGGTAGTGCAGCCGTCCTTTTCACCCCTGCCGCGTATGCCGACACGATCGTGTACGCGAACAGCGCCGGAGGAAGCGGAATTCAGATTTTCTCCCTCAACGTTGCGGCTGGGACAGAGACGTTGATCGGGCACATCTCCCAGGGGGCAGGCGGCCTTGGCACCTCGGGGAACGGCCGCGGCGTCGTTACCGTGGGTAACACGCTCTACTACACGTACGCCGACTCCCCAAACGTGTATAGCTACAATCTGCTGACGAACACGAGCAACGGCGTCGCGTTCACGGTTGCGGGATCCAGCGGGTTGGCGACGATGGCGTGGGACGGATCGTCGTTCTGGCTCGGCGACTACAGCGGCACGGACAACGCCTACCACTACTCGCCCACCGGTACGCTTCTGGGAACGGCTCCGCTCTCGAAGTGCGGTGAGGTCCACCAGGGAGGCATCGCAGGCTTCTGCGATGGATTGGAGTACGCGAATGGCCACCTCGTTTCGAACGAGGGTGACGGCGGCTTCGGCGGACCAAGCCAGTACGACGTTTACAACTTGACTGGTGGTGCCCCGGTGCAGGCTGGTCTCATCACGACCACCTACGGCGCTACGGGCATTGCGTTCGACGGCACGTACTACTTCGTGTCCGACATCCAGCATGACCAGCTCGGCATCTACGACGCGAGCGGCAGCTTCGTCAAGTTCATCAAGCTCGCGGATGGGCTTCACACCAACGCGATCGAGGACTTGTCCGTCGACTACAACCTCGTTCTCAACACCGCGCCGGAACCCTCGACCTTCGTTCTGCTCGGGACCGGACTGCTCGGAGTGCTCGGCATCGCACACCGGCGTCGCCGCGCTTGAGAGTTGGTTGACTGCTCAGGAGTGCTGGCCCGCGAGTCGTTCGACTCGCGGGCCATTTGTTAATCAGGCGCTCGGCCGCAATGCAAAGGCGCCCGTCGAGCTGACATCGCTCGACGGGCGCCAACGGATGGGACAGGATTCGAACCTGCGAACGGCTTTCGCCGCAACACGCTTTCCAGGCGTGCGCCTTAAACCACTCGGCCACCCATCCAAGACGTTGCAAAATAGCGACTTAAAACGCCCACAACAATCCGGCCACCCCAGGCGAAACAGACCGCCGCCACCGCCGCTCACGCCCGTCTCGGCCCCAGAACGACTTGCAGCATAGTCGCCATCTCGTCCGGCTGGTAGGCCACGCAGTCCACTTCGACGCGCACCTGCCAAGCACTACCCGCTGACAGCCCTGGCGCGGCAGCCGGCACTCGGTTCGTCAATGAGCATTTTCTAAGAGCAGCCGAGGGGCAGCGAGCCGTCGGCAGAACCAGGCTTTGGGAACCAGGCATTCCTGAAAACGGAACCGGCGCGAACGGTGGAGGCACCGTCGCGCCGGTCAGTCTTGCAGGGTCGCTCGTTGGAAGCGGACAGGGAGAGATTCGAACTCTCGATACCGGGTTCACCGGTATGCCGGTTTTCGAGACCGGTGCCTTCAACCACTCGGCCACCTGTCCGGGGCAGCCACGGAAATTAGGCCGTAGACGATGGTGTGTCAACGACTTGCCGACGGCTGCGGAAGAACGCGCTGAGCACTTCCGCGCACTCGTCCGCGAGGACTCCGGCGAGGACGGCCGGGCAGTGATTCAGACGCGGGTGCCGCACGAGGTCCCCCACGGAACCGACCATCCCAGCCTTCGCGTCCCATGCGCCAAAGACGACCCGGTCGACGCGCGCGAGCACGATCGCGCCCGCGCACATCGCGCACGGCTCGAGCGTGACGTAGAGTGTGCATCCGTCCAACCGCCACGAGCGCAGCGCCGCGGCGGCAGCGCGCAACGCGAGGACCTCGGCATGCGCGATCGGATCCTGATCGGCAACCGTCCGGTTCGCGGCCTGTGAGATAGCGACGCCGTCGCGAACCACCACCGCGCCCACCGGCACATCGCCAGCGGTGCCGGCGGCGTGCGCCTGCGCGAGCGCGATTCGCATCCACTCGAGATCGGCGGCGGTCGGGATCATGCCGAAGTATCGCGACGACGGCCGCCGCGAGGGAGCGCTTTGGCGCGGGAACGCTACTTCAGACTACCTACAAACCCGGTGGTCGTGGAGATCGCGAGCTGCGCACCCAGGCCGTTGAACCCGGCCGATGCCTCGCCCGCGGATCCATGATCGAGGATGTTCACCATGCCTCCTGCGCTCACCACCGCGACATGTTCGTTGCCCGCCGACGCATGCGCCGCGGGGCCGAAGCCCTGCACCCACCCACCCTCGTTGAAATTCACTTGGAGCCCGACCTCGCCCTTCGCCAGACCGGCGGCCACGCCCTTCCCGGCTCCCACGAACAAGCTGCCATCGCGATTGCCCTCGGCGCGATGATACTCGAGTGCCGGGGTCGCGGGCAGCGGCACGCTGATCTCCACGCGCAGCTCGTGGCAATTGCCCTTGATCGACACGATGAAAGGAATGCTCTTATTGAATTTCTCACACGCGCCGGCATCCGCGGCGGAGTCGGCCTTGGCCTTCGCCGCGGCAACGGCTGCCGGGTTGTATGGCCCGAAACAGAGCGACGACTCGGCGCTCGCATCGTCGACCATGGCCGCCTCGGCGTTCATCATGCTCGTGAGCCACGCGAGCGTGTACCGGCGCCGCGAATCGACCCTCGCTCGCGTCCGCGGATCCGACGCCCAGTTGAACCACGCGATCATGGCGGTGTTCACCTGCGTCATGAGCCCTGAGACGCCGCCGATCAGCACGCGCGCCGCATCCGTCTGCTCCTGGTACAGATGCGAGAACGCCCCAACCATCGCCGAGCAATACGGGGGATCGCAGACGGCGGGGCGCAGGTCCGCACGTGTTTGCGCCTGGCACGTGCGGTATTTCTCCGTGATCTCCAGGCCTTTCTGTCTGCCCTCCTCGTGAATCATTCGAAACTTGTCATGATAGGCGGTCTGCATCATGGCGAACTTGGCCCCGGCACGTTTCTCGACGCGATCGACGGCCGCGTTGACCGCTTTCGTGTTCGAGATATCCATGACGAGCAGCGTTCCACCCGTTGCCGTCGTCGAGAGCTCAGAATTCTCTGAAGCCTGGCTGGCGTTCGCATCCGGCTTGAGCGCATCCTTTGCGATCTGTGCATACTCGTTTTCAGCCTGAATGAAGACCGCCGTGTGTCCCCGCTCGCTCTTCCAGTCCGGCGCGAACGTCGGAGTCTGAACGCTCGACGATGGCGGAGGCGGCGGCGGCGGAAAGGTCGGCGGAGTCGCCGGGAGCGGCAGCGGCTTCTCTGCTTCCACCTTCGGGTCGTTCGACTCGGGCTCGTGGTGCGTGATCTCGGCCTCACGCGTCGGATTCCAGTCGAGCGCCTGCGCGGTCGCCACACTCCGCCACGCCGCAACCATGTCGCCGCGGCACGACTGAACCCGCGCGAGCGCGTCCCACGCGACGGCGAGCTTCGGTCCGGCGCGCGTGGCCTCATCGAGAAGCGTCGTTGCCGTGGCGAGGTCGCCGAGGTCGGCATGCGCGACGCCCAGCTCCTCCAGGAGCAGTGCGCTCTTCCCGCCAAGCGATTGTGCGCGGCCGAGGGCAACGAGTGCGTGTGTTGGGTCGCCTGCGGCGTCGAGCGCGGTCCCGAGATTGGTCCACGTGAACGGGTCAGCTGTCGGTTCGTGCCGGATGGCGGCGACATAGTACTCGATTGCCGCGCCGTGATAGCCCGCGACGAACAAGATCGATCCCGATTCATCGAGGGCCGCCGGATCGTTCGTCTTTGCGATGTTCGTTCGGAGTTGCGCGCCTCCCTGCGGCGTCTCGCGCGCCAGATACGTGCGCTCGAGCGTATCGAGCATCGCCGCGGCCGATGCCGCGGTGACGACCGGCGCGCGCCGATTCGAGCTGCTCGAGGGGCACGCCGGACCGTTATCGCCGGCTCGGCCGATTGCCGCCAGCTTGGCGTTGGCGCTTGCGCGCGCGCCTGCACGCGCGGCCGCCGCGCGCGATTCGGCCTGCTTCTGGATGTCGCCGGCGTGCGCCGCCATGTACTGGCCCAGCTTCCTCGCTTCCTCGGGCGTCGGGCGGCCGCCGCTCATGACCTTCTTGTAGATCGCCTGGATGTCTGCCGGGGCCGTCGAGAGATCCGTCATCCCTGCGCGCTGGGCGCGAAGCACGCGTGGCGTGAGCGCGCAGGACAGCGCGACCACGCACGTCATGAGTGTTCGAACATGAGTTTTCATGGATCTCATGGTCGCACCATCGCGTCGAGCGCGGCCCAATCCAAACCGTCGCGGATGGCCTCCGCGTGCGCGCGGCGGAGGGAGTCTTCCTCGAGTCGCGGCGGCTTCACGCCGCGCTGCACGAATGGAAGGAAGACGGTCAGCAACTGTACGCGCGTCGGCGGCAGCTTCTTGTCATAGATCGCTGCGTTCGGCGACATGAGCGCGATCGCGCCGTCCTTGTCCGGCGGAACGAGCTGCGCGGTCTTCCAATTTCCGCCCGCGCCCCAATCGATCGTCGCCGGTTGCGAACGCTCGGCGGCGCTCATGGCGCTGAGCCGCGCCTCTTCAGCAGCGACCGCACGATCGAATGCCGCGAGATCAGGCTCGATCTTCGCGCGCAATGCCGCATCCAGACCCGTGAGATTCTTTCGTCCCTTCTCCTGCTCGTCATGAAGCGCGAGCAAGTGCAGCTTCATGAACCGCTCGCGGGTCACCGGCACGTAGGCCGGGTCGGCGTTGCTCGAGATGATCACGCATTGCCCGTTCCAAATGGGGTGGCCGCGATACTCTCCGGTCTTCTTCATTCCGGGGACCACCGGCAGGCCATGATCGGGAACGTCGTCGACCGCCAATGCGTCGCACGCGACGGAATTTGCGAGAACACTCATTCCGAAACGCCCATCGGTGTCGATCGACTCGCCCCCATGAGAGTCGACGAACGCCGAGTACCCCCACACGTCCCATGCCGCGCCGGCCTGGAACGGGGCGCCGATGGACGCATCTCGATCCACACCGATTTCACGCCGAAGCGCGATCTCGTACCCGATGGGGTGCGCAATGGCGTCATCGCGTTTCACGACCGCCAGGATGGCATCGGCCATCGCCCGCGCGGCGTGCATCTGTGCCGGATTGCCGCCGACGGCACCGTTCACGACGTCGGCCTTCATGACGAGCTTCCCGGCATGCATCGCCGCAGTGGCCTGACGGGATGGCGGCGCCAGCTTCTGCGCACGCGCCGGCTGCGCCGCCGTGAACGACATCACGGCGGACAGCACCACACACATTGTCACATCGCGCATTACATCTTCACCAGCTCGACGCGACGATTCTGCTGACGGCCTTCGGCCGTGTCGTTCGATGCGGCGGGCTTGCTCGCGCCAAAGCCCTTCGTCGCCAGTCGCGACGCGTCGATCCCGTAGGTGCTCACCAGCGTCGACTTGACGGACGCGGCGCGATGCTCCGACAGCGTCTGATTGGCTGCGGCATCCCCCGTGTTGTCGGTGTGCCCCTCGATTGTGAGCTTCAGGTCCGGGTGGGCCTTGAGCATGTCCGCGATCTCGAGCAGCGTGGGCGCCGACTCGGGTCTGATGCGATCGCTGTTCACGTCGAAGAGAATTCCATGGGTGGCCACCCGGCCCGAGGCGCTGAGCGCATCGAACAGCGAGGTGTTGCTCTCGGCGACGCGGATGTTCGTGACGTAGAATGGCTCGTTTTCGGACGCCCGCGCGTGCACCCACACACCGTTCGAACGGCCGAGCTTCGCCGTCGGGACGTTCGCGACGCGCTTGCCATCCTCGTACACCTTGGCGTGCTCGCCATCCACCATGAGCCGGACGTGATATAGCTCCTTGTCCTTGTTCTCCAGGGGCTGCGACGAGAACTCACCGATGCCTCCGGTATTGCCGACGAACACGGACTGATGCGTGTGACGCTGGTCCCCCTGATCCGGAACGAAGAAGATGCTCGGTGACAATCCCCAGCTATGAATCAGATCCATCTCGACAGTGAACTTCTGCGGTAGCGTCGATGGAACCGGGATCATGATGTCACCGCTACTCGTCGCGCGAAGGAAGCGCTGGCCTTTGTACGACACGACATCCCAGTTCCCGCTCTCCACTTTCACCCGGCTCGGCAGATCGCCGACCTTGTCGGTCGAAAAATCCTCGGCGAACAACACCTTGTCGCCGGGCACGAAGTCATAGTTGACGAATGCCTTGGACGTGTCTGCCGCGGACTCGCTCGGGCTACTCTTGGAGGCGGTCGCAACGGTCTTGGACGAATCAGCCTTCGGTTCTTCCTTCTTCTTCTTGTCGAGCTGTTCCTTCGCTTTGTCCTTCATCCGTCCGATCAACCCGCCCTGCGCCTGAGCCGTGGTGGCGAACGTGAGCCCCGCAGCCAGGGCAGCCAACGAGCGAACCAACATCCGTGACATGACAGCTCCTCCGAGACGGTAGCGAGACGTCCGCCGAGCGTTGCGGCACGCATCGGTTGCGACGACGCGCACGGCGGGTAACTTCGAGATGCCGAAGCTCGGAAAGCGATTTCAGCGCGATGTCAACGAGTCAAAATGCGCAGTGACAAACACTTTCGACTCCGCCTGCTCGGCGGATTGTCGCTCGAGGCATGCGGAGTTGATGTAGCGGTTCCGGTCAATGTTCGGCCTCGCCCGCTCGCGGTGCTCGCCGTGCTTGCCCTCTCGGAGCGTCCGCCCCGCCGCGACGCACTGGCGACAATGTTCTGGGGCGATCAGCCCGACGACCGCGCCAAGCATTCGTTGAGCACCGCGCTCTCCACGCTACGCGTCACACTTGGCAGAGCGGCGATCACCGCGCGACGCGAGCAGATCGAGCTCTCACCAGACCTCCGCCTCGCGGTCGATGCGGTCGAGTTCCGGTCGGCATGCGAGACCGGCGACGACGAGCGTGCGCTTGCGCTCTATCGCGGCCCGCTGCTCGACGACGTTGTCGCCTACGACGCACCGGGCTTCGAGCTCTGGCTGAACCGCGAGCGCGCGCGGATCGCTGCGGCGTTCGTAACGGTCTGCGAGCGTCAGATCCGCGTGCTCACGGACCACCAGCGTTGGACGGAAGCGGCGGATCTCGCGAGTCGCTGGCTCGCCGCCGCTCCGGAATCACCTGCCGCGTTCCTCGCGCTCCTCCGAAGCCGATCCGTACCTCGCACGTCGACGGCACTCCGCACGGCCCTCGCAGAGTACGAACACTGGACCGCCCGGCTCGCGGAGGAGCATGGGCTGGCGACCGACGCCGCAGTTCGCGCGTTCGCGCGCGACCTTGCGGCCAAACTGGAAAGTGCCGAGCGGACCGGCGACGCCCGCGACTCGCTCGCTCCGATTCCGACGCCACCGGTAATCAGTACGGTCGCGCCGGCGGATCAGATCATCGCCATGCAACCGTCCCTGGTGGCGGATGCCGCCGAGCGGCTGCCGACTCGCCGGTCGTGGAAGCGGATCCTGACCGCGGCGTCGCTCGTCGCCGCGGGAATCGCGGCCTTTGCCTTCGCGCGATCGCGCGACGCATCGGCGGCGCAGGAGGGCGCGCGGCCGGTCGTCGCGGTCGTGCAGATCGAGAACCTGCGTAGCGACACGTCGCTCGCATGGGTGCAACAGGGGCTTCCACAACTCATCACCGACGCGTTGGCGGAGGCGCCGCTGCTCGATCCCGTTGCCCCTGTCCGTGTCCGCGACGTGCTGGCGCGGCGGGGTGAACCGGCCGCGCTGCTCACCGCTCCGCAGGTGCTCGACGTCGCACGCCGCGTCGGAGCGACGTGGGCGCTTCGCGGCGGCGTGACGTTCGGTCATGGCGTCTATGTTCTGGATCTCGAGGCTCGTTCCGTCAACGACGGAGCGGAGGTAGCGTCATTTAGTGTTTCCTCACGAGACCCGGTAAAGCTCGGAGCGCTCGCGGCAGGCCGGCTCATTCAGATCGCGAGCGCTTCAGGTACGGTAGCCGGTTCAGCTCCGCGCTATGCGGCCGGCTCAGCCAACCCGGAAGCGTACCGGCATTTCGTCCTGGGCTTGCGCGCCGAGGCGGAACGACGTGCGCCCGACGACGAACGAGAGTTGGACGCTGCGATCGCGCTCGACTCCGGCTTCGTCGATGCCGCGCTTGCGCGCCGCGACATCGCGGTGATGCGCGGCGAGCCGGTCGCCGCGACCCTCGATTCGTTGATCACTCATCATACGGATCGCATGTCCGAGTGGGATCGTCTCGCGCGAGACACGTATCGAACACTGTACGCCGGCGAAGCAGAGCGCGCGGAAGCGCTGGCGACGCAACTCGTCGCGCGCTTTCCGAAAGATCCGCGCGCATACGCGATCCGTGCCGAGGTGCTCGTGACGCACGGACACGCGGTTGCGGCGGACTCCGTCTATGAACGCGCGCTCGCGCTCGACTCACTGGCGATCGCCGCGGGCGACGGCCCATGTGCACCATGCACGGCATACATCGGCCTCGTGACGACGCGTCTCTTTCACGGCGATCTCGACGGGGCTGCACAGGCAGCTCGACGATGGGTGCGGCTTCAGCCGAACGTTCCCGCCGCGTGGAGCATGTTGTCGACGGCTCTCGAATACGCGGGCAACACGGATGAAGCGGTCGATGCCGCTCGGCGGGCTGCCACACTGAGCCGCGACGCCGAACGCTTGAGCGACCTCGGACGCACGCTGATCATGGCGCGGCAGTTCGCGTCGGCCGATTCGGTCGTGCGGGTGCTTCGCGGTCTCGGCGCCGAGGGCATCTCCGTGGCAACGGATCTCGACGCAACGCTCGCGCGGGAAGAGGGACAGTATCGCCGCGCCGCAACCGTGCTTGGCGCGAGTGGCGTCCTCGACCTCGTGCAGGCCGACAATCTCGTGCGGCTCGGTCGCGTGCACGAGGCATTACAGATCTATGAAGCCGCTGGGCACTGGAAGGCGCCGCGCGATGCCCAGCAACTG
>Ga0070683_100005186_pt1 | contig 10845 bp, 11 predicted proteins | sample KBSC713LmetaG_FD_64662 | JGI IMG/M metagenome (GOLD analysis project Ga0070683, IMG submission 64662) | Corn rhizosphere microbial communities from Kellogg Biological Station, Michigan, USA - KBS C7.1-3L metaG | ecosystem: Host-associated > Plants > Roots > Rhizosphere ...
CTACCCTTTTCGACGCGCACCAGCGTCGAGGTCGTGAAGAGCGCCTACCGGACCGGTCTCGAAGGTTTCGCCTTTCCATTCGGCGACGTCGCGGTCGGAGGCTATCGCAACACGCCCTATCCGGTGAACCAGGTCGGCGGCGCCTTCGTCGACACCCCACAGTTCTTGACGACCAACCACCCGATCGAGACCGCGGCTGACGCCGACGCCTATGTCAGCCGCCTGCGCGAATATCCGGCGCAATTCGACGGCGAGCTCGAGTTGATCCGTGCTGGACGCGCCGTCGGCATGATCCCGCCCGACTTCATCGTCGACCGGACGATCAAGCAGCTGACAATCGCGCGAGACGCAGCGGCCAGCGGCGGAAGACTGGTCGAAACGCTCGAAAGGAAAACGCGCGCCAAAGACCTGAAAGGTCCGTGGGTCGAGCAGGCGCGGCAGATCGTCACAAGCGAAGTGATCCCGGCGATCGGTCGTCAGCTTGCGGAATTCCAGTCGCAGCGCGGCATTGCCCACGGCACGCCCGGCGTGTGGTCGCGCCCGCATGGCGATGAATATTACCGCTGGGCGCTGAAGGCCTCGACCACCACCCCGCTTTCGCCCGATGAAGTCCACCAGATGGGCCTCGACCAGCTGAAAAATCTGCAGGGGCGGATGGACCCGATCCTGAAGTCACTTGGCTATACCCAGGGGACGATCGGCCAACGGATGCAGGCGCTCGCCAAGGATCCGGCCTACCAGTTCAGTGCCGGCGACAAGGGCCGAGCGGAGATCATGGCCTACATCCAGGAGCGGCTGTCGAAGATCCGCGCGGTGCTGCCGCGAGCCTTCAACACGCTCGTGCCAGGCCACATGGAAGTCATCCGGATGTCGCCGGAGCAGGAACCCGGGGCGCCCGCCGCCTATGGCGGCGCCGGATCGATCGACGGCAAGATCCCGGGCAAGTTCTGGATCAATCTCCGAACGACCGAGCTGCACAGCAAGTACAGCCTGCCTGATCTTGCCGCGCATGAATCGATCCCCGGCCACGTCTGGCAGGGCGAATATGCTCACAAGCTGCCGCTCATTCGCACCCTGCTCGCCTTCAACGCGTACTCCGAAGGCTGGGCGCTCTACGCCGAACAGCTGGTCGACGAGCTCGGAGTCTATGACGATTTCCCGGCAGGGCGGCTCGGCTATCTGCAGTCCATCGCTTTCCGCTGTTGCCGGCTCGTCGTCGACACCGGCTTGCACGTGAAGAAATGGTCGCGGCAGCAGGCGGTCGACTATTTCGTGAACGTCAACGGCTCGAACCCTCTGGAAGTCGCCAACGAGGTCGACCGCTATTGCGTGTGGCCGGGCCAGGCGTGCGGCTACAAGGTCGGTCACTCGACGATCAACCGCTTGCGCGATCGGGCAAAGGCGGAGCTTGGGCCGAAATACGATCTCAAGGCGTTCGACGACGCAGTCGTGCTCGGCGGTAACGTGCCGATGGACGTGCTTGCCAAGAACATTGACGAATATATCGCCCGAACGAAGGCAGCCTGATCACGGCATGGCAGCGAGGTCCGGTTCGAGGAATTCACGGCGGGCTTCGACCGACAGAAGCCTTTCTCGCGAATAGAAGCGGAATGGCCAATCGCGGCGGCCCATCGGAGAGAGCAGCAGCTCATTGACCAGCTGGTGCTGCGGCTCCGTCGGGTCCGCCTCTTCCAGGAAAAGCCGAACCCCGCGAAGGAATACGCGGGTGATCGTCTCATGATAGCCTTCCGTGTCGCTGTTCACGCCGCCGACACTCTCATTGTAGCGGCGGATGAGGCCCGGCAGCTCCTCGTCGAGGTCGATCTCCGGATGCCGCAGCAGCAAATAGGTCGTCGCGGCGAGATGCGCCTCGTGAGTCCACTCGAGTCGCGGCAGGGTGCGCGTCAGCAGCCCTTCGCCGACGCGCTCCACGGCAGCGTCGGAAGCAAACAGTCTCGGTCGATATTCGGTCATTGATCGGGTCCTTTACGGGCCCGATCGGCGACGGGCCTCAAGCAGCGGTGGGTTGAGTCTGGACTTGGGTTTGTTGTTGCGCGGTCCGCGGCGCCGCCTGGCGCACGCCTTCGTCAACCTGGTCCGCGAATTGCGCGAAATTCTCGACGAACAGGTCGACGAGCTTCGCCGCCATCGCGTCATATTCCGCAGGATTGTCCCACGTGCTTCGCGGATCGAGCAGCTCGGTGCAGCCGGGGAGCTCGACCGGGACCTCGAAGCCGAAGTTCGGGTCCTTTCGGAACTTGCCGCTCTTGAGGCTGCCATCGAGGGCGGCATTGAGCAGCGCGCGCGTCGCCTTGATCGGCATGCGCTTGCCGACCCCATATTTGCCGCCTGTCCAGCCGGTGTTGACCAGCCAGCAGTCGACGCTGCCTTCCGCGATCCGCTTCTTCAGAAGGTTGCCGTACACCGACGGGTGCCGCGGCATGAACGGTGCGCCGAAACAGGTCGAGAAGGTCGCCTGCGGCTCGGTCACGCCGATTTCGGTGCCTGCGACCTTCGCCGTGTAGCCCGAGAGGAAGTGATACATTGCCTGATCGGGCGTGAGCTTGGCGATCGGCGGAAGTACGCCGAACGCGTCCGCCGTCAGCATGACGACGTTCTTCGGGACCGGACCCATATTCTCGTCGGACGAGTTGGGGATGAAGTCGATCGGATAGGCCCCGCGGCTATTCTCGGCGAGCGTCGCATCGTCGAGGTCGAGCTCGCGCGTGACCGGATCGATGACGACATTCTCGAGGACCGTGCCGAAGCGTTTGGTTGTCGCGTAGATTTCGGGCTCGGATTCTGCCGAGAGCCGGATCATCTTGGCGTAGCAGCCGCCTTCGAAGTTGAAGACCGCCGTGTCCGACCAGCCATGCTCGTCGTCGCCGATCAATGTGCGGTTCGGGTCGGCCGACAGCGTCGTCTTTCCCGTGCCCGACAGGCCGAAGAAGATCGCGGTGTCGCCGTTCGGGCCGATATTGGCCGAGCAGTGCATCGGCATGATGCCCCGAGGCGGCAGGATGAAATTGAGGAGGCCGAAGACAGACTTCTTCATCTCGCCGGCATAGGACGTGCCGCCGATCAGGATCACCTTCTTCGAGAAATTGACCGCGACGACGGTCTCGCTGCGCGAACCATGGCGCTCGGGATCGGCGCGGAAGCTCGGCAGGTCGATGATCAGATACTCGGGCTCGAAGCCCGGCAGCTCATCGGCCTCGGGTCGGACGAGCAGAGTGCGGATGAAAAGGTTGTGCCAGGCGAGCTCGTTGATGACTCGGACCCGAACCCGATGCTCCGGCTGCGAGCCGCCGTAGAGGTCGGCGGCATAAAGCTGGTCCTTGTCGGCAAGCGCCAGCATGAAATCGTCGTAAAGGCGCTGGAAGGCCCCTGGGTCCATCGGCTTGTTGCCGTTGTTCCACCAGATGACGTTTTCGGTGAGCTCGTCCTTGACTGTGAACTTGTCCTGCGCGCTGCGCCCGGTGTGCTTGCCCGTGCGCACGACCAGCGGGCCGTCTTTCGCGAGCAGGCCCTCGCCGCGGCGAACGGCATGTTCGACGAGCGGCGCCGTCGTCAGATTCCAGAAGATTTCGGCGCCGGTCGCAATGCCCTGTGCTTCCAGCCCTCTGTTTGGAACGCGCTCACTCACGTCGGGACTTTCCTTTTCCAAATGTTCAAAGCGGCGGCGACCGGTGGGCCTGCCGCCGCATACGTATGCATTGCGGGCGCCTATAACCCCGAAAAAGTCGCGCGGTCAAAGCAGGATAGCGCTGCAAACCATCGCTGTGGCGGACGGTAGCGCTAACAATGTCCCGCTTCCGCACAGCGGTGCCCGCAAGAGGGCAGAGTTCCCGCCGCCTTGTGTGGCCTCCCTGCTGTGGCTATCCCCGCCCCGTCCATCGGCTGAGGCACGAATGAGCCAAGTGATCGCCCTGGTCGACGACGACCGAAACATCCTGACGTCCGTTTCGATCGCTCTTCAGCAGGAAGGCTTCGTGGCGCGCGTCTATTCGGATCCGCTCGTCGCGCTGAAGGCGATCAACGACAATCCTCCCGATCTCGGCGTGTTCGACATCAAGATGCCCGGCCTCGACGGCATGGAGCTGTTGCGCCGCGTGCGCGAATTCAGCTCCGTTCCGGTGATTTTCCTGACGTCGAAAGACGACGAGCTCGACGAGGCCCTGGGCCTCGCGATGGGCGCCGACGACTATATCTCGAAACCTTTCTCCCAGCGCCTGCTGATCGCCCGGATCCGGGCGATACTCAGACGTCAGGAGCTCGAACGGGGCGAACTCGCGGCGACGAACGCCGAACCGGAGCCGGCGCCGCTCGAACGCGGGCGGCTGATCATGGACCCTGCGCGGCACAAAGTGCGGTGGGATGGCCGCGATGTGAGCTTGACCGTCACCGAGTTCCTGATCCTGGAGGCGCTTGCCCAGCGACCCGGCGTCGTCAAATCGCGCAATCAATTGCTCGACGTGGCGTATAACGACGATGTCTATGTCGACGACCGCACCATCGACAGCCACATCAAGCGAATCCGGCGCAAGTTCCGATCCGTCGATGCCGAGTTCGACTCAATCGAGACCCTCTATGGCGTCGGCTACCGATTCGACGAGCAATAATGAGGAGCGCGACCTTCGGCTGAAATGGTCGGGGCGATGGACGCTTGCGCACCGGATTCTCACGCTCAACCTCATCACTGTTCTGCTCGTCGCGCTGAGCACGCTCTACCTCGACGTATTTCGCAATCATCTGAGCAAGGAGCGCGTGCGCCAGACTCGCATCGAGGCGAGCGCAACGGCGTTGGCGATCGAGGCGGCGGGCCCCGAGGACCGCGAGGCTATTCTGGCCAAGGTTACCAAGTCCACCGAAAGCCGAATGCGCCTCTATGGGCCCGACGGAAAGCTCATCGCCGACAGCTGGCACCTGACCGGCCCGACCTACGAGCTCAGGGATCCCAACACGCAGAACTGGAACAAGGATGTCGCACGGGCTCTCGATCGCGGCTTCAACTTCCTAGTCGGCGCCAAGCCGCTCGACCAGTTCGTCGAACCGCCAGTTGATCGCCTGCAATCCTGGCCGGAGGCAGTTCGGGCCAAACAGACGGGAAAGACTGCGACTGCGGTGCGCAACGCACCGGACCTCACTCCTGTAATCTCGGCGGCCGTGCCGCTCGGCGGCGACGTTCTGCTCAACACCGACAATGACCGAGCCTTCACTCGGACCGTTCGGCGGCAGCGGGCGATCATCGCTGCCGCCATGGCGGTTTTGGTCGCCTTCTCGGTATTCCTTTCGCTGTTCCTGGCGAGAACCATCGTCAGGCCACTTCGCCGCCTGGCGCTTGCAGCGCATCGTGTCCGGCTCGGCCGCTCGCGTGAGGTCAATGTTCCGCGGCTGCCCTCGAGAAGCGACGAGATCGGCCTCCTCGCTCGAGCGGTGTCGGACATGAGCCAGTCGCTGAGGCACCGGATCGACAATATCGAGGCGTTCGCCGCCGACGTGACCCACGAGCTCAAGAACCCGCTGGCGTCGCTGCGATCGGCGGTCGACGGTCTCGACCGGGTCGAGGACCCCGAGCTGCGCGAGAAGCTGCGCAAGATCGTACGCGAGGATGTCGCTCGGCTCGACCGGCTGATCAGTGATATCAGCGAAGCCGCGCGGACCGACGCCGAGCTTGCGCGAGCGCGGTTCGAGCGGGTGGATCTTGGAGCGCTCATCGAGCAGCTCGTCCACAGCTGGGAAACACGCCGCGAGACGGGCGATGCACGACTCGCCTTCGCCCGGCCGCGGAAGGACACCGCAGCCGTCATGGGCAAGCCCGACCGGCTGGCGCGCGCCATCAATGCAATCATTGACAATGCGGTCAGCTTCTCCCCGCCCGGAGGCCTGGTCGAGATCGCGGTCGCCCGGGTCGGAGACGAGGTCCGCATCCGAATTGACGACGAGGGACCGGGAGTCCCGCCCGAAGCTCGTGAGGCCATTTTTAACCGCTTCCATTCAGTAAGACCGGAGGGCGAGAATTTCGGCCGCCATTCCGGCCTCGGCCTTGCCATCGCCCAGGCAATCGTGAATGGCCATGACGGAGAGATTGACGTGCAGGACCGCGACGACGCGCCATCGGGCGCCCGCTTCACCATCAGGCTTCCAGCGGCAGACCGCGAATGAACCAGATGACACCTGAACGGGGCCCCCGCCTTTCGGCTGAAACGGTCCATGCGAGCACTGTCGCCATCAGCGGTCGCGCAGTCCTGATCACCGGCCCGTCGGGCTCCGGGAAATCCGATCTCGCGCTGCGCCTGCTCGACCGCGGCTTTACCCTGGTCAGCGACGACCAGACGGTCGTGAAGAAGGACGGCAACCGGCTTATCGCATCGGCTCCCCCCACGATTGCCGGCAAGCTCGAGATCCGTGGTCTCGGAATCATCGGCATGGAACGTGCCGACAATGTGCCGGTCGCGCTCATCGTCGAGCTGACCAGCGACATCCAACGCATCCCGGACGACAGCCGCGAGCGGCCGATCCTTGGCGTCAAAATTCCGCTGATCACTATCGATGCGATGACCGCTTCGGCGCCTTCGAAGGTCGCGATCGCTCTCGATCGACTGGGCCTCAAGTTCTGATGGGGGAGCGGCGGCCGGGCCGGCTGCCGCGCCTGCTGCTCGTCACCGGCATGTCCGGGGCGGGCAAGTCGACCGTCCTCGATGCGCTCGAGGACATGGGCTGGGACATTGTCGACAACCTCCCCGTCGACCTGCTTCACGACTTCGTTCATGGCGGCGAGCAATGCCGGACGACGAATGTCGCTGTCGGCATGGACGTCCGCAGCCGCGGCTTCGATCCCGAGACGCTCGGCGATGTCTTCCACGCGATTGAAGGCGTGGAGCCTGAAATCCTTTATCTCGATTGCTCCGGAAGCGAGCTCATCCGCCGGTATGATGAGACGCGCCGCCTCCATCCGCTCGCTCCCGACCGGCCGCCGGAGGACGGAATTGCCCGCGAGCGCCAGTTCACCTGGCCGCTGAGGAGCGCTTCCGACAGCCTGATCGAGACCACCGACCTTTCGCCGGCCGAGCTCCGCGATGAGCTGCGGAGGCGCTTCGGCGGGGAAGCCGACCAGCCGGTGCTGACCATTTCCTCCTTCTCCTTTGCTCGCGGCATCTCGCGCACTGCCGACCTGGTCTTCGACCTCCGTTTCATTCCGAATCCCCATTGGGTCGATGAATTGAGGCCGTTGACCGGCGCGGACCAGCCCGTCCGCTCTTATCTGGAACAGGACCCCGTCTGGGGCGAGACGATGGATCGTATCGAATCGCTTCTCATCGACTGGATTCCCCGCTACTGGGCCGCGGGCAAAAGTTACGTGACCGTCGCGTTTGGATGCACAGGAGGGCGGCACCGCTCGGTTGCCGCGGCTGTCGAGATGGCGGAACGGTTACGTCGTGCCGGATTTGCACCGAATGTCCGCCATCGTGATCTCGCGTCACCGCCGAGGGACACGATCGAGCGGCATCCCGGGCGCGCTCCGGAGAGCGAGGACGAGTTGAGTCGATGATTGGATTAGTGCTGGTGACCCACGGCCGCCTCGCGGCCGAATTCGTCACCGCGATGGAACATGTCGTAGGCCCTCAGGAAGCGATCGAGGCGATCTGCATCGGGCCCGACGACGACATGGAAGGCCGCCGCAAGGACATCGCCAAGGCGATTGGCCGCGTCGACCAGGGCCAGGGCGTGATCATCCTGACCGACCTGTTCGGCGGCACTCCGTCGAACCTCGCCATCAGCCTCATGAAGAGCGAGAATGTCGAGGTCATCGCCGGCGTGAACCTGCCGATGCTCATCCGGCTCGAAGGTGCTCGCAAGGTGATGCCGGTCCATGCGGCCGTCGCCGCGGCGCGCGAGGCAGGGCGCAAATATATTTCGGTGGCGTCGGAAATCCTGGGCGAGGCCGCCGCTTGACGGCGGTCAGCCGCGAGGTCCGGATCGACAACCAGCGGGGCCTGCACGCCCGGGCGAGCGCCAAGTTCGTCAACATCGCCAGCCAGATCGACGCCAGGATCGAGGTGGAGAAGGACGGCCATCGGGTCTGCGGCACGTCGATCATGGGCCTGATGATGCTCGGCGCGGCGAAAGGCGATACGGTCGTCATCCATGTCGAGGGCGACTCCGCCGAAGAGGCGCTGGCGAAGCTGTGTGAGCTCGTCGAGGAGCGGTTCGGCGAAGATTGATGGTTCGCCAGGTCACCGCTTTTTCGAACTCCACGGTCAAGCTGCTGCGCTCGCTGCGCGAGAAGAAGGCGCGGCGGGCCGAAGGGCTGTTCCTCGCCGAGGGCCTCAGGATCCTGACCGAAGCGCGCGACAGCGGCCACCTGCCGGAGATCGTCGCCTTCTCGGCCGAGGGAGCAAGGCACCCGCTCGCCGCGGAGATCATCGCCGCGACCGAGGCCGCCGGTGGCGACGCGATCGAGACCAGCCCCGACATCCTTTCCAAAATGAGCGGCAAGGACAATCCGCAGATGCTGCTTGGGGCATACCGTCAGCCCGATGCGGCCATCGGGCGCATCGATCGGGCGAAGGCGCCGCTGTGGATCGTCGCGCAGGCGCTGCGCGACCCGGGCAATATCGGCACCATCCTCAGGACCGGCGATGCCGTGGGAGCCGGCGGGCTGATCCTCGTCGACGACAGCGCCGATCCCTTCTCGGTCGAGGCCGTGCGCGCCTCGATGGGCGCCATCTTCACCCAGGCGGTGGCGACGTGCCGATGGAGCGAGTTCGTTGCATGGTTGCGCTCGGGCGAAGGCAAGCTCGTCGGCACCAGCCTCAAGGCTAGCCAGGATTATCTCGAGGCAGAGTATCGCCAGCCCTGCTTCCTCCTGATCGGCAACGAGCAGCAGGGCCTGCCCGCCGACTATGAAGCGGAGTGCGACACCCTCGTGAAGATCCCAATGGCGGGCCGTGCCGACAGCCTGAATGCCGCGATGGCAACGGCAGTGATGGCATTCGCGATCAAGGCGAGCTGGCGCAGATGATCAAACGAGGATTCCGGATTTCACTGGTCGCGATGGTCGGCGCCTGTGCGCCGCTGCCTCCGCCCCCGCCACCGCCTTACCACGCGCTCGGCACCGAGCCGTTCTGGAACCTGCTGATCGACGAACATGAGGTCACGTTCACGGAGCCTCAGGGGCAAGCCGTTCGGCAACCGAGACCCAAGGTGATCATCGGCATCGCCGGCGAGATCTACCGGACGCCGCGAATCGACGTGAACGTCGTCCATGCTCAATGCAGCGACGGGATGAGCGACCGCGTGTACCCGGACAAGGTGCAGGTCACCCTCGACGGCAAGAGATTCAACGGTTGTGGCGGACTTTAGACCTTACTCCGCAGCGATCTGCGGCGGGTCATCGCTCTCGCTCAGGGTGAGTTCTTCGTCGGCATAGCGCGGCAACGCCTCGACGGGTGTTAGAACGTCGATCTCGCGCCGTCCGGGCTCGATGTTCAGCTCGCGGAATTTGCGCGCGGTGACCAGCGATCTCGTCTCAAAGCTTGAAACGAAGCTGTTGTAATTGTTCACCGCGGTCGAGAGCCCGCTTCCAACCTTGCGGAGGTCGTCGGCTGCCTTGGCAAGCCGCTCGTACAGTTCCTTGCCGAGCTCTCCGATCTGCCGCGCCTCCTTGGCGAGTTTCTCCTGCCGCCAGACTGCTGCGACGGTGCGAGCGATCGCGATCAAGTTGGTCGGGGTGGCCAGCAGCACTTTCTTGTCGAACGCGTAATCCCACAATGTCGGATCCTGCTCGAGCGCGGCGGTCAGGAAATGCTCGCCCGGGATGAACATCACGACATAATCGGGCGCGTCATCGAACTGCGACCAGTAAGCTTTCGCGCCGAGCGTGTTGACGTGCGCCCGGATCGCTGAAGCGTGCGCCGTGAGGTGCGTTTCGCGTGCTGCTTCATCGACAGCGCCGAATGCATCCTGATAGTCGTTCAGCGAGACCTTCGCGTCGATCACCAGGCTCTGGCCGCCCGGAACCCGGACAACGACGTCAGGCCGCAGGCGGCCCCCTTCGCCGTCCGCCACGCTGACCTCGGTCGCGAAATCGCAAAGCTCGGAAAGCCCGCAGGTCTCGAGCACGTTGCGGAGCTGCTGCTCGCCCCAGCGGCCGCGCGCCTTGGGAGCGTTCCTCAGCGCGTTAACGAGCTTGGCGGCTTCGGCGGAGACACGCTCGGTTCCTGTCCGCATCGCCTCGATCTGGCCCGACAGCATTCCGAACGCGTCGCGACGCTCCGCCTCGACCTTCTGCACAGTAGTCTCATAGCGCTCGAGCCGCTCATGCACAGGCTGGAGCAGTGCCTTGAGGTTCTGACCGGCGCTCTCTTCCGACTGGCGGAAACGCTGGTCCGCGCGCTTCAGGAAAGTCTCCTGCGCCTCGGCCAGCAGCTTGTTGCTGATCTCGGCAAACTGGGCGGACAGCGCCTCCTTGGCCTCGACCAGCTCCTGGATGCGTGCCTCGAAACCCTTGTCCCGTTCGGCCTGGGAGGCCTCGAGCGCAGCGAGCTTGGTGGCGGCCTCGCGATTGACGTCACGTTCCTTCACCACCGCGTCGAGCTGCAGGCGCAGGTTCTCGACGGTCTGCTTCGCTCCGGCAGATTCGCGGCCGGCCCATAACCAGCCGAGCGCGACGCCGACGATCAGCGCAAGGGCGACAAACGCGAAAGCGGCCACGCTCATTCCGTCACTCCCACCGGAACAGAACGGGAACTTTACTGCGAATTCCCTTCTGCGACAATAGGAACCGCGCTACGGACCGGGGGTTCTCCACAGGAATCTCCGGAGGCTCTCGACCATGTCCAT
>Ga0070683_100005188_pt1 | contig 10841 bp, 9 predicted proteins | sample KBSC713LmetaG_FD_64662 | JGI IMG/M metagenome (GOLD analysis project Ga0070683, IMG submission 64662) | Corn rhizosphere microbial communities from Kellogg Biological Station, Michigan, USA - KBS C7.1-3L metaG | ecosystem: Host-associated > Plants > Roots > Rhizosphere ...
CGCCAGCTCGGCGAGGTGGTCGAGGATGTCGGGCCCGAGCCACGGCTCGCCGGTCGGCGACTCGCTCTGGAAGGAGAACGACCAGTCGTCGACCCCCGCGCTCTCTGCAACGAGCCGGGAGGTCTCGAGCAGCTGCGCCGGGTACGGGTCGCCGTCCTCGAGGATCCGGGCCGGCAATGAATGGGCCGTGAAGACGACGTGCGCGTCCGTGTCGCGAATTCGGTCGGCGAGCAGCGCGACGAATCCGGGATCGTCGTGCCAGCTCTCGACGAACACGACCTCCGCGCGACCGGCCACTGCGGTCTCGAGTTGCTCGCGGTAGCCCGCGATCGAGAGCCGGCTGTAGTGCGGCGCGAGCACGAGCCCCACGATCCGCCTCGCCCCGCCCGCGAGCGCCGCCTCCGCCGCTTCGGCGATCCGCGGCGTCCAGTGCTTCATGCCGGTGAAGACCGGCAGGCGAAGCTGCTCCTGCAACGCGGCGCGCGTCGCTTCCGTGATCGCGTTCAGCGGGTTCGCGTCCTCGATCCCGAGGCTTCGGTAGCGCGCGACGAGGTCGTCGAGGTGCTCGGGCGAAACCGGCCGGCCGCCGCGGATGTCCGAGTAGTACGCCGGCACGTCGGCGACCCGCTCCGGGGAGCCGTAGGCCATCAGGACGACGGCGGTGTCGCTCACGGAAAGGACGGTAGCCGAGCCGCCGCCGGGCACGCCGTGCGTGTGAGACGCTCCGTCGGGTGGCGGAGAGCGTCCGCATCGGAGGCCTCGTGCTCACCGAGCACCTGTTCGAGGTGCCGCTCGACCACACGCGCCCGGAGGACGGGCGACTCGCCGTGTTCGCACGCGAGGTCGCTGCGGAGGACGGAGGCGACCGGCCGTTCCTCGTCTTCCTGCAGGGCGGCCCCGGGTCGGCGGCGCCGCGGCCGACCGGGCCGCGAATCCCCACCTGGCTCGAGCGGGCGCTCGCCGACTACCGCGTGCTGCTCCTCGACCAGCGCGGCACCGGGCGTTCGAGCCCCGTCGGGTCGCTCCCGGGCCGCTCGCCGCAGGAGCAGGCCGACTACCTCCAGCACTTCCGCGCCGATGCGATCGTGCGCGACGCCGAGTGGATCCGGCAGGAGCTCGCCGTGGAGCGGTGGAGCATCCTCGGGCAGAGCTTCGGCGGCTTCTGCGCGCTCACCTACCTCTCGTCCGCCCCGGACGGCCTCCGCGAGGCGCTCTTCACCGGCGGCCTGCCGCCCGTCGGGCGCCCCGCCGAGGACGTCTACCGGCTCACCTACGAGCGGGTGCGCGAGCGCAATCGCCGCTACTACGAGCGCTATCCCGGCGATCTCGGACGCGTCGAGGAGATCCAGCGCCGGCTCGCAGGCGAGGACGTCCGCCTGCCGTCGGGCGACCGGCTGACGGCGCGCCGCTTTCGCCAGCTCGGGCTGATGCTCGGCTCGAGCACGGGCGCCGAGCGCCTGCACTACCTGGTCGAGCTGCCGGTCGACTCGCCGGGCTTCCTGCACGACGTCGACGCCGCGCTGCACTTTCCCCGCAATCCGCTGTACGCGATCCTCCACGAGGCCTGCTACGCCGACGGGTGCGCGACGCGGTGGGCGGCGCAGCGCATGCTCCCCGACGAGTTCGCGTCGCGGCCGGAGCTCTTCACCGGCGAGATGGTCTACCCGTGGATGTTCGAGGAGTACGGCGCGCTCGCCCCGCTGCGCGAGGCGGCGGAGCTGCTCGCGGCGCACACCTGGCCCGCGCTCTACGACGCCGGGCGCCTCGCGGCCAACGACGTTCCCGCGGCCGCCGCGATCTACGCCGACGACATGTACGTCGAGCGCACGCTCTCGGAGGAGACGGCCGCGCGCGTGCGCGGGCTGCGCCCCTGGGTCACGGACGCGTTCCAGCACGACGGCCTCCGCCTCCACGGCGAGCGGGTGCTCGGATCGCTACTCGAGCTCGTGCGCCGCGACGAAGCCCGCTAGCCGCGTCAGGACGTCCGGGTCGGTGCGCGGGAGCACCCCGTGGCCGAGGTTGAAGATGTGGCCCGGCCTGCCGGCAGCGCGCGCGAGCACGTCGCGGGTCGCAGCCTCGACCCGGTCCCACGGCCCGAGCAGCACGGCGGGGTCGAGGTTCCCCTGCACCGCGCGATCGGCGCCGACGGCCGCCCAGCCGTCGTCCAGGGCGATTCGCCAGTCGAGCCCGATCACGTCGCCGCCGGCGCGGGTCATCGCGGGCAGGAGCGTCGAGGCTCCCGTCCCGAAGTGGATCGTCGGCGCGCCCGCGGCGGCGAGGATGCGCGCCGACCACGGCGCGACGAGCTCCTCGTAGTCGGCCGGGGAGAGAGCGCCGACCCACGAGTCGAAGAGCTGCACCACGTCGGCCCCCGCACGGGCCTGCGCCGCGAGGTAGGAGCCGAAGCAGGCCGCGAGCTTCTCCATCAACGCGTTCCAGACGCGCGGCTCGGTGTACATGAGCGACTTGACCGTCGCGAACTCGCGCGAGGGCCTGCCTTCGACCAGGTACCCGGCGACGGTGAACGGGCCGCCGCAGAAGCCGACCACCGCCTGCTCGGGCGCGAGCTCGTCGCGCACGATGCGGATCGCCTCGAGGAGCGGCGCGAACGCCTCGTCGGGCTCCGGGACGCGCAGGCGCTCGACGTCCGCGAGCGTTCGGACGGGATCGGCGACGACGGGGCCGACACCTTCGACGAGGTCGACCTCGAGCCCCATGCCGAGCACCGGGGTCATGATGTCCGCGAACATGACGGCCGCGTCGACGCCGTGCCGGCGCACCGGCTGCAGCGTCACCTCCGCGCAGAGCTCCGGCGTCTGCGCGACCTCCCAGAACGAATGCCGCTCGCGAATCGCGCGGTATTCCGGCAGCGACCGGCCCGCCTGCCGCATGAACCACACCGGCGTCCGCTCGACCTGCTCGCGCCGAGCTGCCCTGACGAGGAGTGGCTCCATCCGAGGGTTAGGCTAGCCGCCGTGTCCGGTCAGAAAGGCCCCCTCGTCGTGCGCTTCGGCGCACCGCCGGAAGCTGCGCCGCAGGCGGGCGCGATCGAGCGGGTGGAGGTGTCGGTCGAGAACGCCGGCACGATCGCGTGGCGCGACGGCATCAACATCGCCTATCACTGGCTCGACGACCGTGACAACCCGATCGTCTGGGACGGCTACCGCACGCCGGCGCCGCGGCTCGAGCCCGGCGCCCGTGCGACCGTGCAGGTCGACGTCCGCGCGCCGATCCCGCCCGGCCGCTACCGGCTCGCGTTCGATCTCGTCGCCGAGGGCCGCGCCTGGTTCTCGGAGCTCGGGAGCGAGATGCTCACGCGCGACGTGGAGGTGACGGAGCGACGCGGCGAGCCGACCACCTCGGCCCTGCCGCCGGGCGTCCAGCCCGCGCCCGACCGGGCCGAGCGCCTGAGCGCGGCGCACGCCGAGGGCTACGGCGTCGTCGCCGGTGCGGTCGCGTGGCACGGCGGCCTGTTGCAGCCGCGGCCGCGCGCGCTCGCCGCCTACGAGCCGGGCCCCGGGCGGATCCCCGGCTTCGGCGCGCCGCTCCTCTGCCCGTCAGTCCTCCCCGGCATCGAGCTCGAGCCGCTCGGCGAGGTCGCCGGGCTGCCGGCGTTCGCGGCGCCGCCCCCACGCGGCGAGCCGTGGATCTACGACGGGCGCATCGTCGTCGTGCTCACAGCTCGACGGCGATCCGGTCGTCCATCCGGGTGAACGCGAAGGCGCCGAGCGCGAGCGCCGCGCCGGCGGCGACCACCAGGTAGACGAGCTCCGCGGGACGCGGCACGTGGCCGGACCAGAGCGCGTCCCGCACGGCGGCGATCGGCGGTGCGATCGGGTTGCCCCAGCGGAGGATCTCGACGAGCGTGCGGTGATGCTTGGCCTTCTCGGGCAGCGAGGAGGCGCTCCAGAGGATCGGCGTCAGGAAGAACCACGGGAGCAGCGCCGCCGTCAGCACGTGCTCGACGTCGCGGAAGAGGACGTTGACGCAGGCGACGAAGAGCGAGAGCCCGGCGACGACCGCGGCGAAGAGCACCGCAAGCGGCACCGCGAGCCACACGGTCGAGCGAGCCTCCGGGACGAACGCGAGCGAGAGCACGATCAGGATCACGAGCATCAGCCCGAACGTCACCGCCTGCGTCGCCACCATCGAGAACGCGACGAGCTGCCGGGGGAAGCGCACCTTCCTGATCAGCTCTGCGCTGTCGACCATCGATCGCGAGCCCGACTGCAGCGACACGGAGAAGAAGATCCAGCAGGCGAGCCCGGCAAGCAGGTAGAGCGGATAGTGGGCGATCGTCTTGTTCGGGAAGATGAGCCCGAAGACGACGAGGTAGACGACGAGGAGGACGAGCGGGTTGAGGAGCGACCAGAGGATCCCGAGGAGCGAGCCCTTGTACTTCGCCTGGAAGTCACGGCGGAAGAGGTTCGCGAAGAGCTCGCGATAGCGCAGGAGATCGGCGTAGACCGTCATCGGCCCGCACTAGTCTAGGGACCGATTGTGCGGGCAAACACAGCCCTAACACCGCACCACTACCCTCGACCGGCGTGAGCACCCTCGCGGCAGCCGCCGCTTTCCCTGCCGCCGCGCTCGCCGTCTGGTTCATGCTCCGCTCGACGTTCGCCCGCAGGCTCGTCGCCCCGCCGACCGCCGACCGCTGGCACGAGCTCGCGACGCCACTCTTCGGCGGCGTCGGGATCTTCCTCGGCCTCACCGCCGGTATCTGGATCGCAGCGGCGATCGGCGCGTTCCCGGTCACCGAGGAGGTGGGCGGGATCTACGGCGGGATCGTCCTGCTCTTCTGCGCCGGGCTCGTCGACGACATCCACGCGCTGCCGCCGCTCGCGAAGCTCGGGGTGCAGATCGCCGCCGCCGTCCTCGTGATCGCCACCGGGACGCAGGTGCAGCTCGTCCATTCGAACGTCGTCGCCGGGGCGATCGCGCTCCTCTGGCTCGTCGGGATGACGAACGCGTTCAACCTGCTCGACAACATGGACGGTCTCGCCGGAACGCTCGCCGGCATCGCCTTCGCGTTCTTCGCGATCGACGCGGTCACGATCCATCCGAGCCACACGGTGCTCGTGCTCGCCCTCGCAGGGGCGCTCGCGTGTGCAGGGTTCCTGCCGTTCAACCTCCGCCCGCGCGGCAAGGCACTCGTCTTCATGGGCGACTCGGGCTCGCAGGTGCTCGGGTTCACGCTTGCCGCACTCGGGCTGTCGGCGAGCTGGAAGGTCGCGGGCACGACCGTCGCAACGTTCCTGCTGCCGATCCTCGTGCTCGCCGTGCCGATCCTCGACACCACGCTCGTGACGATCGTCCGTCTGCTGGAAGGGCGGCCGGTCTACCAGGGCGGCCGCGACCATTCGTCGCACCGGCTCGTTCGCTTCGGGCTCTCGGAGAAGCACGCCGTGCTCCTGCTCGCGTTGATCGCGACGGGCCTCGGCGGTTCGAGCCTGGCGTACAACGTGCTCGACGACCAGCGCATCGCGCTCGTCGGCATCCTCGTGACGTTCTTCCTGCTCGTGCAGTTCGCGAGCTTCCTCGCCGACGTCGAGCATCGCGTCGGCAGGGAAGGCGGCGGGACGCTCGATGCGTTCTCGGTCCACACCCGCAGGCTCGTCGAGGTGCTCGTCGACTTCGGGCTCGTGATCGGGGCGTTCGCGGCCGCGTACGCGATCCGCTTCGGGTGGCCGGGGACTGTCAACCAACGCCATATCGCCCAGCTGACGCTGCCGATCGTGATCGGCGCACGCGTCCTCGCGTTCGTGCCGTTCGGGCTCTACCGGTCGATCTGGCGCTACGCCGGCAGCCGCGACGTCCTCGCGATCGCCTCGGCCGTCACGGTGTCCGAGGTCGTCGCGCTCGCCTACATGGCGGTGACGCAATCGATGGGCGACTTCTCGCGCTCGTTCTTCATCGTCGACGCGCTCCTCTGCGCAACGGCGATCGGAGCTTCGCGGCTCGCCGAGCGCGCGCTCGTCACCGGCCTGCACTCGTATCGGAGCCGCACCGGCAGGCGCACGGTGATCGTCGGCGCGGGGCGCACCGGCCGGAGCCTCCTGCGTGAGCTGCGCGAGACCGCCGGCGACCGCGTGACCGGCCTCGTCGACGACAACCCAAGGCTCCGCAGGCGTCGCGTGCACGGCGTCCCGGTTCTCGGCGGCACGCACGAGCTCGCCGAGCTCCTGCGCCGACACGAGACGGACATCGTGCTCGTCACGATCCCCGACGCGCCCCGCGACCGCCTCGACCGCATCGTCGAGGCGTGCGACGCGGCGCACGTGCAGTGCCGGTTCGTCCGGCGCGACATCGACCTCGATCCTCGAGTCGCGCTGGGCACCGTCCCCGAGTGACGGGCCGGCCGGCGCCACGCAGGTCGCTGCTCGACCGCTACCTGGCGGCGATGCCCGTCGCCGTCGCCGTGCTCGCACTGCTCGCACTGCTCTTCTGGGAGGCGTCGATCAGGCGCACTCCGACGATCTTCACCGACGAGCTCGAGTGGACGCAGCTCTCGCGTGCGATCGCCGCGACCGGCCACGCCGCCCGGCGCGGCACGCCGATCTCGTTCAAGTCGCTCTACGCGTTCCTGATCGCCCCGGGCTGGTGGATCCATTCCACCGGAGCGGCGTACGCGACGATCAAGTACCTGGACACGTTCGTCATGGCACTGGCCGCGATCCCCGCCTATCTCCTCGCGAAGACGATGGTGCCGACCCGGGCCGCGATCGTCGCCGCGCTTGCCTCGCTCTGCACGACGGCGCTCTTCTACGCCGGCCTGCTGCTCCCGGAGGTGCTCGCCTACCCCATGTTCGTGCTCTGCGCGTGGGTGTCGATCCGCGCGCTCGCCGGCGGCGGGCGGCGGTGGATCGCGGCCGCGATCGTCCTCGACCTGATCGCGCCCGAGGTGCGAGGCGAGCTCGTCACCGTGCCCGCGGCGTTCGCGATCGCGGCGTTCGTGCTCCTAGTGGTCGGGCCGCGCGGGCAGCGCCTGCGCCGCTCCTGGGGCATCCGGGGTCACGTCGGCGCGGCGCTCGCGCTCCTCGCCGTGCTGTACCTCGCGAACCGGATCCTCGGCCCGCACGCGCACGAGTGGCAGACGGTCACGACCTCGTGGCGCGGCCGGCTGTGGTCCCTCGGGCTACAGGCGCAGTCGGCGCTCGCGCTCGGGCTCGGCCTGCTGCCGTTCGCGGGCGGTCTCGCGTCGCTGTGGATCCCCGAGCGGCGCGGCGACCCCAGCTGGCGGGCGTTCTCGGCGTTCACGGCGGCGGCGATCCTCACCGTCGGCACGTACACGGGCGTCAAGGCCGCCTATCTCTCGACCGTCTTCGCGACGCGCGTCGAGGAGCGCAACCTGATCTACCTCGGTCCGCTGCTCCTGATCGGCACCGCCGTCTGGCTCTGCTCGCACCGCCGCTTCCTGCCGGGGACGATCGCCGCCTGGGCGATCACAGCCTGGCTCGTCCTCCACTACGGCTACCAGCTCGACTTCCCCTACTTCGAGGCACCGGGGTACGGCATCGCCGCGATGGCGAACCGGGCCTGGGCATGGAACCAGCCGGACATCCGCATCGGGCTCGCGGTCTCCTGCGCCGTGCTCTTCGCGGCGTCGCTCGCCGCCGGGCGCGTGCGGCGGCCCGTTGTCCTGCTCGCAGTCGCGGCGACCGTGACGTGGATGCTCGCGGGCGAGATCACCTCGACGCGCGGCTCGGCGTTCCAGTCGAAGGCCTACGCCGACCACCTCGCAAAGCCGTTCGACTGGGTCGACCGCGCGACGAGCGGGCACGGGACGACGTTCATCGGCCAGAACATCTCGAGCGGGGAGGCGCTCGGCGTCAACCTGCTCGAGTTCTGGAATCACTCGGTGAAGAACATCTGGTCGCTCGACGGGTCGGCACCGGGGCCGGGCGGCACGCTGACGCCCGACCTCGCGAACGCCGACGGGACGCTCCGGAGCGACCCCGGCCTCGACTATGTCGTCGCCACCGACGGCCTCGTGTTCGTCGGCCCGGTGGTCGCCCGGCAGCCGGGCGTCACGCTGCGCCGGATCGAGCATCATCCCTGGGCGCTCCGGGAGGCGATCTACGGCGTCTCGGACGACGGCTGGATCACCGCCGCCGACCCCGAGGACACCGCGTCCGGCCGGTTCGCCTACTTCGGCCCGAAGCACACGCCCGGCACGCTCCACATCGACGTCGGCAGAACCGGGTTCTGCTCGACCGCCGTGCCTCGGACGCACGTCGTCGTCCGGGTCGGCACGATCGTGCTCGACGAGCAGCGTTCGCCGGTGATCGGCCGCGCCCGCCGCACCGAGCGATTCCTGCTCCCGAACTGCCTGACCAAGTCGATCAGCCTGACGGTGACGCCCCCGGTCGTCGTCCAGGTCAGCGCGTTCCCGACCGTGAACCCGTCGAAGTACGGCGGCAGCGACAACCGGAACCTCGGGGCACAGGTCGGCTTCTCATTCAGGTCGACGCGCTGACGAGCATCGGAAAGCGCACACGCGTCAGCATGCCTGCGCCGGGCAGCGGTTCCAGCGCATGCAACGCGGCCTGCACGCCGCGCGGCAGGACCGCCCGTTGCGGCGTCAGGAAGGGTCGCAGCTCGATCCGCTCCCAGCCCGCCGCCCGCACGTCGGCTACCACCTCCCGCGCGGCGTAGGCACGCGGGTCGAAGTCGAAGACGAGCTTGCGACGCGTGAAGCCGCGCACACGCTCCAGGAACCCCCGGCGGTCGGGAACGAGATAGAGCGACCGGAAGATCGTGGTCGCATCGATCGGCGCCGGAGGCTCGTAATCGAATGACCCGAGCACCACGCGGTCGCCGAGCGCCCGTCGTGCGACCTCGACCATTCGCGCGCTCGCATCCACCCCCCGGTAGTCGATGCCGGCCGCGAGCAGGTGCCTGCCGAGACCGCCGTCGCCGCACGCGATGTCGAGCAGCGTGTCGCCCGGATGCAGCGACGGCCCGATCCGGACCACGAGCCGTGCGCGGCGCGCGTAGTAGCGCTCTGCGTCGGCATAGTCGTGCTCGCTGTAGCGCTCCGCGATCGCGTCGTACTTCTCGCCGACGTCCTTCACAGCGCCTTCAGCCGCTCGGGGTGCTTGAGCACGAAGCGGGCAACCCCCGCCCAGTGCCAGAGCGTGCGCCGCGTCAGCCAGCGCTTGTCGGTCTCGGCCTTGTGCTCGTGACGGACGACCGCCTGCGGCACGTACCAGCGCTCCCAGCCCGCGCGCAGCGCTCGGTAGGCGAGATCGATGTCCTCGCCGTACAGGCGGTAGCCCTCGTCGAAGCCGCCGAGCTCGTCGAGCATCGAGCGGCGCAGCATCATGAAGCCGCCGAGCAGCCAATCCGACTCGACCGGTTCCGCCGGAGGCACCTCGTCGAGATGGAAGTGGCGCCGCTGCGGGATGACGAGGCGAAGCGGCGTGCGCCGGACGATCGTGCCGGTGATCGTCGGGAACCGCCGGCGGGACGGCTGCCAGCTCCCGTCCGGGAAGTTCATCTGCGGTCCCGCGATGCCGCAGCGAGGGTGCGCCTCCATGAACTCGCGCAGCGACTCGACCGCGCCCGGCTCGGGGACCGCGTCGGGGTTTGCGGCGAGGACGAGCTCCGCGGTCGTGCGCGCGACCCCGAGGTTGACGTTCGCGGCGTAGCCGAGCGGCCGCTCGTTGTGCAGCGCCTCGACCCCGTCCGGCACCGAGCCGGGGACGTTCGCGATCACGACGAGCTCGTCGACCTGCGGCCGGAGCGCCGGCAGCGACTCCAGGAGCTCGCGCGGGTGCCCGTGCGAGACGACGACGGCGGCGACCCTCACCCGAGCACCCCCCGGTAGACGGCGGCCGTGCGGCGCGCGGTCTCCTCCCACGAGAACGCCTGCACGCGCTCGAGGCCCGCGCGGACAAAGCGCTCGCGGTCGGCGAGCACACGGCGGACTGCCCCGGCGAAGTCGCCGTCCTCGTCGTAGGCGGCCGCATCGCCCGCGACCTCGCGGAGCGCGGCATCGCGGGAGCAGACAACCGGCGTGCCGCTTGCCATCGCCTCGAGCACCGGGACGCCGAATCCCTCGTAGCGGGAGGGCAGGATGAGAGCCTCCGCGCCGCGGTAGAGCTCGGCGAGGTCGTCCTGCTCGACCCAGCCCCGGACATCGACGCCCTGTGCCCGCAGCTCGCGCGCGAGTTGCGGCTCCCTCTCCGGCCCGACCGCGACGAGCGGCAGCCCGACCCCGGCGGCCGCGGCGGCCGCGGCGAGCGGGTCCTTCCGGGCCTGGATCGCGCCGACGAAGAGGAGGAAGCCCCGCCGCGCCCCGCCGGGGGCGAACGCGGGATCGACGCCGTGCGGCGTCACCGTCACCCGGTCCGGGTCGATCCCGTAGAGCTCGACCGCGTCGTGCTTCGTCCGCTCGGAGACCGAGAGCACGTGGTCGGCCCGCTTCGCCGCACGCGGGACGAAGAACCTGAACGTGACGCGGTCCGCGAGCCCCATCACGCCGGGGTCGCGCTCGAAGTGGAGGTCGTGCAGGGTGACGACGCTGCGACCGCGGTAGCCGAGCGGGAGCGCGTGCTGGAAATGTGCGAGCTCCGGGCGCAGCCGGCGCAGGAGCCGCGGCAACGTCCAGGCCATCCGGAGCTCCTGCGAGCGCGCGGCGAGAGGCAGCGGCTCGACGCCCTCGGGGAGCAGCTCCGGATGGCGCGTCACCGCGCCGAACGAGAGATCGGGTGCGACGAGCGGCAGCTGCCGGAGCAGGTTCAGGACGTAGGTCTCCTCGCCCGTTCGGTTCCGGCCGAGGACGTCGGCATCGACGACGATCATGCGAGCTCCTCGTAGATCGCCCGCGTGCGCGC
>Ga0070683_100005189_pt1 | contig 10840 bp, 9 predicted proteins | sample KBSC713LmetaG_FD_64662 | JGI IMG/M metagenome (GOLD analysis project Ga0070683, IMG submission 64662) | Corn rhizosphere microbial communities from Kellogg Biological Station, Michigan, USA - KBS C7.1-3L metaG | ecosystem: Host-associated > Plants > Roots > Rhizosphere ...
CCGGACGCGAAGGCCGTGATCGTCGGGCGCGGCGGGGCCGAGGAGATCGGCCACCTGCAGCGACCGGGTGTCGAGGTCACCGGCGAGGTGCCCGACGTGAGGCCGTACCTGGAGCGCGCGGAGATCGTCGTCGTGCCGATCCCGGCCGGCAGCGGAACGCGCTTCAAGGTGGTCGAGGGGCTGGCGATGGCCAAGCCGATGGTCTCGACGGCGGTCGGATGCGAGGGAATCGGCGTGCTCGACGGAGAGCACCTCCTCGTCGCGGACGCGCCCGCGGACTTCGCGGCCGCAGTCGTGCGCCTCTTCGACGATGCGGAGCTCGGGCGGAGGCTGGGCGAGGCGGGCCGGGAGTACGTCGATCGCGAGTACTCGTGGCGGCGCGCCGGCGAGCGGCTGCAGGCGCTCTACGACGTCGTCCTGGGCCGCGGATGATCAACCTCTGCTTCCACGGGATCGGGGCTCCCGAGCGGGAGCTCGAGGCCGACGAGGACCAGTTCTGGGTCGAGCCCGAGCAGTTCGAGGCGCTGCTCGACGCGGCCGGCGACTTGGACGAAGTGCGCCTGACGTTCGACGACGGGAACCGCTCCGACGTCGCCGTCGCGCTGCCAGCGCTACTCGACCGCGGCCTGACCGCGTCGTTCTTCGTCGTCGCCGGCCGGCTGGAAGAGCCGGGCTCACTGTCCGCCGCGGATGTGGCGACTCTCGCCCGGGCCGGGATGACGATCGGAACGCACGGCATGCGGCACCGGCCCTGGCGCTCGCTGGACGAGGCCGGCTACGGCGAGGAGCTCGACGAGGCACGGACGATCCTCGCGGCGGCGGCCGGCACCCCGATCGAGGAAGCGGCGTGCCCGTTCGGCGCGTACGACCGACGCACGCTGGGCGCCCTGAAGAAGCGCGGCTACGCCCGCGTTTACACCGTGGACCGGCGGCCCGCCGCGCCAAAGGACTGGCTTCAGGCGCGCTACGTCATCCAGCGAAGCGACACGCCCGACAGCGTCCGGGCCTTTGGACACGACTCCTTCCTGCTCGCGGCGAAGACGGCGGCCAAGCGATGGCGGTGAACGACCTCGTCCTGATCGGGTTCGGCGAGGCGTACGCCTCGATCGAGACCGCCTGGTCGCTGCGGGACGCCGGCTTCCGCGTCGCCGCATTCGCCCGAAGAGGCGAGCGCCCTGCTCTCCGTCGCGTACGCGGCGTCACCCTGCACGAGGTCACCGCTCCCGAGGAAAGCGTCGAGCAGACGCTGGACGAGCTCCGCTCGCTCATCGCCTCGCTCGAGCCGGCGGCGCTGATGCCGCTCGACGACGCCTCGGTCCTGCTCTCTCGTGCGCTCGATGGCGAGGTCACGATCGCGGGCCCGACGGGCGAGCGCGTCGACTACGCGCTCGACAAGGCGCTCCAGGTCGAGGCCGCACACGCAGCCGGACTGCTGGTCCCGCCCACGGAGGTCGTCGACTCCGCGGACGACCTGCGCGTCGGCGAGTACCCGGCCTTCGTGAAGCCGGCGCGGGCCCTCTACGAGATCGACGGCCGGCTGACGAGACCAACGGGAAAAGTCGTCGCAGACGAATCCGAGCTCGAGCGCGCGTCGCGGGAGGAGTGGCACCCGCCGCTCCTCGTCCAGCCGCTGCTGAAGGGAACCGGCGAGGGCCTGTTCGGGACCGTCACGCGGGACGGCGTCCGAGCGCTCAGCGCCCATCGGCGAGTTCGGATGCTGAACCCGCAGGGCTCCGCCTCTTCCGCGTGCGAGTCGATCGCAGTCGATCCCGAGCTCGTGGAACCGCTCGAGCGCTTCCTTGGCGCGATCGGATGGTCGGGCCTGTTCATGGTCGAACTGCTGCGCGACGCGGAGGGCCGCGCCTGGTTCATGGAGTTGAACGGGCGCGCGTGGGGCAGCATGGCTCTCGCCAGGCGCCGCGGCTTCGAGTATCCGGCCTGGGCCGTGCAGACCGCTCTCGACCCCGACTTCGTCCCGACCCCGCCGACCGCGCCGCCCGACATCGTGGCGCGGCACCTGGGCATGGAGCTCGCCCACCTCGCGTTCGTGATCCGCGGCCCGCAGTCGAAGGCGCTCGCCGGGTGGCCGAAGCTGTGGCCGACGATCCGGGCCATGGCGCGGCCGTCGCGCAGGAACCGCTTCTACAACTGGCGCCGCTCGGAGCCTGACGTGTTCGTGGCCGACACGTGGAGCTTCGTCCGCTTCTTCGCACGGCGGGCGCTGAGGTCCGAGCAGTGAAGGAGATCCGGGTCGCGCCGCACGTGCACTCGGAGTGGTCGTACGACGCCGAGTGGCCGTTGCCCGAGCTCGTCGCCGCATTTCGCGAGCGCAAGTACGACGCCGTCCTCACCGCGGAGCACGACCGGGGCTTCGACGACAGCCGCTGGGACGCGTACCGCGAGGCCTGCGCCGCCGCGAGCACGGACGAGCTGCTCGTCGTGCCCGGGATGGAGTACGAGGACGCCGAGAGCCTCGTGCACGTTCCCGTCTGGGGCGAGGGGATCCCGTTCCTCGGAGCCGCGCGCCCGACGGCCGAGCTCCTCCGCGACGCGAAGGCCGGCGGCGCGTTCACTGTGTTCGCCCACCCGGCCAGGCGGAACGCAAGCGCCGCATTCGACTCCGGCTGGACGCCGCTCCTGGACGCGATCGAGGTCTGGAACCGGCACTACGACGGGATCGCGCCCTACCCCGGTGGCCGCGCGCTCGCCGCGGAGCAGAGCCTGCGCCCGTTCGTCGCGCTCGACTTCCACACGCGCCGCCAGTTCTTCCCGCTGGCGATGGTGCTCGAGGTCGAAGAGCCGGTCACGACCGCGACCGTCGTCGAGGCCCTGCGCGCGGGCCGCTTCCGGACGGAGGCCTTCGGCGCGGACGCCCTCCGCCTCAGCGGCGGAGTAGCAGGAGGGACGCTCCTCGCCGCCGAACGAGTGCGGAAGCTCGTGCGAAGGCCCGTGCGGCGCGCACAACGGGCCTTCGGGCGCGACTAGGAAGCTTGTTCGCCACCTTCTGCAGGCCCTGACGGATGAGCCCGACCTCTTCGGGCGTGAAGACGCGCAGCACCGCGGCCGCAACGATGAAGGTGAGCACGCCGAGCCCGATGCCGATCACCCACCCGACGACGTCCTCGGTGAAGTACGTGACCAGACCGCACGCGGTCGCGGCAACGAGCCCGAGAGACGCGCGCCGCACGGAACCGCCGTCGAACACGCGCCGGCCGATCAGCCACACCCCGGCCGCCACGACGACGACCTCGGTCAGCAGCAGGCTGATCGCAGCGCCGATCGCGCCGTTGCCCCACTCGTGCTGCGCGAACGGGATCAGCGCCAGGTTGAAGAGCGGGTTGACCACCGTCGTGACCGCCATCACCCACGTCCAGGTGGCTTGCCGGTTCATGGCGATCAGCACCTGGCTGAGCATGATGTTCATGTACATCGCCGGGATGCAGAGGCCGAGGATCGCCATCACCGGCACCGAGTTCGCGTAGGCCGATCCGTACAGGAGGTTGATGACCGGGTCCGCCGCGGCCGCGGTCAGCGCCGCGATCGGCAGGCTCAGCAGGAGAACGAGCTCGACCGGCTGGCGCGCCGCCTCCTTGAGCTTCTCGTCGCTCTGCTCGAAACCGCGCACGAAGTGCGGGAGCCACGCCGTCGCGACAGCCACGGGCAGGAACATCAGCGTCTGGAAAAGACGCGTCGGAACGGCGTACCAACCGACGACCTCCTCGTTCGTGAGCAGCGAGAGCATCACGAAGTCGATCCAGAGGTAGAGCATGAAGAAGAGGCCGAACGCCCAGTACGGCAGGCTCGCCTTGGCGAGCGCGACCATCTTCGCCAGGTTCGTACGCAGCTTGATCCGCACGAGCCCGTGCAGCCAGTAGAGGTTGAGCAGCACGACGATGCCGGTCATGACCGCCCAGCAGGCCGTGACTCCGACCGTGCCCGCGCCGAGCAGCACGACGACGATCCCGACCAGGCCCTGGCCCGACTTGCTGATGATGTCCGAGTAGGCCAGGTACTCCATGCGCTCGGTCGCCTGGAACCCCGCCTGGAGCGGCTCGGCGATCTGGACGAACAACGTCGCGGCCGTAGCGAGGTAGAGCACGGTTCGCGCGTCGCCGTGCCAGTGGACGAGCTCCCCGTAGACGATCGCTCCGGCGATCAGGAGCGGCGAGAGCACCACGCGCAGGATGAGCGCGGTCCCGATCAGCCCCGGCGCCCTGGCGGGCTCGACGACGCTCTCGCGGACGAGATAGTTCCGCGTGCCGAGCCCGAGGACGACCCCGAGGATCCCGGTGATCGACCAGGCGGCCATGATCGTGCCCAGCCCGGAGGGCCCGAGCGCTCTCGGGACGACGAGCGTCCAGAGCAGCGTCATCGTCCAGGTGATCAACTGCGCGCTAGCGAGGATGCTGACGTTCCGCCGCATCTTCGTCGGCTCCTCGGGAAGCACCGGCGACGGCGTGAGCATCGCGTCGGCCGAGGCCTCGCTCAGGCCGGGACCGGGGAGACCGGGCTCCCCCTGCGGAACGTCCTTGTCGCTCACCGCGCCAGGGGCTCCCGGGACAGGCTCTTCTTGCGGATCTTCCCGGAGTCGGTGTGTGGGAGCTCCGTCACGAAAACGACTTCGCGGGGGACCATGAAGTTCTCCAGCCGCGACCGAGACGCCTTGATCACGTCGAGCTCGGTCAGCTCGGCGCCCTCGTCGAGCAGGACGAACGCGCGCAGCGCCTCGCCGAGCAGCTCGTCCGGGATTCCGATGACGGCGGCCTGGCGGATCCCGGCTACGTCGTGCAGCGCGTTCTCGACCTCGACCGAGCTCACCTTCTCGCCGCGCGTCTTGATGATGTCGTCGCTGCGGTCGACGAAGTAGAGGTCGCCGTCCTCGTCGACCGTGAAGTGGTCGTGCGTGGACATCGTGCGCTCGCTCGGATCAGAGCCTTCCTGCAGCTTCTCAGCGGTCAGCTCGGGCGCGTTCCAGTAGCCCATCATGATGTGCGGCCCGCGCACGTGGAGGACGCCGACGTCACCCGGGGCGACGGGGCTGCCCGCGTCGTCGAGGACGAACGCCTCCGTGCCGGGCATCGCCTTTCCGATCGAGGTCGGCTTGGAGTCGATCAGCTCCGGCTCGAGGTAGCACACGCGAATGCACTCGGTCTGCCCGTACATGCGGTAGAGCAACCCGTTCGGGAAGACGCGGCGGATTCCCTCGTGGAGCGCGGGCGGAAGGCCTGCCGCTGCGTTCGTCAGGCAGCGCACGGACGGATAGGTCGCGTCCTCGGACATGGCGAGGATCGTCGCGAAGACGGTCGGCACGGCCGGGAAGACGGTGGCCTCCTCGTCGCGCAGGCGGGCGAGCGTCTTCGCGGGGAACGTGAACGAGCGCTCGAGCAGCAGCGTCGCACCGAGGCGGACGGACAAGAGCAGCTGGCTCAGCCCGTACGTGAAGGCGATCGGCAGCACGCTGAGGATGCGGTCGTCCTCGGAGAGCCTGAGGTAGTCGGCGATGCTCTCGGTGGCGAAGACGAGCCCGGCGTGGCTGTGCATGACGCCCTTGGGCTCGCCGGTCGTGCCGGACGTGTAGACGAGCGTGGCCAGCTCGGCCGGCTGCGTGGCGGGCGGTGCAGGCTCTCCGGCGGACTGGGCGATCGCCTCGCGGAACGAGCTCTCTGCGCCCGTGGTGAACATGCGCTCGACCCGCGGCGCTTCCGCGATGGCGGCCTCTGCGATCGCCGCGGAGTGGGACTCGGCGACGATGAACCTCGCACCGCTGTTCTCGAGGATGTACGCGAGCTTCGCGGCTTTCGTCTGCGGGTTCACGAAGGTGAACGCGCCGCCTGCAAGCAGCACGCCGAAGATGGCGACCGCGCAGTCGACCGTGTTGTCGAGATAGAGCGCGACGCGATCGCCGTGCTCGAGGCCCGCGTCCTGCAGGACCCGCGCGAAGCGCAGCGCGTCGTCGCGGAGCTGGCCGTACGTGCAGCTCGTGTACTCGTCGACGATCGCAACCTTTTCGGGCAGCTTCTCGGCGGAGGCCAGGAGGCTGTCCTGGACGAGCTCCATCAAACGGCCTCCGCGATCGGCCCGGGCACGACCTTGTCGCCGACGACCAGGCGCGCGGGCTCCAGCGCGTCCGCCAGCCGCGGCTTCGCCACGAGCCGTTCGTTGAGGATCATCAGCGACATCGAGCCGGCGAGCGCCATCTCGTCCGTCTCGCTGACCGGCCGCCCGTCCGCGAACTTTGCCACCAGGCGCGCGACGGCGGTCTCGTCGAGCAGGCCCGCCTCGCGCACTGCGTCGGGCTCGAGCAGGGAGCGGTCGCTTTTCGGGCCGAAGAAGACGTCTCGGATCGGCGCTCGGTACGGGATCTTCGGACGCGAGCGGATCGCGTCCGGGAGCACGCGGGCCACGGCTTTGCGCAGCGCGTACTTCTCCTGGAGCCCGCGCAGGCGCAGCGAGTCGGGCAGCCGCGCCGCAAGCTCGGCGAGGCGGACGTCCACGAACGGGAAGCGGCCCTCGATCGAGTGAGCCATCAGCATCCGGTCGCCCTGGGTGTGCAGGAGGTAGCCCTCGAAGAAGGTCGCGATCTCGACGTACTGGGCCTTGGCGAGCGCGGAGAAGCCGTCGAACCGCTCCGGGAGAGCCTGGCGCAGCCGGTCCGCGAGGTCGCCTTCGGACTCGGCCTGCCGCAGCAGGTCGGGGCTGAGCATCCGGAGCGAGCGCGCGGTGTTCGCGAAGCGCAGGCGGTGGCTGTAGAGCGGGTCGTCGAGCGCGAGCAAGTCCTTTTCGTAGAACCGCGTCAGGAACGCGCCTGCCTTCCCCGGGTCCGTCGCAAGCCACTGGTTCAGCCGGCGGAAGAGCAGCGGCCGCAGTTGCGAGGACGGGTCGCGCGCCCAGAAGCGGCGCACCTTGTCCTCGCGGAAGATGTCGTAGCCGGCGAAGAGCTCGTCCGCGGCCTCGCCCGTGAGCACGACCTTGAGCCCGGCTTCCTGCACGGCGCCGGCGAGTCGGAGGAGCGGAGCCGGAGCGGTCCGCAGCATCGGCTTCTCGGCGAGCTCGACCGCCCGCGGGAACGCCTCGGCGATAGAGGCCGCGTCAACCACGGTCCGATGGAAGACCACTCCCAGCTCGCCGGCGATCGCGTCCTGCGCTTCGCTCTCGTCGTAGCGCGCGTCAGCGAAGCTGAGCCCGAACGCCGACAGCCGCCCCTCTCCCACCTGCCGCGCGGCGATCGCCGCGATCGCGGACGAGTCGAGCCCGCCGCTCAGGTACGCGCCGACCTCGACGTCTGCGCGGAGCCGGATCCGGATCGAGTCCGTCAGCAGCTCCTCGAGCTCGTCGATCAGCTCGTCCTCGTCGGCCTCCACGGGCGAGAAGTCGATGTCCCACCAGCGCGTCTCCGGGCCGGCGCCGTCGGGGCCGACGACGACGTAGTGCGCCGGCGGCAGCTCGCGGATCCCGGTGAACACCGTGTGCCCCGGAAGCGTCGTCCACGCCACGAACGTGTCCGCGACGCCGACGGGATCGAGCTCACGACGCGCAGCCGGATGCCTGAGGAGCGCCTTCGCCTCGGACGCGAAGCAGACGTCGCCGTCATGCTCGGCCAGGAAGAGGGGCCGCACCCCGAAGCGGTCGCGCGCGAGGAGGAGCTCCTGCGTGCGGCGGTCCCAGATCGCGATCGCGAAGTCGCCGTTCAGCCGGTCGAGGCACCCCACGCCCCACTCCGCGAACGCCTGCGCGATCACCTCGGTGTCGGAGGTGGTCGCGAACCGGCGCCCCAGCTGCTCGAGCTCGGCGCGCAGCTCGACGTAGTTGTAGATCTCGCCGTTCTGCATCACCCAGTAGCGGCCGCTCTCGTCGCTGAGGGGCTGGTCGCCGCCCTCGAGGTCGACGATCGCGAGCCGATTGTTGGCCATGCCGAAGCGGCCGTCGAGGTAGAGGCCCACGCCGTCCGGACCGCGATGCCAGAGCTCTCCTGCCATTTCGAGTAGGAGCCGGCGATCGGCGGTGCGGTCGTGACGGCCGTAAATCCCAGAGATGCCGCACATGCCTGACTTTCAGTATGGGGATTGCCGCGGGCGGCGAAAACCCTCCAAGGAACAGGGCGACACTGTGCGAAAATCTGTGGATGGAGCAGAACCAGGCCGACTCGCAGGCGGTCGAGCGCGACCTACGCGACTTTCTCGCCGCGAACTACTTCCTCGGAGATGACCCTTCGCAGCTCGGGGCGTCGAGCTCGCTGATCGAAGCGGGCCTGATCGACTCGACCGGAGTGCTCGAGCTAGTCGGCTACCTCGAGGAGCAGTTCGACATCCGCATCACGAACGAAGAGCTTCTCCCCGAGAACCTGGACTCGATCCAGAACATCGTCGGGTTCGTCGAGAGAAAGCGCCAGGCCGGCCAGGCAGCTTGACGATGGAGAAGGTCACGGCGGACGCCCTCGCGATCGATCCCGAGCAGGTCGCGAAGGAGATCGAGGAGTCCCTGCGCGGAACGGTGTCGCGAGAGCTGCACCGCCGCGGCGGGGTCGTCGGCGTGTCCGGCGGCATCGACAGCTCCGTCACGGTCGGGCTGAGCGCGCGCGCCTTCGGGCCGAGGCGGACGCTGGCGCTCCTGATGCCGGAGGCCGACTCCGATCCCGACACGCTGAACATCAGCCGCCAGGTCGCGGAGGCGTTCGGCGTCGAGACCGTCGTCGAGGACATCACGCCGATCCTCGAGGCGACCGGCTGCTACGAGCGCCGCGAAGAAGCGGTGCGCAGCGTCGTCCCTCAGTACGGGATCGGCTGGAAGTTCAAGATCGTCCTCCCGAGCGTCGTCGAGGGCGAGGGCTACCGGCTCTTCTCGCTCGTCGCCCAGGCCCCCGACGGCGAGACGATCGAGGTGCGCCTCCCCGCCGAGCAGTACCGCACGATCGTGGCCGCGACGAACTTCAAGCAGCGCACACGCAAGATGCTCGAGTACTTCCACGCCGACCGGCTGAACTTCGCGGTGATAGGGACTCCGAACCGGCTCGAGTACGACCAGGGCTTCTTCGTCAAGCTCGGCGACGGAGCCGCGGACGCGAAGCCGATCGCCCACCTCTACAAGAGCCAGGTCTACCAGCTCGCGCGGCACATCGGAGTCCCCGACGCCGTGCTCGAGCGCCCGCCGACGACGGACACGTATTCGCTGCCGCAGACGCAGGAGGAGTTCTACTTCTCGCTGCCCTACGAGGGCATGGACCTCTGCCTGTACGCGCACAACCAGGGGCTCCCGCCGGAGGCCGTCGCGGACGCGGTCTCGCTGACCCCCGAGCAGGTTCAGCGCGTCTACGACGACATCGACCAGAAGCGGCGCACGACCCGCTACCTGCATCTGGCCCCGCAGCTCGTCGAAGACATCTTCGACCACTGAGCCGCGCTACTCTTCGCTCTGCCCGGTCGCGCTAGGTGGGGAGCTAGCGGTTCCCTGAACCCGCAATCCGCTTCAGCGGGGCCGAGTTCCCTCTCGAGGGAGAACCGTTCGAGACACGGGCCTGCGTCGTGAGCGTTGACGGCCAGGTTCCGCGCACTGGAAGCTTGTGAACCGCGTCAGATCCGGGAGGAAGCAGCGCTAAGCAATCCCTTCCAGGTGCCGCGGGTCGGCCTGGCCCGAGCAAGCGACGCTCCGCACCGGCTCGAGCGGTCTTTCGAAGGAGGGTGCGCGACCGGGCATTTCTCGCTAGGCGATGTTCGGAGCCTCCTGGAGCAGCTCGTCGCGGGTCGAGCCCTGGACGGTCAACTGCCAGAGGTCGCGCCATGCCTTCATGGCATCCGTATCCCCGTAGAACGCCTCGTTCTCCCGCTCGAAGGTCGCGAGGTCCGGGTAGTAGAACTCCCACACGGCCTCGTTGGCCGCGCCGACCATGGGCGCCCAGATGCTCGCGCTGGTGAGCCCCAGCTTGTCCCGCGCGGCGACCACGGCGCCGGCGATCTCCATGTACTCGCGGAACTGTCCGTACCGAACCTGCTGGCGAATCGAATGTCGATACATGCCTACCTCCTTGGACACATGACGGCGCGACCCGGCGCACCCTTCCCGGCGTAGAATCGCCGACGAGCTCCTTGACCGCGCTCTACCGTAAATATCGTCCGCAGGGCTTCGACGACGTGGTCGGCCAGGAGCCGGTCGTGCGCACCTTGAAGAACGCGGTCTCGGCCGGGAACGTGCGCCAGGCGTACCTCTTCGCAGGGCCGCGCGGTACGGGCAAGACCTCGCTCGCGCGGCTCCTCGCGAAGGCGCTCAACTGCGCGCACGGCCCGACGCCCGATCCTGACGGCACGTGCCATGCATGCCAGGCGATCGCGGCCGGCACCTCGCTCGACGTGGTCGAGATGGACGCGGCCTCGCAGCGCGGCATCGACGACATCCGCGAGATCCGCGAGCGCGTCGTGCTGCAGCCGGTCGAGGGCCGCTACAAGGTCTACATCCTCGACGAGGCTCACCAGCTCACGGACGCAGCGTTCAACGCCTTGCTGAAGCTGATCGAGGAGCCTCCGCCCCACCTCGTCTTCGTCTTCTGCACGACCGAGCTGCAGAAGATGCTTCCGACGGTTCGGTCGCGCTGCCAGACGTTCGTGCTCTCACGGCCGCGGCTGCCCGAGCTCGTCCGCGTCCTGAAGACCGTGGCCGAGGGCGAGGGCATCGAGGCGCCGGAGGCCGCGCTCGCGTTGATCGCACGATCCGCGCGCGGCAGCTACCGCGACGCGGTGTCGACGCTCGACCAGCTGTCCGCCGCCACCGAGGGCAACGTGACGGTGCAGGCGGTGCTCCAGCTGCTCGGCGCGGTCGAGGAGGAGGCGCTCTTCCGGCTCTGCGACTTCGT
>Ga0070683_100005191_pt1 | contig 10838 bp, 10 predicted proteins | sample KBSC713LmetaG_FD_64662 | JGI IMG/M metagenome (GOLD analysis project Ga0070683, IMG submission 64662) | Corn rhizosphere microbial communities from Kellogg Biological Station, Michigan, USA - KBS C7.1-3L metaG | ecosystem: Host-associated > Plants > Roots > Rhizosphere ...
TCGGGGTCATCGACGAGGGCGACCCCGCTGCCCGTCAGACCGCTGAGAGCCTCGCGGCGGCGCTCGGCGCCACGGTCGCCGAGCGCGCTGGCGCCGGTCATATCGACCTGCTCGTCGTCGGCTCGCGCCCCGAGTCGCCGGCCGGGAAAGTGACCCTCAGCGCTGCCAGCGACTACGCGGTCGAGACAGCCGGCTTCCCGGTCCTGGTCGTGCCCCGCGGCCGTCCGGTCGAGTTCGCTTCGGCGTCGTCCGGAGGGTCGAGCGATCCCGACGAGTCCGCCGGTCCGACCGAGCCGGCGGTCGCTTAGGGCTTCTTGAGGATGAGGATCACGGCCGCGATCTCCGGATCGCGGCCGTCGATCCGATCCCTGGCCTCGGTCCAGGCGATCGACTTCCCCGCCTGGCCCTCGAGCAGCTTGCCGACCGCGGCATCGGGCCGCTCGGCCTCGATCACGAAGGCGTCCGGCAGATCGGGGGCGGGGGCCGCGGCCAGCTCGCGCTCGGTGACCTCTTCGCTCGCCCGCTCGGCGTTGGACCAGCCCTGACCGAAGGCGAGGTCCGGTCCGTTTAGATGCGGTCCCTCGAGAATCTTCAGCTTGCTTTCGGCCGGCGCCCATTCCCGTTCGCCGAGCTCGACCGGCAGGTCCTCGAGCCACGGTGCGATCACCTCAGCCATCAGTTGCTCACGGCTGAGGTTGAAGGAGCGCGCGTGCTTGATGCCGGTGCTGAGCTCAACGTGGAAGGCCACGCGACAACCATATGCTCACGACGATGGAGACGCCCCTGCCCGCCGCCGTCATCTTCGACAACGACGGCCTCCTGCTCGACACCGAGTCGGTCTGGACCCGCGCCGAGCAGGATCTCTTCAGGCGCCGCGACCTCGAGTTCACGCCCCAGCACAAGCACGAGCTGGTCGGCACCTCGGCCGAGATCGCCGGCGGGATTCTCGAGCGGCGCCTGGGTGAGCCAGGCCGCGCTGCCGAGCTGATCGAGGAGCTGAACGAGCTGGTCGTCGCCGAGCTCGAGCATGGGGTCGAGGCGATGCTGGGCGCGGCCGACCTGCTGCACCGGTTGAAGCAGCGCGGCACCCCGATCGGCCTCGTCTCCAACTCACCGCTGCCCTTCGTCCAGCGCTCGCTCGAGATCGTCGGCTTCGTCGACCACTTCGACGTCGTGCTCAGCGCCCACGAAGTGGCGGCGCCGAAGCCGGCGCCCGACCCTTACCTGGAGGCCTGTCGCCGCCTCGGCGTCGAGCCGGGCCCGAACGTAATCGCGCTGGAGGACTCGCCGACCGGAGTTGCCGCCGCCCGCGCCGCCGGCCTCACCGTGATCGGCGTGCCCTCACTTAAGGGGATCGAGCTGCTGGAAGCGCACGAGATTGCCGACTCGCTACTTGACGCGGTCGTCGTGCGCCACTTGGTTCTCTAGCTGCCAAGTACGCGGCGGCGGCGGAGAACACGCTCGCAGAGAGCTTGGGTGTCTCGCAGAGCTTGGAGCTGCGTTGCGTCGAGGTCTCCCCGGAGGGCCGTGTTGGCGAGATCGCCGACCTCCTGTCGGCGACTCCCCAGGGTCGCCATATCCTCCTCGTGGCCGGCATCGCTGAGCGCGTCCTTCAGCTCAACCAAGAGCGCCTCCAAGCCGACCCGAAGCTGCAGCGATGCCTCGCGATTGCGGTCGGCGTCGAGGTCGGCGCGGGCGCGAAGGAGCAGGGTCTCGCAGGCGTCGAGCTGCTCGCGGTCGCCGAGGACGGCCGCGAGTCGCTGCTGAGGGCGCAGCTCCTCGTCGCGCCGGCGACGGCGGGAGGTGGGACCAAGCCCGGGATCGATCTGATGCGCGGAGCTGAAGGCGCCGTCGGCCAGGGCCTCGCCGCTACCGAAGCCGATGCGGATCACGACCGCTCGTGCCGGGGTCACTGTCTGCGGGTACGGGTCGCCGCTGGCCACCGATTGGGCGTGCAAGGCCTGGTTGAGCTCGTCTATCCCCTGCTCGACCAGACGATCGATGGCGGCCTCGTTACTGCTCGTCTCCTCCAGCCAATCGCCGGCCGCATGCTCGTCCTCGAACTCGTTGAAGGCCAGCACCACCGTGGCCCTCGCCACCGGCAGCTCGCCCGGCGGTTCGCCGATCTCGGCGTGCTTTGGCCGTTTGCGCCGGCGGCGGGCGGGCGGCGGGGCGCCGAGGGTCTCGATCACGAGTACCTGCTCACGCTCGCCGTCGCGAAGCAGGTAGCGGCCGTCGGCGACCGCCAGCGGGCCGGCGAAATCGAATTGGGTGAATCCGAAGAGGCGGGTCAAAGACCCAATCCTGCCGGGCGTCTCAGTCGCCGGCGCCCGCTTTGCCGTTGCCGCCGTTCCTACCCTTGCCCTGAGCGTCGGGCAGCGCGTACGGCGACGGCGTCGGCGAGACGCGGGGGTTCTTGATTTCGTCGAGGCGGTTGGTCAGCCGCTGCCACTGATCCGGCTTGAGCAACGCGTTGAACTGCTGGTCGAAGGGACCGCTCAACGGGTGGTAGCCGATGTGCACGTGGTCGTAGTGATCCGGCAAGGCGAAGCTGGTTTCCCCCGGCAGGTCCTCGAGTGAGATCACCTGGTGGGGGTGCATCGTGCCCTGTAGCTGCAGGACGTCGCGTATCAGCTGGTCGGTCAGTGTTCCCGGGCCCTGGTGGCCGGTGACGGGAACTCCGTCGATGACCGCGATGTCGACCGCGTCGCCGGTGCTGTGCTCGGAGACGTAGCCCGAGGAGGTCATCAGGCCGTGGCCGCACTCGAGCGAGGTGATCGTCAGCCTGAACCCCTTGGAGACCAGGTACTCGAGCACCGCCAGCACGCGCCGGTCGATCCGGCCGGCAGCAATGTCTTCGCGGCCGCATTCGTAGATGTCGAGGGCTTTGTCGGCGAGGACTCGCTTCTGCAACTCCTCCTTGGAGAGGAGCAGGACGCCGGCGCCGCCGAGATCCTCGGAAAGCGGGTTCTTGCCGTCGGCCCGGTAGATCGCCGTCGCCTCGAGCAGCTTCCAGCCGTCGAGGATCGGCTTCGGGTCGATCTCGGGCGCGCCGCGGCCGGCGGGACGGATCGCAAAGTTGATGTGAGGATCGACGCCGTCTTCGGCGGAGCCGATCCGGGCGAGGACTGTGCCGGCTATAACCTTCGACCCGACCCTTAGGGTTCCGTCTTCGCCGGCGGCCGGGCTGTCGACTTCGGGGGTTTCGCCTCCTTCATCGGTGTTGCCGGCCGCGCGACCCGGGAGCGCCCGCAGGCGGGGACGCAGGTCTTCGCTCTCGACCGGCAGGCGTCGCTCCTTGCCGGTCGGCATCACCACGGAGCGGTTCTTGCGCACGATCTGGCCGAGCTCGGCGTAGGTGAAGCGGTTGCCGTAGGCGTCTTGGAGGACCACGTAATTGCCGAGGCGCGGGGAGCTGCCCAGCTTCTCGATCACGCCGTCATTGACGGCGACGACCGGCGCGCCCTCGGCGGCGAAGATGTTGATCCCGCGCGGGGTCGGCGAGGAGGAGATCACTTCAGCAGCATCGCCGTAGGCCTTTTCGGCCTCCGGGGCGGAGCGCTTCAGTGCTTCGCGGGCGGAGAGATCGTCGGCGTAGCTCGCATTGGCGGCGACCGGGAAGTGGGCGCCCTCCGTCAGGCCGGTCAGCGAGCCGACCAGGTCGGTCGGCAGCTTGCCGTAGGCGCGGGCGTAGCCGAGCACCTCCTGCACGTACCAGTCGGCATGGTTGTAGGAGTAGATCGCGTTGTAAAGGTCGTGGTCGCCGCCACTGAGCTTCAGGTAGTGCGCGGCGGCGCAGATCGCGTCGACGGGGTTGTAGGGGTCCTTCTTGCCGTCGCCGTTGGCGTCGAGGCCGAACGCTTCCCAGCTCGAGGGCAGGAACTGCATCCAGCCGATCGCGCCGGCGCTGGAGGGCCCCATGTTGGTGCCGAAGCCCGACTCGATCTTGTTGATCGAGGCCAGTACCTCCCAGGGGATGCCGTACTCGGTCCCGCAGGCCTGGTAGATCGGCAGCAGGAAGGGCGGGATCTCAAAGGAGTCGATGACGAAGTTGGGAACTCCGATCGGCGCCGGCCCGAAGGGCGCGATCGTCGTCGTCGGGTTGGCTTCCGTCGGCGCGCCGCCGCTGCCGTACTGGGAGCCGCCGCTGCTGATGTCGGTCTGCTGCACGCCGGCGGTGGCGCTGGGGGCGGTCGCGCCGCCGCCCGAGTTTTCGCCGCCCCCGCTGACGTCGCCGAGGCTCTCGTTGTGGTGAACCTTCTCACCGCCGGAGCCGATCGTCTGGCCGGCCTTGAAGCCGCCGCCCTGCTTTGGTGTCGGCGTCTGCTGCGCCGCGACCGGCGGGGCTTCGACGCTGCTGTTACTGGTCGGGCCGGCGGCGGGCTGCGCTTCCTCAGTGGTGTCTTCGGGCGATTCGCAATTGGGGTCTTCCATGTCGACCAACCCGTCGCCGTCGTCGTCGACTTCATTGGAGCAGGCCGGCGTCGAGGTGGCCGGGGTTGCCGGCACGGCCGGGGTCGTCGTCAGCGGCGTCGTCGCTTCGTCCGCCGTGGTCGAGAGTTCATCGGCGCCGGCGAAGCCGACTCCGAGCGCCGTAACGACGCCAAAGCTGGCCAACGCGATGATCAGTGCAAGCTTGTTTCTCATATGACTATGACGGCGCACCCATACCCGCAGACACAGCTAGTGCACATGCGAACCCATGCCGGCCCTCTCCCTGCGCAACAGGCTCGCCCAAGCTACTGGCTCCAACGGGGGTGTGCAACGGGCGGTTGCTGCCCCCAACAAGCCCTTAATCAAGGTCTTTCTCATGCCCGCAACGCAGGAGGATTTCAGTCGAACCGGATGCGCCGGTTAAGCTGCTGTCAATGAGGCGGCCGATTTGACGACGAACGCGGATTACGACGACCAAGAGGGCCTGCGTGCTCGCAGTGAGCAGGCAATCGGCGAGTTCGCCCAGGCCCTGCTCGACAGCAACGTGCTGGAGAACGCGGTTGCCGCCGCTTTTGGCGCCCGCGAGAAGGCGCTCGACGCTCAACACGCGGCAATGAGCGCGCTCAACCTGCCCTCGGCCGGAGACCTCGAACGGCTGGAGCGGCGAGTTCGCTCGCTTTCCCAGCGCTTGGAAGAGGTCGAGGACCAGATCGATCGCGTCTCCCGCGATCTCGGCGATATTCGCCGCCGTCTCGTCGCGCGCGAGCGTGCCGAGGACGAGGCCTAACCCTCGACCTCAGCCTGAGAGTACGGCAGAAGCGGCCCTGCCGGCCCGCCGCTCCCGGACCTCCAGGACTTCCTTCTCCAAGCTCGCCGAGCCGCGCTCGACTTCGCCGACAATCAGCACCACGCCGAGATCGATCTGCAACGCGGCGGCGCGGACGAGTAGCGGCGCCGTCTGCATGTCGATCGCGGTCACCTCGGGGTCGGCGGTGTGCTCCGCGGGGTGGGCGTCAACGCTCGCGACTGAGACAAGTCTGGCCTCGTTGCCAAGCTCGGCCTGGAGCCTCTCGGTCAGGGCCCGATCGGGCGCCACGGCAGTTCCCGGCTCGACCCCGAGCGAGGCAGCGCTGCCGCCCCGCGCGATCGCCTCCTCGACGACCAGCAGGTCGCCCAAGCCTGCCTCGATTCCCACGCAGGTGCCGACCCGGATCGCCCGCTTCACCCCGAGCTCGGCCAGGTCGCCGAGCACGAGTGCCGCGCTCGGCCCGCCCATGCCGGTCGCCTGGATGGTCAGCTCACTGCCGGCGGGCGTTGTGCCGAAGTAGGCCCAGAGGCCGCGAGCGTGGTTGCTCATCTTCGGTTCCTCGAGCAGCTCCTGGGCGAGCAACAGCGCCCGGCCCGGGTCACCGACCAGAATTGCGTCGGCGGCGATCGGTGCGGTGGGGCGGAGTCGCGAAGGCACGGCTGGACCCTAGCCGTGCAAGTTCAGCCATCGACACTCGCGAGAGTGGCAGGCCACAGATCTTCGCCATCTGTCCAATGCGGTGAGTGGGGCCCTCGGTGGAGGATTCACGCCGATGAAGAAGATCGAGGCCTTCATCCGTCACGAGGCATTCGACCCGATCCGGGCCGAGCTGCTCGACAGGGGTCTGCCTTCGCTCTCGATCCTCGAGGTCAAGGGGTCGGGACGCCAGCGGGGCGAGGTGGAGCACTACCGGGGCTCGGCACTGATGATCAGCGTGCGGCCGAAGCTGAAGCTGGAGGTGGTGGTGGAGGACAAGGACAAGGACTTGGTGGTCGAGACGATTCTCCGGCACGCTCGCACCGGTGAGGTCGGCGACGGCAAGATCTTCGTGCTCCCGGTCGAGGAGGCGATTCGCATCCGCACCGGTGAGGACGGGGAGCCCGTCCTGCAGGCGCACGAGGAGTCCGAGATCTCGACCTAGCGCGTAGCCTCGCGGGTCGGTGGCTGCGGACGAACGGATATCCCTCAGCGAGGCCTCGCGGCGCTCCGGCGTTTCGGCCAGCACGTTGAAACGCTGGGCCGAGGAGAAGGTGCTGCCGGTGCGCCGCGGTCGCTGGACCGCGGCGGCGGCCGCGCAGGCTCGCGTCGTCGCGCGAATGCGTGAGCGCGGCCACTCGCTCGAGGACCTCAGGCGCGCCGGGCGCGAGGGGCGCCTCGCCTTCGGCTTTACCGAGGACCTCTTCCCCAAGGAGGAGGAGCAGACCACACTCGAGGAAGCGGCCCGCGAGACCGGGCTCGAGCCGGAGCTGGCCGAGCGCATCCTCGTCATCCTCGGCACCCCGCTCGGCCAGGAGCGCCTGCTCGGTCCCGAGGAGGTGCAGGCGCTGCGCCACTGCGCCCGGGTGCTGGCGGCGGGCTTTCCCCTCGTCGCCTTCCTGCAGTTGGTGCGCGTATACGTCCAGTCGCTGCGGCGGATCGCCGATGCCGAGGTTCGCCTCTTCCACCTCTACGTGCACGAACCGCTGATTCGCGATGGGGTGCCGGAGCTGGAGATGGCAGGGGAGATGGGCGAGCTGGCCGGGGACATCCTTCCCCTGGCCGCGCCGCTCACCGATTACCTCCATACGCGCTACCTGCGGTTCTTTCTCGAGCAGGACGTCGTCGGCCACATGGAGAGCGACCTGGGCATGGCCGAGTCGCAGGTGCACCACGTTCCGGTCACCCTCTGCTTCATCGACCTCACCGGTTTCACTCGCTACACCGAGGAGGAGGGCGATCTCGAGGCTCTCGACGTGGTCGAGAACTTCGTCGAAACGGTTGAGGCGACGCTGCCGCCGGAGGCGACGATCGTCAAGACGATCGGCGACGAGGTGATGGTCGTCTCGCCCGAGCCGGCCTCGTTGACCGAGTGGGCGGTTGGCTTGATGGGACGCTTCTCCCAGCGGCCTCAGCCCCGCGTCGGCATTCACTACGCCCAGGCCGTCTACCGCGACGGCGATTACTTCGGCACCCACGTCAACCTCGCCCACCGGGTCGTCAACCGCGCCCAGGCCGGCGAGGTGCTGGTGACCGACCGCGTCAGCGAAGCGCTGCGGGGACGGGGCCTCAGTTGCGAGCCGATCGGCGAGGTCACCCTCAGGGGCTTCCCGACCCCAACCCCGCTCTACGTCGTCCGCGCCGCCGACGGAAGCTCCGCGCGACACTAAGTAGATGGAGAACGAGCAGATGCTCGAGGCGGTTCGAGGGGGTGGTCTCGTGCCGGAGGACACTCCGGTGGTGGCAATGCTTTCCGGTGGGCGCGACTCGGTCTGCCTGCTCGACCTCTCGGTCCGTCTGCTCGGCGCCGACTCGGTTACCGCCGTCCATGTCAACTACGGCCTGCGCGACGACTCCGACGCGGACGAGGAGCACTGCGCGGTGCTCTGCTCTCGCCTTGGGGTCGAGCTCGAGCTGGAGCGGCCCCGCCGCCCCGAGGGGCCCGGCAACCTGCAATCGTGGGCGCGCGACACCCGCTACGCGGCGGCGGCTCAGCTGGCGCTCGGTCGGGGTGCGCTGATCGCCACCGGGCATACCGCCGACGACCAGGTCGAGACAATCCTCTACCGGCTCGCCTCCTCGCCCAGTCGTCGGGCGCTGCTCGGGATGCGCGAGCGCGATGGCAGCCTTGTGCGCCCGCTGCTGGGCTTCACCCGTGAGCAGACAACTGCCTATTGCGAAGAGCGTCGCCTGGCCTGGCGCGACGATCCGAGCAATGCCGAAGCCGGCTACGCCCGCAATCGGGTTCGCCACGGCCTCGCCGCCGCGCTCGCCGAGGTTCACCCCGCGGCCGCGCGCAACGTCCTGCGCACCGCCGAGCTGCTGCGCGACGAGGCCGAGGTGCTGGACGCGCTGGTCGATGCCGAGCTCGGCGCGAACGGATCGGAGCGCGGCACGATCGAGCTGAGCCGCCTGGCGGAGCTTCCCTCGGCCCTGCGCCGCCTCGTCGTCCAGCGCCTTGCCGATCGCGCCGCCGGCCGGCCGGTGCCGGGCGCCGCGAACCACGCCGATCAGGTCGCGGGCTTGCGCCGAACCGGCACCGCGATGCTCGATCTCGGCGGCGGCGTACGCGCCGTGGTCGAGCGCGGCGTGCTGCACGCCGAGCGCTGACGTCCGCGAGCGCTCGCTCTATCTAGACTGCGCCGCGTGACCGAGCCCTCGATCGGCGAGACCCTCGTCTCCAGCGAGGACCTGCAACGGCGCGTTGCCGAGCTCGGTCGCCAGATCAGCGTCGAGTACGCCGGGCGCGACCTCTTCATGGTCGGCGTGCTCAAGGGCGCCGTTCTCTTCCTCGCCGACCTGATGCGCCACGTCGACGTGCCCTGCGAGATCGACTTCATGGCGGTCTCCAGCTACGGCTCGCAGACCGACTCCTCGGGCGTGGTGCGCATCCTCAAGGACCTCGACGCGCCGATCGAAGGCCGCGACGTGCTGATCGTCGAGGACATCATCGACTCCGGCCTCACCCTGCAGTACCTGATGCGCAACCTGAAGGCACGCAACCCCGCTTCGCTGGAGGTCTGCGCCCTGCTGACCAAGCCCGAGCGGCTACGCGTCGACCTCTCGCCGCGCTACCTGGGCTTCGAGATCCCCAACCGCTTCGCGATCGGCTACGGCCTCGACCACGCGCAGCGCTACCGCAACCTCTCCTACGTGGCCGCGTTGGACGATTAGATGGCGATTCCCCCCTGGTACGCTGATTTTTCCCTGTGAGGCGTTTTTTCAAGAGCGCGGCTTTCCCGATCCTGCTGGTGGTGATCCTTGCCTTCGTTGCCCAGAAGGTGATCAGTAGCCCAGACAGCAGCAAGGCGCCGACCTACAACCAGCTGGTCGGTTCGAAGGCGCACGGCGGGTTGATCGCGAACAACGAAGTCAAAAGCGTCACGGTCAACACCAAGGACAACTCTCTTGACGTCACCCTCAAGGGCGAAAAACCGGAAGAAGACGGCGAAAGCTTCTCGACCGGCTACCCGCCCAATACCGAGCAGTCGCTGCTCAACCTGATCGACGAACACAACGTCGAAACTACGGTGCACGGCACCGGCGGCTCAAGCCTGCTTTCGCTGCTCACCTACATCCTTCCCTTCGTCCTCTTCTTCGGTTTCTGGATCTTCCTGATGAATCAGATGCAGGGCGGCGGCTCGCGCGTAATGAACTTCGGCAAATCGAAGGCGAAGCGGATGTCGGTCGACGCGCCCAAGATCACCTTCCGCGACGTCGCCGGGGTCGACGAGGCGGTGCAGGAGCTGCAGGAGATCAAGGAATTCCTCGAGAACCCGAAGAAGTTCCAGGCCTTGGGCGCGCGGATCCCCAAGGGCGTGCTGCTCTACGGCCCGCCCGGTACCGGTAAGACCCTGCTCGCTCGCGCGGTTGCCGGCGAGGCCGGCGTTCCTTTCTTCTCGATCTCCGGCTCGGACTTCGTCGAGATGTTCGTCGGCGTCGGCGCCAGCCGCGTCCGCGACCTCTTCGAGCAGGCCAAGCAGAACTCGCCCTGCATCATCTTCATGGACGAGATCGACGCCGTCGGCCGCCACCGCGGTGCCGGCATGGGCGGCGGTCACGACGAGCGCGAGCAGACGCTGAACCAGCTGCTGGTCGAGATGGATGGCTTCGAGATGAAGGACAACATCATCTTGATCGCGGCGACCAACCGGCCCGACATCCTCGACCCGGCGCTGCTGCGGCCCGGCCGCTTTGATCGCCAGGTCGTCGTCGACCGTCCCGACCGCAAGGGCCGCAAGCACATCCTCGAGGTGCACACCCGCGGCAAGCCGCTGGCCAAGGTGATCGACCTCGACGCGCTGGCCGGCCAGACACCCGGTTTCACCGGCGCCGATCTCGCCAACCTGATCAACGAGGCCGCCCTGCTCACCGCTCGCACGGGCAAGCGCGAAATCACCATGCAGGAGCTCGAGGAGGGGATCATGCGCGTGATCGCCGGCCCGGAGAAGAAGACCCGGGTGATGAGCGAGAAGGAGCGCCTGATCACCGCCTTCCACGAGATGGGCCACGCAATCGTCGGCCACCTGCTGGAGAACACCGACCCGGTCCACAAGATCTCGATCATCAGCCGCGGCCAGGCTCTCGGCTACACGATCAGCCTGCCCGGCGAAGACAAGTTCCTCACCTCGCGCGCCGAGCTGACCGACACGATGGCGATGACGCTGGGCGGTCGCGCCGCAGAGGAGATCGTCTTCGGCGAGATCACCACCGGCGCCTCCAACGACCTGGAGAAGGTGACCGAGACGGCGAAGCAGATGGTGATGCGCTTCGGCATGTCCGAGCGCCTCGGCCCCCGCGTCTTCGGCCACGATCGCGGTCAGCCCTTCCTCGGTCGCGAGTTCTCCTCCGAGCCCGACTACTCGGACGAGATCGCCCGCGAGATCGACGACGAGATCCG
>Ga0070683_100005193_pt1 | contig 10837 bp, 10 predicted proteins | sample KBSC713LmetaG_FD_64662 | JGI IMG/M metagenome (GOLD analysis project Ga0070683, IMG submission 64662) | Corn rhizosphere microbial communities from Kellogg Biological Station, Michigan, USA - KBS C7.1-3L metaG | ecosystem: Host-associated > Plants > Roots > Rhizosphere ...
CGTCAAGCATCCGCCGACTATACCAAGACCGCGCCCTACGGGTTTTCTTCGAGGAACTTGATGGCCTTCGCGGTCCCCAGCAGACGGAGCTGCTGACGCGCCCGCACCCGCAGCGCCGGATTGGCTTCCGTTTTCGCGATGCGGATCAGCTCGTCGTCGTCTTTCGCGGCGAAGAGCGCCGTGAGCACGGCGATGCGCGATTCCTGCGGCGCCTGCACGTAGAGCGTGCGCAGCTGATCGCGCGCGCCGGCTCGACCGAGCGTGACGATGGCAAAGTCGCGGACGGTCGGCTCGCTTTCGGACCTGGCGATGCGCAGCAGCGAGGCGCTGTCGGCGCGCTCGGCGAGCGACGCGACGACCTGCCGCTTGAGCCGCGGCGTGCCGGGCATCGCGTACACCTGCATGAGCTCACCCGATACCGCGGGGCTGTCGAAGCGCCCGAGCTCGCGCACCGCCGCGATGCGGACCGGCTCGGCCCCCTCGCGCGCGACCTCGAGCACGGTGCGCTGCGCCTCGGGCCGCCGCGACTGGCCGAGCACGAAGACCGCCTGACGCGCTTCGTCGGGGCTGTTCGGATCGAGCGCGATCTGGCGCAGCAGCGGAATCACCTCGGTGCTGTGCGCGTCGAGCAGCCCCGTGAGCGCCTGCAGTTTCAGCGTCATGTCCTGACCCGACGGCGTCAGCGGCAGCCAGAACTCGGCTACGGCCGGCGGGACAGGAGCCGCGGGCGGCGGCGGCGCCGGGGCGCGACCGAACCCGGGCGCCGGCGGGACCGGCTGCGCGGGACGCGCGGCGGGCGGCGGCGTACTCGGCGGAGGCGCGGGGGCGACGGCGGCGGGCGTGGGCGGGACGCCACGCGGAGGCGCCGCGGGACGCGCCGACGCCGGAACGACCGGCCTGGGCAACGCCGGAGGCGCCGGCGGCGCCGCGACTATCCACAACACGTCGTCGCGGCCCAGCCGCTGCGCGATCTCGACGCGCAGCGAGCGCGCCGGGTGGACCCAGCGGCTGGTGGGAGCCGCGCGCTCGAGTTTGGCAATCGTCTGCAGCGCCGACGCGTCGTCACCGGCCTGGTGCTGGCTGTGCGCCAGCCAGAACAGCGCCTCGTCCTTGTTGGGCTCCTTCGGATCGTCGGCCGCGGCCTGCAGCTCGGTGATGGCGCGGCTCCACTGTTCGTCGGCGATGAGATCCTTGGCGTGCCCGAGGCGCTTGGAGTCCGGCGCGGGCGCCGCGAAGGCGAGACCCGCCGTCAACCAGAGCGCCGCGAACCACCCGAGAGCCTTCGTAATCTTCGTGATCGTCGTGTCCTTCATATCTTCACAGTCCTGAGGCGTTGGCCATGACCTGCATCTTGGTCACGAGCCCGCGGCGTTGAATCAATCGCTGCACGCGCTCGAGCGACGCGCGATCGGGCGTGTCGGTCATCGACGCTTCGAGCAGCACCGTCTCGAGATCGCGCATCACGTGCGCGACGTCGGCGGCGCCGCTCTCCTGGGCCGCCAGACGATAGAGCCGCGTGTCGGGCAGCAGCGTGCCGGCCAGCGTGCGCTCGAACTGCCAGTCGGCCGGCCGCGTCGTCTGCGGATCGCGCGCGGCGAGGCCGAGGACGACCAGCTTGGATCGCTCGAGGTGCTCGGCGGTGACGTCGCGCAGCGCGGCGGCCGGCGTCAGGTCCACTGTGGCCACTTCGCCCACCGGCTGGGAGATCGGGCGGCGCTGCTCGTTCGCCGCGGCCACGCGCTGTTGCGGCGGCCGCACCCGCGCCGCCATGAACACGCCCGCGGCCACGACGGCCAGCATCGCCGCGTAGGCGGCGAGACGCCCGGCTACGCGGCTGCGCCGCCTCGGCGAGGCGGCGACGTCGAGCGGCGGGCGCGGCCTCGCGGCGGGCGGCAGTCCGACCGCCGTATCGAGACGCCGCATGAAGCCGGACCAGTCGCCCGCGGGTGGCGCAGCCACGACGGGCGCGGCGGCGAGAGCGCGGCGGATGGCATGCAGGTCGTCGAGCCGCGCGCGGCAGTCCGCGCATTCCCGCAGGTGTGCCGCGACGCGCGCGCGCGCCTCGGAGGCCAGCTCGTCGTAGAAATACAGCTCGACGTCGGGCGTGTCGACGAAACGGCAGCCGCTCACGCGCGTCCTCCCGTCGGCACGCGGACGCCGGCCAGCGCCGCGCGCAGGCGGTGCACGGCCGCGTGCAGCTGCCGTTTCACTGTCCCTTCCGCGAGCCCGAGCGCGTCCGCGATCTCCGCCAACTTCAACCCCTCATGATGCCGCATCGTGAACACCAGCCGCTGGCCGGGCGGCAGTCGCGCAACTTCACCGGCCAGCACCTCCCCGATTTGCCCTCCGTAGGCCTGGTCCTCGGGGCCTGGCCCTTCCTCCGGGGTGTTCACCATCTTCAACTCCGCATCCTCGGTGAACGGCGCCCATCCCGCCGGCGCGCTGCGGCGGCGGTGGTCGATGCACGCGTTCATCACGATCCGATAGAGCCACGACGTGACCTGCGCGTCGTGACGGAACCGGTCCAGCGACCGGTAGACCTTGATGAACACGTCCTGCGCGATGTCCTCCGCGTCGTGGTGGTTGCCGGCGAACTGGTAGGCGAGCCGATAGACCATCGCCCGGTGCCGTTCCACGAGCGCATGAAACGCAGGGCCGTCGCCGGCCGCCGCGCGGGTGATCAGGTCCGAATCTGCCGTCGCACGGAAGCCGACGTCCACTGTCAGGAATATGACGTGCCGGCGGCGCCGAAAGTTGATCGCCGCCGGAGCGGGGGTCGGAGGTTGGGCTCTGCATATTGGTCTCGGGACGGCTTGTCGCTTTTCAGATCGCGATCCATGCTTGCGACAAGCCTCCCGAGACCAACCTCCAAGGCCCAACCTCCAACCTCCAGAGCCCAAACTCCGTCCTCCGCACGTATACTGGGAGGATGCCTTCGCCGCGTTCGACCTCGTCTGAGATCGCCAACCCGCTTCGTAGAAACGTCGCCATCGTGGCCCACGTCGACCATGGGAAGACGACGCTCGTGGACGGGCTGCTGCGGCAGAGCGGCACCTTCCGCAGCAACGAGCGGGTCGCCGAGCGCGCCATGGACAGCAACGAGCTCGAACGGGAGCGCGGGATTACGATTCTGGCGAAGAACACCGCCGTGCACTACGGCGACGTGCTCATCAATATCGTCGATACCCCCGGCCACGCCGACTTCGGCGGCGAGGTCGAGCGGACGCTGTCCATGGTGGACGCGGTCATGCTGCTGGTCGATGCGTCGGAAGGGCCGCTGCCGCAGACCCGGTTCGTGCTGCGCAAGGCGCTCGAGCGGCGGCTGCCGCCGCTGGTCGTCATCAACAAGATCGACCGGCCCGACGCGCGCGTGCAGGAAGTGCTGAACGAGGTCTACGACCTGTTCATCGACCTCGACGCCACCGAGGAGCAGCTCGAGTTCCCCGTCATCTACGCCAGCGCCAAGGCCGGAACGGCGAGCCTGTCGATGGAGACGCCGGGCGAGGATCTGCGTCCGCTCTTCGAGGAGATCATCGCGCACGTGCCGCCGCCGCGCGGCAAGGTCGACGGGCCGCTGCAGATCCTCGTCGCCAACCTGGACTCGAGCGACTACCTCGGACGCATCGCGGTCGGCCGCATCTTCAACGGCCGCGTCCGCATCGGCGACCCGGTCACCGTCTGCAAGCTCGACGGCTCGTTCCACGACACCAAGGTCACCAAGCTCTTCGCCTTCGAAGGCCTCAAGCGCGTCGACATCGAGGAAGCCGGCGCCGGCGACATCGTCTGCCTCGCCGGCCTGGAAGACATCACGATCGGCGAAACGGTGGCCGACGTCGAGCACCGCAAAGCGATGCCGGTGATCGCCGTCGACGAGCCGACGGTGTCGATGATCTTCGGGGTCAACACCTCGCCGATGTCGGGACGCGACGGGCAGTACGTCACCTCGCGGCAGATCAAGGACCGCCTCGACAAGGAGCTGCTCGGCAACGTCTCCATCAAGGTCGAGCCGACGGACACGCCCGAGCAGATGAAGGTGCTCGGCCGCGGCGAGCTGCAGCTCTCGATCCTGATCGAAATGATGCGGCGCGAGGGCTACGAGATCCAGGTGTCGCGCCCCGACATCGTCACCAAGGAGGTCAACGGGCAGGTGATGGAGCCGGTCGAGGACCTGGTCATCGACGTCGCCGAGGAATTCCAGGGCGTGGTGATCGCGCTCGCCGGCACGCGCCGCGGGACGATGACCAAGATGGTGAACCACGGCAGCGGCCGCGTGCGCCTGGAGTTCCGCATTCCGGCGCGCGGCCTGATCGGCTTCCGCTCGCAGTTCCTGACCGACACCAAGGGCACCGGCATCCTCAACCACATCTTCGCGGGCTGGGAGCCGTGGCACGGCGCCATTCCCTCGCGCGCGACCGGGGCGCTCGTCGCCGATCGCGCCGGCGTCGCCACCGCCTACGCCATCTGGAACCTGCAGGAGCGTGGCGAGATGTTCATCGAGCCGCAGGAAAAGGTCTACGAGGGGATGATCGTCGGCGAGAACGCGCGCAACGCCGACATGGACGTCAACATCACCAAGGAAAAGAAGCAGACGAACATGCGCGCCTCCTCCGCCGACGAAGCGGTCCGGCTGATTCCGGCACGCAAGCTCGGGCTCGAACAGGCGATCGAGTTCATCAACGACGACGAGCTGGTCGAGATCACGCCGAAGAGCATCCGCCTGCGCAAGCGCGTGCTGCAGGCGAACATGCGGCCGCGGCGCAGCATCGACTGACGGCGATGGCGTGGCGGCCGCGCTTCCCGCAGGCGCCTCCTCACAACCGCCCGCTGCGTCAGCTGGTGGCCCAGCTGCCGATGCGCGCGCTGCTGCCGCTGTTCGCCGCCATCTTCTTTCAGTTCGCCGTGCTCGGCCCGGTCACCGACATCCTCGACGGCGGCCGCCACGGCATCGCCGCGATGCTGCGCAACGCGCTGGCGTCGGGCGCCATGGCGGCCGGCTTCGCGTTCGGATCGCTCCGCCGCAACCGCCTCGTCCTCGCGAGCATGATCGCGGGGTCGCTGCTCTGGACGATGTTCGCCGGGCGGTGGCCGGCGCCGATCGAAGCGGACGCCGCCGCCCTTCACGCCCACCTCGTCGTCGACGCCTTCGCGATCCTGGCGCTGACGATGATCGGCTACGGCTGCTTCCTCTGGTTCAGCAACGTCACCGCGGCAGGCTACCTGCGGGTGCGCGCCGAAATCGAACTGGCACACGACATCCATACGGTTCTGGTGCCGCCGATCGCGCGGACGTTGGCCGGCTTCGAGTTCTTCGGCGTGTCGCATCCGAGCGGCGAGGTCGGCGGCGACCTGATCGATGTGGTCGACACCGGCGACGGGTGGTTCGCCTACGTCGCGGACGTCTCCGGTCACGGCGTGTCGTCGGGCGTCGTCATGGGGATGTTCAAGAGCGCGCTGAGGATGCGGCTGCGGTCCGGCGGCGCCATGGGCGCGCTGCTGGCGGATCTGAACACGGTCCTCGTCCCGCTCAAGAGCAGCGCGATGTACGTGACGCTCGCCTGCGTGCGTTCAGCCGCCGGCGGAATCGAGTACGCCGTTGCCGGACATCTCCCCATCCTGCGCGTTCGCGGCGGGACCGTCGAAGAGATCACGACGCCGCAGATTCCCGTCGGCATGTTCGACGACTATGCCTTCGTGTCCGCGTCGATGGACTGCTCGCGCGGCGATCTCTTCGCCCTCGTCACCGACGGCATGATCGAAGTGTTCGACGCCAGCGATCGCGAGCTCGGGCTGGACGCGATCAAGCACCTGCTGGCGAAGACGGCGGAGCGGCCGCTGCGGGAGATCGCCGACACCCTCCTCGCGGCCGCGCGCGCGCACGGCGCGCAGCTCGACGATCAGTCCATGCTGCTGATCCGCTGCGCCTGACGCCAATCGACGTCACCGTCGGCTACCTGTCGGGCAATACCTGCTGCACGGCCGGAAGGCCATCGGCCATGAGATGCAGGTTGACCTCCAGCTGCCGGGTCGTCGGGGAGCCGCAACCGAAGCGCTGAAGAAACCGGGTGAAGTCGGCCGTCGCGCTCTCCTGCGTGACCGTGGGCCGGAACAGCAGCTGTTGAGCGACGACAGAGGCTGACGAACGCTCGAGCATCGCCTTGAGCCGCCGCGCCAACGGCTCGACGAACGGCTCGCGCAGCTGCACGACATGTTTCTCTCCCGTGTCGCGGTTGGTTTCGAAGCCCGAGCCGCTCCTCGTCACCAGGTCGAGGCTGTAGGTGTATCGGATCCACGGGCCCGGAACCTCGAGGGCGCACCGCTCGCTGAAGGCCAGCTGATAGGCCATCGCCGCCACGGTGGTGTCGAGCAGGTGCGTCGGCAGCACGCCGCCAAGCGTGGCGGGCTGCGATCCCACCCAGGGCTCGAAGCGGCCGTCGATCGCGTCACGAATCAGGGCGCCGTTCGCATAGCCGGCGAGCTCGGGCGCCGGAACGAGATCGCGCCGCGTCCACGTTGCCAGTGTCTGCACGATCGCTTGCGCCTGAGCGCGGCGGGTGGCGGCGTCGACGATGCCGGCCGCCTCGATCAGCGTCATCGGGTGCGGGCCTTCGGGCATGGCTCCCGAGACGACCTGCAGTGTCTCGGCCAGGGCGCCGAGCGTGTTGAGGCTGGCGCGCCGGACGACGTCGCGCGCCTCTTCTTCGCGCGCCAGCTCGCCGGCGCTGACCTCAAACCCCTTCTCGTGCGTGTACGACCACCGCTCGAAGTCGGCCCGCGCCGCGGCGGCGCCGGCCGCGGCGGCGCGCTGCGCTTCCGCGCGCTTCAGAGCGGCCGTGCGGAGCGCCGCGATGCTGGCATTGGTCGAATCAGGCGACCTGCCCGAACTCGGGTTGCCGAGGCTGCGCGGCAGGATACCGGCCGGGGCCTCGAGGTCGAGCTGGGCGCGGCTGATCGGCTGCTCGATCGTGTCCGAGGGAAAAGGGTCTGCGACCGGCCACACCCGCTCGAGGCCATCGAGTCGATACCCCGTGATGTAATTCTCGATGTCGATGCGACGCACGCCCGGGCAGCGCTGCTTCACGGCCGGCACGAGGTCGCGGTCGACGATTTGCCAGTACGCCGGAGTGTCGACCACTTCGTAGCGGTCGTCGACCTTGAACACGAGGCTGACGTTCGCCGAGCCGGACGCACACCAGCGATCCAGGATCTCCGGACGGCCGGCGTGGACGCGCACGAGCGGCGTCTCCTGCAGCAATTGGTAGGCGTTGTGGACCGGGCCGACCGATTCGGCGAGACTGCCGCGTGACGGCGCTCCCGGGCCCACGACACGCTGCTCCGACAGCGCGGCGACGTCGGCCCGGCTCGCCAGCGGCCTCGGACTGACCACCGAGGTCAAGGCGCCGTAGACGAGTGCCTTGTCGTGCATCGTCATGACCAGTGAGCTGACGGGCACTTCGAGCGCGACCGATTCGCTCTCGCCGTGCACGCCTCCCGAACGATCCAGCCGGACGCCCTGGAAGTAGTGGTCCACCTGGATCTTCCCCAGCCTGGATCCTCTGGGGGGACATCCCATCTTGCGGACAGCCGGCATGATCGTGTCCTGCATCTCGCGGCGGTAGCGCTCGTCGAGCGCGATCACACGATCGGGCTTCTTGTAGACGACGACGATCGTTTCGTCGAAGGTCGGGCTCGCGGTCGAGTAGCACCAGTTGCCGGCGCCGAGGAACCGGGCCGTATAGACGGCGAAGTCCTCGTTCTCCAGGATCCGCGTCTCCACGTTGTGCGGTGCGCGGTCGGCGATCTGGGCGGACGCGGCGTTGGCCGCGAGCAGGACAGAGAGAGAGAGCACGCGCACCGGTGTCACGGCCGTCGTCCTTTCGCTACCGCCCTAGGGACGGACGAACTTGACATCCACCGGGGCCCCGATGCTCGCGGGCGTCCCCTGTGGCGTGAGTGTTCCCCTGGCGGGATCGATCCTGAACACCACCACCGAATCCGAGTTCTGATTCCCTGCGATCAAATATCCGCCAGCAGGCTCGATCGCGAAACCGCGCGGCGTCCTGCCGCCGGTCGGCGTGTTGGCGACATAGGCGAGCAGACCGGACGCCTGGTCGACCGAGAACACGCTGATGCTGTCGTGGCCGCGGTTGCTGCCGTAGAGGAAGGCGCCCGACGGCGAGATCGCGATCTCCGCGGTGCTGAACGCCTTCTGCTGGGAGACGCCGGGCGGCAGCGACGAGATCGTCTGGATCGCGCTGAGGGCGCCGCTCGTCGCGTCGCGGCGGAACGCCGTGATCGTGCAGTCCAGCTCGTCGATGACGTAGGCGAAGCGGCCGCTGCCGCCGATCGCGAGGTGCCGCGGCCCCGCACCCGGCTTTACCGCGGCCGACGCGGGCGAGGCAGCCGCGAGGGCGTGCTTCGTCGCATCGAAGCGGTAGATCATGATCCTATCGAGACCAAGATCGACCGCGTAGGCGAAGCGGTTCGCCGGGTCGACGAGGATCTGGTGGGCGTGCGGTTCCTTCTGGCGATCGGGATTGACGCTGCTGCCGGTGTGCTGGATGAACGACGCCGGCGCGTCGAGCGATCCGTCGGCCTTGATCGGGATCGTCTCGATGCTGCCGCCGCCGTAGTTGGCGACGAGCACGGTGCGGCCTGGCGCGTCGAGGCTCAGGTGCGCGGGCCCGGGGCCGCCCGACGTCGCCTGGTTGAGCGCCTTCAGCATCCCGGTCGCCTTGTCGATGGCGAAGGCGCTGACCGAGCCCGATCGCGTGCCGCCGAACGTGTCGACCTCGTTGGCCGCGTAGAGAAAATCCCCCTGCGCGCGGACGGCGAGAAAGCTCGGGTTCGGCGTCTCCGCGGCGAGCTGCGGCGCCGCCAGCGCACCGGTCGCCAGGTTCAGACGCGACACGTAGATGCCCTTGCTCTTCGCGCCGGTGTAGGTGCCGATGTAGACGAGCAGGTCGTTCGGCGCGGCGGCGAGCCAGACCGACGTCGCCGCCAGCGCGGCGACAAGCGAGAGCCACAATCTTCTAGACACCCAAGCCTCCCTGTTGCAATCGGACGCGATAGCGCAGTTCGCGCGCGCCGCCGAGCGACGCCGGCCTGGTGAACTCCTCGACGAGCTCACCGCCGTTGGCCTCGATCACCTTCCGCGACGCGATGTTGTCCGGAGCGGTGGTGATCTCGGCGTAGCGAAGCCCCTTGCCGGCAAAATCCCTCAGGGCCTCGCGCAGCGCCGCCGTTGCGTATCCGCGCCGCCGCTTCCACGGCACGACCGAATATCCGATGTGGCCGAGGCACGTCGGCGGCAGCGCTTCGGTGCCGGGCTGCCAGCGCACGCCAACGGTGCCGCAGAACTCCCCGTCCCAGATCCATTTCTGATACCCGGGCAACCTCGCCACGGTCGTGCCGTCCGTCAGCACGATTGGCGCGCCTTTCGCCTCGGGATCGATCAGGCTGCTCACGAACCGTTCGGGATCCGCGGCGATCGCTGTCAGTTGCTCGTGCGCCGCCTCCGCGCCGCGCACGTTATCGGGCGACCAGCCGCGTTCGAGCGCGGCGACGTAACCCGGGAGGTGATCGCGGGAAGGCCAGACGAGCCTCATCCGACGCACCGATCCGGGAGCGCCGCCGACGGCCCGAGAAGCGAGCCGATCAGCGACAACAGGCCGAGCGCGAGGGGTCCGACGAACATGGGGTCTCCTGCGGCGAAACTGTATCGCGAGTCAGTGGCTGTCCCCGTTTTTCGCGAAAAACGGTGGCACCCACGCTTTTTTGCGAAAAACGGTGGGTGCCACCGTTATTCCGCCGCCCTCAGCGACACCAGGCGGACGCGATTGGCGCGCGTCGCCAGGAACCGCTCCAGGTCGACCCATGACACCACGACCGTCGCCGTGTTGATGTTGGGGTGGAACAGCAGGCGCGCGGCGCCGCGCAGATCCTGATCGACGAGAACGCGCACCGAACCGTCCGCGTCGTTCAGCAGGCCGAACGGCGAGACCGACCCCGGCGTCAACCCGAGCTCCGCCATCAGCCGCTCCGGCGATCCGAAACTCAGACGGTCGTCGCCGACGACCTTCACCAGGTCCTTCAGATCGACGCGCTTGTCGATGCCGACGACGACGAGGTAGTGCGTGTCCCCTTTCTTGTTGCGCAGGAACAGGTTCTTGCACTGGACCCCGTCGATCGGGTTCCAGTACTTCGACGCATCCTCGATGTTGAACACGGCCGGATGCTCGTGGCGCTCGTAGCGGATGCCGAGCGCGTCGAGCGCGGCGTAGACGGGCGGCGCAGGGTCCATCCCGTTATTCTGATCCACAATACGTCCCGGAGCACATCCCCATGGCCGCACTGACGAACCGCTTCGACGAGGCGTTCACCTATGCGCACGCCGTCCACGCGACGCAGAGCCGGAAAGGCAGCGGCATTCCTTATATCGGGCACCTGATGGGTGTCGCCTCGATCGTCCTGGAGGACGGCGGCGGCGAGGACGAAGCGATCGCCGCGCTGCTCCACGACGCCGCGGAAGACGCCGGCGGGCGCGACCGCCTGGCCGACATCCGCGCCCGCTTCGGCGACGCCGTCGCCGCGATCGTCGAGGACTGCACCGATTCGTGGACGACGCCGAAGCTGCCGTGGGCGGCGCGCAAGAAGCAGTACGTCGAGCACGCGCGCACGCTCACCGCCGCGAGCCTGCGTGTGTCGGCCGCCGACAAGGTCCACAACGCCTACGCCATCCTCCGCGATCTGCGAAACGTCGGCGAACAGGTGTGGGACCGGTTCAACGCCAGGCCGGACGACATCCTGGCCTACTATCAGTCGCTGGTGCGCGCCTATC
>Ga0070683_100005198_pt1 | contig 10835 bp, 7 predicted proteins | sample KBSC713LmetaG_FD_64662 | JGI IMG/M metagenome (GOLD analysis project Ga0070683, IMG submission 64662) | Corn rhizosphere microbial communities from Kellogg Biological Station, Michigan, USA - KBS C7.1-3L metaG | ecosystem: Host-associated > Plants > Roots > Rhizosphere ...
CGCTCGGTGACGACGCGGTGGTGCTCGAAAACGCCGCCGAAGCCGGGGGGCTGTCGCGGACCATCGAGATCGACGGCGCCGTGTTCGATCTCGGCGGCCACTCGTTCCACACGCCGCATGCGCGGGTGCGCGAGCTGGTGTTCGGGGCCCTCGAGATGTACGAGCAGAAGCGCGAGGCCCGGTGCTGGTGCGCGGGGCGCCTGATCGACTACCCGTTCCAGTCGCACTTCGATCAGCTCGACGATGGGTCCGTCGTCAGCGCCTGCGCCGGCGGGCTGGCCGAGGCCGGCGACGGCGGGGATGCCGCGGATTTCGACACCTACCTGCGGCGCCGCTTCGGGGACGGGATCGCGCGGCACTTCCTGCTGCCGTACAACCGGAAACTGTGGGGACGTGATCTGCGACGGCTCGGCACCGGCTGGACGCGCGAACGCGTCGCGGCCGCGAGCGTATCCCGCATCGACGGCCCCGAGGGCCAGCGGCTGCCGTTGCGGGAGGACACCCTCGTCGCCTACCCGGCGCGCGGCGGCTTCGGCGAGATCTGTCGTGCCCTGGCGCGACATGTGCCGGCGCTCCGATTCGGTCAAGCGGTGCAGGCGATCGATCCGGATCGCCGTGTCGTCACGACCGCGAGCGGCGCGCGCTTCGGCTATCGACATCTGGTATCGACGTTGCCGCTTCCCGATCTCGCCGCCGCGCTGCCCAGCCGTCCGCCATGGATGGAGGCGGAGCTCGCCGCGCTCGAGGCGGTGGGGCTCGTCTTCGTCTTCCTGGTCCTTGAAGGCCGCGTGAACACTGACATCCAGCGCATCTATTGCGGCGACCCCGCATGTCCCGTGCACAAGTTCGTCATCAACCACACGTCTTCCCCGTCGCTGCGCGAGCGGCCGCGCCATGGCATCCTCGCCGAAGTCTCGGTTGGTGAAGCGGCCGGGCGAGCTGACCTCGAGGCCTGCGTGGTCGAGGCGCTGGTCCGGATGCGGGTGATCGGGTCTCCGGGCGACGTGCGAACGGCGCGCACGACGCCGGTGCGGCGCGCGTATCCGGCGCCCACACACGGACGAGACGCGGCCGTCCGGCGCGTGACATCCTGGCTCGCCGAGCGCAACATTCACTCGATCGGCCGCTTCGGTGAATGGGCCTACATCAACTCCGACGAGGCGCTGCATCGGGGACTGGTGCTCGGCGACCGTCTTCGCGCCGCATGAACGTCGTCGCCATCGCCTGCGCGCGCGACGAGATCGACATCATCGAGCCCTTCGTGCGGCACACGCTGGCCCTCGCCGCCCGGCTCGTCGTCCTCGACAACGGCAGCACGGACGGCACCCGCGACGTGCTCGCCAGCCTGGCAAACGAGGGGCTGCCGCTCGACGTGATCGACGATCCCTCTCCCGGCAAGTACCTGTCGCAGCGGCTGACCGCGCTCATGCATCACCAGGCGATCGAGAAATACCACGCCGAGTGGGTCCTGCCGCTCGACGCCGACGAGTTCCTCGAGGCGAAGGCGATCGACCTGCTCGCGGAGGCGTCCGCGCAGGTCGAGCCGCTTCTGCTGCAATGGCGATCCTACGTGCCCACCGCCGACGACGATCCCGCCGAGCCGAATGCCGTCGCGCGCATCCGCCACCATGTGGCGGACGAAGACGACGGCTTGTGGAAGGTCGTCGTGCCGCGCGCGGTGGCGGCGGATCCACGCACGGTGATCGTCCAGGGCAGCCACGGCGTCGAAATCGGCCGGACGGCGGTGCCGTCGCGCCGCGAGTACGGCGTCCGCCTCGCGCATTATCCGGTCAGATCGGCCTCTCAATTCGTCGCCAAGACGGTCGTCGGTCATCTGCAGAACGAAGTCATGCCGTTCCGTGGATCGGGATGTGGGTGGCACCACCGCGACCACTACGCGCGGTTCAGCCGCGATCCAGCCGGCTTCCTGTCGTCGCTCGCGGGGATCGCGGATCGCTACTCGAGGCGGCTGGACGACGCGGCGAGGCGGCGCCTCGTCGAGGGTCCGCTCGAGTACCGAGGCGGGCGCCTGCGCTACACGACGGCGTCCGCCGACCCGCTCGGCGCGTGGCCGCCCGTGCTGAGCTACGCGCAGGATCTCGCACGGCGCTACGCACTTCTCTTCGGCTTGCTGCCCGAGACCGACCGTGATGCGTTCGACAGACATGCGGCCGTGCATGCCTCTCTCGTGCGGCAGCTCGCCGAGCGCGACGACGCGGTGCTCGGACTGTCGGCGGGGCAGCAACAGCTCGCCGACGAGGTCGAGCGCCTGCGCGGGTCGTGGCAGTGGCGTGTGGGTGGGCTCGTCGTCGGGCCGCTGCGCGCCGCTCGACGCCTGTGGCGCCGGGCGTGACAGCTTCCGATCAGCCGGGCTGAACCGCTTCGATCGCTCGCGGCGGGGCGGCGATGTCCGGTTCGCGGCGCTCGCCGGCGGGCGGCGCGCCCACCAGCTGCGCGAGGATCGCGGCGAAGAACGTCGCCATGGCGCGAACGTCGGCATCCTGCTCGGCGCCGTCCGTGAGCTCGAGCGCGAGGACGCCGGCGCAGGCCGACGGCGCCAGCAACGGAACGGCGAGCGCGCCGCTTCTCGCCAGCGGTGCCGCGGCGCGATACGCGGCGGAGGTGACGTTGTCGGCGTCGGCGGCGACGCCGCGCAGGCGCGACCGCACTTTCGACGAGTAGCCGTGCACGAGCGCGGGCTTCAGTTCCTCGGCCGCGCCGTCCCAGACCCACACGATCAAACCGCGGGCGCCCAGGATCTTCGCGGCGTCGCGAAGCAGCGGCGGCACGTCTTTGACGTCCTCGACACGGCCCAGCTCGGTGCAGATCTTCGCCGCCGCCAGGAAATCCGGCTTCCGCGTCTCTGTCGATAACGGTGCTTCCGCCGGCGCGGCCGGCCGCGCCATCTCGATCGGCCGCGACATCCCGGCCTGCCGTCGCGGTTCCTGCGTGCGCGGCGCCTCCGCCTGCCGGCGCGGCTCCTGGCGGCGCGGCGGATCGGCCGGTCTGACGGCCGGTAGAACCGCGAGGGCCAGCGGCTTCGAGTCGCCGTCCGTTCCGGCGGTGGCGACGGTGTCGGTCGGCGCGGGCGGCGGCGCCGATGCCGATCCAGGCGGCCGCCGCAGCAGCGTTCCCAGCGTCGAGCCGACGAAGCTGCGCAGGCGCCCCGACGGCGGCGGCGGCGCCGGCGCCGTGTCGACGGCCGGATCCGGATGCGTCACGAGAAACTCACGGACGGCCTCGTTCGGGTCGAAGCCGATGGCGCGGGCGTAGGCACGAACGTAGGCGCGGCGGAAGATGCCGGCCGGCCACTGCGAGATGTCGCCGCGCTCGAGGCCCTCGAGCAGCGACGCCTTGATCTTGGTCTGCTCGGCGATCTCGGCCACCGAGATCCCTCGCTGTTCACGAAGCCGGCGCACACGAGCGCCGAATGAGTCACGCATCGTTATCAATAGAGTGGTCCAGCGTCGTTGCCATGCAACACCGGTTCCGTGCCGCCGCGACGAGCGGCGCGCGCAGTTCAGTGTGGCACGAATCCTCCCGTTTGGATTCGCTGCGGTAGGAATTACATCGTTACAAAGCGCCGGGCTCCGCCAGCAGCAGCCGGTTCTTCGGCGTGATCGTCTGCGGAATGCGCTGCGTCCTGACCCGATATCCCGCCGCCGCGAGACGCCGCACGCGGGTGGCGTCGATGGCCAGGGCCGCGTCCATCCAGCCGTCCAGCGCTCCCGTATCGCACGTCGCGCGATCGTGGCAGCACGGGACGACGGCGAGCCTGGCTCGCGCCCTGACGGCGCGCTCGATCACCGTGTCGGTCAACGCGCCGCAGGCGTGCACCGAGACGACAAGATCCCCGGCCGCAATCGCGACGGTCTCGATGCGGCCGGGAATGAATTCGATACGCCCGTCGAGCCGCGGCCAGTCGCCGGCGAGCGCCTCCCACAGCGCCGCCGCCGATGGCGGGATTGCGGCGTCGACGACGACGGCGTCCGGTGACGAGTCGTCGAGGATCAGCAGGATCGCCGCCAGCAGCCCATGCCCGCCCGCGAGATCGACGACGCGTCCGCCCCGAAAGATCCGCCGCACCCGCCTGGCCGTCTCCCACGCCTCGAACAGCTCCTTCCGCGGCAGACACCCCGCCCGGCACACCGCGCGGGCGATGCGGTCGAACACGGTATTGCCGGGAAAGCGGGCGAGGTCGTACTCGGTCAGCCTGTTCTTCGATCCGTGCGAGAAGACCACTGCGGCGAGCATATCCCTGTAGGCCGGGCCTGTCAGGCCCGAGCGCGTTGCAAAAACTGCGATATTGCGATCTGCTCGACGACGATGCCATCGTCGTCCACATGGATACGACGATCGAAGCGGCGGAGGATGTGCGCGCCGCGTTGCGCGCGAGCTTCGGGCATGAGGGGTTTCGGCGCGGCCAGGAGCGCATCGTCGAGGCGGTGATGAGCGGGTGCGACGTGCTCGCCGTCATGCCGACGGGATCGGGCAAGTCGCTCTGCTACCAGCTGCCGGCGGTGATGTTGCCGGGGACGACGCTCGTCGTGTCGCCGCTCATCTCGTTGATGAAAGATCAGGTCGACGAATTGAACCGGCGCGGCATCCGTTCGGCGGCGCTGCACTCGATGCTGTCGGCCCAGGGCAAGCGCGAGGCGCTGGCGGCGGCCGCCGCCGGCAGCCTGCGGCTGCTCTACGTCGCGCCGGAGCGGTTCGCGTCGGACGCGTTTCTGGAGCTCCTGGCCGGGCTGCCGGTGGCGCGCTTCGTGGTCGACGAGGCGCACTGCGTGTCGCAGTGGGGGCACGACTTCAGGCCGGATTACCGACGGCTGCGCGCGGCCGCGGGCCGGTGCCGTCGCAGCGATGGCCAGCCGGGCCGTCCGCCCATGGCGGCGTTCACCGCCACCGCGACAGGCGAAGTGCGCGACGACGTGGCGGCCCTCCTCGGGCTGCGCGAGCCGCAGGTGCTGGTGGCCGGCTTCGATCGCCCGAACATCTATCTGCGGATCGAGCGCGCCGATTTCTCGGAGAAGGACGCGCTCCTGCCAGGCCTGGTGCGTGGCCGGCGCGCGCTCGTCTACACGGCGACGCGCAAGACGGCGGAGTCTGCGGCGCGGCTGCTGTCGTCGGCGGGCGTGACCGCAGCCGCGTATCACGCGGGGCTGAAGGACGAGGAGCGGACGCGCGTGCAGGATGCGTTCGCGGCGGGATCGATGCCGGTCGTCTGCGCGACCAATGCGTTCGGGATGGGCATCGATCGACCCGACGTCGACGCCGTCGTCCACTACGCGATACCCGGATCGGTCGAGGCCTACTACCAGGAAATTGGCCGCGCCGGCCGCGATGGACGAGCCGCCACGGCGACGCTGCTGTGGGACTACTCCGACGTGTCCACGCGCGAATTCCTGATCGACAGCCCCAGGCGCGACAACTCGGCGCACCGGCGCGGCGCGCCGGTCGACCCCGAGGAGGCGGCGAAGCGGCGCGCCCTCGAGCACGCGCGCCTGCAGCGGATGGTCGACTACGCCGAGACCGGCGCCTGCCTGCGCGCGACGATCCTGCGCTACTTCGGCGACCCGGAAGTCCGCGAGCCGTGCGGCTCGTGCGGCAACTGCCATCCGGCGTGGGTCGATGCCTGCGAGCGCGAGCTGGTGCGCAAGATCCTCTCCGGCATCGCGCGCGCCGGGGAGCGCTTCGGCCGCTATCGCATCATCAACATGCTGCTCGGCGACAACGGCGACCTGCCGCCGGCGCTGACGTCGCTGTCGACGTGCGGGCTGCTCGCGCACGAGACGCCGGAAGCGCTGCACGCGTGGCTCGACGCGTGCGTCGCCGCGGGACTCGTCGCGGTATCGAAGGATCAGTACCGGACGCTCAGCCTGACGCCGGCTGGCGGCGAGGTGATGCGCGGGCGGCGGCCCGACTTCCGCATCACCCGCCCGCGACACGCGCCGACGACCCCGCGGTCGTTGCGCGCCACCCTCGACCGTGACGGTGACGACGAATTCGAGCTCTATCGGCTTCGCCGGCGGTGGCGGGAGCGATAATCCTGGTGTATGCGCGGAGTGGCGCTCGGCGCGCTCGTGGCGGTTGCGCTCGGCCCGGGAGCGGCGCAGCGTCAGCAACAGCCGCCGACGGCGCGGTCGAACTGGCCATGCGGCGGCCGCGTGGATCCGTCCTACTTCCAGATCGCCGAGGCCTCGGGCGGCGATCTGCTGATGCTGGCGCCGTGGGAGATCGCCGACTCGGCCGCGCTCCTGCAGGCGTCGAGCAAACATCCGCACACGATCTTCAGGCTTGGCGGGACGATCAATCCGGGCGCGCACGAGTTCCGCGTCCCGATCGATCCCGCCGTCGAGAGCGTGATGTTCTCGATCTCCGTGCAGTGCCTGCAGACGGCGGAGGTCCTCGATCCGTCCGGACAGCCGCCGTCGGGAGAGGGCGTCACGGACCTGTCCAACGTTGCCGAGCGCGTCGTCATCGTGAATCGGCCCGCCGCCGGGACGTGGACCATCCGTGCGGCCGGCAGCGGCGTGGCGGGGGTGATGGTCACGGCGCGTACCGCGGTGTCCCTGGCGAACGTGGAGTTCGCTGCGGTCGGCAGCGATCGCTTCAGGCCCGTGCCCGTCGCCGGCGTCGACAACATCGTCAGGATCGCGGTCGCCGGGCAGCCGGCGCGCGTCGAAGGGGCGATGGTGAACGCGGCGGCGAAGGAGATCGCGCCGCTCACGTTTGCTCCGGGGGACGCGCCCGGCGTCTACGTGTCGCGGTTCACGCCCGGCAGCGAACCGTTTCGCGTGTTGATCCGCGGGTCGGATTCAGGCGGCGGCCGCTTTCAGCGTGTCCACGCTCCGCTGCTGACGGCGCGGTAGCTCGTTCGGGCTCGCGCGAGGGTCCTGGCTCGCGGGCGCTCGCGTACGCTGAGGCTGCCGGCGACGGTAGGCCGACGCGTTTTTTCAGCGGCTGCGCCGAGCGACCGCGTCAGCGAGCCGCGCGATGTCCGCCTCGTCGTTGTAGATCTGCGCCGACACGCGCGTCCACAGCCGTCCGCGCCAGGCGTGCAGCTGTACTTCGATACGGTCTTCGAGGAGGAGCGCGAGGCGCAGCTTATCCGCATCCGCATCGCTGCTGCCGGCCTTGTCTGGCAGCGGCACGGTCACCATCGAGCCGACCATCTCTCGCGGCGTCTCGAGCCGCGTGCCCCAGCGATCGGTGAGGAGCTCGCCCGCCTTCCAGGCGAGCGCGTGCATGTAGCGGACGCAGGCGTCGAAATCCCAGTCGCGCAGGCAGGCGATCCCTTCCGGCGCGGCGAGGCAGCTCGTCGGATCCGTCGTGGCGGTGTGCTCGAACTCGTGCAGGAAGCCGCGGTCGCGTCCCCAGGACACGATGGGCGAGTGCAGCTGCGCCTGCCGCTCAGGCGCGGCCCACAGGATCCCGCAGCCGCGCGGGGCGTGCGCCCACTTGTGCAGGTTGGCGGAGTACCAGTCGACGCCGAGCGACGTGATGTCCACCGGCCGCGATCCCGGCGCGTGCGCGCCGTCCACGAGGACCGGGATGCCGCGGCGCCGGCATTCCGACGCGACCGCAGCCACCGGGAGCACCAGCGCCGTCTGCGCCGTCACGTGGTCGATGACCACGAGCTTGGTGCGGGGCGACAGCTCGCGGACGATGGCCGCGACGACGTCACCGCTGTCGCGGACCGGGAAGTCGATCTTCGCGATCTTCAGCGTCGCGCCGGCGCGCGCGCAGTATGTCCGCGCGGTGAGCGTGACGGCACCGTAGGCCAGCTCGGTGACGACCACCTCGTCGCCGGCGGCGAGCGGCACGGAGGCGAGCACGGCGTTGATGCCGACGGTGACGTTGGGGACGAAGACGACATCGTCGGGTCGCGCGCCGAGGAAGGGACCGACCACGCCCATCGCCTCGCGCAGGCGCGACTGCGATCGCCAGGGCATCGGCATTTCGGCCTGGAGCTCGCGGAGCATGAAGCGCGACGGGTGGCGCTCGATCTCGTCGCGGAGGGCCTGCTGCGCCTGCAGCACGCGCCGCGGGGGGGCCCCGACGGTGCCGTGGTTCAGGTAGGTGTGTTCAGGGTCGAGAAGCCAGTGCTGCAGCGCGCCGCGGCCGAAAGTCATGGTGCGTATTGTAGGTGCGGCTTGCGCGGGCGCTGCAGGCCTCTATATAATTGGAGTTTCCGCTACCCGTTGGGAGGTCGTTCAACGGTAGGACACGTGGCTCTGGACCACGTTATCGGGGTTCGAATCCCTGCCTCCCAGCCATCTAAGTTACTCCACAGCAGCAACTTGCGGCAGTTTGCGATCTACCAAGATCAGGGGTGTTTTCCGACCACGTTATCTGACCCGATTCGCTTTGGCCGGAACTGATTGTCAATCAGACGGTTAACACCGACCCCGATGACTTCGACAATATCTCGGCGAGACACGAGTGAGACACGGTAGCGGCAGGTCATTGCGCCAAGGACCAACGCGGGGCCGAGCGTCTTCGGGACTACTTGCGCGTGAGCTGCACTGCGTAGACGTCGGTCGTCGCACGATGGAAGAGCGGCCGTTGAAGGTCACACCCGGACCAGAGTCGAGGCCCATGTCTTCAAGATCCAGCAGCGGCTCCGCTCGACCATGCACGGCGGCTACAACATGGTCAGGCTAAACAGTGCGCCCGACGCTCGACACCGCGCGGCAGCACTTTGCCTGGTGGAAGGTTGCGGTTCGCATTACTTCGGGAAGAGTGATACGGGATCATTTAGGTATATGCTCAGAAATGCCGTGAAGTCTGGAGCTATGAACCTCGTGCCTGCGCTATGGACAACGCATACGCGCCCCACGTCTGGCGACGACAAGCGAATCCCATATTCGTGTGCCGATATGGAGTAGTCTGCAAACACAAAGAAGCCAGCAGCCGGTGCGTTCGCTGCGGCGGTAAATGGCTTTATCTCATTAATCGTCCAGAATCTGATTTGGTTCGCGTCCGCGTCACCCACATCTGGCATTCCTCCTACTGTTAAGAGGTAGGTCGCAAAATCGCTGGGACACGTCACCCGAAATTCGCCCTCAAAATCCCTCACGGCCGCTTCAGACGCTGGATCTCCAACCTTAATACCCTGCTGTTCCCACGAACGCGCCAATGTAGCCAGCATTATTTCTAAGGACGTTGTCATCTTATCCCCAGTTGTTGAAGCAGCGCCTCGATGGCCGCCTTTCTAGCGGCCTGTGTCCCCACGAGGTCTTTCCCGGCCTCGATCGCCTCTTCAGCGAGTTTCAAGTAACGCTGCAGCACTTCTGCAGTGACACCCTCAGGTAGGGCTATGCGTTCGCCAGCCATGATCCGATTCAACAGAGCTTCAGCGCCGGCGGCTTCCCGACCAAAGAGCGCTCTCAGCCCGGCTGACTCTCCTGCGGTAAACACGCCTGCTGGAATCGGTAGCGCCGAACTCAGCTCGATGTTGCACCAGAACCGTTCCCATGCAGTTGCCTTCCGGCGGCCCTGAAGCTTATCGCAGGATGGGAACATGCCCGGCGGGACTCGAACCGCGACCATTCCGCTGGGGTCGGTGTTAGCCGTGGGAGCGTTGCGGACGTAGGTAAAGAGGTTCGTGTCGCCGCCCCCGACACCGAGCGGGTCCTCACCGATAAACCTGTCAATCGATGGATTGAAATACCGAGCTCGGTAGTAGTAACTGTCTGCACCGTCATTCTCGCGGCGATGATCACCGTCGAGCACGACCTCGCGCTCGGGTCCGCGCGGAAGCTCGAGGCCGGCGACGAACACGTCGCGAGGATCGACATCGCGCTCGCGGTCGCGCGTGTCATCGTCCCGGCCGCGGATGTCGTGTGGGTCGAGATCCACTTGGAGTTCCCGGTCAGGTTCGGCCCACGGCGTCTCAACATCATGAGCGTCGTCGTCGCGAGCGCGTGGATCGAAATCCATCTTGGCTTCCGATTATCGGAAGCAGGCGAAACGGGAGCAATGCACGATCGGGTGGACTCGGAGCGTCTCGGTTGGAGTCCGGTGCGGCGAGCGGCCATCGCGTGCTTCAAGGTGGAGCTGTGCTCGGCATCGTCAACGCTCTCCGCTGCGCTCCGACCGCGCGTCCGCGCGGCCTGCGGGCGTTGACGGCGCCTCCGCGCAGCACCAGACATGCATCTACGCGGTGGCCGGACATGTGAAGTCCACGCGCATGCTGCGAAAGCGTCGCGGCATGAGATCTTCACTTGGCGACTTGCTTGGCGATGCGGCATATCCGACGATACAGACCGTGCGTAATTCACGGGCAGCACTGTTGGGCTGGAGTTGCGTCTATGTCATATCTGACATACACTGATGGCAGGACCTAAAGCCGACAAACCGCTTGTGTGGCTTCATGGCGAGGTGAAGACGCCGCCGTTTTCTCAGGGAGGCAGGATCGAGGCGGGAACGCTGTTGAGGCGCCTTCAGAGAGGCGAGAAGCTGGGTCTCCCCCACTCGCGGCCGATGCCGGTGGTTGGTTCGCGATGTCATGAGCTCCGAATTCAGGACCAGGATGTGACCTGGCGGATCATGTATCGAGTCGACTCAGACGCCGTGATCATCGCTGATGTCTTTGCGAAGAAAACATCGGCCACGCCACAACAGGTGATCGACGTCTGCAAGCAACGTCTGCGCAGGTACGACAACGCCGCGAAGGAGCAAAAGTGATGAAGACCAACAAGCGCACCCGCCTGCAGGCGCACGGTTGGCGGGTCGGTTCAGCCGTCGACTTCCTGCAACTGACACCGGAAGAAGCCGCCTTCGTTGAGACGAAGCTAGCCCTCAGTCAGTGCCTTCGCAATCGCCGCCTC